>Ga0307517_10003174_pt1 | contig 25835 bp, 16 predicted proteins | sample 23_EM_MG_FD_194515 | JGI IMG/M metagenome (GOLD analysis project Ga0307517, IMG submission 194515) | Populus trichocarpa ectomycorrhiza microbial communities from riparian zone in the Pacific Northwest, United States - 23_EM | ecosystem: Host-associated > Plants > Roots > Unclassified | place... | reverse complement strand
GCCAACTGGGTTCGGACATTAGTTGAGTTAGAACCCAATGCCAATTTAGCTGCGATTAACCAGAAGCTGAACCGTTACATTGCATCCAAAACAAAAGCTACCAACACTACAGTTTGCTTCCTGTTTTCAATGAACGATTGGAACCTGCACAACAAATTTACTGATGGTAAAATGGATGGCGGCAGGATACAATATGTAAAATTATTCTCCTTCATTGCATGGATCATCTTACTTATTGCCTGTATTAATTTTATGAACCTTTCAACAGCGCGCTCCGAGCAACGCGCTAAAGAAGTAGGGGTTCGTAAAGTGATGGGGGCCGGCAAAGGCAAACTTATAGGACAGTTCATCAGTGAAGCTGTTGTTATGTCTTTTATTGCAGTATTGGTAGCCGTAGGCTTAATTTACCTGGCCATACCTTCATTCAACACATTGGTGCAAAAGCAATTGTCGGTCGACATCTTTGAGCCGTTGCATTTGATATATTTAGTTTCTATAAGCCTTATTACCGGTTTGCTGGCGGGAAGCTATCCTGCATTTTATCTGTCATCCTTTAACCCGATAACCGTTTTAAAGAATATAAAGATCAAATCAAGCGCAGGTTCAGGGTTTATACGTCAAAGCCTGGTCGTTATACAATTTTCGGTTTCTATTATATTGATCATCGGAACGGTCATTATTTATCAGCAGATACAGCATGTAAAAAACCGTAATCTTGGTTACAGCAAAGACAATCTGGTTTATATCTATTTGCAAGGTAACCAGGCCGATCACTTTACGGCTGTATATAACGATTTGAAACAGTCTGGCATGGTGGAAGATGCAGCCTTAAGTGATAACATAGCATTAGAAGTAGGCAGTAATACAGATAATTACTCATGGGAAGGAAAAGATGCGTCAAAAAATCCTTTGATATCGTGGGAGAATGTAAGTCCCCAGTTTATTTCAACCATGGGAATGAAACTGGTAGCCGGAAGAAATTTCAATACTACCCCGGCTGTTGACAGTACCAATGTGATCATTAACGAAGCTTTTGCAAAACAAATGGGTAAAGAGGGTAGAGTTGGTGGGATAATGAGAGACGGGGGGAAAAAGGCATATCAAATCATAGGCATCTTAAAAGATTATCTATATAATGATGTATATGCCTCGGCTGCGCCATTATTGCTATACAGTCGTTCATCAGGTATGGGAGTTTTAAGCATTCGCCTCAAGTCAGGAGTTAATATGCAAGATGCGCTAACTAAGGCAGGAGCAATTGTAAAAGCAGATTGCCCGGGATATCCATTTGAATACAAGTTTATTGATGAGGACTTTAACCAATTATTTAAAACAGAAACATTAACCGGCACATTATCAGGCGTTTTTGCAGGGCTGGCTATATTTATTTCCTGCCTGGGCTTATTCGGTTTAGCAGCTTATACAGCAGAGCGCCGCATTAAAGAAATTGGCATTCGTAAAGTATTAGGTGCTTCAGTATCCGGACTTGCCGGACTATTATCAAAAGACTTTTTACAATTGGTAGGCATCTCGTGTATCATCGCATTCCCGGTAGCTTTCTGGGCATTGCATAAATGGTTAGAGAGTTATCAATACAGGGTTGATATCAACTGGTGGGTATTTGCCATAGCCGGAATCTTAGCTATGCTGATCGCGTTGGCAACAGTAAGTTTCCAGGCTGTTAAAGCGGCACTAACTAATCCAGTAAAGAGTTTGCGTAGTGAGTAACGCTTTTGTCATCAGTGAATGGTCATTAGTCATTAGGGTTTAAAATTTAGGATTTTGCAATCATGATCAAGAACTTTTTCAAATCAACATTCCGTAGTCTTGGGAACAATAAGGTTTATAGCGCGCTGAACATCGGTGGGTTAGCCATTGGTATTGCCTGTGCAGGTTTGATCTTCTTATGGGTAGCTGATGAATTGACATACGATGATATCAATGTAAAGAAAGATAGGTTATACTCTGTACAGGTAAATATAAACTATGCTGGAAACCTTTTTACCATGGGCTCAACACCCCGTTTGATGGCCGAGGCTATAAAGACAGAGATACCCGGTATTGCAAATACATGCCGGATATCTGATTATGATGAAAATTTACTTTTCAACATTGGAAATAAATCTATGTATATGGCAGGTAAGTATGCTGATCCTTCCTTGTTCAGTATGTTTACACTTTCATTTGTACAGGGCAATGCCGCGAACGCTTTTTCACAAATATATTCTATCGTAATTACTCAAAAAGCAGCAAAGAAATTCTTTGGCAACGATCAGAATGTTCTTGGTAAAATAGTTAAGATAGATAATAAGCAAAATTATGTAGTCACCGGGGTCTTAAAGGACCTGCCCGAAAACTCTACCCTGCAATTTGAATGGCTTGCCCCATTTGTGGCGAGGCTTCAGCAAGAACAGTTGACATATGGCTCTCATGAGGAAAAATGGGATAGTTACGGCCCGTTCACCTACGTTGAATTAAACGCATCAGCAAATGTGGAAACCGTCAATAAAAAGTTATATAATTTCATTCATCAGAAAGATCCGAAACAAACAAACAGCACCTTTCTATTTCCAATGCGCGACTGGCACTTATACAGTGATTTTGCAAACGGGAAACAGACAGGCGGGGGGCGTATCAAACAGGTACATATGCTTTCGGCTATTGCCTGGATCATATTGTTTATTGCCTGCATCAATTTTATGAATTTGGCGACTGCACGTAGTGAGAAGCGTGCAAAAGAAGTGGGGGTGCGGAAAGTATTAGGCGCAGACAGAGGAAAACTAATTGCCCAGTTTATTGGTGAAGCATTACTGATGTCGGCTATTGCCGCTGTCTGCGCGGTTATTGTTATGCTATTTGTGTTACCTGGGTTTAATAACCTGGTTCAAAAAAGCCTCTCGTTAGATTTATCTGACCCGCTTAAGATTATCGCACTATTGCTGATCATATTAATCTGTGGCTTTATAGCGGGTAGTTATCCCGCTCTTTATTTATCATCATTTAATCCTGTAAAGGTGTTAAAGGGATTGAAAATTAAATCGGGTAGTGCTACACTGATCAGAAAAGGGTTAGTAGTGCTTCAATTCACTGTATCAGTTGTGTTCATTATCACTAGTATTATTATCTACTTGCAGATACAGCATGTGAAAAACAGAAACCTGGGGTTTGACAAGGATAACCTGGTCGAAATAGACATGCAGCATGCTATTTCAAAAACATTTCCTGTTATAAAGCAGGACCTTTTACGGACAGGTTTGATAGTAAATGCCGCCACATCGGATCATACGACTATTTATGCCGGGAATACCATCGATGGACTTACATGGCAGGGTAAACCCGTCAGTAACACACTTGCTATTGCTAGAAGAAATGTTAGTCCGGAATTTATATCTACTTCTGGTATGCATTTAATGAAAGGGAGAGATTTCGGCACAAGTATAGCTGCGGACAGCTCAAATGTTATTATCACTCAATCTTTGGCAAAGGAGATAAGTAAACAAGATAGCCCTATCGGTCAGATCATCCAGTTGTCAGATCAAAAGATGATCAGAAATTATACGGTGATAGGTGTAGTAAAAGATTACTTATTCGGCAATATATATGGCGAACAATCACCTGGCCCGGTTATGTTTTTTTGTAAGCCGCCATCAGCTTATGACGCTAATCTGATCTATGTACGTATCAAACCGCAGCACAATTCGCGGCAAGCTTTAGCTGAAATAGCGAATATCATTAAGAAAAATAATCCTGCCTATCCATTTCAGTACAAATTTGTGGATGATCAGTTCAATGAAATGGTTTCTGGCGAGGTATTGATGAGCAAGCTATCCAGCGTATTTGCTACACTTGCTATAATCATTTCATGCCTGGGATTATTCAGCCTGGCAGCATATACAGCAGAAAGGAGGATCAAAGAAATCGGTATACGTAAAGTACTTGGCGCCAGTATATCAGGTATTGCCGGCTTATTATCAAAAGATTTCCTGCAATTGGTGGGAATATCGTGCCTTGTTGCATTTCCTTTGGCTTGGTGGATAATGCATAGCTGGTTACAGAATTATGAATACAGGATAAACATACACTGGTGGATCTTCGCGATTGCAGGACTATCAGCTATGCTGATCGCATTAGTAACAGTAAGCTTCCAGGCAATTAAAGCAGCAATGGCTAATCCGGTAAAGAGCCTGAGAAGTGAGTGATGATTTATTAAAAACATACTACGTAAAACCTATAACGTACGACTTATGATACGGAATTATTTAAAAATCGCCTGGCGCAATATGCTGCATAACAAGGCTTACAGCGCGCTTAATATTGTTGGCCTTGCTGCCGGTATGGCCGTGGCTTTACTCATCGCCCTGTGGGTGATCAACGAGTATTCGTATGATAAGTTTCTTCCGGGTTACCAGCAACTGTACCAGGTAGAACTGAACTTTACAGATCCGCACGAAGGCGAGCATACACAGCAGGCTGTTTCATTACCGATAGCTGATGTACTGCGTAAAAACTATCCCGAGGTAAAATATGTCGCCGAAGCTGACTGGATGGGACAGCATGATCTTCTCGTCGCCAATAAGAAGTTATACATGAACGGAGCAGCTATCGGCTCCGACTTTTTAAAAATGTTCCAATACCCTCTGATCAGGGGAAATATGAACACGGTCTTTAAGGATGCTTACTCTATTGTGTTGACTGAATCGACTGCCAAAGCGTTATTTGGCGATGCTGATCCGTTGGATAAAACAGTGCGTATTGATAATAAGCATGATTTAAAAGTTACAGGGATAATGAAAGATGTACCTAAAAACTCCACGCTGCAATTTAACTACCTGATCCCTTTTAGTTATAATGAGCAGACGGAGAGCTGGATGAAAGATGCGCGTACCACGTATTATAACAACTCTTTTCAAATGTTTGTACAGCTGCAGTCTAATGCCGATTATGAAAAACTGGCACCTAAGATCAGGAACATCGTTTACAATGGTGGCCCGAAGATGCGCCCGGCTAAGCCTGTTGTTCTTTTTCATCCGGTGAAATACTGGCATCTATATTCAGACTTTAAAAACGGAAAAGAATCCGGAGGATTTATCGAATATGTACGCATGTTCAGTATCATAGGTGCGTTAGTATTACTGATCGCCTGTATCAATTTCATGAACCTATCTACGGCCCGTTCCGAAAAACGTGCCCGCGAAGTAGGGGTGAGAAAGGCAATAGGTTCACAGCGCAAGGATCTGATCTTTCAATTTCTAACTGAATCTATTTTAATCACATTTATAGCCTTTTTATTATCTGTATTGCTTGTCCAGCTGGTTTTACCTGCATTTAATACGCTGACTGGCGGTTCGATAGGCATACCTTATAGTAATCCGGTTTTTTGGCTGGTTATGATATTGTATGTAGTAGGGACAGGCCTTCTGGCCGGAAGCCGCCCGGCTTTTTACCTTTCCTCGTTTAACCCGGTAAAGGTTTTAAAAGGGACTATACAGGTCGGTAAATCAGCTTCATTGCCGCGTAAGATATTGGTAGTGTTACAGTTTACCTGTTCAATCGCTTTGATCATTAGTACGGTGATCGTCTATCAACAGATCCAGCATGCTAAAGACCGTCCTATAGGCTATAGCATTGAAAGATTAATATCTACGGATATGAGTGATGATCTGAGCAATAACTATAATGCGCTTAAAAATGAATTATTGCAAAGCGGGATAGTTGAAAGTGTTGCCAAAGCATCCAGCCCGATGACGGGGGTTTATATGCACACGGGTATCGAAAAATGGCCTGGTCAGGGTGCTGGTGAATTAGGGCTTAATGTCGGTGGCGTGTCAGTGTCAGATAACTATTTTAAAACAGTTGGGATGGCGCTGATAGCAGGACGTGATTTTACGCCTAACTGGAGTGCGGATACTTCAAATATCATTATTAATGAAGCTGCTGTGAAACGTATGGGGTTAAAGCAACCTATAAACCAGGTTATTACTTATGATGGTATTAACGGTCCCGCACGGATAATTGGTGTTGTTAAAGACGCTTTGATGGAATCACCATTTACGCCGGTTGAGCCGACAATTTTCAACCACGGCAGGGGAGGGAATTTCATTATTTACAGGCTTGCCTCAAATGCTAATACACACAATGCAATAGATAGGATAACCAAGATCTTCGATAAATATAACCCGGCTTATCCTTTTAATTACAAGTTTGTTGATGACGAATACCGTCAAAAATTCAACCTTGAAGTATTGGTAGGAAAGCTGGCGGGTATATTTGCCGGGTTGGCTATTTTTATTTCTTGTCTGGGGCTTTTTGGCCTGGCGGCTTATGTGGCAGAGCAGCGTACCAAGGAGATTGGAGTAAGGAAAGTATTGGGTGCATCAGTGATGCAGGTATGGATGCTGCTATCAAAGGATTTTATTTTTTTAGTAATTATCAGTTGTCTTATCGCGTCACCTATTGCCTTGTACTTCCTGAGCGGGTGGTTGCAAAAATATGATTACCGCATCAGCATTGGTCCGGGAGTATTTATATTATCTGCTGTAGCCGCAATAATTGTTACACTGGTTACAATTAGTTTCCAGGCGATAAAAGCTGCGTTGGCTAACCCGGTGAAGAGTTTGAGAAGCGAGTGATCCAGTTAGCAGTTTTAAGTTGGCGGTATGCAGTTTACCAATAAACTAATGAACAATTGAACTAATAAACTAACATCATGATAAGGAATTATTTTAAAACAGCTTGGCGCAATTTGCTTAGAAACAAAAGCTATGCAGCCATTAATATTATTGGTTTGGCAATAGGCATAGCAGCTTGCACGCTTATATTCCTGATTGTTCAATTCGAAACGAGCTTTGATAATTTCCACTCGAAGAAGGATCGTATTTACAGGGTTATAACCGCATTTCACAACCCGGATGGTATCCATTTAGCCGGTGGCACACCGCTTCCGCTTTCCGAAGGGCTACGGATTGATTTTCCGCAACTAAAACAGGTATCGGCGATAATGCAGAATGACGGAAGCCATTACTCGGTAGAGAATGGCAGCAAAGGGGAGGCTGTAAAGAAATTCAAAGAAGATTGGGCATATTATGTTGAGCCGCAGTTTTTTGAAATTTTTGATTTCGGATGGCTGGCAGGTGATAAAAAAATGGCTTTGTCTGAACCAAATACAGTTGTTCTGAGCCAGGATGAAGCCGATAAATTTTTTGGCAACTGGCATGATGCAATGGGAAAAATCATCAGGTATGAAAATAAGACGGACTTGAAAGTAACGGGTATTATTAAAAATACGCCTGCCAATACCGACATGCCTCTTAAACTGCTAATCTCTTTCGCAACAACGCGGATAAAAGGCGGCGATAACTACGGCAATATACACGATTGGGTAAGCACTTTCGGTGATCTTAATTGCTATATAATTTTGCCGGATAATATGAGCGTAGCACAGTTCAACCAAAACTTAAAAACTCTTGTAAAAAAGCATAAACCTGCTGATTATGTAAAGGACGGGTTACAATTGCAAGCGCTAAAAGATATGCATTACGATACTGAAATTAATGTTTATAGCGGGCATCCTTTTGGTAAACAATTAATTAATGTGATCAGCCTCATAGGCATATTCCTGTTGTTGATTGCATGCGTGAACTTTATCAATTTGGCAACAGCACAGGCAGTTAACAGGTCGAAAGAAGTTGGTATACGCAAAGTGCTAGGCAGTAACCGTAATCAATTGATATTTCAATTTATTAGCGAAACCCTGATCATTACATTGTTTGCAGTAGTGTTGGCTATCGGAATAGCTGAATTAACGCTCCCGCTGCTAAATAAATTATTGGAGATACAATTAAGCAGTGCCTTCCTGGCTGATCCGGTATTAATTTTATTCTTAGTCTGCACCGTCGTTTGTGTGACCCTGCTTTCAGGATTTTATCCTGCTTTGGTTTTATCAGGATTTAACCCGATCGAAGCATTAAAAAACAAGATCAAAGCGGGCAAAGCCAGCGGTATCTCGCTTAGGAGAACATTGGTAGTAGTCCAATTCTGTATAGCGCAGATTTTGGTAATAGGTACACTAGTAATCATCTACCAGATGAATTATTTTAGAAACAAATCGCTTGGATTTGATAAAGACGCGATCATGACCGTTCCTTTCCCAGGTGATAGTACCAGCAGGGCGAAAATCAATACGCTAAAAGACCAACTTCTACAGCAGCCAGGAATTAAAGATGTAAGTTTTAGTTTTGCCAGCCCATCAGATAATAACGGCTGGAGCAGTGATTTTAAATTTAATAACGCACCTAAGCAAACCAATTTCAGCGCTAATTTAAAATGGGCAGATCCAGAATATTTTAAACTGTATAACATCCAGTTTGTTGCGGGCCAGCCATATACAAGGTGCGATACCATACATGGCTGGGTTGTAAATGAAACCTTATTGCACAAATTAGGTGTGCGTGACCCGAAAGATGCTATTGGCAAGTATATCAAACTATGGGATGATAAAAACAAAAACGCGCAGATTGTAGGTGTAGTAAAAGATTTTAACATCGGTTCGCTGAAGAACGAGATACCACCCGTACTGATGAGCACATGGAAGAATGTATATCAGAAGCTAAATATCAAAATACAACCCACAAATATTAACCAGACTTTAGCCTCAGTTGAACGTTTATGGAACAGTACCTTCCCCGACGGAATGTACGAATACCAGTTCCTGGATGAAAAGATAGCCAACTTCTATAAAAGCGAAGATCAGTTGTCCCAGCTTTATAAAATATTTGCGGGGATCGCCATCTTTATTTCCTGTTTGGGTTTATATGGCCTCGTATCATTTATGGCCGTTCAGCGCACCAAGGAAGTAGGTATCCGAAAAACTTTGGGCGCGTCAGTAAGTCACATTGTATACCTTTTCTCTAAAGAGTTCACCATACTGATTATTGTGGCATTTGCCATTTCGGCACCGGTAGGCTGGTGGGCGATGAAAAAGTATTTTTTGCAGGATTTTACTTACAAAATAACCATCGGCCCTGAAATATTTATACTGGCTATTTTGGCTTCCTTAGTCATTGCATGGTTAACTGTGGGGTACAAGGCAGTTAGGGCTGCCATGGCAAATCCGGTAAAGAGTTTGAGGTCGGAGTAATTTTAGTCATAAGTCTTGAGTCTTAAGTTAAAGCGGAATGATACCACACATTCGGCTTACAACTTAAGACTTTTGATTTTTATAACTGTATCATAACCGTACGCACCCTGTCACATAAGCGAACACTAAACAAAAACAATTATTGTATAACTAATTGATATATAGTGATTTGAAACTTTGGTATGTTATTCATTGTTTAATGCCAAAATGAATTAGTATTATTAAATCAATAATTCACTAAATCACTAATTCAAAAATTAAACAAATGTTATCACTACAACACGTTACTAAATATTACCAGTCAGGCGGGAACAAGAACTTCGTATTGAACGATATCAGCCTTGAAGTGGACGAAGGCGAATTTATTTCGATTATGGGTCCATCCGGATCAGGTAAATCTACTCTACTAAATGTTATCGGAATGCTGGATGAGCCATCAGAAGGTTACCATTACTTTATGGGACAGGCCGTTCATCAGCTTAAAGAAAAACAACGGTCGGCTTTATATAAACAATATATCGGTTTCGTTTTCCAGGCTTACCACCTTATCGATGAGCTGACAGTTTACGAAAATATCGAAACCCCTTTGATTTACCAGGATGTAAAAGGTTCTGAACGTAGAGCAATGGTAGCAGATATGCTGGACAGGTTCCAGATCGTAGGTAAAAAAGACCTGTTTCCAGCTCAGCTTTCAGGTGGACAACAGCAATTGGTGGGCATTGCACGTGCATTGATAGCCAAGCCTAAACTGTTATTGGCTGATGAACCAACCGGAAACCTCAACTCCAAGCAAGGTGAAGAAATAATGGCGTTGTTTAAAAAATTAAATAAAGAGGACGGAGTAACCATCATCCAGGTAACCCATTCAGAAAAAAATGCGGAATACGGTACGCGTATTGTCGATCTTCTGGATGGTAAAATCAGTTCCTCGAGAAAATTCTGATCTACAAATAATACATCATATAAAATGCGATTTAGTAAATATATATTAACATTTCTTCTTATAACCGGCAGTATTTTAGCAAACGCTCAGGTGGCCGATACAGGAACCATGTTTTCGTTACAAAAATGCCTTGATATTGCCATAAAGAATAACTTACAGGTAAAGCAAAGCGGCTTAAATGCGGAATCGACACGTATTGACCTTCGGCAATCTAAAGAGAACCTGCTTCCGTCAATCAGTGGCAGCGCTTCACGCACATTTTATAACGGTCGTGGAATTAGCCCGGTCACCAATGCTTATGTGAACCAATCACAAACAAATGATAGTTATAACCTGAATGGTAGTATGACGCTGTTTAATGGTTTTGCATTGCAAAACGCTATCAAATCAGCCTCGTTAGCATACCAGGCTGGTAAAATGAATTTCCAGGCAGCCAAGGATGTAGTTACCGTGAATGTAATAACCGGTTATCTTGCTATATTAGACAACAAGGAAATACTATCGGCAAGCAAAAGCCAACTCGCTGTTCAACGGGAAACAGTTGATCGTATGGTAATTCTTGAAAAAGAGGGTGCTAATAAGGCTGCATCAGACCTTACCGATCAACAAGGGCAGTTGGCCACTAACCAGGTAGCTGTTGTAAATGCCCAGAATAGTTTAGATGCTTCTAAGTTGAATCTTTTTCAATTAATGAATATACCATACCAGCCCGATGCCGGTTTCCAGGGCATAAACGCCGAAAACCTCACAGGTGACTATGGTGCTGATCCTAACCAGGTTTACCAGACTGCCTTACAACAATTTGCCGCCATAAAAGCCGCTGCATTGACCCGCCAAAGTGCAGAAAAGAACGTTAATGCATTGCGGGGGGCCTTGTTACCTTCAATTACTTTGGGGGGGAACCTACAAACGGCATATTCAAATACTGGTGCCCAACAGGATTCTAGCGGTGCATCCCATTCTATTGCATATAGAGATCAGCTTAAAAACAACTACAATTCTTCAGTCGGTATAGGCTTAAACATTCCTATATTCACAAATGGGATTAAACGCAATACCCTGGCCAAAGCGAAAATAAATGCCTTATATCAACGGGATGTGGAAGAGAACACCAAAATCGTGTTAAAACAAAATATTGAACAGGCTTACTATAATATGACGGCTGCTTATAAAAAATACCAGGCGTTAACCGAGCAGGTAAGGGTTTATACTGAAAGCTATCGTATATATAAGCTACGCTTCGATGCCGGTGTGCTGACTTCTGTTGACTTTATTATTGCAAAAAATAACCTGGATGCTGCAACTGTGAATATGATCAGTGCGAAGTATGATTACTTTATTGACAGTAAGATATTAGACTACTACCAGGGTAAATTATCATTACAATAATTATCAACTAACTGCATCTTTAAGTATTCTAAAGGTTTAAAACCCAGGTTTTGTGGAAATATAAACCATAATTTGTTTATTTAATATTATGCGTATTGTATAAAGCAAGGTAAATTTAAGGGCTGATTGAAATCATGTTTAGAAAAGCCCTTTTAATATTTATCTGCGTTTTTACATTGCTCCGCTCAGGGGTACATGCACAGCTCAAAGCTGATAGCGGAAAATTCAAAATACGCCTTAACCAGATAGGTTTTTATCCCGATGCACCCAAGTTGGCTATTGTGTTAGCAAACAGGAAGGGCAGTTTTTTACTTCAAACCACAAATAAGAAAACTGTATTTAAAGGGATACTAAAAAGATCACTTCAGGCTGATTTTGCAGGAAAGTATACCTGGATAGCGGATTTCTCAGCTTATCATAAACCCGGCAGCTATGTTTTGAATGTTCCGGGTACAGGCACTTCATACACTTTTTCTATTTCCCGTTCGGTTCACCAGCAAGTGGCGGATGCTTCTATTAAAGCCTTTTATTTTATGCGTGCGTCAATCCCACTTTTGGAAAAGTATGCGGGTAAATGGCACAGGGCAGCAGGACATCCGGATAATAAAGTTTTGGTGCATGCCTCAGCCGTAAGCCAGGGGAGACCCGAAGGCTCATTGGTTTCATCTCCGCGCGGTTGGTACGATGCAGGCGATTACAACAAGTATATTGTCAATAGTGGCATTTCAACTTATACGTTATTATCGCTTTATGAAGACTTTCCGGAATATATGAAAACAGTTATGCTGAATATTCCTGAAAGCGGTAACGGTATTCCTGATCTTTTGAACGAAACACTTTGGAACCTGCGATGGATGTTAACCATGCAGGATTCAATTGATGGGGGAGTGTACCATAAATTGACAAATGCCGCCTTTGATAAAATGGAAATGCCGGATAAGGCGACAGAACCCCGGTATATCATACAAAAAAGCACCGCAGCCACACTTGATTTTGCCGCTGTAATGGCACAATCGGCCAGGGTATTCCGGCATTATGAAGTGCAATTACCGGGTTTTGCAGATTCCTGTCGTGAGGCATCGCTTAAAGCATGGGAATGGGCCAACGCAAATCCACACATTATTTATAACAAATATGTTTTGAATGACAATTTCAGACCCAAAATTACCACAGGAGATTATGGTGATGGTGAGGTGAGGGATGAATTTATTTGGGCGGCATCTGAATTGTTTGTTACGATGAAGGATATTAAGTATGTCAAAAAAATAAACCTTATCCCTGATATCAAAATACCCTTGCCTTCCTGGAGCCAGGTGCGCGTATTGGGTTATTATAGTATAGCGAGAAACGGCGAAAGAATAGCGAATACGGGATACAAAAATATTCCCGAAATAAAAAAGCGAATAGTTGGCTATGCTAATGGCCTGATTAAAGATGCCAATAAAACCGCCTATAGGGCCGTGATGTATAAAAAGAAAGCCAATTTTATATGGGGTAGCAATTCAGTTGCTGCTAACCAGGGGATAGCCCTTATACAGGCATATAAGGTTACGGGCGATAAAAAATACCTGCTATATGCATTAGATAACCTTGATTATATTTTAGGCAGAAATGGTGCCGGATATTCATTTATAACCGGATACGGAAGCAGAACGCCTATGCATCCGCATCACCGGCCGTCAGTTGCTGATGGTATTGTAGATCCCATACCTGGTTTGCTTGCAGGCGGCGCCAATCCGGGAATGGAAGATCATGTACCCCTTCCTTCTACCTTTCCTGATGAGGCTTATATAGATAAAGATCAGGCATATTCAGTTAACGAGATTGCCATCAACTGGAATGCGCCTTTCGCTTACCTGGCCAATGCTCTTGAAGCATTGCAAAATGATATAAATAACTAATAGCCAAATTAATATACTAATTATATTAAACTAATTATCCAATTAAACCCTTAATTAATGAGACGCATATCTGTAATCCTTGTTAGCCTTGCTTTTCTTGCTATCCCCGCATTTGCACAGGCACAAAAACAATCCAGTGCACTTGACAAAAAAGTTGATGCATTGATCGCAAAAATGACCTTGGAAGAGAAAGTAGGACAAATGACCGAAGTAACTCTGGATGTCGTATCGAAAAGTAATGCCAGTTCACACCAGCTTGATGGTGATAAATTGAAAGAGGCGATCATGAAATATCATGTCGGCTCCATTTTAAATGTGAGCGGCTTTGCCTACGACCGGAAACACTGGTATGAGGTGATCTCGCAAATACAGGAAGCTGCAGGTAAAGACCGTTTGAAAATACCTGTTATTTATGGTATCGATGCCATACACGGTGTTACTTATACGCTTGGCAGTACGCTTTTTCCGCAGGAAGTTGCCATGGCTGCTACATTTAACAGGGGGATAGTTCACAAGGCAGGAGAGATTACTGCTTATGAGACCAGGGCAAGCTATATCCCGTGGAACTATTCACCGGTATTAGACCTCGGTAAATCGCCGCTTTGGCCACGTATTTATGAGACCTTTGGTGAAGATCCTTATTTGGTAAAAACTATGGGGGCATCCATTATTAAGGGTTATCAAGGGAATGATGTCGGTGACAAATATCATGTGGCCGCCTGTATGAAACATTATCTTGGGTATAGTTATCCATTAAGCGGAAAAGATCGCACACCGTCTTGGATACCAGACCGTTATATGCGTGAGTATTTTTTACCCCCATTTGCCGAGGCTGTAAAAGCCGGTGCTAAAACATTGATGATAAACTCTGGTGAAATAAACGGTGTGCCTATACACGCCAGTAAATACATGCTGACAGATGTATTGCGGGGTGAATTACACTTTGACGGCATTGCTGTAACCGACTGGAGAGATATCCAATACCTGCATGATCGCCACCATATCGCTGCCACACAAAAAGATGCGGTGATGATAGCGGTAAATGCGGGAGTGGATATGAGCATGGTGCCTTATGAATATACATTTTTCACTTATTTAGTTGAACTGGTGAAAGAAGGTAAAGTACCCATGAGCCGTATTAATGAAGCCGTGCATCGCATATTAAAGGTAAAATATGAATTAGGCCTGTTTGATCGTCCCGTAGGTAATCCTGATGATTATCCTAAGTTTGGTTCGGATGAATTTCGTAGCGTGAGCCTGCAAGCTGCTACAGAGGCGATAACATTATTAAAGAACAAGAACAATGTATTACCGCTTAAAAAGAATATCAAAGTATTGGTAACAGGCCCAACTGCTAATACCATGCGTTCGCTGGATGGGGGCTGGAGCTATAATTGGCAGGGTGATTTGGCCGACAAACTGGCTGTAGGAAAAAATACCATACTTAAAGCTATTGAGCAAAAGATAGGAAAGGATAATGTAACCTATCAGCCCGGAGCTTCATTTGATCAATTACAAAATATCGATGAGGCAGTAGCCGCTGCAAAAAATTCTGATATTATTGTGCTTTGTCTCGGAGAGCTATCCTATACTGAAAACGTAGGCAACATCGATGATTTGAATTTACCCAGTGCTCAAACTCAATTGGCACTGGAATTAGCTAAAACAGGAAAACCTGTTATACTAGTATTGGCAGAAGGCAGACCAAGAATTGTAACCGAAGTAGAAAGTCATTCAGCAGCCACTATCATGGCCTATCTTCCAGGAAATGAGGGTGGCGATGCATTGGCTAATATCCTGTTCGGCGATGCAAATCCATCCGGTAGGTTATCAATCACTTATCCAAAATACACCAATTCTCTAAATAATTATTATCGTAAGAATTTGGAGAACGGTAACCCTGATGATAGTCATGGCTATAACCCATTATATGAGTTTGGTACGGGGTTGAGCTATACTACTTTCAGTTACAGCAACCTGCATGTAAGCAAATCCGAACTAAAAGACGGTGAAATGATATCGGTTAGCGTTGACGTAAAAAATACCGGAACACTTGAGGGAAAAGAATCAGTTTTATTATACACAAGCCAAATGTACGCCAGTATATCACCTGATTTTAAAAGACTAAGGGCTTATGATAAGATTAATCTGAAAGCTGGCGAAACAAAAACAGTGACTTTTAAAATTACTCCGAAAGACCTGGCTTTTGTAAATGACGTGAGCAAAACAGTAACAGAAGCGGGGGATTATAAGATAATGATCGGAGATCAAACTGCTGGTTTCAAATACATCAGCAGTACAGTTCCGTCAAGAACAGGTAGACTGTAAATTATTGACAAACTAATTTATCCCGGTAGTGACTGAACAAGCATTGCCGGGATAAATTAACTTAAAGAATGGCGGTTACTACGAATAGCATAATTAAGCAAAACGTAAAAGCTGCAAAATACATAAACCACATGCCCAGCATTTTGGTAATTGTTCTAAATATGCTGCGATGATACACGACCCTCAATGAGCGATAGATATACCAGATAATGTAGAGTGTCACGAGTAAATTCAACCAGTCTATAATTCCCCAGCTTGAAGGTATTATCAACTGAAGCAAAATGGCAATAGTAAGGAACAAAAATAAGAAGCAATGAAAATGGAAAGAGTAAATGAGGTGCTCTACATAGAATTTCTTATTCTTCCAAAACGCCACTTTCAATATTAAAGCAAATAATGGCAGCAGCAAAAACATCATTTTGGGTGTATTATGTTTAATCTCTTCTAAAAAAACACCTTTTGCCCTGTCACCATACTCCCGGTGGTACTCTATTTTTTTCTTGTTCCACAATTTTGTCATGAAATCATCCTGCTCATTTTCGGGTAGTTTCTTTTGATTTGCAAGATATTGCTCGTAAGTAGTATCCTTAGTAGAAGGTGCAAACCATTTATTGGGTCCCCGTTTATCATCGGGACTCTCTGTAACTTTAACAATTCCCCCGTATGTGGATGTGGTAACTACTTTTGCTTTGTTAACTTCTTTTTCGATCTTCTTTTTCTGCTCCGTGCTTAAATTCCTGTCATGCGCTATTTTATTATTTACCGAGTCAATCGCTTTTTCAACTGTAACTGGCTTACCTGTTGCCGGCTTAGTTGTTACTACTTTATGACTATTCTGAAATAATAACAGGAAATAAACGATACTGATAAAAATGTACATTTTAACCGGGTGCAGGTATTGCGCACGCCTGCCGGCCATGTATTCTTTAGTTAGGAATCCTGGTTTAAAGAGTAAAGGTTTTAGAGTATGGAAAAATTGGTGGTCGAAATGAAAATAATCACTGATGGCATGATTCATCATATGGCCAAAGCTTTCGTGCAGCTCAAGGTTTTCCTGGCCGCAGTTATGGCAATAATTCCCCTGAAGTACTGATCCGCAGTTTAAGCAATCATTTTCCTTACGATAATGTTTTTTCATAGGCTGAAGTTACATCAGGAATGTTGTATGGCATGCTTTAGTGCCGCATTATGCTTATATCTGAATACAAATGGAAAAACAGCGGCAATTACCAGGGCGTATGCCGCAAAGGTAAGCCATATACCATGCCAATTTTTGTTATGATCGGACAGTGTAAAAAATTTGTCAATTATAAAACCACTGGTTAGGCTTCCGAACATCGCCCCAAATCCATTAACCATCATCATAAATAAACCCTGCGCACTGCCCCGAATCTCAGGCGTAGTCTGCGTTTCGACGAACAGAGAGCCGGAGATATTAAAGAAATCGAAGGCCATACCGTAAACGATGCAGGATAATACGATCATCCATAAACCATCCGCCGGATTACCAAATGCAAAAAGACCAAAGCGCAATACCCAGGCAAGCATACTGAATAGCATTACATATTTGATCCCGAACTTTCTCAGGAAGAACGGTATAGCAAGTATAAAGAGCGTTTCTGATACTTGTGATATGGACATAATAATAGCAGGATATTTTACCGTTGCCAAATCTTTATACTGTGCTACGTTTTGAAAATCATGCAGAAAAGTATCACCATAGGCATTTGTCAACTGCAAAGCGGCCCCCAAAAGCATTGAAAAAACGAAGAAAATCGCAAATCTTGGTGTCTTGAATAATGTAAAGGCCTTTAGACCCAGTGATTCAACAAATGATTTATTGCCTGTTTTTTTATAAAGAGGGGGGCATTTTGGAAGAGTGAACGCAAATATCCCCAAAGCAAATGCAACTGATGAGGATATGTAAAATTGATTGGCGGTTGTTTCGCTATGCGTAAGGCTCACCACCCACAATGCAACGATGAAGCCCACGGTTCCCCAGGTTCGTATCGGGGGGTAATTCCTGACCACATCTATATTTTCTTTTTTCAAAGCAGAATAAGCTACTGTTATAGATAATGATATAGTAGGCATATAAAACACCATATTTAAGAGCATTACCCAGAAAAATGCAGATGGATTAGTCACAAGAGGCAGGGAGAGAAGAGACATGGCCCCCAGGATATGCATGATACCATACATTTTTTCTGCATTGATCCACCGGTCAACAATAATTCCGGTTAGGGCTGGCATAAAGATGGACGAGATGCCCATTGTAGAAAATATTGCCCCGAACTGTGCACCCGACCAATGTTTATTCTGAAACCAATAAGCGCCGATAGTAAGAAGCCAGGAACCCCATATAAAATATTGCATGAAATTCATTAGTATTAAGCGAAACTTAATATTCATAGAGTATCCCAGGGGTTGAAATTTGAATTTTTTAAATCAAAAGTGGAAAGTAATGAAATAAATACGAAATCAAAAGGCTATCAGGAAGCTTTTCGCCTGTTTAATTCATCACGTATTTTGGCAGCTTTTTCATAAGCTTCCTCATGGAGGGCCTCCTGCAATTTGGTTTTCAGTTCATCAATGCTTAATGAGGAGTATCCGCTTGTGGCCGGTGTTACTGCTTTTTCTTCGTTGGAGTCACTCATGTTTTCAAGGTAAACAAAATCATTGCCTTCAATAACAATACCTGCTGTTGAAAGAATGAATTCATAGGTATAGATAGAACAATCAAACCTTACAGCCATCGCAATAGCATCAGAAGTACGGGCGTCAATCTCCACTACCTTTTTTCCGTCTGAGCAGATGAGCTTAGCGTAGAATATACCGTCAACAAGATTATAGATAATGATCTCCTGAATGGTGATATTATAAGCTTGTGCAAAATTTTTGAACAGGTCATGAGTTAGCGGCCTGCTAGGGGTCATTTTTTCTATTTCGATCGCAATTGCCTGTGCTTCAAAGCTGCCGATAATGATCGGTAACCTGCGACGGCCGTTCACCTCGCCCAAAACCAGTGCATAAGCGCCGGATTGTGTTTGACTGTAGGAAAGTCCCACGATATCCAGCTTAATTTTTTTCATATTGGTACCCATCACTGATTTCTCTTTATGCTGATGCTTTATGTTCTTTTACTGCTGCTATTAACTGTGGTACTACTTCAAAAGCATCGCCAACGATACCGTAATCGGCCACTTTAAAAATAGGAGCCTCAGGGTCTTTATTAATTGCTACTATTACCTTTGATGAACTTATACCGGCCAGGTGCTGAATGGCACCTGAAATTCCAATTGCAATATACAAATTTGGACTGACAGCTATACCAGTTTGTCCAACATGTTCACTGTGTGGCCGCCAACCGGCATCTGACACAGGTTTTGAGCATGCTGTAGCTGCGCCTAACAAATCGGCCAATTCCTCGATCATTCCCCAATTCTCCGGTCCTTTTAAGCCCCGGCCACCAGATACCACAATTTCGGCATCAGGCAAGGATACTTTGTCGGTTGAGCGAACGATCTCTTTAACCATCGTTTTAAAATCAGATTCTTTTGTTTCAGCCGGGAAAGCCTCAATGCTACCTGCTGCATTTTTCTCTACAACCTGGTAGGAGTTAGGTATCAAAGCGATCACCTTATTGGCCGAAGTTAACTGAACTGTAGCAAATGCCTTACCCGAAAAAGCAGTTTTTTTAACGGTAAATTTATCGCCTGATATTTCCGGTAGTGCTACTGCACCGTCCGCAACACCGGCTTCCAGCTTTACAGCAATGCGCGGCGCTAAACCACGGCCCGAAAATGAGTTGGATAATACAACAATGTCAGCACCTTCTTTTTTTGCTGCTGAAGCAATAACCGAGGCATAAGCCTGATTGATGAAGTTTTTTAGCTGGGTATTGGATACGTTCAGCACTTTATCTGCGCCGTATTTCCCAAGTGCGCTCAGTTGATCGTTGTCAACATCGCCAATGGAAATGGCGACCAGGTTGGTGTTGGTTTGATCAGCAATTGCCCTGGCATAAGAAACTGCTTCAAAAACGGACTTTTTAAATTTGCCTCCGGCATTTTCTGTATATATTAAAACTGACATATAGTTATCTGAATCGTAAAATCTGTAAAATTATATAACACGTGCTTCGGTATGCAATAAACCGATCAGCTTGCTTGCCTCACTTGATGGAACCAATTTCACCTGTCCGCGGGGAGCAGGTGTTTCATAACTTAATATTTCTGAATTAGTTTTTACATCAACAGCCTCTACCACATTTAGTGGTTTGGTACGAGCCGACATGATACCGCGCATGTTTGGTATTTTAGGCTCGGCAACACCTTCGGCAGTACCGGCCACAAACGGGAAAGGAACCGTTAACACTTCTTTGCCGCCTTCAATCTCACGTTCCACCGTGCCTTTATCGCCTTCCACATCCAGTTTTTTTATGATTGACACCGAGGGGATATCCAAAAGTTCACCCAGCATACCGGATACTTTTGAGCCATTATAGTCGATGGATTCCCTTCCTGTTAAAATCAGGTCAAATGCATTTTGTTTGGCATATTGTGCAATTTGATAAGCCACAAACCAGGCATCGTGGGGTTTCGCATTGATGCGAACAGCATCATCAGCGCCAATGGCCAGTGCTTTGCGTATAGTGGCCTCGGTATTTACTTCGCCAACATTAATAACGGTTACCGTTCCTTTTCCACCCTCTGTCAGCTCAATTGCGCGGGATAATGCAATTTCATCGTAAGGATTCAGGATAAACTGTACACCATTTGTATTAAATTGGGTGTTATTATCAGTAAAAGTTATTTTTGTCGTTGTATCAGGAACATTACTTATACATACCAGTATCTTCATCGGGCTATTCTTTTTTAATGGGCAATGATCTTTACAATGTGTGCTATGGTTTTATTCATTTTACTCATGAACACACAAAAAGGTTTTCATGAAATAGGTTTCGCAAATTTAGTTAAAAAAGATAGAGTTTAAAATGCAGTCGAACCGATTAGAAAAGCTGTTAGAATTTTTACAAAACGAACCCGAAGACGAATTTTTATTATATGCCCTGGCAACCGAGTATCTGCGTCTGAACGAGACAGATAAGGCCTTGGAGTATTATGAAAACCTGGTTAATAATCATCCTGGTTATGTAGGTACTTATTATCACCTTGGTAAATTATACGAAGCCCTGGATCGCAAACCTGATGCCATCAGTACCTATGAAAAAGGAATGGAAGTCGCCAAAAAGAAGAGGGATAACCATGCATTTTCGGAATTGCAGGCAGTTTATCGCGAGGCAACCGGCTGGGATGAAGACGACGATTATTAATTGTTTATTAGTTCATTGGTTCACTTGTTCATTAGTATTAAATGCTGATAAAATGAGTAAGCCAATGAACTATTGAACAAGTGAACCATTGAACCAAATGAGGAAACGTCAACTATTATTTATTCGTGATGTACTGATCTACACCTTCACTGCTTTTGGCGGACCGCAGGGGCATATTGCTATTTTGCTGCGCGAGTTTGTAGAAAAGCGACGGTATATTACCGAGCAGGAGCTAATGGAACTTAATGCATTGGCGCAAATATTACCTGGACCGTCATCAACTCAAACGCTGGTTGGTATAGCATGGAAAGTAGGTGGTCTCCAATTAGCTATAATTACTTTCCTTATCTGGATAATGCCTTCGGCTGTTATTATGGGGATGGTGGCCATCAGCTATAAAATGTTTCTTACTCATAGTAGTTTTACTGAAATATTACGCTTTGTTCAACCAATTGCAGTAGGCATTGTTGCATATGCGGCATACACCTTTGCCGTAAAATTTTTAAAGACTAAAGTGACAACCATGCTGGCCATAGGGTCACTTATAGCCACGTTAATATTGCAGAATGCCTATGCTTTCCCGATTTTAGTTTTGTTAGGGGGGATCATTTCATCGGCATTGGAAACTCAACCACAGGAAAGTGAGCTTCGGGTAAGCCTGTTTGCAAACGTGAACCCGAATAAAGTGGCTTATTTCATTGGTATTCTGCTGGCATTTGCTGCTCTGGGTGCGCTTATTAATCAAACATCACCATTTAGTTTGCCAATCCGTTTATTTGAAAATTTTTATCGTAACGGTATCCTCATTTTTGGCGGGGGACAGGTGCTTGTACCATTGATGTATACTGAGTTTGTTGAGGTAAAACATTATCTGAGTAATTCCGAATTTCTGTCGGGGTTTGCTTTGCAGCAAGCACTACCCGGACCTACATTTTCTTTTACCTCGTTTATCGGCAGCATGACCCTGGGCAATAAAGGCTTTGGTTTGGGAGGACAGATCCTTGGGAGCATCATAGCGGTGATAGGTATAAACCTGCCAGGATTGATACTAATACTGTTTATCGTGCCATTCTGGGAAGACCTGAAAAAGATAACCCGTATCCGCAATTCACTAAGTGGTATCAGCGCTGTTGCTGTAGGTTTTATGGCAACTGCGTTAATATTATTAGTAAGACCATTTGGAACTGACTGGTTGGCTTATGGATTGATGGCCGGTTCTTTTTGCCTGCTATATTTTACTAAAATAAAAACCCCGATCGTTATTATAATCGGGGTTGTGTTAGGGTTGATATTTTAAAACGGCTGATCATCATCAATGTCATCCATACGCGATGGCCGGATAATAAAATTACTTGGCTTTTCAAATTCCTGTGAAGGAGTTAAGCCGGTAAAAGGAGTACCCTGCGGCAGGAAGGAACCGCCCTGATCAAGATCCTGGAATTTCACGAACTTGCCTACGAATTTCAGTCTCACGGTACCCGTTTCGCCGTTACGGTGCTTGGCTATAATTACCTCACCGACACCGTTTGTAGGGTTGCCATTTTCATCCTCGGTCATGCCATAATATTCCGGACGGTAAAGAAACAATACCATATCGGCATCCTGCTCAATTGAGCCAGATTCACGTAAGTCGGACAACATTGGACGTTTTGAGGCACCAGGTCTGTTTTCAACCGCGCGGCTTAATTGTGACAGTGCAATAACAGGCACATTCAACTCTTTGGCTACTGACTTCAAAGCACGGGATATACTACCAATTTCCTGTTCACGGTTACCGCCACCTTTTCCATCACCACTTTTACCCTGCATTAATTGCAGGTAATCGATAATGATCAGCTGTATATCATGTTGTGATTTTAAACGGCGGCATTTGGCCCTGAACTCAAAGATATTAAGAGCAGGTGTATCATCTATAATAAGAGGAGCCTGTTCAAGCTTGCCTATTTTAGAGTGTATTTGCTGCCATTCCCACTCTTCCAAAGTCCCTTTACGTATCTTTTCCTGCTCAATTTCAGTTTCACCTGATATCAAACGATTAACCAATTGAACTGAGGACATTTCGAGTGAAAACACAACTACAGGCCTGTTAAAATCAACAGCGGCATTACGTGCACAACTCAGTACAAAGGCCGTTTTACCCATTGCGGGGCGGGCTGCGATAATTACCAGGTCTGATTTTTGCCAGCCTGAAGTCATCCTGTCCAGGTCAGTAAAGCCTGATGCTACACCGGTAAGGCCATCTTTTTTATCTTTTAGGGCTTCAATTTCCTTCAGTGTCTCATGCATCAGGTCATCCATTTTCCTGGAATCACGGCGCAGGTTATTTTGGGCTATATCGAAAAGGTTCTTTTCAGCTTTATCCAGCAAATCAAGCACATCTGATGTATCCTCGTATGCGTTATTGATCACCTCTGTTGAAATGCGAATCAATTCACGCTGAATAAACTTTTGGATAATGATGCGGGAGTGGTATTCAATATTTGCAGCTGAAGCTACCCGGTTGGTCAGTTCAGTAATATAATAAGCACCACCTATCATTTCCAGTTCGCCTTGCTGTCGTAACTGTGCAGTAACCGTCAGGATATCTACCGGCGAGGTTTTCTCGAAGAGATAACGTATCGCACCGAATATCTTCTGATGATTGTCTTTATAAAACACCTCCGGTTTCAGGATGTCGATCACCGAGGAAAGAGCATCCTTCTCGAGCATCAATGCTCCAAGTACAGCCTCTTCCAGGTCGACTGCCTGCGGTGGTAATTTACCGAGTCCGCTGTAAGGTGTGGGGTTTGTAATCCGGCTACGTCTTTCATTGGTATTGGGCTTGTTGTATGGGGTATCGTTCTCCAGAATCATATGTCAAAAATATACTAAAAATTTGCGGTTTTACCGATAGTTCAAATCTTTTTATTTTGATTTTTATAATGCCCTAATGAGTAAAAAATTAAACAATCAGGAAACAATTAATTAACAACAGTTTGTTGAAAAATATAATTTTTCGCTGTAAATCAGCCTCTCCGAAGCGTTGTTAGTAAAATGATTTTACTTATTGCTTCAAAAAATTAAATACCAAAAGCAGTATGGTTCCGTATCGTTACAAAGTTAATTAATATGGTTAATTTTACCCCCCTTAACTAATCGCTATAATGGCTTATAACAACAGGGAAAGCAGGGAAAATAATCAGATGGTTTTTGGTATCAGGGCGGTGATCGAAGCAATCCGCTCCGGTAAAGAGATTGAATCGCTTTACATACAAAGAGGCGTTGGCGGAGGACTACTTAACGAACTCAAAAGCTTACTACATGAGTATGGAATAGTTGCCCAGCAGGTTCCGGTTGAAAAGCTGAACCGTATCACTCCAAAAAATCACCAGGGAGTGATTGCTGTTATTTCGCCAATTATCTACCAAAAGATCGAAAATATTATCCCTGAAATATTTGAAAAAGGGGAGGTGCCATTGATCCTGGTTTTGGACGGCATTACCGATGTGCGCAATATGGGCGCTATTGCCCGTACGGCGGAATGTGCAGGCGTGCATGCAATAGTTATACCGGCCAAAGGCTCAGCACAAATTAATGCGGACGGAATAAAAACCTCTGCCGGCGCATTGTATAAGATACCGGTGTGCAGGCACGATAATTTTATGCAAACCATTCGATTTTTACAAGAGTCCGGTTTGCAGCTGGTTTGCTGCACCGAAAAGACTAAGGATGATATTTATGCACCTGATTATACACCACCCACAGCCATTATTATGGGCTCAGAAGAGGACGGTATCAGAAATGACCTTATCCGTATATCCGATCACCTGGCAAAAATTCCGATGTTTGGTGAAATAGAATCGTTGAATGTATCGGTATCGACCGGGATAATTTTATACGAAGCAATCAGGCAGCGGCTAGTGATTAGTTAATTAAAGATTAGTTAATTAGGAAAAAATACCCTAATCGCTAATTAACTAATCTCTAATCACTAGACTTAAATATATTTCGTCCCAAACTTATTCTTAACGTCGGCTACAACCTGCTTTACGTTTTGCTCCTGGTCGCGCGGACAAATCAATAGCGTATTGTTTGATTCCACTACAATAAAATCATGCAGGCCCTGTAAAACCACCAACTTTTCGCCGGGTACATTTACCATACAGTTTGATGAGTCGTACATGATCACTTTATCAGACGGGATAACAACATTTCCTACATAATCCTTGTCGGCAAGCTGGTAAATCGACGCCCATGTGCCCAGGTCAGACCATCCGAATTCTGAAGGAAGAACAAACACATTGTCAGCTTTTTCCATAATGCCGTAGTCAATAGAGATGTTGGTGCACTGCTGGTATGCCTTATGGATATGCGATTTTTCATTCTCAGTATTGTAGACGGGTCTTGCGTCAGCAAATATTTCATTCATTTCGGGCAAATGGCGGCTAAACGCTTTCAATATTGCTCCTGCTGACCAAACAAATATGCCTGCATTCCATAAAAAGTCTCCGCTTTGAATAAAAGTGGTAGCAATTTCCAGTGTGGGTTTTTCAGTAAAGGTTTTTACTTTATGAAAATCCTCATCCATTACCTGGTCTGTAAATTGTATATAACCGTAACCTGTATCGGGTCTTGATGGTTTTATACCTAAAGTGATCAGGGAGCCGTTTTTTGAGGCTACTTTTAGTGATTTCTCAATAGCAGTTATAAAAGCGGGCTCATCCAGTATCAAATGATCCGAAGGGGCCACCACTATCGATGCATTAGGATTAATACTTTCGATTTTAAAGCAGCCATAGGCTATACATGGCGCCGTATTCCGCA
>Ga0307517_10003172_pt1 | contig 25841 bp, 22 predicted proteins | sample 23_EM_MG_FD_194515 | JGI IMG/M metagenome (GOLD analysis project Ga0307517, IMG submission 194515) | Populus trichocarpa ectomycorrhiza microbial communities from riparian zone in the Pacific Northwest, United States - 23_EM | ecosystem: Host-associated > Plants > Roots > Unclassified | place... | reverse complement strand
ACGTGATGAAGGAATCGGTCGAAGCCGCACGCTCGGTCGTGCGCAGCCGCGCACGCCGCCTCGGCATCAAGGACGAGATGTTCGAGAAGCGCGACGTGCACATCCACGTGCCCGATGGCGCGACGCCCAAGGACGGACCGAGCGCGGGTGCGGCGATGACGACGGCCTTCGTGTCGGCGCTCACCGGCATCCCGGTCAAGGCCCATGTGGCGATGACGGGCGAGATCACCTTGCGTGGTGAAGTCACGGCGATCGGCGGTCTGAAGGAGAAACTGCTCGCGGCGCACCGTGGCGGCATCACGACCGTGATCATTCCGGAAGAGAACGTCAAGGATCTGCAGGAGATCCCCGAGAACGTGAAGAACAAGCTCGAGATCGTGCCGGTGAAGTGGATCGACCGCGTGCTCGAAGTGGCGCTGGAGCGGGTGCCCGAGGCCTTGCCCGACGACGAGCCGGCGAAGCCGGTCGATGGAACGGCGAAGCCGGCGGCGCCAGCGGCCGGCTCGGAGCTGCTGACGCACTGAGTGCGCGAAGAAGAAAAACTGGCCGATTGCAAATCGGCCAGTTTTCGGCCTATAATGCGGGCTCTGTTGATGATGCTCAATCAAGACATCGGCAACAAATGCGGGAGTAGCTCAGTTGGTAGAGCGCAACCTTGCCAAGGTTGAGGTCGAGAGTTCGAGACTCTTCTCCCGCTCCAGATATCAAGAAAAAGGGAAGCCGCGTGCTTCCCTTTTTTCTACCTAGAATCTGCTTGATTCAAAGTGGCGCGATAGCAAAGCGGTTATGCACCGGATTGCAAATCCGTTCAGCCCGGTTCGACTCCGGGTCGCGCCTCCAGACATGAAAAAGGCCTTGCAGCGATGCGAGGCCTTTTTTTGTTGTTGGTGCCCGGGGCGGGGGTCGAACCCGCATGCCTCGCGGCCGCGGATTTTAAGTCCGCTACGTCTACCGGTTTCGTCACCCGGGCAGGGTGCGCGATCATATCGGCAGCGGCTCGACCTCCGTCGTTTCGAGATCGCGGCAGTGCGTCAACAGCCGCCGCATTGGCCCGAGCGCGCCGGTGCTCAGCACACGCAGGTTCGCCGGCCCCCCGCTCGCGTCGCCAGACACCACGCCGACGCGCTCGGCGACAGCGCTCGCGGTGTCGATGAGGTTGACCGCATCTCCGAGCAGCATCTGAATCGCATGGGCCACGAACGGGTAGTGCGTGCAGCCGAGCACGACGGTGTCGACCTGGGCGGTGCGAACGCGTGCGCACAGCGGCGCCAGCACGGCGGTCAGTTCGGGACCTTCGTGCACACCGCGTTCGATGATCGCGGCCAAGCCCGGGCACGCCTCGACGTGCACGTGGATGCCGGGCGCGAACGCCTCGATGAGATAGCGCAGGCGCGCACTCGCTGCCGTCGCCGGCGTCGTCATCACCGCGATGCGGCGTGTGCGCGTGGCCGCCACGGCCGGCTTCACGCCCGGCTCGACGCCGACGAAACGCAGCGCGGGCCAGTGCTGCCGCAGCGTATCGATGCCCAGCACGGTGGCGGTGTTGCAGGCGACGACGATGGTGTGCGCACCCCGATCCGCGAGCCAGGCCACGAGGCGCTGGCATCGTTCGACGACCTCGGCCGGATCGCGTTCGCCATAGGGGGCATGGGCGACGTCGCCGATGTAGACGAACGAGGCCTCCGGCAGGCGCCGCTTCAGCGCATCGAGCACCGAGAGCCCGCCGACGCCTGAATCGAAGACGCCGATGCAGGGCGTTGAAATGGTGGGGTCGGTGTTCACGAGCTGCAGTCTATCTGCCGCATCAGGCTAAAATAGCACGATCGTTCGTTTTTGTGGGCTGGCGTCACCTTCGCGGCAGGCTCGCCAACCCTCGCGAACTAGAATCAAAGCAACCCCGAACCCACTGCTTGAGGAGCTCGTCGCATGAAGATTCTCGTCCCCGTCAAACGCGTCGTCGACTACAACGTCAAGGTGCGCGTGAAGAGCGATGGCACTGGCGTGGACATCGCCAACGTCAAGATGAGCATGAACCCGTTCGACGAGATCGCCGTCGAAGAAGCGGTCCGATTGAAGGAGAAGGGCCTCGTCACCGAGGTCATCGCCGTCAGCTGCGGCGTGACCCAGTGCCAGGAGACCCTGCGCACCGCGATGGCCATCGGCGCCGACCGCGCGATCCTGGTCGAGACCACCGACGAGCTCCAGCCGCTGGCCGTCGCCAAGCTGCTCAAGGCTCTGGTCGACAAGGAACAGCCCGGCCTCGTGATCCTGGGCAAACAAGCCATCGACGACGACTGCAACCAGACCGGCCAGATGCTCGCCGCGCTCGCCGACTTGCCGCAGGCCACCTTCGCATCCAAGGTCGAGCTCACGGCCGACGCGGTCAGTGTCACCCGCGAAGTCGACGGCGGCGCCGAGACCCTCAAGCTGAGCCTGCCCGCGATCATCACCACGGATCTGCGCCTGAACGAACCGCGCTACGTCACCTTGCCCAACATCATGAAGGCCAAGAAGAAGACGCTCGAGGTGCTCAAGCCCTCCGACCTCGGCGTGGACATCAAGGCGCACCTGAAGACCCTCAAGGTCAGCGAGCCGCCCAAGCGCAGCGCCGGCATCAAGGTGCCCGATGTCGCCACCCTGGTTTCCAAACTCAAGAACGACGCGAAGGTGATCTGAGATGACGACGCTGGTTATTGCTGAACACGACAACGCCACCGTCCGGGGCGCGACGCTGAACACCGTGACCGCCGCGCTCAAGTGCGGCGGCGACGTGCACGTGCTGATCGCCGGCTCGAACGCCGGCGGCGCCGCCACCGCGGCGAGCCAGATCGCCGGCGTGAGCAAGGTGCTGCATGCCGATGCGGCCTATTTCGAACATGGCCTGGCCGAGAACGTCGCGGCGCAGGTGCTGGCGATCGCGAAAGACTACAGCCACATCCTGTTCCCGGCCACCGCCGCGGGCAAGAACGTCGCACCGCGCGTCGCGGCCAAGCTCGATGTCGGCCAAATCTCGGACATCACCAAGGTCGATGCGGCTGATACCTTCGAGCGCCCGATCTACGCCGGCAACGCGATCGCGACGGTGCAGAGCCTGGACGCGATCAAGGTCATCACGGTGCGCACGACCGGCTTCGATCCGGCAGCGGCCACCGGTGGCTCGGCGGCCATCGACAAGCTGACCAGCGTGGCCGACTCCGGCAAGTCCAGCTTCGTCGGCTCGGAGATCGCGAAGAACGACCGGCCCGAGTTGACGGCCGCAAAGATCATCGTCTCCGGAGGGCGCGCGCTCGGCTCCAGCGACAAGTTCAACGAGGTGCTGACGCCGCTGGCCGACAAGCTCGGTGCCGCGCTCGGCGCAAGCCGCGCTGCAGTGGACGCAGGCTACGCACCCAACGACTGGCAGGTCGGGCAGACCGGCAAGATCGTCGCGCCGCAGCTCTACATCGCCGCCGGCATCAGCGGCGCGATCCAGCACCTGGCGGGCATGAAGGACAGCAAAGTCATCGTCGCGATCAACAAGGACCCGGAGGCGCCGATCTTCTCGGTGGCCGACTACGGGCTCGAGGCCGATCTGTTCACGGCCGTGCCGGAGCTGGTGAAGGCGCTCGGCTGATCGATCGCTCGACCGCTCACGCGCGTTGATGCGGCGAGACACGAGGGCGCGCAACGCAGGTTGACGCGCCCTTTATTTTTCTGGAGACAAGACCATGAGCTACCGCGCTCCGATCAAGGACATGCTGTTCTGCATGAAGGAACTCGCCGGCCTCGAACAAGTGGCGCAGCTGCCGGGTTTCGAGGACGCGGGCCTGGAGACCGCACAGGCAGTGCTCGAGGAATGCGCGAAGTTCAACGAGGGCGTGGTCGCGCCGTTGAATGTCGAAGGTGATCGCCATCCATCGTCGTGGAAAGACGGCGTGGTCACGACGACGCCGGGCTTCAGCCTAGCGTTCCGCCAATTCGGCGAAGGCGGCTGGCAAGGCCTGCAACACCCGAGCGAGTTCGGTGGCCAGAACCTGCCGAAGACCATAGGCGCGGCTTGCATCGAGATGCTCAACAGCGCGAACCTGAGCTTCGCGCTGTGCCCGCTGCTGACCGACGGCGCGATCGAGGCCTTGCTGACCGCCGGCACGCCAGAGCAGCAGGCGCTGTACCTGCCGAAGATGATCTCCGGCGAATGGACCGGCACCATGAACCTGACCGAGCCGCAAGCCGGCTCCGACCTCGCGCTCGTGCGCACCCGTGCCGAGCCGCAGCCCGACGGCACGTTCAAGCTGTTCGGCACGAAGATCTTCATCACCTACGGCGAGCACGACATGGCGGGCAACATCGTGCACCTGGTGCTCGCGCGCGTCAGCGGTGCGCCCGAAGGCGTGAAAGGCATCAGCCTGTTCATCGTGCCGAAGTTCCTGGTCAACGCCGACGGCTCGCTGGGCGCGCGCAACGACGCGCACTGCGTCAGCATCGAGCACAAGCTCGGGATCAAGGCGAGCCCGACCGCGGTGCTGCAATTTGGTGATCACGGTGGGGCCGTGGGCCAGTTGATCGGCGAAGAGAACCGCGGTCTCGAGTACATGTTCATCATGATGAACGCGGCGCGCTACGCGGTCGGCATGCAGGGCATCGCGGTGGCCGAGCGGGCCTACCAGAAGGCCGCGGCATTCGCGAAGGAGCGTGTCCAGTCGCGCCCGGTCGACGGCTCGCTGCCCGGCAGCGGCCCCATCATCCATCACCCCGACGTGAAGCGCATGCTGATGACGATGCGCGCCTACACCGAAGGCTGCAGGGCGATGGCGATCACTGCGGCGGCGGCGTTCGACGCCTCGCACCACCATCCGGACGCCGAGGTGCGCCGACAGAACCAGGCCTTCTACGAGTACATGGTGCCGCTGGTCAAGGGCTACAGCACCGAGATGAGCGTCGAGGTCGCGAGCCTGGGTGTGCAGGTGCATGGCGGCATGGGCTTCATCGAGGAGACCGGCGCCGCGCAGTACCTGCGCGACGCGCGCATCCTACCGATCTACGAAGGCACGACGGCAATCCAGGCGAACGACCTCGTCGGCCGCAAGACCGCACGTGACGGCGGCCGCACGCCGAAGGCGATCGCCGCACAGATCGCGCTGACCGAAACCGAGCTCGCGAAGCACGACAGCGCCGCGGCGACGGCGATGCTGAAGCGCCTGCGCGCTGCGCGCGCCGCGTTCGAGCAGGTCGTCGATTTCGTTGCGGGCAACACCAAGGCGAGCCCGAACGCGGTGTTCGCGGGCTCGGTGCCGTACCTGATGCTGGCCGGCAATGTCGTTGCCGGCTGGCAGATGGCGCGTTCGCTCATCAAAGCCGAGGACCTGCTCGCGCGCGGCGATGGCGACGCGGCGTTCCTGAAGGCCAAGGTCGCGACCGCGCACTTCTACGCCGATCACCTGCTCAGCAAGGTGCCCGGCGCGCGCGATGCCATCGTCGAAGGCGCCGACAGCGTCACCGCGCTCGCGCTCGATTCGTTCTGATCACCGTTCGATCTTCCAGAAAGCTCACCATGCCCTTGCCCGGAGTTCTTGCCAGCTTGCCGCTGCCCATCATCGGCGCGCCGCTGTTCATCATCAGCAACCCCAAGCTCGTGATCGAGCAGTGCAAGGCCGGCGTCGTCGGCTCGATGCCGGCGTTGAACGCGCGTCCGGCCGAGCAGCTTGACGAGTGGCTGGCCGAGATCACCGAGGCGCTCGCGGCCTACAACAAGGCGAATCCGGACAAGCCGGCCGCGCCATTCGCGATCAACCAGATCGTCCACAAGAGCAACGACCGGCTCGAGCACGACATCGCGATGTGCGCGAAGTACAAGGTGCCGATCGTCATCACGTCGCTGGGCGCGCGCACCGATGTCAACGACGCGGTGCATGCCTGGGGCGGCGTCGTGATGCACGACATCATCAACAACAAGTTCGCGCGCAAGGCGATCGAGAAGGGCGCCGACGGCCTGATCGCGGTGGCCGCCGGCGCGGGTGGCCATGCGGGCGTGAAGAGCCCGTTCGCGCTGATCCAGGAGATCCGCCAATGGTTCGACGGCCCGGTTGCGCTGAGCGGCTCGATCGCCAGTGGCGGGGCAGTGCTCGCGGCACAGGCGATGGGCGCGGACTTCGCCTACATAGGCTCGGCCTTCATCGCGACCGAAGAAGCGCGCGCGATCGATGCGTACAAGCAGGCCATCGTCGACGGCAGCTCCGACGAGATCGTCTACAGCAACCTGTTCACCGGTGTGCATGGCAACTACCTCGCGCCGTCGATCCGCGCCGCGGGCCTGGATCCCGACAACCTGCCCGAGAGCGATCCGAGCAAGATGAACTTCGGCGGCGACGCCAAGAAGGCGTGGAAAGACATCTGGGGCTGCGGTCAGGGCATCGGCGCGATCGAGAAGGTGCTGCCCACGCGCGAGCTGGTGGCGCGCCTCGCGAGCGAATACGGCCGCGCACGGGCACGCCTGTCGCTGGCATAGCTGCAGTCACGAAAGGGCCACACCCGCGGTGATACAGTCACGGGCTTGATAGTCGTTACAGGTCCTTCCCGTCCCCTTGCTGGAAACAGTCAAGGCGGGTCGCTTGTCCGCAAGTCGGTGTAGCCGCCACGCGGAAGGTTGATCAACCCACTACAGCGCCGGAAACCGGTGCGAAAGGTGAGCGAAATGATGCAGGAATCCAGGTCGAATTCGTACCTGTTCGGAGGCAATGCGCCCTACGTCGAAGAGATGTATGAGGCCTACCTCGACAACCCGGGCTCGGTGCCCGACAACTGGCGCAAGTACTTCGACGCGCTGCAGCACGTGCCGGCGGTCGATGGCTCGAATGCCCGCGACGTGGCCCACGCGCCGGTCGTCGAATCGTTCGCGCAGCGTGCGAAGGCGGGCACCTTCGGGTCCAAGGCCTCCAGCACCGATCTGGCGATCGCGCGCAAGCAAGTCCACGTCCAGTCGCTGATCGCGGCATACCGCTCGCTCGGCTCGCGCTGGGCCGATCTCGATCCCCTGAAGCGCCAGGAACGTCCGAAGATCCCCGAGCTCGAGCCGGCGTTCTACGATCTGTCCGAGTCCGACATGGACATCGTGTTCAGCGCGACCAACACCTATTTCTCGACCGCGGAGCACATGACGCTGCGCGAGATCGTGCAGGCACTGCGCGAGACCTACTGCGGGTCGATCGGCGCCGAGTACATGCACATCACCACGCCGACCGAAAAGCGCTGGTGGCAGGAGCGCCTGGAGTCGATCCGCTCGAAGCCCAATTTCACGGCCGACGAGAAGAAGCACATCCTCGACCGCCTCACCGCGGCCGAAGGCCTGGAGCGCTACCTGCACACCAAGTACGTCGGCCAGAAGCGCTTCTCGCTCGAGGGCGGCGAGAGCTTCATCGCGTCGATGGATGAACTCGTGCAGCGCGCCGGCGCCAAGGGCGTGCAGGAGATCGTGATCGGCATGGCGCACCGCGGCCGCTTGAACGTGCTCGTCAACACGCTGGGCAAGATGCCCAAAGACTTGTTCGCCGAGTTCGACCACACCGCGCCCGAGAACCTGCCGTCGGGCGACGTGAAGTACCACCAGGGCTTCTCGAGCGACATCACGACCTCGGGCGGCCCGGTGCACCTGAGCCTCGCGTTCAACCCCTCGCACCTCGAGATCGTGAACCCGGTCGTCGAAGGCTCGGTCAAGGCCCGCCTCGATCGGCGCGGCGACAGCGAAGGCGACTCGGTGCTGCCCATCATCGTCCACGGCGACGCGGCTTTCGCGGGCCAGGGCGTCGTGATGGAAACGCTGGCGCTGGCGCAGACGCGCGGCTACTACACCGGCGGCACGGTGCACGTCGTCATCAACAACCAGATCGGCTTCACGACCAGCGACCCGCGCGACTCGCGCTCGACGCTGTACTGCACCGACGTCGTCAAGATGATCGAGGCACCGGTGGTGCACGTGAACGGCGACGACCCGGAAGCGGTCGTGCTGTGCACCCAGCTCGCGCTCGACTACCGCCAGGAGTTCAACAAGGACGTGGTGGTCGACATCGTCTGCTTCCGCAAGCTCGGCCACAACGAGCAGGACACGCCGGCGCTGACGCAGCCGCTGATGTACAAGAAGATCGCGGCGCACCCCGGCACGCGCAAGCTGTATGGCGAGAAGCTGGTCGCGCAGGGCCTGCTGCCGGCCGACGGGCCTGATGCAATGGTGAAGGCGCTGCGTGCCGCGATGGACGCCGGCAAGAGCACCTACGACCCGGTGCTGACCAACTACAAGAGCAAGTACGCGGTCGACTGGGCGCCGTTCCTCGGCAAGAAGTGGACCGATGCGGCCGACACCGCGCTGCCGATGTCCGAGATCAAACGTCTCGCCGAGCGCATCACGACGGTGCCGGCGAACTTCAAGGTCCACACGCTGGTCGAGAAGGTGCTGGCCGATCGCGCGGCGATGGGCCGCGGCGAGATCAATGTCGACTGGGGCATGGGCGAGCACCTCGCGTTCGCGTCGCTGGTGGCGAGCGGCTACGCGGTGCGCCTGTCGGGCGAAGACAGCGGGCGCGGCACGTTCACGCACCGCCATTCGGTGCTGCACGACCAGAACCGCGAGAAGTGGGACGAAGGCACTTACACGCCGCTGCAGCACGTCGCCGATGGCCAGGCGCCGTTCATCGTGATCGACTCGCTGCTTTCCGAAGAGGCGGTGCTCGGCTTCGAATACGGCTACGCGTCGGCCGAGCCGAACACGCTGGTGATCTGGGAGGCGCAGTTCGGCGACTTCGTCAACGGCGCGCAGGTCGTGATCGACCAGTTCATCGCGTCCGGCGAAGTGAAGTGGGGCCGCGCCAACGGCATCACGCTGATGTTGCCGCACGGCTATGAAGGCCAGGGGCCGGAGCACAGCTCGGCGCGCCTGGAGCGCTTCATGCAGCTCGCCGCCGACAACAACATGCAGGTCGTGCAGCCGACCTCGGCGAGCCAGATCTTCCATGTGCTGCGCCGCCAGATGGTGCGCATGTTCCGCAAGCCGCTCATCATCATGACGCCGAAGTCGCTGCTGCGCGCGAAGGACGCCGGCTCGCCGCTGTCGGACTTCACGAAGGGCGAGTTCAAGACGGTGATCGGCGAAGTCAGCGCGGAGGTGCAGGCCGACAAGGTCAAGCGCGTGATCGCGTGCTCGGGCAAGGTCTACTACGACCTCGTCAAGGCGCGCGCGGAGCGCAAGAACGGCGACGTCGCGATCATCCGCGTCGAGCAGCTCTACCCGTTCCCGCACAAGGCGTTCGCCGCCGAGATCAAGAAGTACCCGAACCTGAGCGAGGTCGTCTGGTGCCAGGACGAACCGCAGAACCAGGGCGCCTGGTTCTTCGTGCAGCACTACATCCACGAGAACATGGTCGACGGCCAGAAGCTCGGCTATGCGGGCCGGTCGGCTTCACCTGCGGTGGGCTACGCGCACCTGCACCTGGAGCAGCAGAAGGCGTTGCTCGATCAGGCCTACGGCAAGCTCAAGGGCTTCGTGCTCACCAAATAAGCGGCGCACCTCGCCCTCCAGAAAGAAGAACTGAAAATGGCAATCGTAGAAGTCAAGGTTCCGCAGCTGTCCGAATCCGTCGCCGAGGCGACGCTGCTGCAGTGGAAGAAGCGGCCCGGCGAGCGGGTCGAGATGGACGAGATCCTGGTCGAGATCGAGACCGACAAGGTCGTGCTCGAAGTGCCGGCCCCGGCCGCGGGCGTGCTCGCGCAGCTCGTGAAGAACGACGGCGAGATGTGCGTCGCCGACGAGGTGATCGCGAAGATCGACACCGAAGGCAAGGAGGGGATCAGCCCGCTCGACGTGACACCGGTGCCGCCGGCGGTGCCCGCGCCCGGTGCGACCCCGGGCATCGTGACCGAGCCGGCACCTGATGCCGCGACCACCGTGACGGCGATGCCCGCTGCCGCGAAGCTGATGGCCGACAACCGCATTCCGGTGGGCTCGGTGCCCGGCACTGGCAAGGATGGCCGCGTGACCAAGGGCGACGTACTCGGCGCGATCGAGGCGGGCACCAAGCCCGTCGCGATGACGCCGCCGGTGATGGCCCCCGCGACCAGCAAGCCCGCGCTGCCCAGCGTCGTGCCGCCGCCGACGCCGTCATTGGGCGATCGTCCGGAGCAGCGTGTGCCGATGAGCCGGCTGCGTGCCCGCATCGCCGAGCGCCTGGTGCAATCGCAGTCGACCAACGCGATCCTGACCACGTTCAACGAAGTGAACATGGCGCCGGTGATGGACATGCGCAAGCGCTTCCAGGAGCGGTTCGAGAAGGAGCACGGCGTCAAGATCGGCTTCATGAGCTTCTTCGTGAAGGCCGCGGTCGCCGCGCTGAAGAAGTACCCGATCATCAACGCCTCGGTCGACGGCAACGACATCGTCTACCACGGCTACTTCGACATCGGCATCGCCGTCGGCTCGCCGCGCGGCCTGGTCGTGCCGATCCTGCGCAACGCCGATCAGATGAGCTTTGCCGACATCGAGAAGAAGATCGCCGAGTACGGCAAGAAGGCCGCCGAGGGCAAGCTCTCGCTCGACGACCTGACCGGCGGCACGTTCTCGATCAGCAACGGCGGCACCTTCGGCTCGATGCTGTCGACGCCGATCATCAACCCGCCGCAGTCGGCCATCCTGGGCGTGCACGCGACCAAGGACCGCGCGGTGGTCGAGGCCGGCCAGATCGTGGTGCGCCCGATGAACTATCTCGCGATGAGTTATGACCACCGCATCATCGACGGCCGCGAGGCTGTGCTGGGCCTGGTCGCGATGAAGGAAGCGCTGGAAGATCCGTCCCGCCTTCTGTTCGACATCTGATGACATCCAGCCCCTCGTCCGACGAGTACGTCGGCCGGTCCCCCGAGGGGACGCGGGCCGGCTTGGGGGCGGCCCGGCGCTCGGCCCGCTCCGCGTCATTCAACTGAGTTTCAACCCATGAGCAAATCATTCGACGTCGTCGTCATCGGCGGCGGCCCTGGCGGTTATGTGGCCGCGATCCGCGCGGCGCAACTCGGCTTCAACACGGCCTGCATCGACGAGTGGAAGAACGACAAGGGCGGTCCCGCGCTCGGAGGTACCTGCACCAACGTGGGTTGCATCCCGTCGAAGGCGCTGCTGCAGTCGAGCGAGCATTTCGAGCACGCGGGCCATCATTTCGCGGATCACGGCATCGGCCTGTCGAACCTCAGCATCGACGTGGCGAAGATGCTGGGGCGCAAGAACACCGTCGTGAAGCAGAACAACGACGGCATCGTGTACCTGTTCAAGAAGAACAAGGTCACGTTCTTCCACGGCCGCGGCTCGTTCGTGAAGACGGGCGGCGAGGGCCACGAGATCGCCGTCACCGGCGACAAGCCCGAAACGCTGACGGCCAAGCACGTGATCGTCGCGACCGGCTCGAACCCGCGCGCCTTGCCAGGTGCAGCGTTCGACGAAGAGACCATCCTGTCGAACGATGGCGCGCTGCGCATCCCGATGGTGCCGAAGACGCTGGGCGTGGTCGGCTCGGGTGTGATCGGCCTCGAGATGGGCTCGGTGTGGCGCCGCCTCGGCGCCGACGTGACCGTGCTCGAAGCGCTGCCGACCTTCCTCGGCGCGGTCGATGAGCAGGTCGCGAAGGAAGCGCACAAGGCGCTGACCAAGCAGGGCCTGAAGATCCAGCTCGGTGTGAAGATCAGCGAGGTGAAGTCGGCCAAGAAGGGCGTGACGATTGCCTACACCGATGCCGCGGGCAAGGAGCAGAAGCTCGAGTGCGAGAAGCTCATCGTGTCGATCGGCCGCGTGCCGAACACGACCGGTCTGAATGCCGAGGCGATCGGTCTGAAGCTCGACGAACGCGGCTTCGTCGCGGTCGACGGCGACTGCAAGACCAATGTGACTAACGTCTGGGCCATCGGCGACGTGGTGCGCGGGCCGATGCTGGCGCACAAGGCCGAAGAGGAAGGTGTGGCGGTGGCCGAACGCATCGCGGGCCAGCATCCGCACGTCGATTTCAATACCGTGCCCTGGGTCATCTACACCTCGCCCGAGATCGCGTGGGTGGGCCAGAGCGAGCAGGCGCTGAAGGCCGAGGGCCGCGCGTACAAGGTCGGCACGTTCCCGTTCATGGCCAACGGCCGTGCGCGCGCGCTCGGCGACACGACCGGCCTCGTGAAGATGATCGCCGATGCGAAGACCGATCAGATTCTGGGCGTGCACATCGTCGGACCGTATGCGTCGGAGTTGATCGCCGAGTCGGTGGTCGCGATGGAGTTCAAGGCGTCCAGCGAAGACATCGCCCGCATCTGCCACGCGCATCCTTCTCTGAGCGAAGCCACCAAGGAAGCCGCGTTGGCGGTCGACAAGCGCGCACTGAACTTCTGAGACCACGGCTCCCGTGGCTGTCCGCGAGCTCTACCTTCAAACGCTCGCCGAGCGCGGCTACACCGCCGACCCGGCGCAACTGCGCGCCGTCGATTCGCTGGAGCGCTGCGAGAACGAGTGGGCCGACTACAAGGCGCGGCGCAGCAATGCGCTGACCAAGCTGGTGGTGCGGCCGCCGATCCCGCGCGGCGTCTACATGTACGGCGGCGTCGGGCGGGGCAAGAGCTTTCTGATGGACTGCTTCTTCAACGCCGTGCCGTTGACGCGCAAGACACGCCTGCACTTCCACGAGTTCATGCGCGAGGTGCACCGCGAGCTCGCCGAACTGCACGGCACGGTGAACCCGCTGCAGGAGCTGGGCAAGCGCATGGCGCGTCGCTACCGGCTGATCTGCTTCGACGAATTCCACGTGGCCGATGTGACCGACGCGATGATCCTGCACCGCTTGCTCGATGCGCTGTTCGAGAACCGCGTCAGCATCGTCACCACCTCGAATTTCAAGCCCGACGACCTGTACCCGAACGGCCTGCACCGCGACCGCATCCTGCCGGCGATCGAGCTGCTGAAGGATAAACTCGAGGTCGTGAACGTCGATAACGGGACGGACTACCGGCAGGTCACGCTGGCGCAGGTCGGGCTGTACCAGACGCCGCTCACCGAGGCGGCCGAGGCGGCCATGACCGATGCGTTCGAGCGCCTCGCCGAGGCGAAGGACGAGTCGCCGGTGCTGCACATCGAACACCGCGAACTGCACGCGCGGCGCCGCGCCGGCGGTGTGGTGTGGTTCGACTTCAAGGAGCTCTGCGGCGGGCCGCGTTCGCAGAACGACTACCTCGAACTCGCGAGCCAGTTCCACACGCTGCTGCTCTCGGGCGTGCCGCTGATGTCGCCGCGCAATGCGTCCGAAGCGCGCCGCTTCACGTGGCTGGTCGATGTGCTGTACGACCGGCGCGTCAAGCTGATCCTGTCGGCCGAGGTCGAACCCGAGCTGCTCTACACCGAAGGGCCGTTGGCGCACGAGTTTCCGCGCACGGTGTCGAGGCTGCGCGAGATGCAGTCGGCCGAGTTCCTGGCGCTGGCGCGGCGCGATGTCGATACCTCGCTGACGTGACGATGAGAACGAGCTGCCGAGCCGTCGCCGCAGTGGTCACCGCGCTCTGCGCGATGCTCGCGCAGGCGGCCGAGCCCGAACGCGAGCGCATCGCGGCCGAGCGCGCCGCGGCGATGGCGCGCTTTGCCGAACAGGAGCGCGCGTGCTCGGAGCGCTTCGTCGTGACTGCGTGCGTCGACGCGGCGCGCAAGGAGCAGCGCATGACCTTGGCACGGCTGCACCGGGCCGAACTGGTACTGAACGAGGCCGAGCGGCGCGAGACGGCGGCGCGGCGGCGTCAGATCTTGCAGCAAAAGGCCTCGGGGCAGAACGCGCGTGCCAGCGAGCCGGAGCAGGCTGCACCGCCGCGCGAGAGCACGCGCACGGCGCCCGCGCCGAACCCGCCGGCGCCGGTACGCCCGCCACGCAGCGCGTCTTCGGCGGCCGAACAGCGCGCGACCGAGTCGCGCAACGAAGCCGCCTTCGAGGCCCGCGCACGCGCCGCGCAGGCGCATCGCGAGACGGTGGAGCGCCGCAACGCGCAACGTGCTGCGCAGGGCAAGGTGGCGGCACCGCTGCCGGTGCCATCGGGCGCGTCGGCGCCTTAGCGGCTCAGGGCAGGGTGTCGACCCGGACCATTGCGAGCGACAGGTTGTCGCCGCCTCCGCGTGCGCGCTGGCGCGCCTTGCTGACGAGCATCTCGCTCGCCTCGCGCGCTGGCAGCGCGTGCACGATCGCGCCCAGCTCGCGCGGGGTGAAGTAGTGCCACAGGCCGTCGCTGCAGGCCAGCAGCGTGTCGCCGATCTCGAGCTGGTCGATGCGGCGGTGCGTCAGCGGCGGATCCTGGTTGGTGCCCAGGCAGCCGGTCAGCAGATTGGATTGCGGGTGCGAGTTGGCCTCGTCCTCGGTGATCTGGCCTTCGTCGACGAGGCGCTGCACGTACGAGTGATCGACCGAGCGGCTCATCATCTCGGCGCCGCGGAAGTGGTACACGCGCGAATCGCCCGCATGGATGATGTCGCACTCGCGGCCCGGGCTGATCAGGAAGGCCGCGACCGTGCTGTGCGGCTCCTCTTCGGAGGTGATCGCGGTGAGCTTGATCATCAGATGCGCTTCGAGCACCAGTTGCTTGAGCGTCTCGGCCGCGTCGTCGCGGCTCGGGGCGTAGCGCTCGAAGAGTTGCTGGGCCGTCAGCAGCACCTGGTCGGCGGCCTTGCGCCCACCGCTCTTGCCGCCCATGCCATCGGCGAGCACGGCCAGCATACAGCCCGGCACGCGGTCGTGCGGGATGACTTCGACCTGATCCTGCTGATAGGCGCGATCACCGCGATGGATGCCCGTGGTGGCGGTCAGACGAAAGCCGGTGGTCGCTGTGCTCATGGTGGAAAACTATAATCGCATTGTTTACAACCACCCTGCCTAAAAACGCACAGAACCCGCTGCAAGGGCGCGCCTCCATGGATCTGAATCTGCATTCCCTGCCGCGCCGCCTGATCGAGTTGCGCATGGAGCACGCCGATCTCGACAACCTGATCGACCAGGCCGTGTTGACGCTGCCCGACGACGAGCTGAGCGTGCGCCGCCTGAAGAAGCGCCGTCTGCTGCTGCGGGACCAGATTGCCAGGATCGAAGCGGAACTCGATCCGCCCGAGCCCGCGTGAGCCCGCCGGGCCGCCCCAAGGGCGAACACCGAAGCGCGCAGTGCGAAGGCTGCCGATGAGCGAGTTGTCGGACGCCGTCACCGCGGCATTCGCGCGCGGTGGCGCGCTGGCGCAGTTTGACGCGAACCATGTCGAGCGCGACGTGCAGTTGCGCATGGCCCTGGGCGTGGCACAGGCCATCGAAGAACGCAGCGCGTTGGTGGCCGAGGCCGGCACCGGCGTCGGCAAGACGTTTGCGTACTTGGTGCCGACCTTGCTGAGCGGCGCGCGTGCGCTCGTCAGCACCGCCACCAAGAGTCTGCAGGACCAGCTCTTTCTACGCGACATCCCGCGCCTGCGCGAGGCCCTGCAACTGCCGGTCACGGTAGCGCTGCTGAAGGGTCGCGGCAGCTACCTGTGCCTGCACCGCATGAACCAGGCGCGCCAGGCCGAGACCCTGCCCGACCGATGGGCCGTGCGCACGCTGGCCAAGGTCGAGCAATGGTCGCAGGTGACGACGAGCGGCGATCTCGCCGAACTCGACGGGCTGGACGAGCGCAGCAGCGTGATCCCGCTGGTGACCTCGTCGCGCGAGAACTGTCTCGGCCAGGAGTGTCCGCAGTTCCGCCAATGCCACGTTGTGAAGGCGCGGCGCGAGGCGATGCTGGCCGACGTGGTGGTCGTGAACCACCACCTGTTCTTCGCCGACATGGCCTTGCGCGACACCGGCGTGGCCGAGCTGCTGCCGAGCGTGGACGTGGCCTTGTTCGACGAGGCACACCAGCTCACCGAAGCCGGCGTGCAGTTCCTCGGCACGACCTTGGGCAGCGCGCAGGTGATCGATTTCGCGCGCGACATGCTCGGCACGGGCTTGCAGCAGGCGCGCGGCCTCGCGCCCTGGCAGGACCTGGCGGGGGCGTGCGACCGCGCGGCACGCGAGCTGCGCATCGCGGCCGTCGGTGCGCTCGGCACGCTGCGCGGCACGCTCAAGCTGCGCTGGGCCGAGCGCGCCGCGAAAGACGATTTCATGACGGCGCTCGCCGGCGTGGCGCAGACCTGCGACGCCGCGGTGGCCGGGCTCAAACTCGTGCTCGAGATGTCGCCCGACTTCGCCAAGCTGGTCGAGCGCGCCACGCAGCTGGCCACGATGGCACGCCGCTTCGGCGAGCCGGCCGAGGACGGCCATGTGCGCTGGATCGATGTCTCGCCGCACCAGGCACGGCTGGTCGAATCGCCGCTCGACATCCGCGATGCGCTGCGCGAGCAGATGGCGGCGGCGCCCAAGGCCTGGATCTTCACGTCGGCCACGCTGGGCGACGACGACCGGCTCAGCTGGTTCACCGAGTCCGCGGGGCTCAGCGACGCCCGCACGCTGCGCCTGGGCAGCCCGTTCGACTACGCCGCACACGCGCGGCTCTACATCCCGCGCGGGTTCCCGAAGCCCAACGAGCCCGACCACGCCCCATCCGTGGCGATCCTGGCGGCCCGCTGCGCACGCGCGCTCGGCGGCCGCACCTTCGTGCTGACGACGACGCTGCGCGCGCTGCAAAGCGTGGGCGAGCGGCTGCGCACCGAGTTCGAAGCGCAGGGCGACAACATCCAGGTGCTGATGCAAGGCCAGATCCCGAAGCGCCAGCTGATGCAGCAGTTCCTGGCACAGCCGCGCTCGGTGCTGGTCGGCTCGCAGAGCTTCTGGGAGGGCATCGATGTGCCGGGCGATGCCCTGCAGTGCGTGCTGATCGACAAGCTGCCATTCCCGCCGCCGAACGATCCGCTCGTCGAGGCCCGGGTCAAGCGCCTCGAGGGCGAAGGCCGCAATCCGTTCGCCGACTACTTCGTCGCCGAGGCGGCGGTGTCGTTGAAACAAGGGGCCGGGCGCCTGATCCGCAGCGAAACGGATCGCGGCCTGCTCGTCGTGTGCGACCCGCGCATGGCCGGCATGAACTACGGCAAGCGGCTGCGCGAGGCGCTGCCGCCGATGACCCTGGTTGCGACCGAGGCCGAGGCGCTCGCCTGGCTGACGTCGCTGGCGCGCGAAGCGCTGCCGTTCTAATAAAACCTTACCAGACCTGCCACCACGGCTTCTTGCTCGCGCCGACGCCGTCGGTGTGGATCGCGGTGCCCGGGAAGCTCTTGCGCAGCACGCGGTCCGCGTCGTCGCGCAGCTCATTCAGGCCGAGTTTGTCGTAGCTCTGCACCATCAGGTACAGCGCCTCTTCGGCCGACGGTGACTGCTGGAACTCAGAGACCACGACCTGGGCGCGGTTCGCCGCCGCCACGTACGCGCCGCGGCGGTAGTAGTAGCGCGCCACATGGACCTCGTAGGCCGCGAGCGCGTTGACGATGTAGTTCATGCGCACACGGGCATCGTCGGCGTAGAGCGACTGCGGGAACTGATCGACAAGCTGCTTGAACGACTGGTACGAGTCGCGCGCGGCCTGCTGGTCGCGCTCCGACAGGTCTTGTCGGGACAGGCTGCCGAGCAATCCGAGGTTGTCGTTGAAGTTGACCAGCCCCTGCAGGTACAGCGCGTAGTCGAACGCGGCGCTGGTCGGGTGCAGCTTGATGAAGCGCTCCAGCGTCGACAGGGCCTGCGCCTTGTCGCCGCTCTTGTAGAGCATGTAGGCGCGTTCGATCTGTGCCTGTTGCGCGAGCGCGGTGCCGGAGGCGCGGCCCTCGAGGCGCTCGTAGAGTTTGCCGGCGCGCTCGTAGTTGCCCAGCGAGGCCTCTTCCTTGGCCTCTGCATACAATCTCTCGGCACTCCACTTCGACTCCTGCTCTTTCGGCGTCGAGCCGCAGCCCGCCAGCGAGACGGCCACCGCCGCCAACGCGATGGCCAGGGGCCGATGCAGCACACTCAATTGGATCATGGGCCTGAGGCGCGCACGACGCGGCGCCGTCCTGTCAAGAAAACGAAATCGATTATATGGTTGGGCCCCAGGAGGACGAGGTGGACGGCGCGGCGGACGACGCCGATGCACCGTGGAACGCCGAGATCGAGCGCCGCGAGGCGCAGGTGTCGCCGGCACTGCACGGCGAGCGCCTCGACAAGGTCGTCGTGACGATGGCCGGCGAGTTCTCGCGCAATCATTTGCAAAGCCTGATCGAGGCCGGGCACGTCAGCCTGGACGGAGCGGCATCGACCAGCGCGTCGCGCAAGGTGAGGGCGGGGCAGCTGATCGTGGTCGATCTGGTGCCCACCGCCGAGAGCCGCGCGTTCCGGCCCGAGGCGCTGGCCATCAATGTGGTGTTCGAGGATGCGCAACTGATGGTCGTCGACAAACCCGCCGGCCTGGTCGTGCACCCGGCGGCAGGCAACTGGTCGGGCACGCTGCTCAATGCGCTGCTGGCGCACCACCGCGGCGCCGCCGGTCTGCCGCGCGCCGGCATCGTGCACCGGCTCGACAAGGACACCTCGGGCCTGATGGTCGTCGGCAAGACCCTGGCCGCGGTGACCGCGCTGACGCGTGCGATCGCGGCGCGCGAGGTGCACCGGCAGTACCTGGCGCTCGTGCAGGGGGAGTTCGGCGCGACGACGAAGAGCTTCAGCATCGACGCGCCGATCGGCCGCGATCCGCAGTCACGCATCCGCATGGCCGTCGTCGCGAGCGGCAAGCCGGCGCGCACCGATGTGCAGGTGGCGGCGGCGGCCGGGGGTTTCAGCGCGTTGCGCTGCACCTTGCACACCGGGCGCACGCACCAGATCCGCGTGCACCTGGCGTCGCGCGGCCATCCGCTGGTGGCTGACGCCGTGTACGGCGGCCGGCCCGCACTGGGCCTGACGCGCCAGGCGCTGCACGCCACCGAGTTGGCGTTCGCGCACCCGACGACCGGCGCTGCGCTGCGCTTCGAGGCCGAACCGCCGCTCGATTTCGCGTCGGCTTGGCGCAACGTGACCACAGCGCCCGCATGAATGAATTCGCGTGGCCGGGCCAGACGAGTACAATGCGCGAAGTTCTGGTTGGAGAGAAGCCTCGCCAGACGTGAGCCGCGCCCCCAGGCGCCTCACCCGGATCGACGCGAGAAGCGTCGCTTGACCGCCAGCCGCGAAGCGCCCAGCGCGCACCGCAGTTGATGCCCGAATCGACCTTGAATTCGACCACCCGCCGGCATGAACCCGGCCGACCCAGTGAACGTAGCCCATGACTAGCCAGGATGCCAAGCGCGTCCTCGAGACCGCCCTGATCTGCGCGAGCCAGCCGCTGCCCTTGCGCGACATGCGCGTCCTGTTCGCCGACGAAATCGGCCCCGACACGCTGCGCTCGATGCTCGACGAACTCACCCGCGAATGGGAAGGCCGCGGCGTCGAACTGGTCGCGCTGTCAACCGGCTGGCGCCTGCAAAGCCGCCCCGAGATGCGCCCGTACCTCGACCGCCTGAACCCCGAGAAACCGCCGAAGTATTCGCGCGCGGTGATGGAGACGCTGGCGATCATTGCCTATCGCCAGCCGGTCACTCGCGGCGACATCGAGGACATCCGTGGCGTCACCGTCGCGAGCCAGATCATCAAGCAGCTCGAGGACCGCGGCTGGGTCGAGGCCATCGGCTACCGCGAATCGCCGGGCCGACCGGCGCTGTTCGCGACGACCCGGCAGTTTCTCGATGACCTCGGCCTGGCCAGCCTCGAGCAGTTGCCGATGCTGACCGGCGCGACCGGCGACGGCGAGTCGCTGACGCACGCGTTTGCCGAACAAGCGTCGCTGCTGGACGCTGCGGCCGAGCCCGCCGCGGAACCCGTCCCCGCCGCGCAGCCCGCCGAAGGCGCGAGTGCCACGGTCGAGCCTGTCGAGGCCGCGGACGCTGCTGAAGAACCCCAATCCACCCCCCACCTGCCCGAAGAGCCTGCGGCGGATGCCGCTCCCATGGAACCCCACGAATGAACGTCAATCCAGAATCCTCGCCGTTGCCAGACGCGCAAGCCGAAGCCGTTGAGGGGGGCGACACGCCCGCCAAGCCGGTGCGACGTCGTCGCACGGTGAAGGCGGCCGATGAAGTCGTGGCAGTGCCCGCCGTTGTCGACACCGCCGCGGCCGAAGAACCCGCGCCGAAACCGAAGCGCAAGCGTGCGGTCAAGGCCGAGGTGGTGGCAGAGGACGCTCCACAGCCGCCCATCGTCGAAGTCGGCAGTGCTGCGCCGGTCGCGCCGCCTGCACCTGCAGAGCCGGTGCAGACCAGTACGGAGGTCGCCCCTGTCGTCGCATCCGCCGTCACTGCGGAGGCGGCCGGCGAGCCCGGTGAAGCCGGTTCCGACGAGATGCAGGGCGATGGCCCGCGCGGCCGCCGCCGTGGTCGCCGCGACCGCAATCGGGGGGAGCGCAACGAACAAGGCGGCGAATCGGCCGCCGGGAGCAATGCGCCGGCACAAGTGGTCGCGCCGATTCAGCTCGGCGAGCTGTTCGCGCAGGTGCAATCGGGCGCGTTCGACGAGCTGGGAGACGCCGAGCCCGAGGTTCAGTCGACCGAGCCTGCCGAACCGGCGGAGGTGGTCGAGGCCGTCGAGGATCCGGCCGCGCCGAAGCGCGTGCTGATGCCCGAGGCCGACGCGCCCAAGCTGCACAAGGTGCTGGCCCAGTCCGGCATCGGCTCGCGCCGCGACATGGAAGACCTGATCGCCGACGGTCACGTCACCGTCAACGGCGAACCGGCGCACGTGGGCCAGCGCGTGTCGTTCGGCGACCGCGTCACGGTGAACGGCAAGCCGGTCAAGCTGCGCATCGTGCCGCCGGCGCCGCGCATCATCGCGTACCACAAACCGGTCGGCGAGATCGTCACGCACGACGATCCGCAGAACCGCCCGACGGTGTTCCGCCGCCTGCCGCGCCTGCAGCAGGGCAAGTGGCAATCGGTCGGCCGGCTCGACATCAACACCGAAGGCCTGCTGCTGTTCACCAACTCCGGTGAGCTCGCGAACCAGCTGATGCATCCGCGCTTCGGCGTTGAGCGCGAATACGCGGTGCGCCTGCTGGGCACGCTGACGGCCGAGGACAAGGCCAAGCTGCTCGCCGGCGTCGAGGTCGAAGGCCAGACCGCGAGCTTCCGCTCGATCGAAGAGGGCGGCGGCGATGGCGCGAACCATTGGGTCCGCGTCGTGATCACCGAAGGCCGCAACCGCGAAGTGCGCAAGCTCTTCGACACGGTGGGCATCACGGTCAGCCGCCTGATCCGCATCCGCTACGGCACCGTGGTGCTGCCGTTCGGCCTGAAGCGGGGCGTGTGGGTCGACCTCGAAGAAGGCGACGTGCGCGCGATCCGGCGCCTGGCCAGCGGCGACAACGGTGCGCCGCGTGATGGGCGCGGCAATAACAACAACAACGCCGGTCGCGGCAACAACAATGCGCCCCGTCAGGGCGGGCAGCAACAGCCGCCGCGCAACGACCGCGGCCGTCAGAACGACCGACAGGGCGACCGCCCGCGCGGGCGTGGTCGCGACAATAACAACAACCAGCTGCCGGTGGCGTTCGGCAACGACCCGGCCGCACCGCGCGAGTTCGAGCGCGGCACCGACCGGGACACCGACTTCGACATGGACTTCGATCCCGCGTCGATCCCGAATCCGCTTGAGCAGACCTTCGACAAGCGCTTCGTGCAAAACCCGCGCAGCCCGGCGGGTGGCCGCGGTTTTCGCAGCGGCGGTGGGGGTTTCGGCGCCGGCGGCAGTGCGCCCAGCCCGGCCAATCCGAAACGCGGCCCGGGGGCCGGCGGGCCGAAGCAACCCGATCCGCTGCAGACCTCGCTGGGCGTGTTCGGTGCCGACGCCTTCCACCGCAAGAACCGTGGAGGCGGCGGTGGTGGTGGGGGTGGCAACCGCGGCGGCAATCGCGGCGGCGGTGGGGGTGGTTACGGCGGTGGCGGCGGTGGTCGCAAAGGGCGCTGAGCGCCGCGCCGCGCGGGCGCGCTTCATCGAGACGCAACGGCCGCACGCTACAATCTAAGGCTTTGCAAGTTATTGTTTCAGGAGATAAAAACATGGCCATCGAACGCACGCTTTCGATCATCAAGCCCGACGCCGTTGCGAAGAACGTGATCGGTCAGATTTATGCCCGTTTTGAAGCCGCCGGCCTCAAGGTCGTCGCCGCCAAGATGGCGCACCTATCGCGTGGCGAGGCCGAGGCCTTCTACGCGGTGCACAAGGCGCGTCCGTTCTTCAAGGACTTGGTCGACTTCATGATCTCGGGCCCGGTGATGATCCAGGCGCTCGAAGGCGAGGGCGCGATCCTGAAGAACCGCGACCTGATGGGCGCGACCGATCCGAAGAAGGCCGAGAAGGGCACCATCCGTGCCGACTTCGCCGACAGCATCGACGCCAACGCGGTGCACGGCTCGGATGCGGTTGAAACCGCGGCCGTCGAGATTGCATTCTTCTTCCCAGGAATGAACGTCTACAGTCGCTGACGTTCAAGGGCTGATGACCAACCTGCTGGAGTTCGACCGCGACGCGCTTGCTGCCTTCTGCGAGCAGCTCGGGGAGAAGCGCTTTCGTGCGACCCAGCTGTTCCGCTGGATTCATCACCGGGGTGCGTCCGACTTCACGCAGATGTCGGATCTGGCGAAGTCGCTGCGCGACAAGCTCGCCGGTCATGCGTTCATCAGCGCGATGCCCGTCATCAGCGAACAGGCATCGAACGACGGCACGATCAAGTGGCTGTTCGACGTCGGCGCGGGCGACGCGGTCGAGACCGTGTTCATACCTGAGACCGATCGCGGAACGCTGTGCGTGTCGTCGCAGGCCGGCTGCGCGGTGGGCTGCCGGTTTTGTTCGACCGGTCACCAGGGCTTCAGCCGCAACCTCACGACCGGCGAGATCATCGCCCAGCTCTGGTTCGCCGAACACCACCTGCGCAAGCGCCTGAACCTGCCCGAAGGCCAGCGCGCGATCACGAACGTCGTGATGATGGGCATGGGCGAGCCGCTGCAGAACTACAGCGCGCTGCTGCCGGCGCTGCGCATGATGCTCGACGACCATGGTTATGGCCTCTCGCGCCGCCGCGTCACGGTGTCGACCTCCGGGGTCGTGCCGATGATCGAGCGCCTGCGCGACGATTGCCCGGTCGCGCTCGCGGTCTCGCTGCATGCGCCGACCGATGCGCTGCGCGACGACCTGGTCCCGCTGAATCGCAAGTACCCGCTGGCCGAGCTGCTGGCCACCTGCAACCACTACCTCGACAAGGCACCACGTGACTTCATCACCTTCGAGTACTGCATGCTCGACGGCGTAAACGACAGCGACGCGCAGGCGCGTGAACTGCTCGCGCTGGTGGCCGAGTCGGGCGTGTCGTGCAAGTTCAACCTGATCCCGTTCAACCCCTTCCCCGAGTCCGGCCTGAAACGCTCGCCGGACGCGCGCGTCACGGCCTTCCTGCGCGTGCTGCAGGAGGGCGGCCTGGTCGCGACCGTGCGCAAGACGCGCGGCGACGACATCGACGCCGCCTGCGGCCAGCTCGCCGGTGAAGTCCAGGACCGGACCAATGCCAAGCTGCGCATGACACGTGCGCCGGTGCGGCTGCACCGCGGCGATTCGGCGGTGGCGCAGGCGATCCAGGCCGGCCGCCGGGAGACGAACGCATGACGCGGATGGGCTGGGGCCGCTGGTGGCTGTTCGGCTTGACGGCCATGCTGCTGGCCGGTTGCGCTGCCCGCGGGCCTGGCGGTGTGCCGCCGCCACCCGCCGACGGCAAGGACATCGTCACGGCCTCCGACGAATCCGAAGGCAGCAAGCGCGCCCGTGTGCGGATGGAGCTCGCCGCCGGCTACTACGGTCGCGGCCAGATGACGACCGCGCTCGACCAGGTCAAGCTCGCGATCATTGCCGATCCGACCTTCGCCGAGGCCTACAACATGCGCGGGCTGATCTACGCCAACCTCGGCGACGAGAAGCTCGCCGAAGAGAGCTTCCGCCGCGCGCTTCAGCTCGATCCGCGCGATGCCGACTCGATGCAGAACTTCGGCTACTTCCTGTGCCAGAAGAAGCGCTATGCCGAGGCCACCGCGCTGTTCGATCAGGCGCTCGCGGTGCCGCGCTACCGCGATCCGGGGCGCACCTTGCTGACCAAGGGCGTGTGCCAGGCGTTCGCCGGACAGCTGGCCGAATCGGAGGCCTCGCTGGTGAGCGCGTACGCGATCGAGCCGGGCAACCCGTCGATCGCGGTGAACCTCGCCGAAGTGCTCTATCGGCGCGGCGACTACGAGCGCGCGCGCTTCTACATCCGTCGCGTCAACACGGTGCCGACCCTGCAGGGGCCGCAGACGCTGTGGCTGGCCGCACGCATCGAACAACGGCTCGGCAATCGCACCGGTGCGCAGGAGCTGGGCGACCAGCTGCGCCGGCGATTCCCCGACGCACGCGAGACCGGTCTGTTCGAGCGAGGTCAATTCGATGAGTGACGCGATGCCTGAATCGCCGGCTGCCGCACCTCGACCGACCACGGCCGGCGGCTTGCTCCGCCAGGCGCGCCAGGCGCAGGGCCTGCACATCGCCGCGCTCGCCGCTGCAATCAAGGTCGTGCCGCGCAAGCTGGAACTGCTCGAATCCGACCAGTTCGATCAACTGCCCGACCCCACGTTCACGCGCGCGCTCGCGCAGACCGTGTGCCGCACGCTGAAGATCGATCCGGTGCCGATTCTCGCGCTGCTGCCGCCGCCGCGCGGACATCGCTTAGAGCAGGTCTCCGAAGGCCTTAACACGCCGTTCCACGAACGTCCCGGGCGCCTGGTGCCGAAGGAATGGGCGAGCGTCGCGACGCCCGCACTGGTGCTGGCCGCGCTGCTGGTCATCGCGGCGATCGCGATCTACCTGATGCCGGTGGGGTCGCTGCAAATTCCCAAGCTCGGCACGCACGCCGCCAGCGAACCGGTGGCCGCGGCGTCGGCGGTGACCGAGACCATCGTGATGCCCCAGGCTGCAGCCTCCGGCACCTCGGCAGCGGATGGGGCGCCAGCCGCGCCGACCGTCCCGATCGACACCGGCGGCGTCGCCACGGACGCACCGGAAGCGGCGTCGGGGCCGATGGCTGCCGGCGTGCTGCAGTTGCGGCCGAGCGAAGCCTCCTGGGTCGAGGTGTTGGATGCGCGCGGCAAGCCGCTGATCGCGCGTCTGGTGCAGCCCGGCGAAAGCGTCGGCCTCGACGGGGTGATGCCGTTCAAGGTGAAAATCGGCAATGCCAGTGCGACGCAGGTGATGTTCCGCGGCCAACCGCTCGAGCTCGGACCCTTCACCCGCGACAACATGGCCAAGCTGGAACTCAAGTAAGCAGGCGTGGCGCCACCATGAACGACCAGATGAATCACCGCACCGGGACCCTCATCGCGCTCGACGACTTCGTCGAGCCCGCCGTGCCCGCGTCGCACCACACGCGCCAGGTGCCGGTGCGCTGGGGGTCGCGCGTGGTCACGGTCGGCGGCGGCGCGCCGGTGCGCGTGCAGGCGATGACGAACACCGACACGGTCGATGCGATCGGCACCGCGATCCAGGTCAAGGAGCTGGCCATCGCCGGCTCGGAGATGGTGCGCATCACCGTCAACACGCCCGAAGCGGCCGCGGCCGTGCCCTACATCCGCGAGCAGCTCGACCGCATGGGCATCGACGTGCCGCTGATCGGCGACTTCCACTACAACGGCCACCGCCTGCTGACCGACCACCCGGCCTGCGCCGAGGCGCTCAGCAAGTACCGCATCAACCCCGGCAACGTCGGCAAGGGCGACAAGCACGACAAGCAGTTCGCGCAGATGGTCGAGG
>Ga0307517_10003171_pt1 | contig 25842 bp, 17 predicted proteins | sample 23_EM_MG_FD_194515 | JGI IMG/M metagenome (GOLD analysis project Ga0307517, IMG submission 194515) | Populus trichocarpa ectomycorrhiza microbial communities from riparian zone in the Pacific Northwest, United States - 23_EM | ecosystem: Host-associated > Plants > Roots > Unclassified | place... | reverse complement strand
CCAATCTTGCAAGACCTTTTCTTACGGCAGAAGAACACCTGGCGGGCAGTACCACGGCCAACGCAGCAACTCATACTCAGGAATCTGCGTGAGACGATTACAGACAGGATCCAGCAAAATCATCGTAGGATGCAGGAAAGTTGTTAAGGCTTTGCTGACAATCATGACGCAGTTCATGCCGAACTGGAGCGTCAGCTATTCAGGCGTCAGCTATCCAGCTTGAATCCCAGACGAGCTGCTATGCGGGAACAGACACCACTCAACAATCACGCCGGGGGTTTAGAGCACTACCGGCAGAGTCAGGATGCATCCCAGGGGAGCGAACTATCGTTTGACTACAACCAGGCGTCGTTGGCCCAGGCGCTTCAGATGCTAGATTCAGATCCGGTGAGCCTAGGTAACTCACAGGAGCTGACGCTGGGACTAGCGCAAGAGGGGCCTGCGACCCCGGGTTTCGCCAGTCGGCTATCGTTGAGCCTGGACGACTCGCAGGAACGTGACGCAGGCGTGGGAGAGAATGGTTTTTTGTAGACTTGGCGATGTGTGAACCGTTGAGTTTATTGAATTTGATTTGCAGGAAATGTAAACTATTAGATTTCGGTTGGCCAATCTGTGGAGCCGTGAGGACAATTTGGGGTGCACTTCTGAGCGAGATCTGAACAAGAGCTCAGAAACGTAGAATCGCCGTGGCCAGGGTGTCCTGGACGCCCTGGTCACGGCAGTAGACTAGTAATAATAGAATATCAAGATGCCGATGAGGTTCAAAGTCACGATACAAGGGGCACCAGCACCTCGAAGCTTTTGTGAATGGCACTGAGTAGTACAAATGAATAGTGGAGCGATCGAGACGGCGTCTGGAATATGTGTGCTATCACGAAGCCGTCGAGAGTATGCATGTGAGCTATCACGACGTCGTCAAGACGGCGTCAGGAATATGTGTGCAATCACGACGCCGTCGAGAGTATGCAAGTGAGCCATCACGATGCCGTCGCGACGAACATGTTAGCTATTTGGAAGGCATTGGGAGCCTAAAGCCAGACATGGCAATTGATGCAGAGGGGGTTCAAATATCGCTGTGTAGCATCCGGAAGACTACGCATTCGGATAGTCTTCCGGATGCTAGAGTGGAGTTGGATTCCGGCATGACGAGGGAGGAACAGGAAGGAGATCGTCGGGATGCGGGAGAGCATAGGGTCTGAGGGTATCTGGGTGCATGGGCTTGGTGGTGGCCGTCGTCGGGACGTCGAGGACGCAGGGGTAGATAGGGAATGGCGTGCGGACGTGACGTCCGGCCAAGGTCGCGTCCAGAGTCAGGGTTAACGTTCTGAGGGACCTGAGCGTCTGATGCACGGGACGCTCAGGATGCATATAATAATTTTTGCTGATGTGTAACATGACGGTAGGGTTGTCCGCAGGGCGCAGGGTTGCTGGGGGGGACAGCTTCTAGTTGCGTCCGGTGCGTCCGGACGGATGGCTACCACGGCCGGACGATGCGGACGCGGGCGTCCGCACCCAGAACTGGAGTTTACGTTATATGCGCCCGCAACGTCCGGCGCACAGGGAGGGCAGGACGCAGCAGGGCGCCGGTTGATTTTTTTGCTGATGTTGACATTCGACCAGACTGGCTAGTCCAGTCAAGTCTTCCGCCGACCATTTGGAACCCTGGGTTGATGGGGTCAACTGCTCCCAACCCTTCTACAGTATCGATAGCATGAAGTCTAAAGCAGGGAGCTGTTGTATGATACCATAAAGGTTATTAGAATTCCCTAGTGGATTATGAGTGGGAATCATTGCATTAGCATCGGACGGGTTTAGTTTTGCAAGCCAGGAATCAGCCAAAACTACTAGATCGCATCCACCACGCCCAACCGGCTTATACTATACCGTGCAAGGAAAGAATTAGCCCTTCTCAGGAAATTCGCTCTGGGGATAAGAGGCCCAGGTTGGAGTAGAGCATGCTTTGGAAAGGCTGGGGGTGCGTCTGGGGTTGAATGAGTGATATTTGGTGATTGTGCCTCTGGCTATCTCGACCGGAAATCTCGTCCACGAGCGACCTGAGGTGGGTTCTTGGAGTCTAATCTGTGGATATGCTTCCTACTGGGCAATCAATCTTCGCTATTTAGCTGCTGTTTCTATTAATAATTGGTTTAGGTGACTCCACAATCCAAGGGAGCTTTCCTGGGATGGTAGATATCGAACGCTATAGAACACAGAAACACCCACTAATATGGGGTGGTCATGTCAAACAGGTTTATGAGCGATGGACACATCAAGAGGGATGCCAGTGTGAGCAATTGTAGTCGTCTAATATCGAAGTGGGCGGAGGTGTATGGGATGGAGGATAATGGTTGGTGTTTCACACGTACGGGACGCCCGGGCCTATAGTCCATCCGTGTATTTGGCTACCCGGCGTAGGACGTCCTCTCACCCAAAGGATGAGGGACTGTGATCCGTAATCCATCACATCTTGGTTCCCCGATGGACCGACAGGACGTTCCCACCTTAAGCGTCCAATACAACGAAATATATACCAATAAAATTACTTATTGACCAGAAAGAAGCTAAGAGATTCCAAACCCCCGCCCGTTGTTTTGTAACCTACAGATCCTTAATCCCACAAACCTTAATATTCAGTCATCGAATCAGGTCTTGTTCAAAATGTAAATGCGGCACAATCTATTCTATGTGGATAATACTTCGCAAGTATAAGGGGGGTTGGGAGACACCCTTAGCGAGGAGGTGAAGAAGGGATTGGTAGGAGTTCCGGTTCTTAATACTTCGAAGCCAGGTGGACGGTAGCACCTTATTTATAGAAAGGTGCGCGTCCATATACGCAAGAGAAATATAGGGAAAACAATACAAGAAACATATGTGTGAAAATGTTTGACCCTGAAATCCACCCAGGGAAATCCCAAAGAATGTGCGAAAAAACGAAAGGGTGTGGAGCGATTATTACAAATATCATGACCAAGAATGGTGCATAAGAGATGTATAAACAACCGTAAAATCCTAAACACCTGATTGGAAAGCACATGTTAAATCCCGAGATATTATCCTGAAATAAACAATAAAACACCATAATATATATCTTAGTTGTAGTAATCTAAGCGGTGGACAAGCGGAGCCAAAACACAAACTAAGTAAAACAATACACGGTAGTGTGTTGAATATACATAGGAAATATACTCAGAATTTCAACGGCCCTTGGAATGCCGGTCCGGGCATTTTCTCACATGGTATTCTGGCTCTGCACCTCATAATTCGCTCTCAAAGAGACTTAATTCTGTTCCGGTAATGAAGGAAAAATAAAAAATAAAGTCAGGGTTCTGACTCGGAGGGACATATGAATGCCCAGGATGACCGTTCATTCCAGTCAATCTCTTTCTCTGGGATGCCTTGATGCCTACTGTGAGATGCTTGCAGGTGGGCTAGCCCCCAATAGGGCATAGTAATGCCTGACGTGCGCAGCCCCCGTTACGGGCGGGATCCGCACTACAATTTAACCACTGTCCTCGAATACTATACTCGATCACAAATGTGGGGTTGGAACAACCCATTGCCAATGGGGAAAAGCACACACACTCCTACTCGGGGGTGGTGGAAAACAGTTTAGTCTAAGTCGATGCCTCCTTCCCCGGGGGCCATTGCTCGAGCCCATATAGGGACACCACACTCCCGGGAGTTGGAGACCTCCAAGCTCGCTACAACTCGCATTATCGTCTCCAAGCTCGCTACAGCTCGCGTTCTGTGTTTTCCCACCCACCACCCCTGAGACTTATATGGCGCCGTCTTTGTCACCTTGGCATATATCTGTGGCAACGATCCCAAGCCACAAGGGTAGCAACAATGCCCCAATGCCTCCGACAGTGGACTTACGAACAAAGTATGAGAAAGGGATGGCATAGCTAGGTTCGGATGCGTATTGGGTTTCAGATTTCTCTATTTTCTTCTCACTGTTTTTTCATTGTCTCTTTATATCATCATCATGTATTCACTTGGCTTTGCAAAAATTGGGTACCTCTTGAGATCTCATTATTAGGTGCGAAATTGGTATTTCCCAAACAAAACTTAACCCCATGCTCTAAAGTGTAGGAAGGTTTGTGTTTGTTGGGGTTCGCCGGTTATCACTCGGCGCTGAAGAATCTAATCCTTGTACCTTACCTATCTAGTAACTCACTTGTTAGTAGTTTCCTTTGTCACGCGTTACAATTATAAGAGGTGGAACGAGTATATCTGGTTAGTATACTGTATTGAGGATTCGGATGAATTCCGGGAATGGATTGGAAGGAAAAGCGGAGACAGAATAGGGATGCTGCGCGCAAAGGGGACCGGAACCCGATTGTTCTGGTAGCATCTTTGGTTGGATTCTTGCGTCTTGAGAAGGGGGAAAGGTCTTCAGATTTTGGATATAAACTCTCTGTCCGGCAAAAGATTGAATGGACAAGCAAGCAAGATACCCATCCGATCAATATACATATGCTTCCTCCTTGACTTCGTTGTCCTTCTTCATCTAACCAGTGCATTATTTCTCTATCAATATCTCATAACCACAGTGTTGCTGCAGATACCCCATCTACAACAATCAAGTAGATGCACAATAGCAACCTTTTCTTTCTCCCTTTTTCCATATTGTCATTAGAGTTCGTTACGGGGCCTTCGGGTCCCCGAAAAACGCGGGCCCCCGGCCCATTTCCCTGCCCCGCCGTGCCCAATCGGCGGGGCGTAAACTTTGGCATTCACTGACCCTGTCCCCGCCCCACCCACCCCCCAGACGGATCCCGGTCAAAGTTTGGTAGTGAAAAACGAGGCCTGCCCAGGGAATGAGGGGGAGCGGGCCCCGGATGGGGGCGGGGCAGGGATAATCCGAACAATATTCCCCCCAGGTCGGTGAAAGGGCAGGGCCTGCCGACTGAAGCCCCACCTCACCCCGTCCTGTAAGGAACACTACTTGTCATACTAGCTGGATTCGTTTACCTTTCTACGCCGAGCCACAGTGTGTTTTCTTGACATCTACGATCTCCTGAACCCCCCTATCCTATTATCGATTTGGGATAAATACTGATCATATATAAAGCAGTACAAGTGAGAAAATCAAAAAGTATGAGAAGTAAACAGTGCCCCCAAAATATTACCTGCTGCTTAGCTGCTTACTCCATGTTTCCTTTGAACAACAGCTTCGAATATGGTCTTATGATGGAAGTAGTGATGGGCAAGATCATGCTCGATCATAAATCTTTGGTCTGCTCGAGCACGGATTATGCTCGAGCATGTGCTAAATTTTCTGCTTGAGCATGATCGTGCCCATCACGAGATGAAAGACACTGAGAGCCATAAGACATGCAAATGGCAAGAGTACGAAAGAGCTGAGATGGAGTATAAACATACGAGAGGTGTATATTCTATCATCAATGAGCATTGTGATTAATGTCCCTTGTCTTTTGTCAGTATAAACTCCAAGTCGGATACTTAGGAAAGTGGAAAGGAAGTATAGGTTGAGCAGAAAGGGCTTGTGTCATGATGGATAGATGGATAGGTGTATGTTGCTACTTTCTATATACACTCCTGCCTAGAATTCGTTACGGGGCAGGACCCGGCGGGCGGTGTATTCCCTTGCCAGATCTCACATTTATGCGGATGAAGTGGGGGTATATTTCGCGTAAAGCCGGCCCCTCCTCCGTCTGCGGCCCACTGACTTTCATTCCCTGGATGATGCCCCATTGCTTACCACCTATTTTGAACAGAGACCTGTGTGAGGTATAGATGGGGCCGGGGCCTGAGCCGGGACAGGGGGAGGGAATGAAGAAAAAGACACCGCGCCCCAGGCCATTGAGTGGGGCGGGCCAGTCAAAGGGCCAGGGGGCTGCATTTTTCTGGGCCCCTGTCCACCCTGTAACAAACTCTACTACTGTCTCTGCAATTGGTAAATTAGGTAGTGGAAGATAATAGGTGTGGGTTGAGTGTGAAGGAATTGAGAGTGAATGAGAGAGAACTTTCTTACATCTGTGTTGGGGAAAAAGGCCTGGGTGCTTCATTTTGCTGCATTTTTCGCAATTTGGCTGTTCATGTTGACAGATAAGCAATCGGCCAATACAACTTCTATCACGGAGTTTTTGCCCTGACCAGCCAGTCTGCTAAGCACGGTTCAGGCAGTCCGAACAACCAAAGTAATGTACAGGGATGTCGCTCAAGACAGGGATCCGGCTCACCCATAGCAACCATTGGAAAATCAAATCTACATTTGATTATCACAACAAATAAATAAGATACTACCCTGAGAATCAAGCCTCAGGTACTTTGAAATATAGAGAATCTGAAAATCTAGTTTTAATGTCCTGGTGATAAATTGTTATTCTGATATGGTGGTTTAAAGATTGGCTACTATTTCATATATCAAGTGTGGTTTTTCATAAGCATAAAAAAATTGAAAACCCTGGAAGAATTACATAATAAAATAGATGGGAGGATAGTATATGTCTTAGATATTCAGAATAATCAGGTTTTAAATTTCTTGATAATTATTTTTGAAAGCCATAGTGATTAAAAAAGAGGTAGAAAATATGTTCACATTACATACAAATTGGATCAATTTTACCAGGTAATATCAACATATGTAGTTGGCCTATAAACTTAATATCTTGGAATAACCTTTTTAATGATATCTGAAGTTAGTATATGAAGTTTGAAGCCTAATATATAAAACCTTCTATATTTCATACAGATTCTTAAAGATGATTGCTATTTAACTAAAAAACAGGATGTTAATCATAAACTAGTGGAAATCAAATTGTTGGGCTCACTACAAGTCAATTACCAATATGATCAGGTTTAGTAGACTAGAGTAGACAGTATGGGGCATAGTTTGAAGTGTATATTAATTATAATAAGTAGTAGAAAGAGTATTATTAATTGAAACTAAAGGCAATTAATATAGAATCTGATCAACAGCTATTATTGAACCTAGCTCTAAACAGTGCTACTAGACTCCCTAGAACCTATAACTTAATCTAATAACTCAGTGTAGGTTTAAATAAGGTATTATAGCAAAATAAATATACGATAAGAATTTATTCTAACCATTTGATAGTTTGATAATAATCAATGCACAAAGTATATAAAACTTTTTTATTTACCTTGAAAATTTATATAAAATCTTGGGATACGATAGTCAAAGGAATTCCATGATATTGAGTTTATAGGCCAACTACGTATGTAGATATTACATGGTAAAATTGATCCAATTTGTATGGAATTTGAACATATTTTCTATCTCTTTTTTAATCACTGTGGCTTTCAAAAATAATTATCAAGAAAATTACAACCTGGTTATTCTGAATATCTAAGACTTATACTATCCTTCTATCTATTTTATTATGTAATTCTTCCAGGGTTTTCACTGTTTTTATGCTTATGAAAAACCACACTTTATATATGAAATAGCCAATCTTTAAACCACCATATCAGAATAACAATTTATCACCAGGAAATTAAAACTAGATTTTCAGATTCTCTATATTTCAAAGTACCTGTGGCTTGATTCTCAGGTTGGTATCTTATTTATTTGTTGTGATAATCAAAGGTAGATTTGATTTTCCAATGGTTGCTCTGGGTGAGCCGGATCCCTGTCATGAGCCACATCCCCATAAATTACGTCATTACTGTCCAGTTAGTCTAATATCCACCATACTAGACCAGATTTTGACCTTGTCTAGCTAGTCCAAACTGTAGAAATTCTCTGTATATTTCGTATGTATATTCAACACACTACTGTGTATTCTTTTACGTAGTTTCTATTTCAGCTCCACCTAGCTACCGCTTAGATTACTTCAGCTAAGATATCATGATATATTATAGTGTTTTATTGTTTATTTCAGGATAATATCTCAGGATTTAACATGTGCTTTCCAATCAGGTGTTAGGATTTCACGGTTGTTTATGCATCTCTTATGCACCATTCTTAATCATGATATTTCTAATAATTGCTCTACACCCTCCTGTCTTCATGCACATTATTTGGGATTTACTTGGCTGGATTTCAGGGTTCAACAAGTTCGCACTTATATTTCTTCCATTGTTTTCCCTATATTTCTCTTGTGCATATGGACATGCACCTTTCCATAACTAAGGTTGTACCGCCCACCTGGCTTAGAAGAATTAAGAATTGAAACTCCACCAATCCCGTCTTGACCTTCTCGCTAAGGGTACCTCTTGACCCCCTTGGAACCTGCGAAGTATTATCCACATAGAATAGATTGTGCCGCAATGACATTATTGAACACGAACCAGTCCTCAGCCAACCATTGAGAACCCTGCCATAAACCCGTATGTCAATCTTTTCAAATCTAGAATCAATTAAATCGCTGACCGTATTATCACTCCGTCTCTCCTTTACCCTCAATCATCGGCTGCGATTACCTCTAAGGCTATCCACCTGAATCCAAAGTGGCAGCTTGGGCCTGTGGGATTCTGAACCTAGGGGATGGATTAGCCGCCCCACTACGACTGAGATGTTCTGGGAAGAGCTGGTAGTTTGGACTGTTCTCCGGATCCGGTAATCGCCCGATTTGCTTACATGGCTCAATGCCCGTAGCTTGTTGCATGCTATAAATAAAAAACGATGTTGTTACAATGCCAGTGTGTGGTCCTTGCATCATTGCCGATCCTCGCATTGTTCTAATACGGTAAAAACCCTTTCGATTCATTATCACTACCTGTCACGAACATGTTTGTAAAATCAATACATCAGCTCAAGATACGCTTAGTTTCGCAAGTCTTTCATCAGGTGTTGAAGAATGTCAGCCAATGACAAACGGGGTATTCATCGAGTAAAAAATCAAGTACAGTAGTGTAACAAAAATGGCTGCAAATCCCTGTTTTAGGGTCCTTGAGCACTGTACTTGGGTATCGTCATAAAGGACACAAATCTTTCAGTTGCAAAACAAGGATAGAAGGGGTGATCCATGCTGATGGGTCAGGGGCAAGTCGAAAAGATGGGGGGGGTGTTATAGAATGTCATTAACCTATAGCAATAGTGATGTAGCTCCTACTGTATTATATCTATGAGTTTTGTTAAGAATCAGATTGTATCAAGCCAAATTGAGACGAAGAGCGCTGACTGTAGCCTTTTAGAATAGTTCTTCCAAGACACTTGTATAAATGCATAGGTTCAACTGCTTAATGGCACTTTCATTATCATCAAGATTTTGTCTAAATGGTCAGGTATCATACTACAATACTTATTCCGTTAGTCTGGATTTGCAGTGTCTGCCTGTTCAATATGTCAATACAGTACTATCGATCAGCAAAAGGAAAAGGTTACACACCGATGCACTCCGTGCTCCCTGTGCATCCGGCGCTCCAGGCGCATAAAAGATAAACTCGTCTTCTGGGTGGGCGGTCTTGTGGGGGGTGCTTGTGGACAGGGGTCCATGCCGCCCGGATGCACCAGACAGAACCAAGGACGTAGTAGGTACTGGACGCAGAAACGTTCTCCAGATGCAACCCGATAGGATAGTAGAATAGAGGAAGTACTCAGGGGTAACTGGCTATCATCAGATACCTCCTAAGTCAACAACTCCACCTTTCAGGACTTTGAATGAGTTAGTAAAAACTGTTGAGAATATCCAAATTGTCCGGAAAGATCCATCCAGTATTACTCATGTTTACATATTTGAGTCATTTAGATACTAAAATAGGTCTATATTTATTAAAGCTAGTCTGGAAAACAGGGGCACTCCGTAGCTAACAATTTGAAAGTACATACCCAAAGAACTAAAGTACCAAGGTATGGAGAGCCGATAAACCAGCGGCCGGACAGTGTCCAGACAGACTGGGTTGGATTCCCCTTGGCGAGTGGAATTGAATGGTATAGCTCTTGAAGCGTCCACATAGCTATAGAGGTCAGCAGGGTGCAAAAGGCAGATACCTCAGCGGGCAGATGTCCGCCAGAGTCAGGAAGGGCCTCATTGGAGTCGGCTCGCCCAAGGGAATCACATGGTATAGGCCACGAAGCATCCACATGCCTGTAGCACCCAGTAGCCAACAATTTGAAAGTGCTTCCCCGGGGAACTAAAGTACAAAAGAATGGATAACCCTTCAACCAGTGGTCGGACAGGATCGGGACAGGGTGTGTTGCAATCCGCCGGTCGAGGGGGATCGAACGATATAGGTTTCAAAGTGTCCTCATGGCTATAGTTGTTAGCAGGATGAAAAGGGCAGATATCTCAGGGGGCAGATGTCCGCCAGAGTTGGGAAGGGCCTCATTGGAGTCCGCTCGCCCAGGGGAATCGAATGGTATAGGCCTCGAAGCGTCCGCATGGCTGTAGCACCCTGTAGGCAACAATTTGAAAGTCCTTGCCCGGGGAACTAAAGTACAAAAGAATGGATAACCCTTCAGCCAGTGGTCGGACAGGCTCGGGACAGAGTGAGTCGAATTCCGCTTGGCGAGGGGAATTAAATGGTATAGGTATCGAAGTGTCTGCATGCCTGTAGCACCCAGTTCGTGTTCGTTACGGGACCCAGTTAGTGTTCGTTACGGGACCCGGTTTCTGACAAACGGGGCGCCACGAGCAGGTTATTAACTGCATATTAAAAACAGAATCGTCCAAATCGGACCCAAACTGAGTGAGATAGAGCTCTGTGAAGTTGTCTAACTTCAAGGAGCTCTATCTCAGTCAGTTCTTGTCCGATTTGGATGATTTTTTCGACCAGTTAATCAGAATAACCTATGTTACTTTGTCCCAGCTCCTCGGAAACGGGGCCCCGTAACGAAGCCTACACCCAGTGGCCAACAATTTGAAAGTACTTCAAGTTGCCCGTGGAACTCAAGTACAAAAGTATGGATAACGCTTCAACCATCAGTCGGACAGCTTCAGGACAGAGTGCGTTGGATTCCCCTCGGCTAGGGGAATTGAATGGTATCGGTTTCAAAGTGTCCGCATGGCTATACAGGTCAGCAGGGAGAAAGAGGCACATACCTTAGCAGGAAGATTTCCGCCAGAGTCGGGAAGGGTCTCATTGGAATCCGCTCAGCGAGGGGAATTGAATGGTATAGGTCTCGAAGTGTCTGCATGCCTGTAGCACTCCGTAGCCAACAATTTGAAGGTACTTACCCAGAGAACAAATGTACAAAAGTATGCATAGCCATTCTGCCAGTGGTCGGACAGCATCGGGACAGGGTGCGTTGGAATCCCCCAGTCGAGGGGAATTGAATGGTATAGGTCGCGAAGCGCCCGCATGGCTATAGAGGTCAGCTGGAAGAAAAAGGCAGATACCTCACCGGGCATGGGCCGATGTCCGCTAGAGTCAGGCAGGGCCTCCTGGGAATCGGCTAGAGTCAGGAAGGGCCTCATTGAAATCCACTCGCTGCGGGGAATCAACTGGTATAGGTCTCGAAGCGTCTGCATGGCTATAGAGGTCAGCAGGAAGAAAAAGGCAGATACCTTACCGGGCACTGGCTGATGTCCGCTAGAGTGAGGCAGGGCCTCATTGGAATCCCCTAGAGTCAGGAAGGGCCTCATTGGAATCCGCTCGCTTAGGGGTAATGAATAGTGTCAACCTGGATCGAAGAGCATGCCCCTCTCCGCAGGTTGATAATATTCAATACTTCCACTGAATCGATCATGAAGCCTGATACGAGGTGTGCAAGAACTTAGAAACCTTTTGCGAGTGTGGTTAGCAGTGATCTAATAAGGGGTAAGTTTTGGGATGTTACCGGGACAATAGATGGTTAGTCATCCTATGTTTGGATCCTTTTTCGCCCGAACAACCTTTACCAGGTGATAAAGTAGTCGGTTGGAAGTAGTGGCCATGAGGGGCTTGAAGAGTTCCCCAATGCTGACCCCTATGGGTCACTTACCTTAGAGTTCTTCCGGAGATTAGCGTCTGAAATGGACCATCCAGGTGCACTGGGCGGACAGGATGCGGATTGTATTGCACCCAACAGACTAGGATGCAACCATTGTGCTAGGGCCATCAGAGAGCGGGCGGGGCGGGCCTGATGCTCCAGACGGATTTCCTGCATCTGGATCCAATGCCTATCCATCCGGAGCAAACGGCTTTTTTGCTGATGTCTATTCTATGTGGATAATACTTCGCAAGTACAAGGGGGGTTAAGAGGCACGCTCAGCGAGGCGGTGAAGAAGAGATTGGTAGGAGTCCCAGTTCTTTATTCTTCTAACCCTGGTGGGCGGTAGCACCTTATTTATAGAACAGAGCATATCCATATGCACAAGAGAAATATTGGGAAAACAATGTAGGAAACATAAGTGCCAACATGTTTGACCCTGAAAGCGAGCCAAGTAAATCTCAAATAATTTGCGTGAAAACAGGAGGGTGTGGAGCAATTATTAGAAATATCATGACCTAGAATGGTGCATAAGAGATGCATAAACAACGGTAAAATCCTAAACACCTGATTGGAAAGCACATGTTAAATCCCCAGATATTATTCTGAAATAAACAATAAACCAAAATATATATCTTAGATGAAGTAATGTAAGTGGTGGACAGGAAGAGCCGAAACACAAACTAAGTAAAAGAACACACCGTAGTGTGTTGAATATACATAGGAAATATACAGAGAATTTCAACACTGCCAAAGCAAGAATTTTTCCACTGTTGCAACCTGTTTTCTCACTACCCCACCGGATCTTGCTGCTCTTTTTTTCCGCCCTTTATGACCACACCCGAGTACTGTACGAGTACCGCGCCATAAGTATCGGGACGAAGTCTCGGCAAAAAATATAGTTAAAAATCAGTGCCTCTCTGGTACCTTCCCCGTTATTTCCAGGCACGCTGGGCTTATGGGAAGTGCCCGCTGTAAGTTTGTTTGTTCATTCCCTAGCTGAATCAAATGCTGTAAGAACTGGAGTAATTGAACCTCGCGCTAAGAGGTTCGAAATTCCCTCTCTTGGAAAGGGGGGGGCGTGCGCACAGCGCAAACTGACCCCCTCAGACAGAGCTTAAGACAGAAAAAAAGAAAAAAGAGCCCGACCATACCAACAAAGACAACTTCAACGTCCTAGTGTCGGGTTCAATTATTCCGGTTCTTACGTGTGCTTGGGTAGGGAAACCAAGCGCAAATGATTGTCTCAATAGAAAGTAGCCCTGGTCGGGGTGGAACCAAATTTAGTCTAAGTTACCACCCCGAAGGGAATTTCATTTGAAGACAGCGGGTTGCCAACTATGAGAAATACTGTAAAATTTCGCTTTTAACGAACTGGTCTCGAATAGGACAGTTTGTGATCGGGCAAGCTTCTGAAATTCATGATACGGTATTCCAAATATCTTGTCTCCCCCAAAATCCTCAAAAGTTTAGTTTTGGCGATACCTGAGATTTCGAATAGCCCCAGGCCAGGCCAGTTCGTTAAAGTCGGGATTTACGGTATGACCGAACAAATCTTAGCAACAACGGGAGAGCTTCCACATGCTACCGTTCGCTAAACTCCCGACCCCCACGAAGTATTTGTAGTAGCACTGTGGCTGGTGAGAATGTACCTTCTGCAGCGATCCTTGGTTGTGAAGGTACATTTTCACTAGCCACAACACTGCCACAAATACACGGTGGGGTACCGGAACTTAGTGAACAATACCATAGTGGATGAGTACAATCCCCCCTGGGCACCCCTATGTAGGAATTATTAGCAAAATATAGGCAGTGTTCATGCTCAGCAAGCTGGGAAATCGCTGAGATAGGGTTTCTTAATTGATCTATCATCCCCCCCCTCCCCAGAATATTAAAAATGAGGGATTCATTGCGTCACGACAAAAGTGCATAGAGGCATTCAGCCCCAGAGTTGAAAGAGCATTTTTCGAGTGCCAAGTTTTTTTCCAGATGATCTGTCAGTTTTGTACACCGGGGGACAAAGGTGCATGAGTTTTTCCGCAATGCAACCATGGCCAAAAAAAACAGATCACCCAACATCCGTGAAGGCCAGAATCCAACACAATGCTAGGAACACAATATACCGGAACTTGCCAAAGAAAGAATACCGAGAGGGGTGCACAGGGCTTCTCCACCTTGTAGTGCCTTAACTTTCTAGGTAGATAAGGCAGAATGGTGATGATAGGTACGAGTCTGGTACAGCAAAGCAAGTCTGCTAGAGACTGCAGCTTAAGTTACCCTGCTGCCACCATCAACTGATAATGAAGCAGTGGGCTATACAATCTGAACTTTGACAAGAGAGACTACCTTCTTTACAGAAATGGCAAGTTCTAAGAGAGACTTGGCTTGAGCATGTCGGGACTTTGTGCGAGGGGTTCGGTTCGTAGAGGCATGGTGGTGGTGATCTATGCAGTGTGTGCTCTATTTCGGGTGTGAATATTTTTTTTGTCGGCAGTTGCACTAAGGATACCTCATGCACTTTTGTCCTCTGGTATGATATATGCGAAAAGGCGTTGCATCCACTAAAGTCTTTCGGTTCGAGAAACTTGCATACTCGCTTTTCAACCCCGGGGCTGAATGCCTCTAATGAAACCTACTATTTAAAAGTGCTGAGAATTTTCCTGCAGCTACCGATGGGCGCTACTGGCCCCCGGTCATTCCCGGCAAGTCACACGACACGGTCAGCCAATCGGGTACCTCTGATTATAGATACCAGAACATTGTCTGCTCCGGGGCCACTCTGAGATGCGCTTCAGTTACTCACTTTTGGCTTGGCCTCAATTGCCCTATTTTTAGCCAAAGAAGTGTCAATCTCTGCAGTCAGTTGAGGTATTGACAATCAGCTTTAGTTTTTCTCTATCCCGTTAACCTCAACATCCAACATCTGCAATGAGAAAAAGCAAATATTCACGAGTCTCCCATTGAACCTACGGTAAAAACTGGAATAATTGGCCCCCGCGTTAGTCACCCAGGATTCCCACTTTAGATTAAGAGGGGGGAAACAGTGGGGAAAAGCTGCCCCACAGCACTCCGCTGAGACAAAAGAGGAGGAATTTTACGTCCAGCTAAGAGGAGAGGAGATTCTAACGCCTAGAATGAGTTCAAATCATTCTAGTTCCCGCGGTAGTATGCAAGCACCAGCAATATGTTTTGGTGCAAGGTGAGCATAGAATAGATGTGCTTAGACATCGAATTTACTTCATAGGAAGGCATAGCAACATGTTAGCACATAGTTGGTGCTCGGTGTTTTTTCTTGTCTTACCACAGCTAAAGAGCCCAATTTTTGCAAAGCCAAGTGAATACATGAAGATGATGATATAAAGAGAGAATGAAAAAACCCTAAGAAGAAATAAAGAAATCTGAAACCCAGTATCCATCTGAACCTATCGCACTCTTCGTTCCTAAGTCCACTGTCGGAGGCGTTGGGGGAATGTCGCTGCCCTTGTCGCTTGGGATCGTTGCCACCGATATATCCCAAGATGACAATGAGGGCGCCATATAAGTCGCAAGGGGTGGTGGGTGGGAAAACAAAGAACGCGAGCTGTAGCGAGCTTGGAGACGAGAATGCGAGTTGTAGCGAGCTTGGAGGTCTCCAACTCCCGGGAGTGCGGTGGCCCTATATGGGCTGGAGCTATGGCCCCCGGGGGAGGACGCGTCGACTTAGACTAACCTGTTTCCTACCACCCCGGGGGAAGACTGTGCGCTTTGCCCCATTGGCAATGGGTTGTTCCAACCCCACATCCAATTGGTAGCCCTTCTACGAAAACATCTTGCCTGGTGCTTGTACCAAAGTGTAGAAAGAATTCCGTCGAACTTTATCCCCTTGACTGGTGCGACAGTTGAAAATGTTGTGCCAACCCCCCTGTCATGTCTTGGACAGAGATGACTAAGAGGCCCTCACTATCCTTCAGTGATAATTTGGGGCAGGATCACATATTTAATATTAGCCATGATCTGAGGTTTGCACATCCGCGAATTTGTGGTAACCAACAAATGTCGGCGATGTGATCAAGGCTACGCAGGTCATAGCTGAGGAATGCCGATGGCCCCTCAGTCATCTCTGTCCAAGACATGACAGGGGGGTCGGCACAACATTTTCCGCTGTCGCACTAGTCAAGGAGATACAGGTTATGCGGAAAAGTAAAAAGACTGTCGAACTCATGGCGCAGTTGCTGGAGCTAACACTCTTCTTGGAATGGACGAGGAGCGCTCATGGACCAATAAGGGAGGCGTCGACCGACTTACCCACAACCCTCAGCACTGGTACCGCAGGTCCGGCCTCACCTGATACCTAGCCCCAAGTTTCGCCAGAAAGGAATCATCTCAGTTCACCTGTAGCATGGATCGATAGGGTGCTCAATTTCAGTTATGGTACCGTAAAAACTCAAATAATCAAACCAAGTGTTATATCGTTAGAGTTTCCTCCTTTGATAAAATTAGGTGTTTTTTGCATTTTTTTCATGGCCTTCGGATGGACTGGGTACCTCTTTTTTTACTGCGCTTCGCCCCGATTCTAAAGTAGGGAATTCTCAACTACAGAGCACACGGTTCTATTATTTGAGTTGTTACGGGCATGCAGGATGAGCTCAGGGGCTGAGCAATTGGGACCCAAAGCAAATTCTGCCAAGAAAAGAATTTCGATATCTTTTCATCCCCCAGTGCCCTCGTGCGAGAGAAGGTGGTGTGGAAGGTTGGGCGCCCTTACCCGCAACGCTGACGTTTGTGAACACGACCACTATTCCATGATGCCAAGATCAGGGAAAAAAAGGCTGAATTTTGGCGGTATGCAATCGCAGTTGTGTTCACAAACGTCGGGGCATTACCAGTACACAGCTAGCAGGCCATGCAAGTGATCTTGAATCCTTGGGTGAAGCCTAGAATGTGTTAATGGCTTGGCAGACGGCTGATTTCTCTGGCAACCCTCACTGGGAATGTTAGAATATATTCTCCCCTCCAGCCCCTTTGCTTGAGCCGGGAGATCAGCCCCGAGAATCCCCCAGACCAGAAGGGTCTTATCCGCTTGTCCTCGAGGATTGATCTTCATAAAACTTTTGTCAACGATACCGCATAACTTGGTATATATCGGACCGCTCTCTTCAAGGAATACTTGCTAAGCAAATGGCGATAGCAAAGATCTCATTGCAGCAAACACCGCACCCCCTCGCCATGGACATTTACGCCAACTCCCCGAAGAATACCTATGTCACAGGCATCACAAAGCTCTTTGTGATGCCGACAGACTCGGGCGGGATCCCAGCTGTCGCAGTTAGCAAAAAAGATTCTCTTTTCATCACCTCGGCGTATACTATCCTGATGATGTTCATTTTTATGGTTGGATGGAACTTGATCATAGCCATTGTTATGGCATTCTGGCCCACGCACGATGACCCAAACCGTCAGACTGTCTTAGTCGCCCTTTGGAACTCTGGTGAATCGATGAATGCGATTACGTTAATGGCATCTTATTGCATAAGAGTAATACATTACATGCTTGGGGACAATCCTGCCGAGGGCCCCTCGGGTCTGGAAGCCAAGGGAGCCCAGTCACATCAAGGGGTTGCCGGCCAGGGTTCGAAAACCGGCTCGAACGACATATGCCCCACGATCGAGAGCGTACTTCTTGTCCGAGAGGAGCAGAACAGGACTTCGGAAGGTTCTGCCCCATCTAACGCGAAGTGCAGGGTAAGCGATCTTTTGTGGGGCCTCTTGTTTGTATTTATTGCTTTGGCTATGACTGTTGGAAATATTATCGCGGGCATTCTGGTACCTGTACAACTCTCGATGGGAAATGTCGCCCCTCCGGCAAAGGATGCCATCTTCTACCCCGACATCACACTCTACGGCACTGGGGTCGGCAACGTCACTGGGGTTCCTAGACTGGTTCCATTGTTCTCCCCTCCAGTACTCCGAGCACTCGGATCTATCGAAGCCTCTGAGGTTACAGTCCGTAAACGAGTAAATGTAGTTGTCCAAACGGTAGATGGTTCTTCGGAGGCTACTTACAACTATAGTGTTACAGGGGTGGACATGGGGCTGCAGAGTGATCCTAAGTTGCAGCTTAAGGTCAAAGGTTCATGCCGCACGGATTATACGTGGCTCCTGAATTCAACCAAACAAGAAGATACCTACAGACTCTTTGGTGGAAACAACACACTTTCGGTGAAATACAAGCCAGAGCTGGATCTTCCGCCAAATTTGCAATTTGAATTCGACTACGAGGGTGACTGGTATGAGGGATCCAACACTTCATACGCCATGATAATTAACACCCGCGGGCGCTATTCGAACACCCCTGGCCAAGACCCATGGTATTTGACTGGAAAGTCTGGGGTAGTAAATGCAAGCTTTGCATATCAAGTAGCCCAGGGGCGACCGGTCCTCAGTTGTTGGGAAGATAATAAGTGGCATCTGAATGGCAAAGAGGCGGATACCAGGGACTTAGATATGTTGCCTGGCCTGAAACTGGACAGACTCTGGGTTAAAGTTTTCCAGTTCGAGTTTGCGTACCCACGTGTGACCTGGGTAGGTCTTCTGGGAGGGCAATCTGCGCTCAAATCGGCTTCCTCTTTCCCGCCTTATTCGTATATTCTGGATGCTGGCGCATCCACTATCAAAAACGACCTCGAACGTTTGGTGATGGCTGCTTGGGTCAGTAGTCGGAATGTGCTACGCGACACAACCACATACGATAGGAATGGCATGCAAAACTCCGCCGAAGGACCGGGAGGCTCAGTGGAAGCTGCTTCCGCACAATTCGTTCTTCAAAGTGGAAATGTTGTCACTTTATCGGCCCGGATCCTTATTTCTGTCCCGTCTATGTTCTTGTTCCTTCTTATCACCCAGCAGAGCTTGAGTTGGGCACTCCGGCATTCCGGGTGTGGACAAAAGTCTATATTACCTGATGAGAGAAAAAATGGGGTCGCTATGCTAGCCACTCAACTATATCGTAGAGTAGACCAGAGGATAAACTCAAGGAACTGGAAGCACACGGGGTCGCGCCTTCCATTCGTATACCCTTCGGGGATTGTGGGACGAATTGCCGAAACCAACCCCGACGAAGAGCTCGGGGGAGCAAATACCCACTGACCGGCTAGCGCTGACGACCAATAACCAGGCGAATGTGAGCTTAGAGATCTTAAGGCTTAATAACCCGGAAAGTTACTTCGGTGGGATGAGCAGACTCGTGTTTCTCGCTAGAGCGGGGGATAGAAGGTCTTCTAACTTTAATTGAGATGTTTGCACATATTTTCTCTCGTTCCATTACTTTTTCTGAGGAATTTTCCTCATCGGCTGTTGTTAGAGGCAGTTTCTGCTCTTTCGGTTTATTACTTAATCCGCATTTTGATGTCTAATGTGATTACGAGATTGTTCATATTTCTCCTTTCTATTATTTCCTATGTCGTGTCGATGGTGGCTTGGTGACCTTAATGAATTAAGGCTTGTGTAACAGTATCATTGCAAGAAATTAACATCCCGGGTCCGCGAGGGCCCCCCGTCAGGATTCCGAATGGTCGGCGGGAGACTGGACTGGACTAGCTAGTCCGGTCGAAAGTCAAGTCTAGTCTGATGGTGGAAATCAGACCGACTTGACAGGATTATCGAAACCGACTCGACCAGGACCGGTCCGACAAGGCCCCCCGGGCAATAGGATATGCTACCTCTACCAATATATTCCGTTCCAATAAAGCTTTTCTTAATTAAACTTATTTTTTTCCATGGATTATACGGTGGAGATAGTGCCTCGCTTAGATTAGGGGGGGCGAAAATCGGTTCTTAAGTATCGAACTTTTCTTGGTGCACTAAGTGAGTGATATTATATGACCAGATACCACAATACCTGTATTCTATGCAACTTATCCATCGGGTAATCGCATTTCCACCACATGCTATCCCCTCCCGGATGCTCTATCAACTTGTATTGACGGGTTGTTGGTTTATAATGTGACAAGCTGCTGTAAGATCCTACTCTAGCTATGCTTCTATGATTAGCGAGTGTTGACATGGGTACCATTCCGACTTTCATGCGATCTTTTATAAAGACTGGTCTGGGACCAGTCCAAACAAGACCGGACCACCCCAGTCAGTCAGGTCCAGTCATCGACATCAACAAGGACTGACCAGCCTGGGCCTGCCTCCAAGACTCGACCAGTCGGACTATTCGGAACCATGCTCACAAACCAAACTTAGCCCCGAGCCCTAGAGTGTAGGAAGGTTGTGTTTGCTAAAATCCAACAGCGATCACTCCGCGCTGAAGAATCTCACCCCAGTAGCTTCCCTATCTAGTCATTCACTGGTTAGTAGTTTCCTTTGTCTCGCATTACAAATATAAGAGGTGGAACGAGTATACCTGGTTAGTATACTATATTGAGGATTCGGATGAATGCCGGGAATGGATAGGAAGGAAAAGGGGGAGGAAGAATCTGGATGCTGAACACAAAGGGGACCGGAACTTGATTGTTCCGGTAGCATCTTCGATTGGATTCTCTCCTCTTAGGGGAGAAAAGATTTTCGAAATTTGTATATAAACCCTTTGTCGGGCACCAGATTGAATGGCAACCAAGCAAGATACTCATCCGAACAATATGCTCTCGTTTCCTTCACTTCATTGTCCTTCATCTAGTCAGCCCGTCATTCCTCTATCCATATCTCATAACAATGCTGCTGCAGATACCACCACCACAATTACAGCGATTTGCAAATGTTTTGTCCAACAGGATGGAAAGTTTCTGAATTTTTTGTTGAATATTAGTGGAATACACTATCATGTACTACACAAACTGTAGTTAGAGAATATATGTTGGGAAAATTGGGGCGAGAGAGAAGAGCATATTGAGGTCATAAGTGGGGTCTGGAGTGAGAGGATGGGAGTAATAGACTCGGAGGACAACGTTGGATAATCAAGATGATTGTTTTCTCGTACAAGCAACACAATGCCTCAAGGATTTGAATATGTAGGTTATGTGTGAGAGCTTGGCCAACATGATTGTGTAAAATAGTAGGTGGTGGTGATGGCAGGCTCCCGATAGGACTGACAAATAGCGGGTGATTTGAGGTCGGTGGCAGTTCTGAAGACTTATTCAGATTCTCTAACCACTGTGAAAAGGCCTCCTCATCACCCAAAGGATCAAAAGACTCTGGTACCTCTGTTTCAATTCCAACTTCATCCTCATAATCAATATTTTCCTCTTCCCATCCACCTTCCAACATGTTTCTTGTCGACCGCTGTCACCAGAAATTACAAGTGGAAAGGTAAATTCTATGAAAAATCTGGCATACACTCTCTCGCCCCAAATGCCCCAATACATCCACTCTTAATATAGTGCACACTAGTTTACCCCACTTGCATTCAACAAAAAAAATATCTCCCCTCCTCTGCCTTGGACAAAACCTTTGCAAATCGCTGTAAGTAGATGCACAATAGCGACCTTTTCTACCTCCGTTTTTCCATCTTGTCATACATGTAAAGAGTTATAAGAGGAGAAGTAACCCGTTGTCAATATAAAGAGGACGAAGAAATAGAACGATAGTATAGCAAAGATAAACTTGTTATTCGATGACCTATTTCACCTAAGGTTGTCGCTGGCGGGTATTCTTTAAATACATGAATCTCTGCTAACACCTCCGCATATCCTTGGAACATAATCACGCCATTCCTCTACTCAATCACACAATTGTCTTTGCCCCGCTTTCCCCTCATTCCCCACCTTCACCAGTTTCCCCGCTATCCCCTCTTTCCCCTCTTTTACTTTGGTACCCCGCTTCTCGCATCGTTCACGGTGGATCCGGCCACGGGGAATCCTCCGAGCTGGTTTCTGAGAGTTTGTATGTAGTGGGGTTGTTGGTGGCGTAATATGGAGAGCTCCGGTGATCAACAAGACCTCCCCTCGCCGGTGCTCCCATATCCAGATTTCCCTGGAGGGGCTCTGTGTTGTTCAATAGCGGGACTGACTGGTCCGTCAAACCTAATCCCAGGTTGTGCTTCGTGAAAGCTGGCTGAGGCAGGGCTTTTGTAAAAATGTCTGCCGTTATCTCGTTTGTTGAGCAGTAGCGTAAGGTAATCTTCCCAGAGTCAACATGTTCGCGAATAAAATGATACTGAATGTCGATGTGTTTAGTCCGGGCATGGAACTCGGGGTTTTTTGCAAGGGCCAGTGCCCCTTGATTATCGATGTAGATATTGCCCACTTCCCCGGCATGCTTCCTAGCTCCAAGGTCAAATAAAAGCCACTGGAGCCAGATAGCTTCCTTAGCAGCCTGGGTTAAGGCCATATACTCTGCTTCGGTTGACGATAGTGCCACCGTTGACTGTTTCTTACTATTCCAACTAATCGCAGCACCATTTAAAAGGAAGGTGAATCCTCCGATCGACTTCCGGTCATTTCCTGAACCCCAGTCCGTGTCGGTGAATCCTATTCCTATTCCCTGCAAACCATAGTATAGTCCCCAGTTGGTAGTTCCTGCCAAGTACCGGAAGATCCGTTTGACAGCCGTCCAGTGGGTTGAATTTGTGTTAACACTGAATTGGCTGACCTTTGCGACTGCGTAGGAAATATCAGGACGTCTACCGAGCATTGCGTACATTAGTGAGCCAACGGCGGATTGATATCGGAGTCTGTCTGCCGCAGTTGCTTCAAATGTCGAGCTACTCTTTTCCAGTCTAATTTGTGGATCTGCGGGTGTTGTAGTAGGATTGCAGTCCTCCATTCCCATGTTGTCTATGATCTTCTTAATGTATGTTTTCTGCGAGAGAAACAAGGTCCGGTTTGACCGGTTTCGTTGAATCTCCAGGCCGAGGAATGTGCTTAGTTCTCCGAGATCCGTCATGTCGAACTCTTGGTGTAGTTTGACTCGCACCCAATTAATTGTACCTTTAGTAGGACTAGCGAGCACCAAATCATCAATATACAAAAGTATAATGATCTGTTTATCGTAGTTGATGAATAGACTATGGTCTGCGTCACTTCGGATAAAACCATTCGACAAGAAGAACTCGTTAATCCTACCGTACCAGGCCTGTGGGGATTGTTTCAGACCATAGATCGATTTTTGTAACCGGCATACTATAGGCTGAGTATACTCCGGTCTAGGGGGCTTGGCAGCCGGCAATTCTACCCCCTCCGGGATCTCCATATAGACCGTTTCTTCCAACTCACTATTGAGAAACGCAGTCTTAACGTCCATCCCATGAACTTCCCAATCGCTCTCGCAGCTTAGTGCCAGTAGCACACGGATGGTTGTGAATTTGGCCATGGGAGCGAAGGTTTCCTCGTAGTCGATTCCTTGTCTTTGGCTATATCCCTTCGCTACTAGCCTAGCCTTATATCGTCCATCTTGCTTTCTCTGGAATAACCACCGACAGCCAATCGCAGTTCTCCCAATTGGAAGCGGCTCCAAGACCCATGTCTCGTTTTTCGCTAAGGAGCTAAGCTCTGATTCCCACGCTTCTTTCCATTCAGCCTTAGCTTCGCTGTTCAGTGCTTCGGTTAAAGTCTGAGGCTCTGGCTCGACTACTTTAGCCATCAGAGCAAAATTAGCCGATCGGTGAAACTTTTCTCCTACTGTCCGATTTCTTTGCGACCTTCGTGGTCATTCGCCGGCTGGCCCTCTGACTCCAGGAGTATTCCCTCTGGCTTCTTCGGTGTTTGGTTGTACATCTAACCGTGGTTGAAGAATAATTGCGTCCAGCATATTAGGAACTGCCTGGACTTCCTGGTCTTCCGGTGGTGGTGTAACCCTGTCTAGTCTCTGGAATTCGTTCGGTGAATCCAAGCCCGTGCTTGATTCTGGTGCAGGTAGTATATCCAATTCCGCGTCCCACTCTATTCTTGTCTTCTGACTGGTCTGAGTTGATTTCTTTTCTCCCGTGTTTCCTGCTTCATCGATAATAACATCCCGAGAGAGTAGTACTCGCTTTGATTGTGGGTCGTATACACGGTATACCTTCGACCCAGCTTCCTCCTTATATCCAACTAAAATCCCCTTTAGTGACTTGGCGGCTAGCTTTCGACGCTTTTCCTTAGGGATATGCAGCCATGCGGTGGAGCCGAACACTGGAAGGTGCCCGATACTGGGTTCTTTTCCGGTCCAGAATGCTATCGGTGAGGTATTATTGTGGCTACGCGATGGGAGTCTATTGTGTACATGAGCAGCGGTGAGAACAGCATGCCCCCAGAATTCGAAACTTATTTGTGAGTCTAACAGAAGGCAGTGCGCACTCTCCATTATCGTTCGATTCATGCGTTCGGCAAGACCATTCTGGGAAGGACTGTAAGATGGCGTAACTATATGGTGTATTCCAGCTGCGACCACGTATTTCTTAAACTCCTTGTTTAAACATTCCCCACCACCATCTGTACGCAGAGCCTTGATCATTTTTCCGCTTGCCTTTTCAGCTCGTGATCAATATGCCTGAAATTGGCTAAGTGCTCCGTCCTTTGTGGGTAAGAGACTAATACTGACACGGCCACTCATCTCATCGGTAAAGGTAATTAAGTACCTTTCACCGTTTAGTGTTGCGGTTTCCATTGGTCCACATAGATCGGAGTGAACAACACTTAATAGTTCCGTGGCTTTTTCCCGTGCTTTCGTTTCCGCTTCCTTGTGCTGACGTCCCAAGGCACAAACACCACAGATCTTTGTTGAAGGTACGCTCGTATTACTTACTTCCATGTCCCTAACTTTGGATGAAATATAGTTGACAGCCGGGCTATCCAGAGTTCGATGGCACAGTCTTCGGTGCCATATTTCCAACGTTGCAGAAGGTGACTGATTTGTTGCTAGGCCTAGATTGGCCTGGTTGGGAGTATTTTCTTCGGAGGATTGAAATTCTTTATTCTCGGCCACGTGGTATAGACTCCCGTTTCTTTTTCCCAATTCTGTTCGCATCCCATCCTTACTAACATAGCACACTGACTGCTCAAATCCAACCATATATCCAGCATCCACGATGCGAGAGACTGACATGAGGCTCGCCCCAATAGTTGGTACATGCCAGACATCGGTTAACCGGATTACCCCTAACGCTGTGTGTATCTCGATCTCTCCTGTCCCATGAGCATGGATCTTAGTACCATCTGCTATGGTGATCATTTGGGTGTTGCTAACATTTCTATAGGTAACGAATTGCATTCGGTCTCGACATAGATGTTGACTCGCCCCTGAGTCAATTACCCAACTGGATTCTGGAATGGTATTCCGGTTTTCCGCTAGAAAGGTAAACTCCTTCTCTCGTCTCGTGCTGGTGCTGCTTCCTGCCGACTCATCTGACTTCCGCTTGTAGCAATCCTTCTTCCAGTGCCCGCCTTTTCCGCAGTAATAGCACTTGGTTCCCATCCGTACTTGGGTATTCAAGGCAGGAATGTTTCTTCGGACTTCTGTTCCAGTCTGTCCTGATGAGTGTATCTCTCGTGTGCGTGTCCGAAAACCTCCCCTGCCTCTGCCATTGTACGTATGCCATGGTCCGGTCCTACCTCGACCACCCCTGACCCCTGTTGGTGGCCGCTGTGCTGTAAACGCCGTCTGTGGGGAATGGTTACTGCTGTAGGATGTTTGGGATATGTGGTTAATGTGGCGTCTTCCAGATTCCTGCAATAACCTCCCCGCCATCATATCAAAGGTTATGGTATCGCTTCGGGACTGAAGGGCCATCACAAGCGGCTCATAAGACTCGGGCAAGCTGAGGGTGAGGATTGTTGCAAGTTCACTATCTTCCATCCCTTTCCCGTCTTGCGACAGGCCGCGGAGCTGGTTCACCAATTCCCGGAACTGGTTAAGGTGTTGGGCCATATCATCAGCCTCTGTCATCTTGAGTCCCCATAGCCGTTGCATTAATATTATTCTCCCATTCATACCAATCCCCTGATGTACTTCTTTCAGTGATTTCCAGGCATCTCGGGTAGAACTCGCGTCTTGGATATATGGAATCTGCGAGTCTTTGATGTTTAGCGTAATAATAGTGAATG
>Ga0307517_10003170_pt1 | contig 25845 bp, 18 predicted proteins | sample 23_EM_MG_FD_194515 | JGI IMG/M metagenome (GOLD analysis project Ga0307517, IMG submission 194515) | Populus trichocarpa ectomycorrhiza microbial communities from riparian zone in the Pacific Northwest, United States - 23_EM | ecosystem: Host-associated > Plants > Roots > Unclassified | place... | reverse complement strand
TGTTCATCTATTTACAATAATACCACTAGCTTAAATATCCCACAAGTTATTTCACCCTAACCATTAGTTATATTTCTATTCATCTTTTCAAAATAGAAATATAAGATTGATGGATAGGATGAAAATGCTAATGACAGGCCACTAGTTTGATTATTTTTTTTAACTTCAAAGGGATCGATAAATCTTGGTATTAACTTTTGTTTTAGTATATTCTTTCATATAACAACCTTCAAGAATACTTAATCACCTACTTAATGATGAATCCTCTAATAATTTTATATTTCACAAGATAATTGTTATATCACCAACCTGCATTTCTAAAAAATTTAATCTTTTTTTGCTAAATATTATTTTTTATATTTTGGATCGTTTTGATGCGCTGATCTCAAAAATAATTTTTTAAAAATAAAAAAACATCATTTCGATACATTTCAGCATGAAAAACACTTTAAAAAATAATCGCAACCACACTCTCAAATAAAAAATTAGTTTTTTTCGCCAGCTTCCTTACAAACTCTACTTAGTTAAGTCCTTTTTTTTTTCTCTCTCTCTTTAATGATTATAAAATATTATTTTCTTATAGTGAACTCTCCTTAGTATGATACAACCTTTTTTTTTTCTTCTATCTTTTCATTTTGAATAATAAATATGGTCCACTCGGATTATCATTGATGGTCTTTGTTGATATCGTTAAATTTATCTTATCGAGATTTTTCTAATGATATCAGTGATATTATAATAAAAAATTAGGTATGTCCCTGAATTTATTTATTTTCTTCTCTCTCCTCTCTCCTATTTATTTAATATTTTTTATTGGATGTTGCTATTTTAAATATTAAAAAGCTATAAAAGTTATGTTTTATAATCACTATTTGTTCATCAATTTTTATAATTATACCAGTTCACTAATATTTTTAATTAAATATGTTAATTAAAAAAACTATTTAATAATAGTAGATGTTCTCCGAGTTGCCTCACGTGGAAGCAAAGTAAGTAGTAGCATAGTTCTTGGAGTTTTGCTCTTATTTATCTGCATGAAGAGTGCGAGAGAATAATTCATAGAGACGTAATGCAATATAACGCTGGATGCATACTTTACTGCCATGGCCTGAGGGAATGAACGGGAAGATCATAGAAAAGTTGAAAGAAGAAAGGATTTTTTAGTTAGACAAGTGGAATTAGCTAAGTATTTTATTCGAGCAAATATAGAGTTAGAATGGATGGTTTTATGTCTATTACTAGTTCTTCCTCCCGAATTGAGACCCATCATTCATATAAATGGAGGTAAACTAATGAGTTTGGAAGTGGCGATGCCATAAGCAAAAAGAAAAAAGACTCAGAAAATGGCAGAAGCAAATAAAGTTTTTGCACATTTCGTTAATCCATGATCATGATTTATATTTATATAAACACTTCGACTAGATGGAGCCATTAATCTTAATCGGAAAAGAATCAATGGAAAAAGAAAAAAATTAGAATTGATCGCTATGTCTTGAAATAAACAAACGAAAGATGAAACATAAATCATGAATCAAACAGTTCGCTGAACTTATCCCAGAAGAGTGGCCAAGGGATTACCGCATTTTTGGTTTTACGAACAACTGCCTCCCTTTATCTATCAGTATGGTTCGATAAGACCAGATGTCAGGCTCTGGTATGGGGATTCTTCTGACTAAAATATTGACAGAGGCTACTGGACCGTGGCTTCAAGGCAGGCGGTTATATGAATGAAACTCGTAAATCTAGCAAAAGAAGGGTTCAACGCACTTCACTCTTGGCCAGACGCCAGCGACGAATGGCGTCAATAGTCGCATGAAGCCTTTCAAGGGCAACTACCACGTCTACCGCTTCTGGATCAACAATTGACTCAACCGTATGGTCCGTATCTACAAGTTCAGTACCAGTCGAGTCCTTTCTTTATTGTAAAAAGAAGAGAGGCTATGCCGGTACTGATGCTACCACTGGTGCTTTGCCGCCTCCACCACTGGAGGTATCCAGGATAAGCTACTGAAGCCGCTACGCGTGCTGCCATAATGAAGGTACGAGTGCTAAAGAATCTGCCGCTACCCTTGTAAGTAAGGGCTTTGCAGCCAGCTCCGAAAACCAAAAGCCAACACCAGTTGGCAACTTTTCAAGGAGCTGTAAAAGCTTTCCAGGGTTGGATTTCAATTCATGTAATTTTACTTCGATTTTCCCTTTTGAATCAGAACTTCCCTCAGTCTTCTCTTCATATGGCTTTACCGCCACTTACACTGGGCCAACTTCACTCGAGTCAAACTTGGCCTCCCGGAAGTTTGAACACAACACACAAGAGGAGCTGGGATGTACCTATCGACCCTTACCTTAGTAGATCATGGTCGGATAGTCGTAGTCAGGGGCTTGGTAAGGAATGAAGAGCCACTTTGATGGAGAAGTCTTTGCTTTCTTATAATGACCTGGTCGAGGGAGGACGATACATCGGTGTAAAAGATTGAGTGGGACCTGTGAGGCTGGTCACGGGGCAGCTGACCGAAAGGAAAGCGGGTAGGCAATTCCTATTTCATGATTTTTCTTTTTCCGGTATTCCGCTCCACGAGCAGAGCGAATGAATTCTTAACCTTTTTTTATGACCCGAAGAAAAAGGAAAAGGCGCCAAAAGGCAAAACCCCAAAATGCAATGTAAGAAAAGGAAAAGAAGGCCATGCACTTGTAGTCAAACGCCTTTACTCTCCAGCCATTTCTGTTGGGACACGACAAACACTCTTTCTTTTTCTATGTTCTTAATTCTTTAATTCCTCAAATCACTTTGCAAGCCCAGAGGTGGTCTCACATAATATACAGTGTATCCGTTTCTCTGTGTTTCCTGTCCCCCCCAATCTTGGCAGCATTTTTAAGACAACCAAACCAAATCAAACTTAATAAAATCAGAACAGAAAATGCGATTATACATATCTTAATCAAGGATGAGTTCTGGTGGTTCTGATTTGGTTAGGTTCGTTGAATCAGTGCTGGGGGTGTCTTTTGGTGACTCAGTGTCTGACTCTGTGGTCGTGATAATTACAACGTCTTTTGCGGTTGTATTTGGATTGGTGGCGTTTATATCGAAGAGATCATCAGATCGGAGCAAAGTCGTGAAGCCGTTGGTGGTTCCTAAGTCACTGTCAGTTAAGGATGAAGAAGACGAGTCCGAGGCTCTGGCTGGGAAAACTAAGGTTACTATTTTTTACGGGACTCAGACCGGGACAGCAGAGGGTTTTGCTAAGGTAAATAAATGGGCCTACAGCATAATCATAATTGAAAGTATTTGAAACTATAATAATCGCGTTTACTCTTAAAAAACAACCAAAAAAATGTCGATAATCAATCTCGTTGTTTTTTCTGCAATCCTACTCGCTGGTCTCACTTTTATGCATTTTGTTTGACTAGCTGTGTTAAAGTCGATTTTTATTTTACTATACTCCCTGCTGAAATGTTGTCCTGATATTTGCTTTAAACAGCAGTAAGTTAATTTTAGATGTGGATTAGAGAGTAGCTGTACTATTTCTGAGCTTATATTTGGTACTGAGCTTGATCTATTGGAATTATTTGTAGTTTTTGATTGATTGATTTTGGTGATACGTTCACATTTGTGCTTACAAGTTTCTTACATCCTGGCTGTCTTGTGGTGCCAACTGTGGCATTTTCATAGTTTTAGCAAAGCTTCACTGTTTACTGTATGCAATAATGGTAGATGGACTGTTAAGTTATTGGCTGATGTTTGACATTTCAATCGGGACAATGGTGGAACAGCTGGTGCTTGTGCATTCCAGATCATGTGCTAGGTTCTTGGCTGATAATGACCCCATGAGAAACTTCAGGGCTTAGCTCCATGAGATGCTGGAGCCTCACATCTCATCTACAGTGGTGGTTGCAAGAGAGTGCCCAAATAGAATGCTACATTGCTACTCCTATTGTTCATGTTTTGTCATAGGGGAGTCCTGTCATGCGGCTCCTGCTAAGTTACTGTACTATATGATTTCACGCAGAGATAGACATACTTCTCTGTCTTTGTACGTATCTATTATTTGATCTGAAATATACAACTCTCAAACTATAGGATCATTTGTATAGCCTCCTGCTTTAGCATTCTATCTTTATTTTGATTTGGTTTATTTAATATGTTACTTTGCATTGCTGTACTTTTATTTATTGTAGTTTTCTACTCATTTCTGCTAATTGCCATAGGCTTTAGCTGAAGAGGTCAAAGCAAGATATGAGAAAGCAGCTGTTAAAGTTGTTGACCTGGTAAGTTGGATGGACTTTTTTTGCAAATGACATTGGTTGCAGCATCGCTTGAGAGAATTGGCTTTTTAAGAATTTTATAGCATGTCTTCATGTTGTTTGTGGTTTGAATTAGGATGATTATGCTGTGGAGGATGATCAATATGAAGAAAAATTGAAGAAAGAGACTTTGGCATTGCTCATGGTTGCCACGTAAGATAAATTTTATTCTTGATCATACATTTCTGTACGTTGATCATGTATTTGGATTTTTTGAAAACTCTGGCATTGGATGTTTTTGAGCCTGACATTGTAGTTATGGAGATGGAGAGCCAACTGATAATTCTGCTAGATTTTATAAGTGGTTTACTGAGGTTGGTGACTTTATTACAATGCCAACGCTAGTTTAATGTCTTCAGCTTTGTTTTACTAGAATTTCTAACTATAGATATCCTGCAATGATGGTGTTCTGATTTCAGGGAAATGAAAGGGGAATCTGGCTTCAACAGCTTTCCTATGGCATTTTTGGCCTTGGTAACCGTCAATATGAACATTTTAATAAGGTAAAACCAGCAGGGCATGTTCTCTCTCTCCCCCTCTGCCTCTCTTGGAAACTTAATATTATAAAAGCAATATCTGACAACATGCTGTTGCTAAACAGATAGCAAATGAGCTTGACGACCTGCTCTGCGAACAAGGTATGTTTCCATTTGTTGACTTAGTGTTATTGAGTCCATATGGTTCTCCCTAGTGTATGTGCTGCATTTATTTTGAATCTTTTTCATTGCGATGTGGCAGCATATCAAGTTTTCACATTTTTTGCGAGGATATGTTAAGGAAAAAAATAACTAAATGCTGTGCCAATTCCACAGTTTGCAACTCAGGATACCCAGGGTTGCAAGTTGTACATGACATTGCTTTCAGATTCTGTTCTCACGCTGGTTTTGGATATTGATTTAGTTGTATGTCCCATAGATAGGCATGCATGTCTAACTTTGTGTCTTGCAATGGTTGCTGATTGGTATGATTTCATTATGTTCTTTTCCATTTTTTTTATGTTATGTAATATTTCAAATATGGTGGAATTTTCCCGTGTGATTGATATAGGAGGAAAGCGTCTTGTTCCTGTTGGTCTTGGCGATGATTATCAATGCATAGAAGATGATTTTTCTGCTTGGTATGCAACATGGTCATGTTAGAACATTTCATCCTGAATTTCAGTGAATTGACTGTCTTGCAGCAGTTGTCTTAACTGAGACTGGCCTTCTTTTTTTTCATCTTTGGATTGATGGAGTTTCCTTGGTGGAAGTTACCCAATTGGGGTCCTTTTTTGTTTTCTTTTTTAGGAAAGAATTATTGTGGCCCGAGTTAGACCAGTTGCTCAGAGATGAAGATGATGTGAACTCTCCATCTACTCCTTACACAGCTGCTATACCTGAATATCGATCGGTGATTCATGATCCTTCAATTGCATCTGTCAAGGATAAATTCTCAAACTTGGCAAAAGGGAATGTTTCTTTTGATATTCACCATCCATGCAGGTAAGCAACTAGGTATAGTGCATGTGTTAGTCATCACTGATTTGTTACTGCTGAAATTGATGTTTTTTCTCTTTCTTGAAGAGTCGATGTTGCTGTCCAAAAAGAGCTTCACAAAGCTGAGTCTGACCGGTCTTGCATACATCTGGAGTTTGACATAACAGGGAATGGCATTATGTAAGTTCATCACTATACCGTTAATGTTTGTTTTATCTAATACTTTATATTCCTTTATATATTCCTTTTCTAACTTACCTTTGGTCCCAGACCTGTTTCAACTTGACCCACCCTACCCTTTGACACTAAAGCCAAATCCCAGAGGCTTATTATTCTCCTGTATACCTACAAAAATCCTGAATTTTTTTTGTTTGAAAATTTTTCCTCAAGCTTGGGACATTTGGAAATTAACCATAATATCTGTTTCAAATCTTTTCTTTGTTTGGGATGACTCTGTACTTCTTTGTGTTAGCCCCTCATTGCTTTATTTATCTGTTTCTGTATTGTAAAGCTGGTATTCCCAGGAAGCAGATATCCTTCAGGAGCTGTCTTCTTGGTTTGAGATCTGTGGTGTCACAAAGCTCTAGTATTCATTCTTTTCTTCTCTACGTACCTTTTCACTATATTTTGGGTGGGGTATTCGTGCTGGTTTCTTAATGTGCTTTTTAATTCTGTAGAGTGCTCTTTTCTGCAGTTTTCTGGTGTGTAATATTCATTTATTACCATATTGGTTCCTCTTTTCCTCTTTTTTTGTTTTTTTTTCCTTTTAAAAAAGCATTTTGTTTATTTGCATTAGGTCTAATACAGTAGTGCTAATAACAGTCTCATCTCTGATTTCTTTCCTCAGATATGAAACTGGAGACCATGTGGGGGTGTATGCTGAGAACAGTAATGAAATTGTTGAAGAAGCAGGGAAGTTGTTGGGTCAACCTTTAGATTTGTTGTTTTCTATTCATGCTGATAATGAGGATGGAACAGCTATTGGAAGCTCATTGCCTCCTCCTTTCCTAGGTCCATGCACCCTTCACACTGCATTGGCATGCTATGCAGATCTCTTGAGCCCTCCTAAAAAGGTGATATTTTCACATGTTTGTTTGTTCACGTTTATTTTCTGGTTCTTCTGTGTAATGATATATTTTCTTTATTCTTGGCTGTAAATTATGCTTTAAGGCTGCTTTGCTTGCTTTGGCTGCTCATGCCAGGGAACCTAGTGAGGCAGAGAGACTCAGGTTTTTATCATCACAGCAAGGAAAGGTCAGTGGGTGATCCATACTTTTTGTTGATATTTGTTTGTTCTGTTTTGTTGATACATGTCATCTGTACATTCTTGTTCGTCTAAAATGTTTTTTTTTTCCCTTAAAAAAAAAAATCCAGGATGAGTACTCTCAATGGGTTATGGCTAGTCAGAGAAGTCTTCTTGAGGTAATGGCTGAGTTCCCATCTGCCAAACCTCCCCTTGGTATCTTTTTTGCTGCAGTGGCTCCTCGCCTACAGCCTCGTTACTATTCTATCTCATCCTCTCCTAGGTGATCTATTTCTTTGAAATGTGATTGTATCTTCTTGATGGAATTATAAAAACATAGTTTCCTGATATGTATTCTGCAGATATGCTCCCAATAGAGTGCATGTGACCTGTGCTTTAGTATATGGTCCCAGTCCCACTGGTAGAATTCACAAAGGGGTGTGTTCAACTTGGATGAAGGTATTGACACAACCTCCAATATATTTCAAAGAACCACACTCTCTCACTTTCTGTACCACCCTTAATGTTTGAGATCATCTCGGCATTGTGCATCTCGGCTCGGCATCTTGGAGAATCTAACATCTGGCTGTGACCCCCCTCCCCACACTCAAAAACTATATATATATATATATATATATAAAACAGAATGCAGTTCCTCTAGAGAAAAGGCATGACTGTAGTTGGGCTTCCATTTTCATCAGAACATCAAATTTCAAGTTACCAGCCAATCCTTCAACTCCAATTATTATGGTGGGACCTGGTACTGGACTGGCACCTTTCAGAGGATTTCTACAGGTGTGGATGGATTTGCTTTCTTATGTGTTTTTTTTTTCTTTTTGTGGTGTGAACAGAAGAAAATTAATTAGTTGATTCCTCCAGGAAAGAATGGCCCTGAAAGAGGATGGTACACAGCTTGGTCCAGCCCTGCTTTTCTTTGGATGCAGAAATCGCCAAATGGTTTGGACCTTGACTATGCAAATTTCCTAATTTGACATTTATTGATGCTCAATGAATCTGTTCCCATTGATTTCCAATTTCTATTGTTTGCAGGATTTCATATATGAGGATGAGCTCAATAATTTTGTGGCGCAAGGTGTGATATCCGAGTTATTAGTTGCATTCTCAAGGGAGGGGCCACAGAAGGAATATGTTCAACATAAGATGGTAGATAAAGTAAGTAATTGTAGACTGCAAAATTAGGTGGTTGTTGACGAGTTAAATGCTTTATACATGTTAGATTAATTTCAATACCATTTGCAGGCAGCAGAGATATGGAGTATAATTTCTCAAGGGGGTTATCTTTATGTGTGTGGTGATGCCAAGGGTATGGCTAGAGATGTTCATCGGACTTTGCACACTATTGTACAAGAGCAGGTACTTGTTGCTTGTGCTAATGTTCTCTTTGTTGCACTATTTTTTCTCATGCCACTTCTCTTACAAAGCACGGCACTAAGAAATTCGTGCCCATGCATGCAGTTTTACCCTTTCTCTGTTAAGTGGAAAGCACATATTATGCAAGTGTTTCATGTCTAGAACTTTTGTTGTCGATTCAACTTGGTCACTCTGTTTGAATTTACTGTGTTCTTCCCCAATGTTACATGTTTTTTATATAGTATATACCGAGGAACATCGAGCATATGAAATCCTTGTGCTTTTGTGTTTCAGGGAGGCTTGGACTCATCGAAAACCGAGTCTATGGTGAAGAAACTCCAAATGGAAGGCCGGTATCTAAGAGATGTCTGGTGATAACAGCATTTTCACATTGAATCTGCCTTTGATTGCCGTAACCTCACCAAGTACAGCATTGAATTTATTCATCTACTATTCCAGCTTCTTCTGGACTCTGGAGTCCCAGCAGGGTTGGATAAGGATGGGGGAGAATCTGGAAGTTGATTACCCTAGAAATTTAGACTCTGTTGTTCTCTGGCCGTCCCTTTATCACATTTCATTTTCTACTTTTTTGGTTTGAATAGGATCCTGTTAGTCTCTACTGTCTCCTTGATGAGAGATCCCCAGGCAGGGAATAGCATGTAGTTAGCTGCAAGATGTCAAAAGGGGCATAAAGAATGTTAGTGATGGTTTGTGCATGAACCATTGTGGTAAAGTAAAAAGGTTACAAGGTGGAAATAAAGCTGAACTTGCGATTTTGAAACTGAAAGCGGTCACAAATTTATTTATTTGTGTGAATCAATGAGATATCTTTCGAACATTTTCTGATTGCTGAGCTAACCGTCCATCTTGAAGTAAAATGGAGTAACTGAGGCTGGCTTTTTTTTTTTTAATAAACTTGATTAATTTAATGATATAATTAAAAAAATATTAACACAATGAATTAAAAAAGCAATAATTAACTATAAAAAATAATTGATTAATATCATATTTTGAAAAAAAAAAAAGAAATATCTTTCGAAAATTTGTTGTCATTTTGTTGTGAACACCGCCCACCACTAAAAAAAATTCATTGAGATAGTTCTAACATCAACATGAAAAGCTACACAATAATATATAAAGAGGTTGCACGCGATATCATGGAATGAGCATCTCATGTTTATATTTAATCAATTAATTTAATTTTATTCAAAAACAAAATTTCTTGTAAAAAAACTAAATTTAACAAAGAATGATAAATAAAAAACTCGAGATAACCCGAGTCATTTTTAAAATCAATAAAAATCCTATAGAAAGCAAATAAAAAAAACAATAGGGGTCAATCTTCAATTAAATAAATATTGAAGGACGAAACTAAAAAAACATGAGTTTAGAAAAAAAAAAAAACAAGCAAACCCGAACGAATATTCTAAACATGGGTTAATCTCTCAAATTTGCAACGTGTGAAATCCTAAACTTAAACTTAATTATCAACTAATTTAATGTTGGATGATGAAATCGAAAAGAGAACATCAATTTAAAAAATTTATCGAAGTAAAAAAATAGTAATAAAAAAGAACGAGAATCAAATCTGAAAGGAAGAAAAAAATGAAGGATGAATTTTTTTAAAATAATTTTAAAAAATATATTGAATAAAATAAATATAAATAAAAAACAAGGACCAAGACTGACAAATAAAAAAAATTAAAGGAGGATGAAATTGAAAAATAATTTATAATATTATAAATTATTTATAATAAAACAAATAGTAATCGAATAACATGAACCAATTTTAAAAGGAAATAAAATTAAAGTGTTGCTTTGAAAATTTATAGAGTCAAACATGATAATTGAGGAGAAAAGAGAAAATAAAAAGAATAAAAGTTCATTAATGTCAAACTTGAGGTCAATAAGTCACACACGCTACCTTAGGATGGAAGGGCCACCAAAACAATTTCAACATCGCAAAAGGTGGTGTTTGGTCTCCGGGAGATACCACACGCGCCACCCGAAAAGTGCAGGCATCTTCCACCCGTTGACGCGTGATTTGCATGCGCTATCTATTTTTTAAAATTATATTTTATATTTATTAAAATACCAAATTATTCATTAATTAACTTGATTATAACCGGAAAAAATAGTGAAAATATGAAAAGCCCTTGGACATCAATTAAAGTATTTTTACTTCTAAGGATAAATGAGTTATTTTATTGTACTTTTAAAAAATGAAAATATAAAAAAAACCCTCATCACTTAAATAGTTTTTTTTTAAAAGATATATTTAGCCATTTTTTACGCTTTAAAAATGTAAAAAGATTTAAATGTCATCGATCAATCTGATAATAACTAATAAAACTTGTGAAAAACTGTATTACCCCAATACATCGTTAAATGATTTTGTTTGGGAATGACAAATTAATCATTACATTATCTCAATTCATAGGGCAATGAGTCTACAATGAAACCTTGATGCGCATTAATTATAATATGATTATGACATGTCATTCGTTGCCTTAATGAAAAATAAATACCAGGTCAGGGGTTGGGCTTGACCATTTTCTTTGTTTTTTTACCTATTTTATGTGAAAAAATATATTCAAGATTCACTTTACTATTTGATTTTGACTTGGTTCTTAAAAAATATTATAATTTTTTATTTGAATTTTAATATTTTTTAATTATTATGCATTTAAAATGAAAATTATAATATTAATAACAAATTGTTCATGAAAATTCGATTCAAAATATTTTTTTTATTCCTAAAATTTTTAATATAATTTTATTATATTTATGATTTTTTAAACTTTCACTCGTACATAAAATATGGATATATTATTTTAATAATTTTTAACTTACTTCAGCAATTATAATTTATTTTAAAGAGAATTCATGATTCTAATTAAAAATATAGAGTTTGCTAAAATAAACAAAATATATTTTAATAAAAAAATTTATCTTGAAAAATAAAATTTATAATATTGTCTAACACTTTCATAAAGACTAAATATATTTTCTTTTTATAGATTTGCAAAATTTTTGATCCACCAGTTATGTAGCGCGAATCTATAAACTAAATAAAACACAAATTGAGACAAAAATAAAGATACAAACAATCAAATAAAAAGAAAAAGAAAGGTACTTTGACATAAATACGGACTCTGAATCTTTAATTACCTCTGTGAATAATCACCGACGTAGACTTCCCGAGGGCACTGTCGTCATTAAGAACCTCAAAACGCCCTTTCAGCCCCTAACCTCCACTGTGCAACCTTCTCTCTTTCCCCAAAAAAACCCCCCGTCCAGTGCGTGTCTCCACGCTCTCAACGACTCGCTCTCTCCTCCTCCTCCTCCTCCTCCTCCTTGCCCCTCCTCCTTCTTTGTTTTCTCCGTTTTTCCCATCTACGTGTTCTGTCTTTTTTGACATCCTCTTTCTCTCTGAAACCCTAAGTTAGGGTTTTAATAAAATTCGGCTTAATGGAATTGAATCTCTCCAGTTCCTTCATATGTAATTGAAATATAACAACACATAATGATTGAGAAATCCAAGAAGAACAAAAAGGGAGTGATCAGTGAAGAAGATGTTTCCACTCTCTTACAAAGGTACGAACCTTTTTCTTTTCTGTTTTTATTTACTTTTTATTTTTGGGTAATTAAAATTGGGTTTTTTTTTGTCTTCAGGTATACAGCGACGACACTCCTAGCGTTGCTGCAAGAAGTGGCTCAATTTGATGGAGCGAAAATTGATTGGAATGCGTTAGTTAAAAAGACCAGCACTGGAATTTCTAATGCAAGGGAGTATCAAATGCTATGGAGACATTTAGCATATCGACACGTTTTACCTGAGAAATTCGATGATGGAGCTCACCCTCTGGTTTGCTCTGCCTCTTTGCCTGAAAAACTCAATGCCGCCTCTTCTTCTTTTTTTTTCTTCTTTTATTTGGATTTGAATTTTTTTTTTCCAGGATGATGATGATAGTGATTTAGAATCTGAACTGGAAGCTTTTCCTAGTGTTACTAGTGAAGCTTCGACCGAGGCTGCAGCTTGTGTTAAGGTGGGCTTCTATCCCATTACTATGATAGTGATTGTTTCTATATACTATGTGTGATACAATCTGTTGTTGTTTGTTTAATCCTTGTATAAATTTCGAGTTTTGGAGATTTTATGTAAGATTTCTAGTTCAGAAACTCATTTCAAGAGTTGAATGTGTCAAAAAGAAAAAGGACGAATTAGTTTTAAATTTTCCGTTGTCAACTACTCGCATACAGATAAAGGGTTGAAACGTGTCAAGTTAATTATAGTTTCCAAACAAATGTAATGATGTTCAAAGGGGCAAGGGCATTGTAAAAACAAGATGGTTTCCAGGAAACTACTGTGACCACATGATAGAGCTTGAGGTGCAAATTTTTTATGTATTAATCATTTAATGGACTCCTTCTCTTTGAGATATTCCAAGAAGGCAAAACATGCTTGAATAATTTGTTTTATTTGATTCCTCTTCATTTTCTATGTCCAGTTACCTTATTGATGAGAATGGTTGTTTTGGTTAGGTATTAATAGCATCTGGTTTACCAAGTGATTCAACTCACCCAAACAACACAACAGTTGAGGCTCCCTTAACTATAAACATACCTAATGGCCGGTCGCTTAGAGCTACATCAGAAAATTCACAATCTGATGTGATGCGGGGGGTGAACATTAGAGTTCCAGTTTCTGTGCAGAAACTGTCCCTGCCTGCAGTGATGTCTTGTCCTGCTTCTGAAGTATATGATGCAAATGGATCAGGTAGTGGCACATTTCCTCCAAGAAGGAAAAGGAAACCCTGGTCAGAAGCTGAGGACATGGAACTGATTGCTGCTGTGCAAAAATTGGGCGAGGGGAATTGGGCAAGCATTGTAAGAGGTGAATTCAAGGGTGATAGAACTGCTTCCCAGCTGTCTCAGGTTGTTTTCCATGAAGTGCTATTAAATTATCATCCTTTCTCATTCCTTTTCATGCTTACTGTAATTAGATTCTTCAGGCTTTCATAGGTCAGTAAGAAACACATAGGGTTGATGCTTAGTCATCTAAACTCTCTTTGCTTTTGATGTTCCATTCTACCCCTGCAATATTTTGGTTTCAATTGCTATGTATGACGTGGTCAAATCATTGCTTTGGAGGTTGCTTTACTTAGGTCATGGCTTGATCGTTCATGGAAATGGTTGTTGTATATCATTTCTTATTATGGACTCTAAGGGATCTAGTTGTTAACAGTTCATTTGCAATGGCACATATATTTGTTGGTAGTGCTATGAGGGTCATCCCTTCAGATATTGTTGCAAGTGCTATTAACCATGGCTTGTCCACAAACACAGATGTATTCTTCATAAAAATGTTTTAAGATTATAAAACATTGAAACATATTGTTGAAAATGTAAAGAAAAATCACTGAGAATTAAAGGAGAACATGGCTAGACTTGATTAGTTCTGATATCTTGATTCTTTGCAAATACAATAAGAACTTCATATAGGATTAGCATGCATCTAAATTTCCATTTCAACATATGTAGTGTGCACTTCTCTGATGACTTTGGAGTTAGTTTTTTTTTTCTTTTTTCACAAACACTGGAGCAATTTGTTAACCATATCATCAAAATGGAAATATATTGTTGAAAATGTAAATAACATGAATAAGTGAGAATTAAGGGAGGATATAGCTAATCCTGATTAGTTTTGCTATCTTGATTTACTGCATGTAGGATTAGTATTTGCTATCTGGATTTTTCGCAAATACAATGAGGACCACATGTAGGATTAGTATTTGCTATCTTGAATTTTCGCAAATACAATGAGGACTCCATGTAGGATTAGTATTCATCCAGAGTCCTTTCTCAACATTGGCAGTGCACTTCTATGTCTGAACAGAACCTCAAGCAATTTTTTTAGCCGTATGATCGAGATTTGGTTCCATTGGTAAACCCAGTCCTTGAACTTTCATTAAGCATTGTTATTTAATTACTGCCGTGGAGAGCAATCCGTTGTCATCTAGTCCGGTCAGGATGTCTGGGTTCTCCCAGTTTTTCCCGGGTTCAAATCCCGGCAACGGATTTCTTTATTTTTTCAATAAATTCCGATCTGTTCTCATTTTTGGCCACTGTTCTTTCCTTGTCTATTGTTCTGCTATGTTCGTGTGGATGTGGATTCCATGAATTGCTGGTTTGTTTTTTAACTGTTAGTGTTCCACATAGAATTTTTTTCCCTTTGCCTTTCTCCTCCTAATTACCATAGCTTATACAAGCAGAGGTGGGCCATTATTCGGAAGCGGCACGGGAACTTGAATGTGGGAACCGTTTCCAGTGCCCCTCAACTCTCTGAGACACAGCGTGCAGCACGCGATGCAGTGAAAATGGCCCTCGATCCTCATCCAGCAGCCAAAAGTTTAATTGCAAGTTCTGGTAAATTATCCTTTCCATCTCATACTGTTTTTAAATTATTTAGGTGTGTTCTAGTAGACAATCTTTAAAAATGCAGTCTGAATTATTAATTTGTCTAAATGTATTAAACAGCTCAACTGCCTTTAAAGCACAATGGTAGTTTGTAGTTTGCTCTCTATGCGTGTAGTTCACATAGGTTTCAGCACTTGCGTGTGTGAGATTCTTACAATTATTCTTTTAACTTGGAGCAGCTGGGACAACTTCTACCAAAACCCCCAATAATTGTGCCTCTCCTACCATCACTGCAGAAGCTTCTCCTGCCCAACATCAATCTCAACAACGTACCATGATGACAAAATCATCTTCAATATGGCCAGTGGGACCTGCAGCAAAATCTCAAGTAATGTTGGCAAAAGCATCAGAAAAATCTATTCTGAGTTCTGATCCTGTGAGAGCTGCTGCAGTTGCTGCTGGGGCTCGCATTGCTACCCAATCAGATGCTGCTTCACTGTTAAAGGCTGCTCAGGCAAAGAATGCTGTCCATATCATGCCCACAGGCAGTTCTTCAATCAAATCATCCATGACTGGTGGTATTTCTACGCACTTAGATGTCAATCCCAATACTCGATTTATCTCCAGTGGCATGGCAACTGCACCAACTACCACACGTCCACCTGCAAGTGGTCCATGCCCTGGTTTGCCCAAAGCTACTTCACCACCCCCTCAGATGAAAGCTTCTTCATCAACAGCTCAGCATACACAATCCACCCCTGTCACATCATTCAATGCGCAATCTGAACAGACTAATTCTGTTTTGGCCAAAGCCACTGTACTGCCACCTCAGATGAAAGCTTCTTCAATGACAACTCAGAATACACTATCCACCCCTATCACATCGAGTACGCCATCTGAACAAACTAATGCTGAAAGTTCGCCAAAGCAAGGCATTGTAACCATTAAGGATACAAAAGCTTTTGGGTCGCAAGAAGTGGCAAATGGCCAAGTTCAAAAGGATGGAGCTCATGTCTCAAGTGAGCATGTTCAAGAAGTTAAAGCAGCTTTGACAAACCAAGAAGCAGAGTTGAAAAGTCAAGTAGCTGCTTTGGAGAGTTCTAATGGTTCACCAAAATTGATAATGAATGAAAGTGGCCTGGTAAATGTCACTGGCAACCAGGTCGACGGAAGTCAAAATGCAGATGATAATAAGATGACTTGTTCACCTATCAAGGAAGCTGAAAATCAATCTGCAGTTCAGGAGAATGATGAGAATCAAAGTGTAAGTGAGAGGCAAGCAGATTTGCCAAGCTCAGTAAGCAATGAATCCTGCATAAAAGTGGATAGTATAAGCAAAACAGAAGCCAGCGATGGAATGATGGACGGATAGGGTCTTGAATGCGAAGTAGCAGAAGACACTTTCCTTTTCTGTTTGGTCTCTCTATTTGTATTTTAAACGAGATAGAAATTGTGTAAATTGATTACAGTTGTGGAAAGTAATGACTCAGTCCGTCTTTTTCATGATGTAATTTCTTCATGCTCGCCTGGTTCGATAGATCATGTTGCCGTAGATGCATTTGAACACTAATGTCACTGACAAAAAAATGAAAAATAAAAAATCAGATTCTTAAAGATGAAAATATTTACAGTGTTTAAGAAGTAACTAGTCATATTTTAATAATTATTTTATAAATTTATTTAAAAAAAAAAACAGATACAATTAAGAAATTTTAGATAAAGACTTTATGAGGTATGAATTTTATTTATTTATTTATTTATTTTGTATTTGTCTGTTTGTTCATGTGGAGTTAGAGAGTACCTAATAAGAAAGATATTTTTCTGTGCGAATGTGTCTATTTGGAGTGTGGTTATAGTTGTTTTTCAAAGTATTTTTTATTCGGAAATACATCAAAATAATATTTTTTAATTTTTTAAAAATTATTTTTGATATCAACACATCAAAAATTTCAAATTTTTTCAACAGCGCTTTTGGGCCTTACATGCTAGTTGGATTGTTGCAGCCAGAAATGCAGTGTGATCTGCATTTTCTGCAAAACCGATGTCAGATGAAAACCTCCTGTGGTTGGAAGGCATGGCAATTGGATAAATTAAAAATCTTAATTGATAAGTTGGGGTGGATTTAGCTTCTGCTGATCCGTTTTTCACTGTCTTGATCTAGAGAAATTCAAACAATGGTCAACAATATAGGGCTGAGGTAAAGAGAGGATCCGTAGTGTTGCTTAGTAAAAATATTTTGATTAGTTACTTAAATTTTACCCAGTGGGTCAGAAAAATTAACAAGTAACTCGTAGTGTTGCTTCAAGTTCTATTTGAAGTATCTAATACTACGACAGGCAAGCCAAATGAAAAAAGGAAAAACGAAAAACGAAAGGAAAATGGAAAAGGAACAATCCAATCTTCAGTGGTGTTGTGGGGGTTTTCCATCCTCGAACATACTATATTGTTTCTGCAGTGCAGGGCTTGCGCATGAGAAGATTGACTGCTTTTGTCCCTTAAGTTTCTTTAATTTGACACCAAACAAGAAAGAGCGCAAGGGGATTCTAGCTTTGTGTGATGAACTCCTATTTTTAGATGCTGAAATCCCGAGCTCCTCGTCCAGTTTTGTGAGTAACCTTTCAACTTCAACCTTGAGTCCTCTCACACGATCCAGACCGGTTTGCAGCTCATCTGCAACCTTGTTGCTTTCCTGTTTCATGTTGAGAATCTCACCTTGAAACTTAGCTGCTTGATATTCACTTAGCTCAGCCTCTTCTTCTTTGGAACGTGGATTGGAAACTCTCAACAGCTCATCTTGAATATTGCATAAAGATGCATATCTAGCATGAATTTCATCTTTCATTACCGAATTGTTCTCCAGCCATAATGTTAGTTCAGTTTGTATTTCTCTCAAATGTGTGAATATTGGCCGAGTCTCTGAGATGATATATTGACTCTTATCATTTCCTTCTCGCCTTGTTTTATCTCTTACTTTTGATAGCTCCACCTTTAAGTCATGGACTGAAGTTTGAAACTTTCGTATCTGATGCAACGTGGTGCTAAACCTCAACCAGAACTCCAGATTTTCCTCCAGCAGTCCATCAATATCTGAACGGATCTTTTCTTCTACAGCTGAAGGAACATGGGGTGAATCTGCACGTTTCATCTTGATCACATTGCTAACCTCTTTCGCAGAGTACCTTCTATTACCTCCAGATACAGCTAATTCACCAATTCTTCCTCTGGCTTCTACATGATGTTCGTGCTCTGAGTCAAAAACTGGCCGCGGAGGTGAACTTAGAGATGAAAGATTTGAATCCAGGAAGCTAGCTGCTTGTGTCATAAGGTCGGGAGAACCTTCTGCATGTGAGTACTTATATTTTGTCGAATCACCATCATTATTTTCATTGAGATTTTGTTGGTGAGAGCTCATTTCACGCAAAGATTGGATCTCTTCATCCCTCAGGGCAAGAGCATTCTTTAATTCCCTAATCTGCAATGCCAATTCAAAGAAACCGTCCCGATTTTTCTTCTCAACGTCACCGAGCTTCTTTCTTACTTCAGTATAATTCCGGAGGACCAAAGTATACTCTTCCAGCAGAAGCTTTTCCCTGTCATCTAACCCACTCGCCAACAACTGCCTCCAGTTGGGTTGATCCTCTTCATCTATTCCCAGTTCCTCTAGCCGAGCAGCAAGATCATTTTCTTCCTCATGCAAATCTCGCTGATCATGTGTTGGGACATGATCATCAGTTATGGCAGTGAGCTTTTGGTTTGGTCCAGATTCCTCTGCTTTGATAGAACTATTGACAGCAGGAACATCATCTTTCCTCCCTTCCTTTTCCATTTCCATGGCCTTCGATACAAATGCATCATTGAAAGAAGCCAGATGTTCTTCTTGTTCTTCGACCCCCCTGCCTGCTTTGACATCAACAGCAGCTCCTGATTCTTGGATTGATTCTTCTTTCTCAACTTCCTTGTCTGGTTTCACTGTTTGTAACTTCACTGACAAATGATCAATGGCACAACTTGCTTCAGTTAAACGTGTTAGAAGGTTTTTGTTTTGATCTTTGATGTTTTCGTTGAGGCATTTCACTCTACGAAACTCCTCTTCCAACTCTCTTAGCTTGTTGCTCATTTTCTCTGAATTTTCCATCAGAGTCGCCTTATCCTCTTCTAGAGTCTTGATGTGTGTCTGGAGCCCATCTGAATCAGATTTTAGTCTGTTTACCAGAGCATCTTGAGAAGAGACTGCAGTTTCCAAATTCACAACCTTCTCAACTAGTTCATCAATTCTCTCGGCCAGTTGCATCACGGTGTGGGATGATTTTAAATCTGCTTCCAGCTCACCTTTAATCTTCTCTCGCAACAAATTCGTATCATTTGGATCTATATCTTCTGATTCAGCCTCCTGTTCATCAGCAGGCTCCAGCAGATCTGATTGGTCAGAAAGAAACTCACCTTTAAGGGCTACGTACTTCTGCTGGACTTCCTTAATCCTTCGGTTCTCTACCTTAGCCTCTTCAGCTGATAGCTCCCGTTTCTCTTGCAACTTAACCAAAGTATCCTTGCATGATTTTAGAGCAGTGGCAGCCATCAAAGTTCGGGCTTCATTATCATCAATAACATTGCTGATACCGAACTCATCTTGTAAGCCGCTGATTGTCACTTGCATTTCAGTTATCTGATTTTCAATTCCCCCGCACTTAGCTTGGCATCGTTCAGATACGCTTTGTACAAACTCCTTCTCCGTTTGTAGTGCCAAAATTTCTTTCTGAAGCTTATCAGTTTTCTCTGCAGCCTCTTCTCGGCTAAGGCCTGAACTTGGAGGCACATTGGCTTTAGCAGAGCTAGCAGTTCTATTTAGCTGCTGTCCCTTTCTGGACAATAACATTGTTTGGTTTCTGAAATCTTTCTTTGGCATGCTGGGTACCTTTGGAATATTTGCTTTAGAGACCTTGTGTGCTTCGTTGGGATCATCAGATTCGAATATTGTGGGGTCACTTTCTTCAAAATCATCATCATCCATGGCAAACTGAACTTGTTCTGGGAAGACAGTGGCAATGGTGCGGTTGGCACTTTGCAGCTCTTTTGACAGATGATCGAATCTCTCTGCCAATGCTCGATATGCCCGGTAAGAGTCTTCCACATGGTTTATAAGTTCTGGCCTCCTTCTGTAGTACATCTCAGCTCTTTGAGCGAAGGTGTCCCCCGAATTTTCAATGATTTTGAGCATGTTATTAACCTTTTCCTCCATATCTGTCATATCAAAAGTGTGTTAAACTAAAAATCAAAAACAAAAGAAAGAAGAGCCATATATGTCAATATATAACAGACTTGAATATTCTTATACAACCATAGTCTAAGCTTGACATATTTGAAAATGTTATCTCTGTCATTTTCCTGGTTTCTTGCTTTTTTATAATTTTCTTCACATGTTTTGTGAAAAAAACGGAGAATTGGTAACCAAATGCACGATTAATCTTAAACAATGTGGGATCATCGGAAGCAGAATTGATTTCGATCTCTTCGTTTGTATAATAAACATAGAGTTAGTTAGTTGCCATTGAGCATGTAAAATAATCAAGAACATAACACACACACACACACACACACATATATATTCTGACTGAATGAAGCCTTTCCCTTGTGTAACCTAGCAAATCTCCAAACGGAAAACTTAAAGGAACCTGGCATGTTGTTGCGGACAATTGACCAATAAGAAGACAGGACTAGTTATGCACCAATCTAGATTCTAGATCACCGAAAGAGACCATATAGAAGACCATTAATTCTTAGAAACATATACAGATGAATAAAAGAAGACAAAAGTACCCACCTTGGAGGTTTTCTTCCAGCCATTTTGAATGTTTTGTCCTGATGTGGCTTGCCCACCACCATGAATATGCATTGCTTGCTGCTCTCTGCAGCATTGTACCTGCCTTTTCCCTCCCTCAAAATGCAAAAGAGATTCAACGCATTCGGGATCAGAAATTGATGATACTAATTGTCAAAGAAGACGAGAAAGAAGATTTTGCCGATAGATAAACACAGCTTTTGCCTAGAGGGTCTCTAATGAGCAGCGGGGGAGGATATTTACGGCCAAATTTTGTGCCTTTGACAGCCTCAACATCGATAGGGACTCTTCGATGGATGCGGCCATGTTGAAGGATCCTTGATTTGGCAGGTTAGTTTCCTAGAATAAAGGGGGGGTATGTTCCCTTTCTTTGATTGCTAGTTGCTTGACAGGATTTTTGCTGCTTATTTTCGTTGTTTTGTTACATGGGCAATCATGGCATGGTCTGTTAGGCTTAGAAATGGACTCTCATCTTATTTTTTTCAAGAAGTTCGACTATTTATAAAAAGTAGTGGCTCTTCAATTTGTTAAAACTGAACAAACTGTTTGTGCTTATCTTCTTCTTCTTCTTCTTCTATTTTTGGCAAAATGCCCATCTTCTTTCAATCAACCGAAAGTTGACACACACAGTGCCACTCTGTTTTTCCGGTTAAAATTACGAACCGGTTTCTGTTGTTTCAGCATTTACTCCAAAAATGAAAATAGAAAAACAAGTATAAATCAATTCTGTCGGCCAATAAAATAAACCTTTGGTGCGGTATTGTTATGTTTTTAAAACAAAATAAGGTTAAGATATGTTTCGGTCCAAAACACGATCTCTTTCTGTAATTTACCATGTGGCACTTGCAGAGGCAGACAGACTATAGGCGTATATAGTACCACTTAGGACGTGACTTGCTGTCTGTTGTTTTTCCAGTAACAAAGAAATAGAAGTGGGGAGTTAATTATAATTTACTGCCTGTAGTTTAGAAAAACAAATCAATCGGTCCCGAAAATTATATTATATATGATCTCTATATTTCTATATATTTTTCCATTTCATGTTGTTTTGTTTTTATTATTTAAGAAATAGAAGAGGGGGGAGAGATCTGATAATAGAGGAAAGATATGTTTTTATACTAAAAGTCAGTAAATTTTTATTATTGAAGAAATTGATTGGTTTGATATGAACTCCACAGGGACTAGGTGACAATTAACACGGATAATAGGAAATGTGCCACAAGCTATCACCGTACAAATGACGAATCCCAACAGTTTAAGAGGACACAAGTTTCGAGAGATAGCGAGAGAGGATTCGATCACTATACAATATGTACACAATTCCTGCAATTATTTACATAGTTTTTACAGTATAATATGAAGCATGAACCTGCTTCTGAATGCGCAGCCATATTTACATCAAAGAATTAAAAGCACGCGCAACAAAACGCTCTCTCTCTGTCGTCTCTTAATTTTATCTCGCTGAGGTATCTGCCATCACACATTAATCTCCTCAATCGTGGACAGTGACGAGGGAGGGCAGCTGCAGTGGAAAACTCCTTCACGGTCAAGAAATGATTAGAAGCCAAAAAACCCACCACTTTCAGCATATATTAGTACTAGCTAGGATAAGAAGAACATCAGCAATCTTCTTCTACTGGCAAGCAATAAACCCGACCAGCTACACTCTTTTTTTCTTCTTTTTTTTCTTTTCGCCTTTTTTTTTCTTTTTCTTTCAAGTCCTCCCCATATCTATGTACAATATTTTCTACGTTAAACAGAAGGATGGGTTCTGCCAGAAGACCCGGCAGTTACAGAAGTATAACACAATGAACAGTAAAGTGAAATCATTAGCAGCACTAAATGTCAGATGTTCTGGACGGAAGAAAGCCACTGTTCCATGTATTTCTTGCTCTCTGCACATTGAAGTTAAATAAAGTTAAGAACTCAGCACAGAGAAACAATCACATTTTAAGACAGGTTGAAAGAGAAAAAATACATTTTGCTTCCACCAACCACTTAGATGAATATATTTGCAATCAATATGACATCACAAAAGGGATTAAACAGCAAAAAGCCAATAAGCATAGATAAACAAGAAATAGGAGTGGAGTTCAGTACTCGTTTCTTTTTCTTAAATTTCATCAGCTGCGCTCAAATTGTGATCATTCAATAGTTCAGCCGATGCAAATTGCAAAACATTTCTCAAAGAAAGATAAATGTAAATATTGGGATGAGTGCCGAGATATGGCAAAACTATATGAAGGGCGGGAAGGGCAAAGCAAGGGTAGTTCAGGAGGTAGGGTTCAGAGTCTTGTTGACATGAGGCAAGTGAAAGCAATTACAGAAATACAGTTTCCCACAAAGAATCCAATCAACAAGCATCCTGCTTCTAAAAGCTGACCAGGAACAACAATTCATAACATAAAATCCATCAAGTAGAGTAGATATCCAGATACATAATCACAATATATATATATATATATATGCAAGACGCGGAACAATTTTCCTCTTCTGAACCTTGTTGGAAAGAGGAAAAGGGAAATAGAAGGCAACTCCTAAACACCTAATAATGTAGGAGATATTTTTGTGCATTGATTATGTATGGAATTCAAACAACCATCCTTTTATGCAGTGACAAGCAACTGCTCAATTAGCTGACTACCAAAGTAACCAACCAGTAAGGGACAAAATGAAACACTAGTGTGAAATAATTCAGATTGCTGTTCAAGGTTCTCAAACCTAGAAAATATGTTAGATGTTTCTCCTTTTTAAACCTCTTAATGTCTAATAAATTATGGCTAGATTATAGCCCATGCCAAAAAGACTATTGAAAATAACTATAGCAAATTGCATTCCAATGTAGAAGTAAAGGCTCTCTTAGGCAATCGCATTCTTTGTGTAACTTAGTTAAGATTGCCTGCGTACAGAAGACGTTGAATGGCTTTCCTTGCCACATCACAGTAATCATTTTTTGTTTTAAATGATTTCATAATAGCCTGTTCATTTATCATTGAAAGGAGAGCTGACAAGTCAGGTAGCAGAAACAGTTCTAAAGACTTCACCATCCTTTACACCATGGTTATTGCAATACTAATGGCGTGATAATCTACCTAGTGAACTATTAATCAACACAGCATAAGGAAACCTACACTAACAGTGGAAGAGGCAAATAGAAGATTTTGTAGAAGCAACCAAAATATAAAAAGAACTCTGGAAGAGCAATGGCTCTTACCATCTGGAATGTTAACAATAGCACCAAACAGATTGTTCTTTTTATCCTCAAATGCATTATCTTGAACACGGCCATAACATGGGACCAGCACAGCAAAACTGTTGTCCGTATCATCATCACTCTGAAATTCAGGTCCATGAGGCTCTAACCACCCAATGGAATAATCCGAATCATCAGACTCTGACCCTGAAACACAGCCACCATCAGATGGCACAAGAACAACATCATATTCCCTATCAATTTTCCGCTCTTCCCGGCTGTGCCATTTTCTCTTAACCCTTCTAGAGGAGGATGCCACATTAGTCTGAACCAAAGGAAATTTCAGAGTATCCGACGATTCCCACAAATCTGAGTCAGGTCTTGCGTTTAAAGAAGACCCATTTGAAATTCTGGGTTCCTGATGCTTTCCACTCCATAACCACCATGAAAGATTGGTAAATGCCACAGCCATTAAATCAACAAAAAAATCAACCTAGCAAATTGATCACAGAAAAACTCAACAAACTGCAATTAATCCAAGGTCTGATGATTGAAGAGCGGAAATAGGCAAGACAACGAGTACTTTACCCCTGTAAAAAGGAATCAACAATAAACACAGTGTTAACACACAAAAATAGAGTAACTGACGTTGACAACCAAAAAGAAGATAGCAACCTTATATGCAGCAACAAAACCAACTAGCTTTAAATGAAACAAAAAAAAAAAAAGAAATTGCCCTTCATGTTTTCCTTATGATTTTCACTTTCATGATGAAACAACTTCGAAAAGGTTGGATTTTTTTTCACATTTTTGGTTCCATCCAAAATTTAACATCAAATAAAAAAAAATCAAAGAATAAGAAAAGAAAAATCACAAGGCACAGGTTCGATGAACTATCACTGATAAATACAATGAATTTACATAAATTTAATGAATAAGAAAAGAAAAATTAAAAGGTACGGGTTCAATGAACTGCCACTAGTCTATACAATAAATTCACATATGAAAAATAAAGAATTTAATATCAAAATAAAGAATCATCCAAAAGAAAATCTAAAATAGAAAAGGACGTAATTGCACCAAAAATAGATCTCTCCCAATCCATACAAAGCGAGCAGAAAACAGATTTCTCAAGCTCACCAGATGCACGTGAACTCAATATTATTACTAAATAAATAAGAAATTTGAAAAATCAAAATATTCACTTTCTTTCGCGTTCTTGGCTGAATCAATCTCAGGATCAAGAAACCAATCAATTGCTAAAAGAAGGCTATAGGTTCAAAAAATCAAGATCAGATTACAAGCGTAATGTAATGCGGATACCTTAAAAACAAGGAGTTGTGATTGTGTTTCGAGCTTGTATCCGAACAGATGAATGAGAAACCCTAGTTTCGATAGATTTGTCTCCTCTTTTTTAGATTAAGAGAAAGAACAAAAAAATTAAAGAAAGAAGAGATTGGGAGATTTGAGTTTTGGTTCTAATTGGAAAGTTATGAGCAACTTACAAAACAAAACTAACTTGATTTGTTGTTCTCTGGAACCGGGTTTACTATATCACATGAGCTTTGTCTTAAACGTGCGAACATCGGGCTTTTAGTTGGACCACCTATAGGATTAAGATTTGTAAATAGTAGCACTGAGGGTATTGGCTTGGTGGTTGGAAGGGCTTGTCTTCTTCTGTTGTTTCTGGGATTGAGTTTTTATGTATATGTCTGTCATCCCCGCGGTGCTTTACATGCTTATTGGGTTTGCAGGGTGTTCAGCGGGCCGTGGAATTAGTCGTGGTGCGAGCAAACTAGCCCAGACACTCACGTAAATAAATAAAAAAGATTTGTAAATAGTAATTGAGTGATGGGTATGATTTACAAAAATATATATATATATATATATATATATATATATATATATATATATTTCACATGGATAAGTAACCTAGCTGAGATTCTATAGGAATTAACAAAAAATAATAAATAAATAAATCTTGGAACACAAAAATTATTTTTTGATG
>Ga0307517_10003169_pt1 | contig 25848 bp, 14 predicted proteins | sample 23_EM_MG_FD_194515 | JGI IMG/M metagenome (GOLD analysis project Ga0307517, IMG submission 194515) | Populus trichocarpa ectomycorrhiza microbial communities from riparian zone in the Pacific Northwest, United States - 23_EM | ecosystem: Host-associated > Plants > Roots > Unclassified | place... | reverse complement strand
GAGATCGATCTTGTCTGGCCAAAGACAAAGTTGCAACACTCCACTATCACATAACTATCATATCTTCCAAAATTTGTATGTGACTTCCCCAAGCCACACACAATCTTTCCTCTTTCATTAGCAATCCCACATGCCAATTCGGTGACCCATAAACCTGTTTTCATGACGTTCAGACACTTCTTAAGCATCCAAGGCTTCCATCCCTTTTCTCATGAACAAAACCATACAAAACCACTTTGAAGAATCACTTGAATCCTAATAAAATCCACTTAACTCCCAAACTGTTCCATATATAACTTGTAAGAAAAATGAGACAACCCTTTTTCAGTGATCAACATAATCTTATGTCGAAGTTCTTTGAACAAGTTCTAGCCCTGCCTAAACATACACACCCACAAGACTTCATTTATGTAATAATATCCATATTGTTCTAACCTTAGTTGCATGTTTCGTCTACCAAAAACTCGCAATATGATATCCCAATAAAGGCCAAGCATTTTATCTTCGTCACCTTGAATAACACTCAACATCAAGATGTTTAAGATAGTATTGCTTGATTGATAAGGTTTGTAATTTTTTAGATGAGTTTTCTTGGTTTTTTAACTCTTCAGCCCACTTGGGTTTTGCCCATGTGATTAATATGTTTGATTGTCTCTTTAACACGTAGCTTAAACCTTGAGATAATAAATAAAGCTCTGCTAATCTAACCATTCTTTGAAAATTGACAAACTCTCTTAGCCATGATGTTGCCCTTCTGGTCAGACGATGCTCCCTAATAATAGTATTCTTACACCATTTCCTAGTCTTTAGTTATTTTGATGGAGAAGCGGTGCTCTATTACTCTCATTTTCTAGAGGTTATCAAATCATTTATTGTTAATAAGCATTGCAAATTACCTCCAGTTCATCAGGTTGTGCGTATCTTTTTAACATTTATCAAAATTCAGTCACGTGATAACATTTAAGGTATCATAGCCATCCTTTAAAGGGTAAATTGGAATTTAGCAATGAAAATACCTCTTAAATATAGCATTACTCTCAACTATTGATGAAGTTCATCAAGTAATCCACTATTATAGATTGTGTTTGAGAAACATTACCTTCATCTAATATAGATATTATACATTACCCCTTATAAGGTCCATAACATTACCCCTATGCTGCTTAATTTCTCCAATAACATCACATAAGAAGTGTCAATCATCATTTTCATTAAGGACTTTGCAAACTCGGTCAATGTTCTTTTCATTTAAAAATCATTTCCTTGTTTTGGAATCAAATCACAAATTTCAAGGATCATATCCATTCAAGTCTAGTTGTTACAAAAAAATCATGAAGATATAATTTTGAAAGTGTTTCTTTGATTGTAACCCCAAGACATATCATTCAACACTAAAAAGCAACTTTCGTATGTATTTGGTTGAAATTGACAATATAAGAAGGAAATGTCAGCTCAAAATCAAGTTATCTATGACTAAAATAAATATCCTAAAATTTTAACTCTTGTATTTTGAAAGTAGAAATTTATTCAATGTTAGCTATTTTGTTTTTTGGCAACTCCTTAGGGGTTTATTTTTAGGAAAGGAATAATTTTATCTTTTTATGTAGGCAAGATTGGAATCAGTGAACGTATATGGTAGGGCAACCTTCTATTTTTATGGGTTTCAAAGCAAGAGGCTCGAGTAAAAACTCGAGGTTTTGTTTAGGAAAAAAATTTCTTCTTTTTTAGTACTCATTTTATTAGTATAAATAATAACGAATAGTTTGTTCATGATGTCATGATTTTTATGAAAAAGTTCTTTATATTTTGAGAGCGTTATTTGTCGGTTCAGGTTGTTTGCTTGTTTGATCATAAAAGACTTTTAAAGGTATGTAAAGTAGTATATGACTTTTGGCTATGAAAAAAAGAGATGTATAGGCTCAAAAAGTGTTTCAAGGTTTTAAAAACTTAGGATCATTATCATTGTGTCTTTCAATCTTTTTTCATAGTATTTCTTTTATTTGCCCTTTTTTATTGCTTTGACAGGACATACTTATTTGTTTTGACCTTGATTTGTTATAAGTTTTTCCGTTAGACATGCCCCCCAGTACTTGAGTGTTTTGGGTTTTCTTGCTTTTTTATTTTTGAATTTTTATTGCCCTCCAATATAGGGTGTGATCCTAGTTAGGATTAACCTTTTATTTTTAGAATTTTCATTTGTTCTCAATGTGGGGTGTGATTCTAGCTAAGATTTTTTTTTAATGAAAAACTCATTCCAGCTCAAATAGGGACCACAAGGAGATATATTTTTAGAACTTGAAAAGATAACAAAGATGACCTTTCAATTATTTCAAGCGCAATTGATTAGAACTGATAAATTTTATCCTTGTCTAGTGTAATGGTTTGAGATTTTTTTTATACAACTATGTTTTGTGAATCGATGACTAGCAGATCCAACTACATGTGATTATACATACAACTAAAATATGACTTAGAGATATGTAATTATGCATACAACTACATGTTTTCATTTTTCATGTCTTGGGTTCAAGTTTGTTTGGTCACCTCAGAGAGTGAGTTGCCAGATTAATCCATTTGTTATCTTTTGAACAGGATGCTTGAAACACTATTTTGAACAAACATTGTATTTTTTCCAAAATCAAAAGGCCAGTTCAATTTTTAAGGATTATTTTGGAAAAATGGGTTATTTACAAAATTGAATCAGTCACAATGTTTTGAATAGAGCCATAAGACCAATTATGAGGGTCAATAGGTTTCAAAAGAATAGGGATTGCCTTTTTGTATTTTGCATGGCATGCCTTGGAGTTTGATCATTTTTTCTTTCTCAATATCTAGTGTTTTTTCCTTCTAAAGTTGTCCCTTTCCTTCTTTGAGGAATCTATTATTTCCTTATCATTACCCATCTTATCTTTAGCTGACCTTTTGACTTAGGCCAATTTCTTTTCTATTAGCACATATTTGTTAACCAGTTCATCATGTTTGACTTTTCAAATTCCCAAATAATTTTGGATACCTTTGCCTATTTTTTTTACTACCTCAACCTTTTTCTACCATTCCTTTACTGTCCCCGGATCTTTCATCAAGGTCGTTAGTCATTCATCCTTTCCTTTTAACTGCTAGCTCTGGTAGTTTCTCATTTTATCTTTTTCTTCCGGTTGTTTTTCCAAGTTTTATTGCAACTCGTTGCTATTGTAAAGGTCAATTTTGCACTTTTCTAACTATTTTCTTACAATTCTTTTTTTACTTTCAATCCTTCTTTAATTGCTTGTGAATGCCATATTTCTAATTACGAGTTTCTAAGATTCTCGGATTCAATCACCCTAGAAAGTCATTTGTTTCTCTAGATAGTGTAATTTTTACTAAATAAAGATCCATCCCTACTTTTTTTTTTCTTTCTTTACCATAAAAAAACCTTCCCCAATCTTGTCTAATAAGTCTAGCTCTTTGATAGATGACTGATTTCTGAATAATCCACTGAAATATATTAAACCCAAAGTTTTTGGCACATATTGTATTCTACAAAGCTATGTTGTTACTAATACCGGTGCATAATCAATGTATCTAGTTATTTCGATCAAGAGGGTCCATTCTTTACTACCATAACTCATTATGCAAGATGTGTCGTTCATCCATGATGCTTTTCATTTGAAGTTGCTTTATAATAATGCAGTATATTTCTCCACTTATGCTTTCTCATATAAATTATTCTAAGCTTCATCTATAACAATCTTTAATGGTCAAAGATCAAACAACCACAAGTTATTGAAAATATCTCTCGATATTTTGATGTGATTCATGACCCATAGATACAATATTAAAACACATCATCGTATGACTCCTCTCTCATATGTCTTACAATGGTTGAGTGATAGCATGGTTTCAACCAAAATTATAGTAGAAAGGTTAATTTTAGTATGCTTGTACTCTACAAATACGTTTGGAGCTTCTAGACCAGTGACTCTAGTTTCGGATGGGAACAACATTAGCCTAAATATGGCAAAGGCCACTACCTTATACCATTCATTTCCTAGTTTTCCCTCTTCCATGTTTTTTTTATTATTTTGGCTTTAATGATTTTCCATTTGAATCCCATATCAGTTATCTTAAACTGGCTTACCTTTCTTAAGCACAATAATCTAGTTAACTTAGAAACGATGTCTTTGAACCTCTATCTGAAGTAGATCTTATAGCTGCTACTTGGAAAATTTAGAATCATGTTATACGTGGATGTCATATTAATTTTTTCAAAGGTAAAACACCTATAATTAGGATCCCAAAAATTCAATAGTACTTTTATAGTTGTTGTTTGTACCGGGAGCCTCATCAACTATGCAATTCTCCTATAATGTCTTTCAAATAGAGTCTCATCCATGTATTCCATGATGAGTAGTAGTTTCTCCATGTCATTCACAGTATGGTTTATCATGGTGATTTGTGTTATTCCTCTAACATCGATTATTGGATAATTTCCATCAATTAAATGTGCCAGTTCAAATTCTTACCCAAATTCTTGAAAAGATGAGTATTTTTATGGAAGTCATGATTACAATGCAAAGTCTTGCAATACATGATTTTATATGGTCTAGCTTGCCTTTCAATGCAATATGAGTATTTGGGAACATTTACGTATATGTAGGTTTTTGTCTTTAAGTGAAACTTAGGTAAGTTTTCTATTTAGTCTCAAAATGGTCTCAGATCCGTCCAATGATGGTCATTGTAAGGAACAATATGAGGGCGTTGTAAGAAATGATTAAGACATGTATACCTACCATTTCCAAGCATGCACTCAAATATGATTTGATTGTTTTACGAGTCTGAACTCTAACTGATAGTTATAGGGCAGATTGTTAATCCCTCACCTAACCTAAAAGCTTATAAGTGCTTTAAAAAATTAAAACGTGTGATGTGGGAGACATAATTCCATATACAATATACAAATGCATGAGCAATATATATATAAATGCATGTTGATGACAAATGTACAGACAAACCAAAATAAAAACACAACAATCAAACAAAAAACAAAGCTCAGTGGAGTTGTTATTTTATCGGAAGTGTGCAACATTGCAATAATTATCTTCCTAGATCAGGATTTTTGATGTGGAGTGGAAAGAATAAATAATTTTTGTCCTTTATCAGTTAAAAAGGTTTGGAGACACTACTAGTATTTTAATCACTAGAAATCTTAACTGATCTTCAGAGTCTCACCCAGGTTCATTTACTTATTTTTTCCTTTTTTTAAGCTTATATCTTTTATAATTTTATCATTCAGCATTTGATATTGATTAGACTCTATTATTATTTTTTTATTAATTTTTTATAGAATATTTCACTAATTTTAAAATGACTCGGGTTATCTCAAGTATTTTTTTGTTGTTTTTTGTTAAATTTATCTTATTTTTTAAGAAATTTTGGTTTTGAATTAAATTAAATTAATTGCTTAAATATAAGCATGTTATGCTCACTTTATGAATTGTTTTTTGCTTAAATATAACTCTTTTTTTTTAATTGAATTTTTTTTTCATTTTCAGCTTTTAATATTTAATTTATTAGAATTGAGCTTCCTATTATATTTTATTTTAGGTTTCATGAGATTATCATCTTTTCATGCCTCAAATTATAAATTTTATATATTATACATAATTAGTATAAGTTAAGCTAATGTATCGTTGTCTCGTAACATTAAAAGGAATCGAAAAATAATTTAGGATCCGACCTAGAATACACTAAAATTGATATCCGTGCACCTATTTTCTACACCGAATATATACATTTTTTTGGGATAATATTAAAACTGTTGGTAGCATTTAGTTTTTAAAATAAGAAACCTCTGCAATATTGAAAAACTTCAACATTAATAAAATCGTATTACTGAATTTAATGGTTGCATTACTCATTTAGTTTATGAATAGAAGAGGCCTCGGATCAAGAAGACATAAATTTGGAACAATGAAAATGCAAAGCTGCCATTTGGGACATTAAAATAAGAACATGAAATATATATATATATAAAAAAAAACAGATAGAACATGAAAAATAAAATTTGTATTCAAATGTATTATTTTTAGAAATTAAAAAAAAGACTTTTTTATTTTTTCATAATAAAATTTGGAGCTGATCTAAGTACTAAGTAGTAGTGCTTGATTAAGTTTTATTGATGTGTTTTTGATATATAAAATTACTAATAGAACTGTAGCATACTAATTTTTTAAAAAATATATTTAATTAATATTAATTGATTATAATTTTTTTTAATTTACATGACATTTGTACATATTTTTTATAAGTGTAATTCTTAATTTTTTTTTTGAAAATAGAATAATAATATACATGATCCAATCATTTAAAAAAAAAGAGAGATAAAATCTTAATCCAATCAATAACATAATTTTAACCCCAATTGCAAATCAATAGTTTTGTGTTTTTGTGTTTGGGAATGTGACGGTTATTTTTTAAAATATTTTTTATTTAAAAATATGTTAAAAGAATATTTTTTTATTTTATAAAAATTATTTTTAATATTAATATATCAAAATAATTTAAAAATACAAAAAAATAATAATTTAAAATAAAAAAACAAATTAAAATTATTTAAAATTATTTTTAAAATACAAAAACAAATCACGGCATAAACTTTTAGGGCCTCACAGAGAGTCAATAGAAAGCAAAGTGGCGCCATTGGTAACCATAAAAACGGCTGTGGACACCAAATTACAGACGCATCAAACAACTCAAATATCTTTTAATAAATTACAACTCCAACCCAACAAGAAAGAAAGCAAGCCCTTGGAATTTTGTGTTGTCTCTCTCTTTCTCTTGCAATGGCTTCCGTGTCTCTGTCTTCTCTATCTTTGGCTCATAGAAGGAGACCAGATGCTGCTGCTGCTGCTGCTCTTACTTTCAGTTCAAGTGATTTGAGGTTTTGTTCAGCTTCTTTTGGATTTGGTTTGGCAAAGAAGAATCAAAGAGTCTTTGGTTTGGCAAAGAAGAATCAAAGAGTCAGGGTCTCTGTTTGTAGAGCTTCTTCTCTTTTTATTCGTAATCTTGATGCTGATGATTTTAGACACCCTCTTGATAAACAGGTTTCTTTTTACTGGATTATTTATATTGGAAATCCACTTCTCTTTTTTCTATTTGCAATCGTCTAATTCATGGTTTTTTTTACCTTCAGAATACACTGATTTTGAGGGCAATTCCAGGATTAAATGAACTGGGGAAGGCTCTATTAGGTACTATTAGAATTTCTTTTTGTATGATTAGTGTATTTATTGACTTGTGCTTTTGTTTTTCCCCCTTTAATTTACTATCTACTGTTCATTTGACTTTGATTTTGCATTTAACACTCGCATTTCTGTAAATTTGGGGCTTGTATTTGGTTTTTGTATAGTGGAAAGTTGTGATAAATACAAGCTCTATTTCTCTGAAATGTTCATTTAATGGCTCAGCAGAAATAATGGGGATTGTGTTATATGCTATGCACAAGTTATTTGTCATCGATTCCATGATGTAAACCTAGCCTCTCTTTTTTTCTCTTCTTTAGATATAACCATGGTTTCTCGTGCGTGGAAAGATTTGGCTAATGTTTTCTTTGAGTTATATTCTAAGTTGTTTCTTGGAATGCATAATTGCAGGGTCTGTGACAGAGCAAATCATGCTTCTAGAAAATATTGGGACTTCAGTTCTTGTTTCTAAAAATCAGGTAATTGTATGACTCTAGCAAACATTAGAGTTTATGTAGGCTATCTTGTGTGGCTGTAGTTTCTCATGGTACTCCATTAAAAGTGTCATTTGCTGCAGGTTGAATATTTTCAAAATAGTTGTTGAAAGTCCTTTTTTCTATTTACCACATGTGATCTTATAATACTTTGCAAAGACTGATTAGTAACCAAATAAGTAAAGAATATAGAAAACTTAAATGTACAAGGTATTTGGTTACGAAGTGAAAACCTTTTGAAGAACTCTTCAAAAAATAAAAAAAAATAACCTTCTGAGTTAGTCAAACCCAGTATAGACAATTTTTTCACTAGTTTAAACGATTACAAGATGAGTATCTCTAAACACAACCCTTTGTGTCTATACTACCTTACTTGATGAGACAGTGATCCATGTTATGTCTCCTACCGCAATAGCTTGCTAGTACATCTGATGATCTTCATATTGTTGTCATCCTAACTGGAACCTCCAGTTGCTAACAGTTCACACAGGAACTCTCTCTAAAAGTCTGCAGGCTTTCCAACTCTTTAGGGACTAATTCTCCTCGAGAATTTCCTACACATTCCTCGTGTGTCAAAAGTACGTGTTGTGAAACTCTATATAAACTCCTTAGTTGGTTGACACACTTGCTTCAGTGTAATTGATACTTTTACATTTTGAAACTCTCCTCTAAAGCACACAACGCTCTCTTTTCTTCAGACTTAACATTCCTTATATACATGTCTTATGTGATAAGGATAAAGATAGTCTTCAAGTTTCCTGGTTTGTTAAAATTGGTAACAAACTGCTAATGTGTTTTACAAAAACAATGATAAAGTTATCTTCAGATAACTTTTTCTACTTTATCTGAACTTATCTCTTAAATAATCTAAACTAATCAAATAATTAGAGAGAAGATAATGCTAACTAATTTTGATAAACTTTTATCTTAGCCAAATTATCTTTTTACCAATCGTAAAAAGATCTTCAATAATCTAATTCAACAAAATAACATTTACAGTTGTAAAGATTCATCTAAAGGGACATATCTATAATTGTTAGAAATATTCACATTGAACATACGTATAAAGCAGTCTGCTGGTATCTGATACATTTGGCATCTTGTGAACTTATTCTTTTGTCCAAGTTTTGTTCATTTGGAGCTCTTATAACATCTTTTCCCTTGTGTGTGTGTGTTTTTTGTATCGTAATTCACATCATTTGGGTGTTGACTGCTGTTTTCTTATTTACAGAAAAGAGAATCATAGGTGATTGATACATCAATGCATCTAAGATATGCATTGTAATTCACTTCATAACAATTTTTTAACATGTTGTCATTGCTGAATTGGCATAAAATATCACTATTTGAAATAGACTCTCTATACGCAGCATTTTCCTGTTATCTGCATATTGTAAAAGGATGTAGGATATATGTAGCAATTTATAGCCTTACATATGCTAATTTCTTTTGTATCAGCTTTCTGAACTTCATCAATTGATGACTGAGGCTGCGCAAATATTGAACATGGAGGCCCCTGATCTATATGTTCGGCAAAGTCCTGTACCAAATGCATATACTCTAGCCATAAGTGGGCAAAAGCCATTTGTTGTTGTGCATACCAGCCTCGTGGAGCTTCTAACAAGAAAGGAGTTGCAGGTCTGGATTTGTACATTTACCTTTAAAAGCATGTTGTGATTATCAGTTGACTTATTTTGAGTCCTTCCCTGTGAACAAATGGTTTGCTTGATTGGCTCTGCAAGGTTCACCAGCATCCATGAATGGCATAGTTTGTGGCTTTAGTTTTAGCTTCTTCTTTTTTTTTTTGCCTGTCATTTATCTTATAACCTTTTTCTTTTCATTTACATCTGTATGCACAGATAAATCTAGATATAAATTTTTTCTTGTATAATAGAACTATCTTTCAAATGATGAGATGCTATTAACTTTAGACTATTTAACTTAAAGTAGGCTGTCTTGGCTCACGAGTTGGGTCATCTGAAATGCGATCATGGAGTATGGCTCACATTCGCAAATTTTCTTACACTTGGAGCCTATACTGTCCCTGGTAGGTGTTTTCTTTCTGTGATGTTTGTTGTGGTAACATCTATAATTTCAATATATATCCTCTTTGATTAGAATCATTTTCATGGATACTGAGAAAAATATTTGCGACCTCTGAACTCACAACTTAACCAGTCTTTTTTAAAAACAGATCTTGCAGAAATTGAGGTTAACTGATTATGAATTACAAGACTCCGAGTTGTACAACAAATTAGTATACTGTCTATCAACCTTTTAAAAAATGGCATATATTTGATGAGTTATTTGAGCAAGTTGAGATAATTTCAATGTAGTATGGGGTTGGTCTTTATGATGGCTTCATCTAATTTTTGTTATATGAAAGTGCAACAACTACAGGGTTTTGACTGAAACATTTCTTCCATTTATTTTTGGAGTTTTATTTACTGGAAGTTAAAAGATCCACATATCGAAAATTAATATTTAAAATCCTTGTATATTGGTAACGATGGCTTATACCCGTATACCAGTTTCCTTGTTAATTTTACTGTCTGAAAGCAACAACTTTGTTTGGAACCTTCGGTTTATGGGGTAAATCTTGTCCGTGACTGCACATATTAGCAATTAAGTTGTTTCATTCACGATAGTTCTCAGATTGTCTACTTCCTTAACAATATGCTTCATAGAGTTCTGAAACGCCTATTTTGTTCACAGGAATTGGTTGGTTGATAGCTCGGAATTTAGAAGAACAATTATTCCGTTGGCTCCGAGCAGCAGAGCTAACTTGTGACCGTGCAGCCCTTCTTGTTGCCCAAGACCCTAAGGTATATAAAACTGGAACCTTTTAATTGTATAAATTGATTACTGTGGTATGTTTTTATAGATTTGATTATCTTATCCTTTTCTTATTATCCTACAAGAGGTGGTCATCTCTGTTTTGATGAAATTAGCTGGGGGAAGCCCATCAATTGCTGATCAGCTAAACGTTGATGCATTCTTGGAACAAGCGCGCTCATATGATAGAGCTTCTTCAAGTTCAGTGGGATTGTACATAAGGTGAGCGGTATCATATATGAACTGAGTACCAAAAATTACACCTACCAGTTTCCTGGCAGTTGTCTGATTTGCTAGTGCCACAGAAATGCTCAAACAAAACAACTCTCACATCCTCTGCCTGTTCTGCGAGCTCGTGAAATTGATGAATGGTCGAGAAGTCTAGACTACCAGCAGCTTCTGAAACGTGCAATACAGATAACCACTCCACAGAATGTTTAGAAGATGGTCAAAATGTGAACAACTTGATGAGGTAGGATTATATGACCGCTGTGCAATGTATTTTTGCTTTAGTCACCTGAACCTCTTACTTGTAGGAACTTGGATTTCACATGGGATTCAAATTGAATCCTTTTTAGTTGGTCATGAACTTAAAATTACTTATTGCGATGCTGTATGATGGGAGAAGTTAATGGAGTAACTAGACAATTAAGTCATTTCTGATAAATGGCACTTCAGGGTGGGATGTTAATGTTGTTGCTGTAATTAGGTCGTTTCTGTTTTATCTTGCCTGCACACTACACTCCATGCACAGTATTCATGCTGCCTTCAGGTTGACTTGCTTTGTTTTGGGTGCTTGTTCAGGTTTCCTCTCTCTCATAGCTAACTCGTATTCTTGGAAAAAAACGACGGCTAAGCACAAGGGTGCAGGAGATGGAGGATCTGATGAGCATTTGCAATCTTCCTAAGAACCTTGATTTTTCGTGGCACTATAAATCGACAGTAACTAGAATCATATATATATATATATAGCCTTCGTTGTCTGTCAATCTTGTCCATGTATATAAAAGGGCTTTGAGATTTATCCTAGTTTGTTTTCTCATAGAACACACTAAGTAATACGGTCTTGTATTACAGATATTATCAACATGTGAAGTACTCAGATAGCATACACAACGCTTGTATCAATAAATATAATGCATTGCTTTGCTCATGTTTCATGGTATGAGAGCCTGTGCATAGCTTGGCTTCTGTTGCATTGTACAAGAACTCACTGTAAATGGTATGGAAATCAGCACTTAATCCATGTTAGGCTCCTGTTCTTTTGAGAAAACTAATCAACCTATCCTTTCTAGTTTAGGAGTGAGAAAAAGCATCAAACACATAGCTTTGATTTGAATTTTTGAAGGGTTCAAAAGAAATGATCCCAGACACAAAAGCCTGTCAACTTCCAAATTAGAAAATTGCTTGATCATCATTAAGTAATCCTGGAATGGCTGAAAGGAACACATGAAAATCAAAACATCCACTTCATTTCTAATTTCATCCCATCAGTAGATCATAAAATCACATTGTCAACCACAAGACCACATAAATGTTCACCACATATCCTTCATCGAATTTGTGGTAGCCGGAATATATATCAGATAGCAGCTGCATGATAGGGTTCTATGAAAAGGCTTTTTCGAAGAATCAAATGGAGGCTGCTGGCCGGAGTTTGCAAGTTTTCTACAATTAGGATTTAAAGCTTCAAATATCTCTATTACTGTGAGCAGGACCTTTGTTGCTGGCTACCTGGAACGTTAAAAGAAAAGAGCGCATGCATTGGAATTCAGCAGGAAGCAATAAATCAACTCGTTTCTCAAGTTCCTTGTGTCTTCATACATGGAATGTTTTCCAGCAAGAAAATATTAAGCACGGTAGGCTGGGCGGACAATCAATTCCAAAATACGAAAAGTTTTGATTTAATAATTTATGATATAAAAGGTTTTTCTACTATGAAAATTCTCTTCAAAAACTTTCAATAGTCCAGTTAAGATTTCACACCTCAAATCAAACTATTAAATTTTTTTTAATTTATATCTATCTTAATTACTATCAAATTAAATCAAAATAAGTTTTTAAAATGAAACTACAACAGAATAGGAGATGCAATATATTGCTTGAATGAAAAAGAAAAAAAATTGAAATTTTCTGAAAAAATTATAGTTCAAAAATTTGATGAAAGAAATACTCACTAACTATTTATATAGAGATAAAAACTAACCTGCCCAAAAGAATATGTAACTAAGTAGAAAACATAATTAAAATTTAAAATTAACTAGTTTTGTAGAACAATCTAGCAAAATTCAAGTCTAATTCAATGATAAAATATAAAGCTACGTTTTTGTCAGACTATATATTTGACGCATCTATATTTTTTTGGAAGCTTTATTTTGTCTATTTAGTCTATAAAAATATTTGTAATATGTTCCACATCAACAAGCCCTTTTCTAGTTTTATCTAATGTGATGGGTTAGTGAATTTTTAAAATTTTATTTTTTAAAAGGGTCAAATGCAGGATGATAACTCAATATATTTAGACTTGGCAGAATGCCAAGCTCGGATGACATGAGTTTGACTTGCTTCAAGGCCCAACAATCTTGAGTTTAGCTACACGTTAAGCCCAAGTATATATGAGTTTGATGAACTGCTATACCCAACATCTTTGGGTTCAGCCACACGTTGAGTCCAAACAGACATTGATCTGACAAGCTACCAGACTTATCACCATTGAACTTGACATCATTCTAGGTCAAGTAAGTATAGGCCTGACAATCATTATAGATCTTATATTAAGCCACAAGACTTTGTTTGTTTATTCTTATAGCTTTTAATATAAAATATTAAAAGTTAAGAATAATTATTTATCTATATCCCTAGGTGTATAAAAGTCCTCTAAGAGCGTATTATATTTCTATCAATATTAATATTGTATAAGGGATATTTATCTATTATTAATATTGTGTAAGAGATATTTATCTCTCGTTAATGCTATCATAATAAAATGATACTTTAACCCCTCCATTCAAGCAACATGATAAGGTTCAGGAGCTATATATACTCACTGAACCACTTAAGTAAAGGGTTTATAATTTCTATTCTCTAAGTATATGTACTTTAATTCTCAGAGCATTTATTATACAAAAACAAAAACAAAAACAAAAACAAACACTCTTATTCTTACAATTTAAAGCTCATTCTCTTATTTAATACAATCTCTTATTAAAAGTCACTGACTTTATCATCGGAGAGTCCTTAAACTCTATCAAAAGGAATTGTTTTGTAGGTGTTAGGCCTTCCCCTACCACCCATTTACTTTGTGTGCTCTAGAGAAGGAATTCAGGCATAAATGTGTGATTATTTGATGTCCAAACATTAAAAAAAAATCATTCCTAAATATATTGGACTTTGAAACATCATCATAAGGCTATTAGAGTTTAGTGTGCATGTAAAATAAATTTATGAATAATTTTAATAGAATTAGATGATTATGAATTAGAATTAAGAAAAAAGATTAATAATATAAGTATTATTGATAATTTTAGAAGAGTAGAAAGATGGAGAGAGCTAGTTGATGGATAGAAGATGATTTTAATGTTAAATAAATAAGGATATTGAAATGAATATAACAAAATGTAAAGGACAATAATCTTAGAAAAAAGAAAAATATTAAGTAGAACAATATCAAGCAGGAAAGGCTTCACAAACTTTGTTATATATTCTATAAATTTCTTATCAGAGAGGACTAAAGAATATCAACTAGGCAAAGGTAATTTGTTTGCGTGATGATGGAATCCATGTGTTATTGATGCAAACCTTCTTGTCTTTATATAGTTTTGCCAAACACAAGCCTTGGTGAAGTGGGCCAACAATTTTTCGTTCTCTTTCAAATTGGTGGCCCCGCCGTGCTCCACTTGTCTCTCTCGTAATCTAGTGGCGGAATCCACAGTTTCTGGTGAGACCCACCATTTTCCAACAAGAACCTCACAAACCACCAATGCTAAAAGACATAAAGGAAAAAACAAAAAAAAAAATCACTTCCTGTTTTTTAAATTATCTTTTATTTAAAAATATATTAAAATAATATTTTTCTATTTTAAAAAATTATTTTTAATATTAATATATCAAAATAATTTAAAAATACTAAAACAATATTAATTTAAAATAAAAAAATAAAAAATTATTTAAATATTTTTAAAAATATTTTTAAAATACAAAAATAAACAATTATTAATCACCAACAAAACTGAAATTTTTTTATTTATTTACTTACTCGTTAAAACTAGATTTCAAGTACTGAGATTAATGTTTTCTGTTCTAAGCGTGTCATTGAAATTTTATTGTTTGGTAAACATTTTTCTAGCTCATTGAAAGCATAGTTTTCAGATTCAATTTGAATTAAAAAAAAAAGTTATTACGTTATTAAATTAATATGCGGGTCACTATGCCAACCAAGTTATGTCCATGATTTAAAAAGTTTTGATTTTAATATAATTTTAACTTTAATTTCAACATAATTTTTAATTAATTCAAAAATTAAATAACAATTTAAAGAATTATAAGTTTGAATTAACAAAAATAATTTAAATATTCGAAGTACAAATTAAACACAAAACCACAATTCATGACTAAAAAATAATATAATTTCCTCACATTTGAAGTATAGAATTTGCTTGAATGTGTATATTAAGTTCTTAGTATTTAAATGAATTTTTTGTATATAGTTAACCTTATTGAGTTTGAATAAAATTTAGTACAATCATTAAAAAATTATCTAGTTAAAGCCTTTGCGGATTCAACTAATAACCAACTCGATTAGATTTTAGATCTTAAAATTTTCAGATCAATCTATATTAATTTATTAATTAAGTTTTACAACTAATTAAAAGATTTATTGAATTGGTAATCATATCTCATTATATATAATAATCAAAATAAATTGAAATTGATAAGATTTAAATTTGCTTCACCGAAAAAAATTATTGCTAAACGATGTTAAATATTATATATTAAAAAATAAAAGTTTAAAGTTTAAAGTTTAAAATTTAAATAAAAAATAATTATATTAATTATATGTTTTAAATAAATATTATTTTATATAGCAATATTTTTTCTGTTCATAATAAATTTTAAAACAAGAATAGAAAATATTTAAATGAAAGTTAATAATATTAATTATAAAATTGAATATTTAATATAAATATATGATAATATTTTTATTTTAAAAAAATATTAACAATAAATTTTATTAAAAAAATGGAAATTGATGTGGAATATTAAAGTAGAAGAGATCGATTTGGAATATAAATGGTAGAAGCAGGTGGGATTGAGTAGTAACCTTTTAGCCACCAAGGTTTAATAACTCAATGAAAAGTGTCAAGACCCTCCCTTCATAGCATCACCATCACCATCAGTGAGAAGGTATTATCACCGTCAGATAACTTAACTCACTTTAGTTCTATTATTCTATTCTATGGTGTCTTTTTATTTACCATTACCATATAAATATATATTGGTGGAACAGGACTACAGGAGGGTGTGTGTCTGTCTCTGTAAGATTGTGATTGTGAATCGAAGAGAAGAATGCCAGGAGTGAAAGGACCTTCAGATTACTTGCAAGAACCACCTCGTCACCCTTCCCTCCAAATCAATTCCAAGGCCTGCTATTTCTCTCTTTTTCACTGCCAAACAATCATGCATAGCTTATTGTTTTTCTTTGCTTATTTCTATCTCTTGTTCTTTTTAATTCAATAATTTTGGATTCTATTTGTCTGCTTTGTGCTTCTACTCCATTTCCTGATGTGGGTTTTGTTAATTTTCACATTTGAGACATTCTATGGAGCATTTGAGCTTAAACTTGTAACTTAGAGGAAAATTTTGTGTTTATGTGTGATGATATGGGTGGTACAATAATATAGAGCTTTTGAAATCTTAAGTGATTGAAAGTTTGCTTCTTTCAATTGGGTTTACCTTCAAGATTTCTGGGGATTAGCTATTTTGCTTCAGGACGGCTTATTAGAAGAAATTTTCTTTTTATTTCTTTTGATCTTAATTGTAAAATTAAACGAAATTTGAATGCTTTCTCGGGAATTTTCCTTACAATCTCATTGCATTACGTTTGTAATATGTTGTGGGCATGCTGTTACTGTATCGCCGAGTTTCTATTGCATCCAGTGATGGTATTTTTGTATTTTACACTGTTGCAGTATCCTTTCAATGCCGAACCACCTCGTTCGGCCTTGATTTCCTCTTATGTGACGCCTGTGGATTTGTTCTACAAGAGAAATCATGGTCCCATTCCAGTTGTTGATGACATAGAAAGGTTGTACTCGCTCATTTTAGTCTTACTTCCGTGTTTACACTTTGATATAGTTCACTGTCGGAATAATTTATCTGATTCTTCCGCGTACGTGGCTGAGCAGATACTCTGTTTTGATTCGTGGTTTGATCGACAACCCTAGAGACCTGTTCATGAGAGATATCAAGTGAGTTCTGGGTACACTCGTTTACGAACTATTTATGCTATACATGCTTTAGATGTTCTTGGACTAGGAGTTAATGTCATTATTACATAACAGGATGCTTCCAAAATATAATGTCACTGCCACCTTACAGGTATGTTTGGTAATGCGTTTTCAGTTAGCTTGTTTGTTGTTCCAATCCGATGTGATTTGTTGCCTAAATCTGTTTGTTGTCATAGAAGTCATCATTGGCTCTGTTGTTTGTGTGAGCTGAACAGTGTGCTGGAAACAGAAGGACTGCCATGAGCAAAGTCAAAACAGTGAAAGGGGTTGGCTGGGATGTTTCTGCTATTGGAAATGGTTTGTTCTCATTTTTAACCCTATTAGCTTTGGAATGCCATTGGATATATAGTGCATGTTGGGGGGTTGGGGTAAGTTTGCTAGATTGTTAGATGGTGCTTTGAACATGCAATTATAGAATCTGAAAGATTTAGCATCTTTCAAGTAGATATGCTGGCACATTATGCGATGAATAGAAGTTTATTAAGAATTGTTCGAGATCCTTTAGTGATGGTTCAATCTGTGTATTATCAATGTGCAGATAGATGAGTTGTATTAAATGAAACAAGATATTCTTGCTCATCAGAGGGATCTCGGGGAGGGCCATCATTTTGTGCAAATTAGTTTATACTGCTATTGTTTCTCTAAATTCTTTGGATTTCCTTTCAGGTGTCTGGGGTGGTGCCAAATTGGCTGATGTTCTTGAACTTGTTGGGATATCTAAGTTGACAAGTACCACTAAATCAGGTGGAAAACATGTTGAATTTGTAAGCATTGATAAGTGTAAGGTAACCTGCCATTCTGAATAGCAGTTGTGCAACTTTCCAATTGTTTAGTGCACATTTGTGACTCTGTGGAACCCCTTGATATAATCCTGATTATAACAATATTAAAAAAGTGCAGGAGGAGAATGGAGGCCCATACAAGGCATCAATTCCGCTCAGTCAGGCTACAAACCCTGAAGCTGATGTTTTGGTTGCTTATGAGATGAATGGAGAGGTTAGTGGACTTGATAAAAGGCTTTGACCTGTTTAACTTACTTTATTGTCATCAAAAAGTGTTTTTCCACCACACCTTGTCAAAATCAGACTCTTGATGATGGTGATAATGTTGTTTCTTATGCTACATGAAGTGATTGCTTTCCAGTTTGCTTTCTGACATCGTTTTATTGATGAAACTAATATATCATTTCAGTTATGCATGTCAATTCTAAGGTAATCCCAGGATCCTACATCTGCAGTTAGTGCCTTAGTGGTTGTTTAGTATAAACTCGTCAGCTAACCAATCTATAGTAATCAGCTTATTACTTGCTATGTGAATAATTACTGTCTAAAGCTCACAGGTCAGAAAATTGTGTCATTCCACTTGTTCTGTGTATCATTACAGATTTCGAGGGTGAATTTTCATCTTTAGGTCCAATTTGGTCACATTTTGTTTTTCCATTGAAAGGCTTGATAATTGTGCGCTTAATAAGGCACAAACAAGTGTCATTTGAACACCAATGTGCTACAACGGTGATGAAAAGGTCCATTTAGGCAAAAGATACTTGCTTTTAGGATAGCTTTCTTTTTTTAAACTGATCCATGTAATTTGATTGAGCAATGAGTTGCATGCTGGCTGTATGCATCATTACATGATTTCAATGAACTTGATCTTGTGTTAATGTATAGATATGCACTTAGTTGTGGACTCTTCACTATTCCTTCAGCAATTTTGCCTTTCTTTCTATCATTTACTTTTCTCCTGCCATCATAATTTCCCAATTATACTGTTTTTGATATTAATATACATTATTATTGTCATTCTAAAGCCTCTAAACAGGGATCATGGTTATCCATTGCGAGTGGTTGTACCAGGTGTTATAGGTGCCCGATCTGTCAAATGGTTGGATTGTATCAACATCATTGCAGAAGAATCCCAGGTCACAAAAGTGTTATGTATGTTTTAACAAACTTAGTTCCTCTTTTATTCCAGTTGTCATATGACTGAACATACATTGCCACCTTACAGGGATTCTTTATGCAAAAGGACTATAAAATGTTTCCTCCTTCAGTGAATTGGGACAACATCAATTGGTCTACAAGGAGGCCTCAAATGGATTTTCCTGTTCAGGTTTTTACTTGAAATCTGTTTTTCTGTTTTTCGGGCAGATATTTGATGATGTTTATGCCTGACTATTGTGTCCACAATATAGAAGCTTCTTTAATGGCTTAAGCAATTTGAATCATCATTTGAGTTGTCTTATTGATTGGACTGTGGTGTGGAAATGAATTGGGAAAGGTTTATGATTGTAATTTGCATCTAATTTTCCTTCTATAGGAAACATACAATTGAAACCCAACTTATCCTTTTAGCAGAATAATTGTTTGACTAAAACTTGCAAATTTTCTGATTGACAGAGTGCAATTTGTTCATTAGAGGATGTCACTGCAATAAAGCCTGGGAAGGTTAGTTTCTTGATGGTATTACATTTCATTGTGCTCAAGTGTGTACATATGAATATGTTTTTTCTTTACCTGTCAATCGTGCCAAAGCACATTGCCTATAACAGAATTTTCTCCTGTTTCTTAATCTCTTCGATGTGGCATTCATAGATTAGAATTCTTTCTGAGTTTTCCATCTAGCAGTGTTACTGAGAAATTGTGGCTCCACAGTTTTGAAATTATTATGCTTTTAAAATCGTTCCCTTTGAATTTTAGTATGTTACTTCAAGAATTTGTATTTAAATTAAAACTTTGAAGTTTTCTGGTCATAATATTTTTCACAGCTTCATTAATTCATTGCTTTTTTGTGTCAAGAAATAGTTCTGACTTTCTAGATTTCTTTTCACATGGGTTGCCTATTGAAGCAGGAGCTGCTCCTAGGCTCCTCGACAAGTTAATTCATATTCAGGTGATCTTGATCTTTGTCTACCATTATATCTTACAGGTTAAAGTCAGTGGATATGCAGCATCTGGAGGTGGCCGTGGAATTGATAGAGTAGATGTGTCTGTTGATGGTGGCAAAACCTGGGTGGAAGCCTCCAGGTACCAGAAGCCTGGCGTCCAATACATCTCAGATGATATGAACAGTGACAAATGGGCCTGGGTTCTTTTTGATGTGACAGTTGATGCTCCACAGAGCACAGAGATAGTTGTTAAAGCAGTATGTTTTCCTCTCTTATAGCAAAGTATACTGTGATTCAGTGTTTTTTTTAACTTAAACACTTAAATATGCCAAATGTTTGGACTCATTCTCATAAATCTGCATGCTTATCCATCAATTACATATTCTGTGAAATACACTGAACATTCATAGATGAGTTCTGTATATAAAAGTATTTCTAGTAGGCTCATGACGCTTTGTCATAATTGACCATGGCCTTGAGTCTGCAAAATCTTATCCGAATTCATTGAAGCTGAGAGCCTCGAACTCATGCTTGGCCATAAAAATATGTCCCCGCTTTCTGTCAACTTCCATTCATGTCACATCATAATTTAAAGAAGAAAAATGGTATTCTAAATGAACTACAGTCACATGTCCATTGTCTTAATTATTTTACAATCTTTTCATTCTTCTTATGTTCATCATGACAGGTGGATTCGGCAGCAAATGTCCAGCCTGAAAATGTGCAGGAGATTTGGAATTTGAGAGGGATACTCAACACTTCATGGCACCGGGTTCAGGTCCGAGTTGGTCACTCAAATATGTAAAAACCAAAATGAATTGGTTTTGTTTCCTGGATGGTACGTGAAAGAATAATGCCCCCAAGCTTAATGGCACTATTTACTGTTTAAAACTTTCCATCAAGCAAGTGCTGTACAACATGTATGGTATTTCCTAAGTTCCTTGCAGTTAAGCTCCGTTTGGCTTTGTAGGGGCAATGAAACTGATTTCTGAGACGGGTTTCATTAGATTTTAAAATGTCAAACTAAATAAGATTTTGCACCCCTCCCTCCTCCGCTCACTCAAGTTCATGTGTTTCTCTAGTGAGCTGGCTAGTTTTGCTGGTTTGGAATCGGATTGAGGCGTGTCCAAAATTTTTCGTACCTGTTGAAAGATGGAACAAATATCCATACCTTTGATGTCATTTAAAATAATAGCTTGATTACATTTGATCCTACTTGATTATCTATAATTGTTTTTACATAGTTGTAAAACTCAATCCAGTTGACTTGGGTGAGAACTTGGGATCAGGTTGATAGTTGGGTTTTGACCGGGTTAAGTTTGGATCAATCAAGGTAGCAGTTTAATCCGAGTTTTTGATCAAGTCAATTGAACTTTTTCTTTCTTTTTCTTTAATTTCTTTACAGTGTTTTTTTTTTATGTTATGACCCCCCTGGTGTCTGGTATGAGAAAGGTAAGAAAAAGTTGCTAGAATCTAGTATTAAAAAAAAAAAAATCTCCGCTGGCTTCGATTTCACCCTTCAAAATAGTTGAGATTGGTTTAAAATTATTCTGTGTGTGTGAGGTGGTTGAAAGATTGTATGTTTTATTAATTATCTGTATCCAAAATCCTTAACGAGACCTGTATTGATCAAACAACTCTTGTCACCTTGCCTTGGCATTTCAAGGGAATACCATACTTATTTTTTAAAGTAGTTTTATTTAAGAGTATATTAAAATAATATTTTTATTTTATTTTTTTAAAATTATTTTTAATATTAACATATTAAAACGATATAAAAAATATTAAAAATAAATTAATTTGAAAAAAAAAATAAAATAAAATTTATTTTACTTGTTTTAAAAAAATACTTTTAAAACATAAAAATAAACATATTCTTAGAAAAGTAATATCTTGATTTTAGTTTAGTTAGTGTCTTCAAATAAAATAAAACAGATTAAAAAAAATGTCATTTTGTTGTTTGTATTGTAAGATTATAAAGATTTATTTCAATTTTATATTTTTATTTGTCTCTATATTTTATAATTAAATATATTTTCATCTTTATGTATTTCTTTTTGTATTCTAAGAGATAGTCGAACGTAATGCAAACAATTCAAGCCACGCTTAAAAAACGAAGAAGATATTAAAAGGTTATGGATTTTAATTTAATATTTATCTTGTTATCTCCAACAACCGCATGAGGGAAAAAGAAAAATCTTCTTCAAGAGGGGTTTGTCTGCCTCAAATGTTCTGTTCTATTTTATTTATTTATTTCTCTCTCTATTTTTTTTTTCCATCTTTTTTTTATAAGTCAATTTATTGGAAGATGATGAGATTAAAAGACAGAGGCAAAGTAAAAAACATGCAGGGAATAAGTGGCTTTAAAAATTTTAGACAAAATATTTAGTGTAGTCCCTATACTTTATAAATTATAGATATTGGGTCTTTTTAGCTTCTAAAATTAAAGAGAAAAAACAATTTTGTTCCCAACTTTATTTTTTTTATTTTTTGACCCCTCGTGTAAGAGATGTAAGAGAAAGTCGCTAGAATCTAACATTAAAAAGAGAAAATCTCTGCTGGCACCAATTTCAGCCACCAAAACAATTGAGAGTGGTTTCAAATTATTTATTTTGATGAGCGGAGCTCACATAGATGGTTTTTTTTCCTTGAAATTGCCAAGAAAAACATATCTAATCTTTGTAAGATTTTTGGTTTCGGGTTTTAGGATGGTTTTTTAAGATCATAAATGAGTTTATAAAGTTGCCTATAATGTTTTGTGGGTGTTTTTGAAAAACAAAATGGGTTAAAATTTTGGTTTTTGGATTGAAAAAACCATTAACCATGTCTTTTCAGCCATCATAGTGGCCGAAAATTGAGCAATACATATGACGCGTCATCTAAATCTTTTTTTTTAAGAAATATTGGGGCGAACGTTTGCCCCAACTGCAAAAAACAAAAAAGGGGCTCAGTCGCGCTGGCCCTACCAAAATGGGTCAGACCCAGCAACACCTAGCCTATACTTTTCTCTTTTTTAAGAAAATACTTCTTTTTATATATTTTTTTAGAATTATTTTTTAATTTCTATTTAGATTAATACCCCCTTCTCGTTTTGTTTTTGTTTAGAGAGCCTCTTTTAAATTATGATTATTTTTTTATTTTGCATGCATTTAATTTTTGAAGAGGTTTTTCTTATTCATTTATAATTTTTTTTTAATCTTTTTTTTATAGTTGAACTTTATTTTTTTAAAAAGACATATTTATTTTCACATAATATTTCCAATATATGCGGTCTTGCATAGTATTTCTTTTATTTTATTTAATCAATTTAATGTGTGTGTCTATTTTTATTATTGTTTGATTGAATATAAAATATTTTAATAAACAAATTTAGCAAACAAAAACGGGTAAATATCCCTTCTTGCGGATTTAAGCCCTGGTTTGGTATTGCGTTCATAACGGAGGCTGGGCAAATTTTGAATTTGTTTTGCTTAAAATTAATTTCTTTTATGTTTTCGAATCATTTTGATGTGCTGATATCAAAAATATTTTTTTAAAAAAAACATTATTCTGATGTATTTTCGAGCGAAAAGCATTTTAAAAAGCAGCCGCTACTACACTCCCAAACACCTCCTTAAATATCTTGATCTACACTTGTCTCTTGATTTTTGCAGTTTTATTTTAGTTATCGTTTACGACTTTTGTTTATTTATTAACACACATAGTTATCGATTTATTTAATTACATGCATGCATGAAATTTGTTATTTTCACTTTGAATTTTTTAACTACAAAAACAAAGAATGGGCTAAACTATTAGCAGGAGTAGAAACGACAGCGGTTAAGAAGTTGCAACCTTCTAAATAGGAACTGGCCAATCCATAGGTATACCATGAGGTTACAAAGGTTATAACTGTGAACCAACCCCCTAAGGCAAAATAGACATAAGGAAAGAGCAATAGACCGGACCAACCCACAAAAACGAAACGGTCCTTTCATAACCAGCCATCCATAATATCAAATAAATCATTTTCATCTTTGGTAAATTTCATGTTGAAAAAGCATGTGTCAAAATCCTTTTTTGAAAGTATAAAGTCTTGATATGGTATTTTGATTATTTTGATTTGAAGTTAGGTGAGGTTTATTTATAACCTTTCAAGTTTACATGCTATCGCTCTTAGATAAAAAAACCTGGATTGGCCTAGCCCGGCAGGTTGACCCGGGATCCGGGGTTTTGGCTGGATTTTAAATGGTCTAAACTCGGGCTTGCAATTAGCCTAGTAAAACCCAGTTGACCAGCCGGGTCAACTCAAAACCCGGGTGATTCAACATAACCCGAGTGAGACCCAACCTTTTTTTTTATATATTTTTTAGTGAACCCAAAAAATATAAAGTTAATTTATAAATACTTGGCTTCACACATTTTTTATATAACTTACATCTTCATGAAATGTTTCTTTAACTTTTTCTTGTGGGATAACTATATTTATAACCTATATTTGTATGAAATGTTTCTTAATTTTTCCATGTGTGATAGCTATATTTATAACATACATCTATATAAAATGTTTCTTAATCTTTTCATGTGAGATAGCTATATATATAGTATCAATTCACATGAAATATTTCTTAATTTTTTTATATAGAATAACTATATATATAGTCTTCATATATATATATATATATATATATATATATATATATATATATATATATATATATAGACTCCATGCATGTGAAATGTTTTTTAATTTTTACACATTAAATAACTATATATATAGTTTATATTTATATTAAATATTTATTAATTTTTTTATATATAATATTAAAATTTTAAATATATATTTTTTTTAAAAAAATTAGATTAATCTAAATTGACCAGAACGAATGAAACTGATTTAACAAGCATGCTATCACTTCACTGGATGCACAGTATTTAGCGGATATTGCGAGCTATGTCCATATATTGTGAGACATATAGCTGGGGAGGGGGCGGTGGTTTTTGGAAGTTTTTTCGTAGTCTAGCTGGAACAGCAAGGATTGACTTGAAAACTCCGGGATCCAAAACGTGACTTGTACAGAGTTAAACTGCAGAAAACATTAATATAGTAAAATCTGATTAGGTTTCCAGTAATCTAGAGGAGGGTTGCGAACCCAATCTGCAGGGCCTCTCCATTGCCAAGCAACTGCAATATTGTCTGCAAACTCCAGGCGCGAAAGCAACGCTATATTGCTACGAACGCAACCCTAAACATGTTGTCTTTGTTTATTCATGTCAAGAAAGATGGAAAGAGAAAGAACAGAAAAAGCAGATGTACGAATGATGCCTGCCCGCATCGAAGCACGTCTATCACATAAAAAAACCAAGCTTGCGAGTGGCTGTTTATGGCTGTACGTAAACATCAATCGGTTTCTTTCTTTCAAGATAAAAGTGACATGGGATGAAAGCATTTTTGTGTCATCTGCAGAGGGATTGATTGATGTTTTCATAGCCATATCTTCTGTTAATAGTTCTTGAAGGTCTTTCTTTAATGGCTAAACCCATCACTTTCACCTCTTCTTCTCACCACCTCATCATCAAAGTCCTCTCTTCTGTAGTAAATTTCATCAATGAGAAACCCTTTTTTGGATTTCACTTCATTTAATATATTTTTTTAAATCAAGAATTTGTTTACTCTTTCTCATTACATAATTCATAATTATCAAAAAACAAATTAATGCAAAAACAGGATATATATAATGGGCCGAGTCTACTTTTATATTAAAAAGGGTATCTTACTCACATTTAAAAAAAAAAAAAACAGAAGAAGAAATGGAATTATGCTTTACCAAAAAAGGGAAGAAAAAAAAAAACAAGGAGGAAATTATATCATTTAGGCTTTCAAAAAACAAAAACAGTGACGTTGCAACCGAGAAGAGTTTATATAAATT
>Ga0307517_10003167_pt1 | contig 25856 bp, 19 predicted proteins | sample 23_EM_MG_FD_194515 | JGI IMG/M metagenome (GOLD analysis project Ga0307517, IMG submission 194515) | Populus trichocarpa ectomycorrhiza microbial communities from riparian zone in the Pacific Northwest, United States - 23_EM | ecosystem: Host-associated > Plants > Roots > Unclassified | place... | reverse complement strand
ACAGCCCGGCCAGGGCCCCGTGTCATACGGGGCGGGGAGGAACGGCAAAGAGTTGACCCCGGGCCGGAGTAACGGCGGGGTCACAAAGTGAAAACCCGCCCCGCCCCGCCCCGTAACGAACACTAAACACGAAGAGGGGAACAATATTTCTCACTTACATACGCTAGTATTTTGCGATATAGTAACCCCATCGTGGTCTGTTACGTTGGGGGATACTGGTCGCATGAGGGGCAAGCAGGGCTCTGACCAGACTGTGCGGTGGTAAATCGTATTGTATGGTAGAGAGCCCACTGTTCGTGCAGGCCACCATAAATTTTATCTAGTCTGAGCTGCATTCCTTCCCCTGTTTATCACCTCAACTTCTTGCAAACACACTTCTTTGCTAACACACTTGTCATAAATATTGACTATCGAACACATTTCAGTTTTCCTATCAGCGACCGACCGGGTCCCCCTTGTGACAAGAGTTCGGCTCATAGCTGTATCATTGGGGTGCTTGTACGATGGAGCATCATCCCATCACGGATTGATACCAAATTTCTTAGGTTGACCTGTGAACTTGTTAGTTTAATCCTTTTCTTTAGAGTTTGTTGAGTTTCAGAAGTGCTCTTATGAAATGGTTAGTTAATGGGCACCTACCTTTCCTGACCCGCTCCTAGAGAGCAGAGAAGTAAATCCACCAACAAGCTCATTGGCTTCGGGTCATTAAGTGAATATTGGTATGCTTTGCGGGTGGTTGTTTGGGTTGATTGAGGGTACCGGTATGCCTTGTATGCATGTGTTTGCTGGAAGCGAAATGTCTTTTGATGTTTGAAAAATCTATTTTCAGCATCATTGCGAGTCACCAAATGTCTTGAAAGATTGCGCTTTCCTCTCTGACGCGATTGCCAAGACCAGATCCCCGATGGTGGATTTAGCGAGTAAATACGGTAGTAGTCTCCGGGCAAAGGAAAGACATGCCGGAAGAATTTTCTCTGTATGATGAATTACTAAGCCCCCAGGAAAAATCTATCATGGTTCCGAATCATCCCTCCTGCAATTTTTTGAATTAACCATAGTCTCTAATAGTAATGGCACTTGTCCGGAGTTTTTTCCAGCATGATATAACCACCCAATTATAGCATCCGCCTATCCCTTTGCGCCCGATCTGGTCATCCATATTCCGGTGTAGAGTTGGCAGCCTACGGAGTTGCCTTCATTTAGGGCCAACCCCGATACTAACAGTCCTTGCCTCGGTACTCCAGGAAATTCCTGATCTTCTGTTTTAATTCAAGTATTCCCTTGCAGTTTCTGGTAGTGAACAAGCGTCCGGCTGCACCGTCTTCCGGTCTAGATGGATAGACAGCAGTGCATGAATGGATTCCCGCGACGGATGAATGCCCGCGGCGGACGGACGTGGACTGCAAATGTCTAAAGTTGCGGAATCTGCCGGGACACCCCGGGTGGTGGGTGGGGAACGTAGGTGATAGGCGGGCCGAGGAGGTAATTGGCGGGGACTGCATTAACGCTTTACTCGTAATTTCCGGACGTTTGTAAAAACGACTGCTGGTGCATATGGGCGAGGCCTTGATGCTCCGGGCAAATTTTCCCCCGCACCCAGTAGCAGTCGTTTTACAAACATCAGGAAATTACGAGTAGACGAGTTCCCATTCAATAATTGGAGCTTTGGGGCTTTTACAGCACATTGTATAGGAGCGCATGAACACCTGACAGTTCATTACATGGAAGCCACATATTCGAGAGGAAGTAGAAAAGTGTTTCCCCGGATATCCCGATTTAATTGTGCGATACCGATGTCTCGCCATTATTCCGCATATTCTGGTAACCATCTATCACAATTCTAAAGTCCCTGTTTATAGCAATGGTTGGGATTCAAGATGCTGAACCCATTTTGTCTCGCTTATCGCTCTTGTCGTTATTGTCTTTGGTGATTGTACAGTTCGTGGACAAAATCAACTGATCTGGCGGGTGAGCGCAGCAATCCATTGCTTCCGGCCCCCCACAAAAATCATTACCACTCAGTAAGGGCCTCATAATACTTTCTCTTTTTTATATATTAGGGTTGATGGATGGTATACTAAGTACTGATTACTGCCATGTATTTAAATTATTTTACTTGTTTTTCTTGGTTGGATTGAGGTGGTTGTATCGAGGAGGTTCACAACATCACGGCCAAAATTATGAGCGTCCGTTGATCGGTTAATTTTGTCCACGCACAATACCTCCTCGAGCACCAGCGGAGTGCACAAGGGTCTATCGAAACCGGGTTGTAGGGGGTGACGGCGGCGGTGGAGAGGAGGAGGGAAGAGGCTATGTGGAGTGCAGATAAACCGGGGTTTGGGGGACGAAAGAGTGCTGCGTTGAGAGTCTGGACCTACTTGTGTTGTAGGAGTTCATACAAATGGTCTCGTTCAGCAGCAAAGCACGAGGTGGGAAAAAACTTTGCCTAAAAAAACCGTCTGTCGAATCCCTGGCACAGCTGCTTGAAACCCCGCTCTCTGAGAGATCGCGGGGGAGCCGGAGGCAGCCTGAAAACAACCCCGTCGCATACTTATGTATTGTCGAGTTTCAGCTAAGCTTACTGATTCTGCTAGCTCCCGGTATGAAGAACCTGCGCATTGGGATATGAATTTGAAATTGGCGCTCAGATACTCACAGACAATTTTCCATACGAGCTCTCGATCCATGTGTCCAGGTCCTGCCCGGGAGTGCCCGCGAAAATCGGAAGGATCAACATCCTTGTCATGCGAGGTTAGTTGGCAGAGTGCGACGCGACTCGGACGCCCCCCCTGGGAATCGGGATCAGCAGTCTGGGAACCTGTGGTAGGGGGAAAAGAGTACGATATGCATTGGCAGTTGGGGCTGGAATCCAGTAAAAAAGAAAAAATATCAGAAATCTATCCTAGTGATAGAGTGAGGGCGCCCCGGTGCATAAATCGGAGCTTGGGGGCGGAAGTCCCAAGCCTCGGCAGCCGTGCCCGAGGCAACGCCTGAGAAAAGCAAGGAATACGCAATGACACAAACTTGCTGAGAAGGAGTTCTCTTCCCTCTCAAATATTCGCCAGGAGTTCCAACTTCAAACCTCCAACTTTCATTCCTAGGCGGGGCGTCGTCACTAATAATACCAAAGACGGAACCTTTCAATCCTGGAACTGACATTATCCTCCTCTTCTTAAGGAGACATCTGAGTAGTCGCAATACCGAAGCACTTTCAAAAAAGACTGCAATTGCATGCCACCAAAATTCGCTCTTTTAGTTTGGATTTGGGAGGTGTGAAAGAGCAGTCTTTTTTTAAATGCTTCTGCATTGCGAGTACATGCGGGGAAGATGTACGAGGCTGGCTCCAAAAACGATGAGTAAGTTAGTGTAAGGGGCTTCCACTGAGAATAGCCATATTCACAACCTTCTAGTCACTGATTTAGTAAAGAAATTTGCGCCTATTTGTATAACAATTCCCTGGATTCTACTTCCCAACCCTTTAGAACTCCGTTTCTAGACTGGTTTCGGAACTGTCCAGGGAGCTATCATTGGTAGATTGGCCTTGGCGCAATTTCTGACTATTTCGTATAGCAAATGGTCGGTTTTGGCGCAGTTTTCAACTTCAGCTTTAACGTTATAATGTTTCATTCAAAAGTGTCCAACAATTCTTTAAAAATCTGTAATTGCTAGGAGAGATATTTGAAGAGGTATTAGACCAGAACATTAATTTTTGAAATCTTTACAGCCCCAGAATGTGTTGAATGGAAAGCGTGAAGTCATATGGTTTGGGTTGTTATATGCTTTCCGCTTCCCATTTTTGTCACTAGCCTCGTAATAGTAGCGAGCGCCGCCCGGGAGGGGCTTGGTTGCAGGGGCGTCCCCATACGCACTATTTCTACAACCTGCCATGGGCTGTATTTTGAGGCGTGATATTGGTTTCACAAAGTTTGGGAGATACCGTGCTGTATGGTCGAACCAAGTTTTCATCTGCCAGGCTGGGCAATGGTGGTAAGCCCCTCTTTTAACTCACGGAGGGGAATTGTATCACCCAACACTACCACAACTCACCAATCTATCCCCAACTACTTTCCGAAGAGCGAGGGACAAGAAAACATCTCTTGATCCTAGCTCCGTCACTGAGTCCCTCATAATCCGGATCCCCCATGATATAATTCTATTAATGCCACAGGCCCAATAATCATAATTGCAGCTTTTTCAACACCGCCGGCTCACAAAATCATTCTCCCAATATTACCGGCCCCCAAACTCCAAATACCAGCCCTCTTGCCCACGGCACCGGCAATTCCAACATGAAGAATCATATTACGGTCACGGATGATCGGTCCGAAATCCTAGCTTGGCTATCGCCTCTCGAGCCCCACTTACGCCACCACGACATTCAAACAAGCCGGGTTATGGACGTGGGCGGCTGGCTTCTGCGCAGAGAGGAATTTCGAGATTGGATGAACGGTGACGGCCAAGGTGAATCGCAAAAGGCAACCATATTTTGCTCCGGAAATCTCGGGGTCGGCAAGACCTACATTAGGTAAGGCATGCGATGTCAGCAACGGAAGCACAAAGTTGGATATCATTTTTAACAAGTTACAATTCTAGTTCACTAGTGATAGATACCCTATGCGATACGGCGAGAGGGACCGGAGAGGATATTGCCGTGGCCTACTTCTATTTCGACACCTCTATCCAAAAGGAACAGTCTGCGGCAAGTGTGTTGGGTGCTCTTCTAAAGCAGGTTGTCTGTGGTCTTACCCAAATGCCCGAAACAATCGCGGATTCATTTCGAAGGCATAAGAAATTCTTTGGCGGTCGGAAACTTCAACTTCCAAACATGGTGAAGATTTTAGGAAGCCTCTCATCTTCACAGAGAACCTTTTTCTGTCTCGACGCCGTGGACGAATGTGCTGCGCCAGATCGAGCCAAGGTTCTTCTCTCACTCAAGGAGATCATCGAAGCGTCCCCAGCCAGTCGAGTGTTCTTAACTGGGAGGCCACATGTCGGTGGAGAAGTGGGAAAGCGTCTCCTTGGGGGGGTAGCACTTATATCGATCAGTCCCCCGGCAGGTGATATTGTCCGATTCATCTATAGAAAACTTGCCGAAGACACAGCCTTGGACGAGATGGATGAGCGATTGGAAGCAGAGATTGTGGAGAAAATTCCAGAAACTTTCTCGGATATGTGAGTATGATCCCTTAAATAGAGAATCTTGTCCAGGCAATCCGCTGACAAATATTTCTCTAGATTCCTGTTAGTCTCCCTGAATCTTGATGCAATCCTACAAGAGACAACTATTCATCAGCGGCGGGAAAGACTTCAAGTAATGACGGACGGATTAGGCCTGGAAGACGCCTACGGCGGAACCTTAGATCGGATCAAGGAACAAGATGGTCAGAAATCAAGGCTCGGGATTGCCGCTCTGATGTGGATATGTCACTCGGAAGGGCCGCTGGGAGCGGAGGAGCTATGCCAGGCTTTGGTGGTGGAAATAGGATCGGTAGATTACAATGGCGACAACGCCCCCTCAATAATGACAGTGTTAAACTGCTGTCAGGGATCCGTTGTGGTGGATGAGGATGGATCGACTCTTCGGCTTATCCACTACACCCTCCACGAGTATTTGACAAGCCATCGCAATCTTTTCCGGAACCCTCACTCCACAATCGCAGAGACTTGTTTGACATATCTTAATTCGCAGCCTGTGATGGCCCTTTCCAACCCTCGCGTTCAGGGCACCCAACACTCGCCTTTCCTGGAATATTCATCCTTATACTGGGGAGCCCACATGAAAGAGGAATTCACGGATCGTGGGAAAACACTTGCACTCAAGCTCTTCAGTCAGTACCAATGCCATATATCAACCAGGATACTCTTGGAACACACTCTCGGTGGAGATTCTACTCATTCAATTGCGGACTCTTACAAGTTCACCAGACTACATTATGCGTCGATGTTTGGACTTGTCCAGGTCGCAAGGGCCCTAACAATGATGGAAGGTGTAGATATAAACAGCACGGATGAGACTGGTGCTACGCCGCTCTTATGGGCTGCTCGGGGTGGACATAAGGTAGTAGTGAACTTATTTCTGCGACTGAAAGACACCGACCCCGATAAACCAGATTGCAACCTCCGAACCCCTCTCTCCTGCGCTGCCGAGAACGGACACGAGGCAGTAGTGAAGCTGCTACTTGAGCGGAAAGGTGTCAAGCCCAACAGGGTAGACCTCTTCGACCAATCACCAATCTCGTGGGCTGCCGAGAACGGACATGAGGCAGTGGTGAATGTTGGATTGCCTATAGGGCATGCGGTTAGAGGGTTGTGCGGATATGCATTATACGGATATGCAGCTAGGAGACGGGTTGGTTTAGGCCAGGTGGTTTCTTGTTCTTCCGGCGGTTAGGTATTTTCCCACAGGTTGTTGTTTTTACATCCTATGCCGCTAGGCATAGGATATTTCCTTTATGGGTTCGTTGATGTGTTTAGACATAGGGTATGAGGTATCGGGTATTTGGTTTTATGATTTCTTTCATACCCTTTGTCACTAGACATACGGGAGTCAGTACACGGCAGGGCATAGGCCTTAGGATCATGGGATATCAGGATGAGTCTAGATTGTTTGTGATCATTAGGGATTAGGTTTAGTTAGCTGCGTGTGTTTCTTTAGATTGCGTTAGGTTTCGGGAGTGCTTTATTGTTGTTAACTAGACGGGGAGATATATCTCCAGGCTTGTCCGCAGCCAGAGAGAGAGCAGCCATCTATCTTAACGTTCCGCCCTTCCTTGATTGCTCCACTCACTGTCCGTAGTGATCGCTCTTTCGTTCCCTTCATCTTTTGTGCTTTCCATTAGCTTCATCAGTGAAGCTGCTACTTGAGCGGGAAGACGTCAGACCCGATTGGAGAGACGAGTGGGCCCGAACACCTATCTCGTGGGCTGCCAGGAATGGACATACGGCAGTGGTGAAGCTCTTACTTGAGCGGGAGGACGTTAATCCCGATAAGCCAGACCGTGGCGGCAGGGCACCAATCTCGTGGGCTGCCGGGAATGGTCACGACGCCGTAGTGAAGATTTTACTAGGCCGGACAAACCTCAACCCCAATAGGCCAGATAATGCCGGACAGACACCGGTTATGTATGCTTCTGGGAATGGACATGGCGCTGTGGTGAAGCTCCTACGTGGGCGGCAGGTCGTCAACCGCGCTAGACCAGGCCGCTATCGTGCGTTGCCGTTATGGTCTGTGGGGTGGTAGTGGAGTTACTAAGTTAGACGGAAAAGTGTTGATTCTATTGGCCTAGTCAGTCTTCGGACTAGGTCCTTTTCGAATTTATTTCCCCACCACTCCCGGAAAGGCCTTTCACTCTCCACGCTGGACTGAGATGATGGCCCATAATTGTCCCGGGTTTCGGATTTCGTGTATGATAATAGGAGTCGAAGTGGGGTATTGCATTCTGGATCGTTGCTGCGCTGCGAGGTATCGCCTAGTTTTATATGATATCTAATTCTATCCCGGCTCCCGGTTTACAATAGATTTTACTTTGCGAGTATTTTATCTTGGTTCCACACTTTCTGGTTCCCCATTTTTTATCCCCTCCTAAACATCGATGTATGCTAGATCCTAAGTTACTTGGAAATCGTATACTTATAGTAGGGTAATCGCCCTGCATTTGGGGCTTTTACTCTTGTCACCGTGGGGGGGGGGGGGAATGCTTTAGGTTATGATATCTAACCGGACCTCTCCACAATGAATGACTATGAAAAGAATGTATTAGCCCTACGAGCAGCAGCATTCCAGATGGGTATATGTGGTTAAGAGTTTTCCTACTATGATAGTACTAATATATTCCATTATCCTATACTTCCCATTTTTTTGGTCAAAGCCAGCCCCGGCCCTTCCACGAGGCGGGATGATATCATACCAAATTGATGACGTAAGCCCTGACTCTCTAGACGCTGAGAGCAAGAAAAAGTTCAACACACTGTACTGTGCTCAGTGTTCCCAGCTGCCCAGTCCGTCTTTGGGATAGGACGGGACAGACAACGGCTCATGATCCGTCGTTTTTGGGGCGTTGGGACGGGCTATGCCCCGGAAGGTGAGGGCCGGACAGACTGTAGTGGGCTATAACGACAGAGCAGCTATTTCTACCACCTCCCCTCTGTACTAAGTAGTTGTGATATTGGCTTCGCAAAGTTTGGGAGGTACGGTAGACTCCTATTCGCAAAGTCTTCGCGGGAAGAGAGACACACTACTGTTCACGAAATTCTCGCACCTCACAGTGTATATGTGGCAGTGTTGTGGCTGGTGAGGTGGTACTCGAGTACAGTACCCTCGGGAGCGATCTTTGGTTGCGATTGTAAAATCGCTGAACAGGAAAATATACCCTTGTGACCGCAAATTTCTCTTAACGTCTAAAGTTAATGTATTGCGAAGTCTTAACAGCCTTAAACTGGGGGATCGTAGAGACTATTTCCGGGGGAAAAAAATCTAAATATGCCCCATGGAATCCACCATTACCGGATTAAAAAAGATCTCTCGAAAAAGAGTTGACGCTTTCTCATTATCTAGGTTCGGGTTGATAGGAGTACCGAACTTGTTACGAGAACTTTGGGAGCGAGTGTACTGTACTGTACACCCCTAGCAAATACAGAATTCTCTGCTAATTTATCGGACCTAAGTAATCCTGGCCTACGAGCCTGTCAATGGGGACTGTAAATTGGTGGGGGGTGTATATTTTCCTGTTCCGCCATCGTACCGTACTGTTAGTCACGTGAACGGCCATGAGAGAAATTATACCAGAATACAGGAAACATCGTGAATGTTTGATACCGGTATTTTGTTAGCTTAGTTCTGTAGAAGAAGGGGTATTTAACGAGGAAAGAGGGAAGCGAGAGAACACAACCATCCACAACCCCCTTTCTATCTAATTTTCACCATTGTTTTCATTGATTTTTATCCCACTTGACCCTGACTGTGGAATCGTGATGAGGAAAGTGAATTTTACGTTGCTTCGGAAGTTCCTATTCCCCGCCAAAATAACGCCTCGAGTCAAAGGAGATATGACAGTACTACCGAACATTTTCACCAGCCACAACACTGCCACATATACTCTGTGTGGTGCAAAAACTTAGGGAACAGTAGAGTACTAGTACTCCCGACAGGGGTAGTGTATTGGAACAAAGATGGGGGCGAATGTCTGTGCGGTGAACAAAAAAAAGAGGTTATTTCCCCTCTTGGGTACCTTGGGATCTGAATAAGGGAGGTTTCGCATTGACCATCTTGACCCAGCTTGTTCCAATACTTTACCCCTGTCGCGAGTACTAGTACTGTGGCCATGTCTTGGCGGCAATAAATGTCCTATGATATTATGATACTGTCGTCGGTCTTCCACCGGAGGCGTTCTTTCGTGGGTATTGGCAATTGTGACGATTAACAGTTCTGGTGAAGATCACCAGCAAGAGAAAAGAAGAGAAACAAAAAGAGATAAATTAAAGATGGAAGACAAATACTGGCGGTTGCGATAAACCCTAATGGTTGGCTTCCAGAAAAGTGACGGTCATGATGGTCGGCAAACTAATTCCCATCGACAAAAGAAAAAAACCCCTCAACCCCGGCCTCTCCATGGAGGTTTTCCTGACCAGCAAACAAACCCTTATCCCCTGTGACTGCTCATTCTCAAGGCTAATTAGCTATGATAACTACCCGCTCCACGATAATACTAAAAACAAAACGAAAACTATCCAAGGGTCTGACAATACAAGACTTTGTGGGTTGTTCTGGTACAAGTACCTTCGTTGCCGCCAAGACATTGCCTCAGGATCCGTCCTTTCACTGGGACTTCTCGAATGGATGTGCACCCGTAATTTTGTGACACTTATGAATACGACAGCGTTGCAGAAATCCAAAATCCTGCGGCTCTGGCCAATTTTTCCCTCACATGAAATAGCAGCTGCGTTTGCAAGCATCAAAAAATTACGGGTACTGTATCGTTGAACCAAGTTTTCATTAGCCAAGCTGGGCAATATTGATAAGCCCCGCTTTTCGCACAGTCTCGGGGGTCGTATCGCTCAACACTTCCATCCTCAGCCCCTCCTCAACCATATTCCCAGGAGCAAAGGACGGGAGAAACATCTCCAGACCCTAGCTCCATCACCGAGCCCCCCATAATCCGGAACCCCCAGGATATAATTCTATTAATACCGGGGCTCCCGATAATCGCAATCGCGATCTTTTCAACACCGCTGGCTCACAAAATCACTCTCCCAGTATAACCACCCCCCCCCCCCCCAAACTCCTGACACTAGCCTTCTTTCTCACAACACCGACAGTTTCAACATGCAGAACCACATTACGGTCACGGATGATCGGTCCGAAATCCTAGCTTGGTTATCGCCTCTCGAGCCCCACTTGCGCCACCACGACATTCAAAGAAGCCGGGTTAAGAATGTGGGCGACTGGCTTCTGCGCAGAGAGGAATTTCGAGGTTGGATGAACGGCGATGGCCAAGGTGAATCGCAGAAGGCAACCATATTTTGCTCCGGAAATCTGGGCGTCGGCAAGACTTACATTAGGTAAGACGCGGCGTCAGGGAGGGAAGTGCAAAGCCGGATACTATTTCTAACAAATTACATTCTAGTTCACTAGTAATAGATACCTTATGCGATAAGGCGGGAGGGGCCAGAGAGGATATTGCCGTGGCCTATTTTTACTTCGACTCCTCTATCCAAAGGGAGCAGTCCGCAGTGCGTGTGTTAGGTGCTCTTCTGAAGCAGGTTGTCGGTGGTTTTACCCAAATTCCCGAAACAATCCTGGATGCGTTTCGAAGACATAAGAAATTTGTCGGCGGTCGGAAACTTCAACTTTCAGAGATGGTGAAGATTTTAGGAAGCCTCTCATCTTCACAGAGAACCTTTTTCTGTCTCGATGCCGTGGACGAATGTGCTGCACCAGATCGGGCCAAGATCCTTCTCTCCCTCAGGGATATCATCGAAGCGTCCTCAACCAGTCGAGTGTTCTTAACTGGGAGGCCACATGTCGATGGAGAAGTGGGAAAGCGTCTCCTTGGGGGAGTGGCACCCGTATTGATAAGCCCTCCAAAGGATGACATTGTCCAATTCATTCACACAAAACTTGCGGAAGACACAGCCTTGGACGAGATGGACGAGAAATTGAAAGCAGAGATTGTGGAGAAAATTCCAGAAACTTTCTCGGATATGTGAGTATGATCCGCTAGATAGAGAATCCTACCCAGGCTTTCCGCTAACGGATATATGTCTAGATTCCTATTAGTCTCCCTGAATCTTCATGCAATCCTAAAAGAGACAACCATTCATCTGCGGCGGGAAAAGCTTCAAGTAATGACGGACGGGTTAGGCCTGGAAGACGCTTATGGCTGGACCTTAGATCGGATCGAGGAACAGGGTAGTTACAAATCAAGACTAGGAATGAGGGCTTTGATGTGGATATGTCATTCAAAACGACCGCTAGGACCGGAGGAGCTATGCCAGGCCTTGGTGGTAGAAATAGGATCGATAGATTCCAACGACAACAGTGCACCCTCAATAATGACAGTGTTGAACTGCTGCCAAGGATTTGTTGTGGTGGATGAGGATGGATCGACTCTTCGGCTCATTCACTACACCCTCCACGAGTATTTGTCAAGTCACCGCAACCTTTTCGAGAACCCTCACTCAACAATTGCGGAGACCTGCTTGACGTATCTGAATTCGCAGCAGGTAATGGCCCTTTCGGACCCTCGCGTCCAGAGCACCCAACACTCGCCTTTCCTGAAATATTCATCCTTATACTGGGGAGCCCACATGAAAGAGGAATCCACGGATCGTGGGAAAACACTTGCACTCAAGCTCTTCAGTCAGTACCAATGCCATATATCAACCAGGCTACTCTTGGAACACACTCTCGGTCAATATTCTACTCATTCAATTGCGGACCCTTACAAGTTCACTGGACTACACCATGCGTCGATGCTTGGACTTGTTGAGGTCGCAAGGGCTTTGATAATGATGGATGGTATAGATATAAACAGCACAGATGAAACTGGTGCTACGCCGCTCTTATGGGCTGCTAGGGGTGGACATAAGGAAGTAGTAAAGTTATTACTGGGACTAGAAGACATCAACCCCGATAGTCCAGATTGCAACCTCCGAACGTCTCTCTCCTGTGCTGCCGAGAACGGACATCATGCGGTGGTGAAGCTATTACTTGGGCGGAAAGACGTCAACCCCGATAGGCGCGACGGGCTGGGCCGAACACCAGTCTCGTGGGCTGCCAGAAATGGACATACGTTAGTCGTGTGGCTCTTACTGAAGCGGGTGGACGTCAATCCCGATAAGCCAGACCATGGCGGCAGGGTACCAATTTCCTGGGCTACCGGGAGTGGGCATGAGGCAGTGGTGAAGCTGTTACTCGGACGGCAAGATGTTACACACGATAGGAGCGACGAGTGGGGCCGAACACCCACCTCATGGGCTGCCAGGAATGGACATGCGGTGATAGTAAAGCTCTTGCTCGAGCTGGAGGATGTTAATCCCGATCGGCCAGACCGCGGTGGCAGGGCACCAATCTCGTGGGCTGCCGGGAATGGGCACGTCGACGTGGTGAAGGTGTTACTGGGACGTACAAGCGTCAACTCCAATCGGCCGGACCTTGCCGGCCGGACGCCAGTTATGTATGCTGCTAGGAATGGGCATGACGCTGTGGTGAAGCTCTTACGTGGGCGGCAGGGCGTCAACTCCGATAGGCCAGACCGCACCGCCCAACGCTACTCTCGTCGGCTGCCGGGAAGGGCCAGGGCGCGGCGGCAGCGAAACTACTAGTTAGAAGGAGAGATATCAATTCTGGCGGGCCTGGTCACTCTTCGCACAAGGCCCTTTGCGAATTTATTTCCACACCTCTCCTGGAAAGGCCTTTCACTCTCTACGCGGGCCTAGGATGATGGCCCGTAGTATCCCCTGTTTTCAAATTTAGTCTAATTGGAGTCGAGTGGGTGGGGCATTGCACTCTAGGATCACGGCTGCTATGCGAGGTTTTCCCTAGTTTTGTATGATATCCAATCTATTCTAGTTTCCGGTTTACAATACATTTTACTTTCTCAGTACTTTATCCTAGTTCCACACTTTCTCACTCCCCTTCGTTTACCCCCCCCCGTGAGCATTGATGTATGCTAGATATGCTGGTCAAGCGTTGGTGCAGTACTACTAGGGTGCAAGTATCCCTCTTTTAACGAGTAGAATTGAGCACTACCGTATTAACTCGAATAAGAGAGCGATGTGCTATGTCGTTGGAGTTGCCCCCTCTGGTAAGGTCTGGTATTTTTGTTTTTTCACCCCCTTTTTTTGCTGTGTTTTCCGCCCCTTCTCCAAGGTAGGGAATTCTTGACTACATAGCACACCGCTCTCTTATTCGAGTAAATATGCGGTAACCGCAAATACTTAATTGTAAATGTTTCCCAATTGGCAGTTAACATTAAAAATACGAGGGTAATTTAGTCCTATGAGCAGAAAGTATTTAAAAAAAAAATACCCGAGAAGATTAATTTATTTATTAATTAAATATAGAAAAGAGCTGCTGCTGTGGGCCAACTGTGGTGGATACATCTCCGGTATCAATACAGATTAACTGGAAATGTGTATGGTTCATTTTTGTGTTCGCTTAAGAAGGAATTGCAGAAGGCGAAGGGGAAAAGAATAAAAAAGATGTGGAACTTGAAAGAGGTCGGGGTGCCTTGGGGCGATTTGTACCCGACACTAGTGCTCCTTTCTCGCGGGAAATAATAGGGAGTTGACCGGTTCTGCTACGATCCTTTTTTGAATCAAGAGATTTTACCACTGAATTTGGCAGCTGCCGGGTGGCTCCGAGTGATGAGTGGTGAGTAGAGGTGGGGGCTTGCCCTGTATCCACGAGGGTCGTGACTACGCGACCGCCAGTAGGTACCCAGCATTGCAACGCATGTACCTCGACTCAAGACAGTATGGAATGATAATAACAATATAGATATGAAATTAATAATAAAATCGATAGAAATAAATAAGTAGGGCACCACTAACCAGTGTTTTTCCTCGCAAGCATGCTCCAGGCTAGACTGCAGAGGAAATCAGAGCTCAATGGCCTAGACTATTAATGTGGTGTGAGTTTTGGGGGCGATGCACTAGCTACGTGGAGTTGGGTAGGGGTACATGAGTTGCAACGCTGGCTACCTACCCTCGGTCGCGTAATTATGACCCCTGTAGATAGCTAATTCTTCCGGAATCTCCGAAATCCCTATTTTTCAAGTTCGCTCGTTGCTATCAAACATGATCCCTTTAGTTTCTAATAAATTCGATGGAAATAGTAAACACTGTTGTCACAGAGATCGAGATCTCTCACTTTGTGCTCGGAAATCCCTCTAGTTAAACTTAAGTTCTACCACCCTAAAAGGGTTTGTCTGGAGGGGTGTTCATGTGCACGAGGAAATCGGTCTCCATGCCAAGAAATATAGCGTGGCTATTTCTACTGTACCACTGCAGTAGTCCGATGGGTTGACACCGGTAACTTATTGGTTTCACAAAGTTTGAGAGGTATGATACCTGTGGAAGTCTTCATCTGTCAGCCGGTCAGGCTGGGCAATTGCGATAAGCCCCGCTTTTCACTCATCCCAGGAATTGTGTCGCCTAACATTACAATTTATCACCAACCCATCCCCAAACATATTCCGAGGAGTGAAGGACAGAAAAACATCTCCAGATCCTGGCTTCATCACTAAGTCCCCTTATAATCCTAATTCCCCAGGGGATAATATTAATACCACTGACTCGCGAAATCATAATCGCAATTCATTTAATATTACCTGCTCCTGGAACTTTAATACTAGCCCCCTTGCCGACAATACCAACGGCTTCAGCATGGATAACGATCGTAACATTGCGGTCACCGATGATCGGTCCGAAATCCTAACTTGGTTATCGCCACTCGAGCCCCACGTACGCCACTACGACATTCAAACAAAGCGGGTTAAGGGCGTGGGTGACTGGATCCCGCGCACAGGGGAATTTCAAAGGTGGAAGAGCGGTGATGGCCAAGGTGAATCGCAAAAGGCAGCAATCTTTTGCTCAGGCAATCTAGGGGCTGGCAAAACCTACATCAGGTAAGAGACGCGACGTCTGAAAGAGAAACAACGGAGCTGTATGTTTTGTCTCACAAGTCACAATTTTAGTTCACTAGTAATAGATACCTTGTGCGATGAACCCGGGGAGCCCGGAGAGGATATTTCCGTGGCCTGCTTCTATTTCGACTCCACGTCCCAAAAGGAACAGTCTACGGCCAGTGTGTTAGGTGCTCTTCTGAAGCAGGTTGTCGGTGGTTTTACCCAAATTCCAAAAGAGATAACGGATGCGTTTCAAAGGCATAAAAAATTCATTGGCGGTCGGAAACTACAACTTCCAGAGATCGTGAGGATTTTGGGAAGTCTCTCGTCTACGTAGCGCACGTATTTCTGTCTCGACGCTGTGGACGAATGCAGTGCACCAGATCGAGCCAATATCCTTCTCTCACTCAAGGAGATCATTGAAATGTCCCCGACAACTCGAGTGTTCTTAACTGGGAGACCCCATATCGGTGGTGAAATGGAAAGGCATTTCCCTTGGGGAGCAGCACTTTTATCGATAAGTCCCCGAAAAGATGACATTATCCGATTCATCCACAAAAGGTTTGCAGAGGACCCAACTTCAGACGAGATGGATGAGAAATTGGAGGCGGAAATTGTGAACAAGATTCTGGAAACTTTCTCAGAGATGTGAGTGTGATCTGCTAGATAGCAAATCCTGCCTATGCAATCTGCTGACATATATATATAGATTTCTGTTGGTTTCTCTGAATCTCGATGTAATACTACAGGAGGCTACTCTCCATCGGCGGCGAGAGGGGCTCCGGGTAATTCCCGATGAGTTGAGCCTAGAATATACCTACGGCGCAACATTAGGTCGGATCGGGGCGCAGGGTAGTCACAAATCAAGACTCGGGATGACTGCTTTGATGTGGATATGTCACTCAGAACGGCCGCTGCGAGCGGAGGAGCTATGTCAAGCGTTGGCGGTGGAAACAGGATTGGCTGATTGCGATACTAACAATGCGCCCTCGATACGGACAGTGTTAAGCTGCTGCCAAGGGCTTGTTGTGCTGGATAAGGAGGGATCGGTTGTGCGACTTATCCACCACACGCTCCAAGGGTATTTGACAAGCCATCGTGACCTTTTCAGGAACCCTCACTCGAAAATTGCGGAGACCTGCTTGACATATCTAAATTCGCAGCGGATAATGGCCCTTTCTGACCCTGGCCTTCAGAGCATTCAACACCCGCCCTTCCTGGCATATTCATCTGTATACTGGGGAGCCCACATGAAAAAAGAACCCACAGATCTTGGGAGAACACTTGCACTGCAACTCTTTAGCAACTACCAATGCCATATATCAATAAAGTTGCTTTTGGAACACACGCTCGGGCGATATCCACTTCCTTCAATTGTGGACTTTTACAAGTTCACGGGACTGCACTGTGCGTCCATCTTTGGACTTGCGGAGGTTGTGAAGTCTCTGGCAGCAATGGATGGTGTCGATATAAACGGCATCGACGAAACTGGAGCCACACCGGTCTTATGGGCTGCTATGAATGGACATGAGGCAGTGGTAAAGTTGTTACTGAAACAGGAAAACATCAGCCTCGCTTCCCCAGACGGTAACGGCCGAACACCAGTGTCGTGGGCTGCCGGGAATGGATTTGAGGCAGTGGTGAAGCAGATACTTGGACGGAGGGGCCTCAGCCCCGCTGGGCCTGACCATACCGACCAAATACAAAACTCGTCGTCCCCAAAGAATAAGCGTAAGGTATGGCTTCAGTTCTCACTTTTGCTGGAAGCCATCTACTCCGACAGTCCGGACAACAGCGGCAGAACACCATTATCATGGGCTGCTGGGAATGGGCAAGATGCTGTGGTGAAGATACTACTTAAACGAGAAGACATCAACCCCGATAAGTCAGATTGTAGGGGCCAAACGCCGATCTCGTGGGCAGCTAGAAATGGACATGGGCCGGTGGTGATGTTGTTACTTGAGCAGGCAGACGTCAACCCTGATGGGCCGGACTACAGAAGCCAGACACCGATCTCGCTGGCTGCGGAGAATGGACATGAAGCAGTGGTGAAGTTGTTACTTGGACGAAAGGATGTCAAGCCTGATAGGCAAGCATTTTGGAGCAAAGAATCTCCGATCTTGTTAGCTGCCAAGAATGGACATGAAGCAGTGGTGAAGCTCCTACTTGCGCAGAAGGACGTCAACCCCAATGGACCGGACAAGAGCGACCGAACGCCACTGTCGTGGGCTGCTGCGAATGGACATCGAGCCGTGGTGGGCCTGTTGCTTGGGCGGAAAGATGTCAGCCCCAATTGGCCAGGGGATTGGGACAAAACACCCATCTCGTTGGCTGCTGCCAATGGGCACGATGCAGCTGTGCGCCTGCTCCTTGGGAGGCAAGACATCAATCCCGATATGCCAGGATCATGGGATAAAACGCCGATCTCATTGGCTGCCGAGAATGGACATAAGGGAGTAGTGCAGCTCCTACTTGAGCGGAAAGACGTCAACCCCGATAGGATGGGGCTGTGGGGTAGAGTCCCGATCTTGTTAGCCGCCGCGAATGGACATGACCAAGTGGTGGGTCTGTTGCTTAGGCGGAAAGACATCAACCCTGATAGGCCGGGCTCTGGAGGCCAGACACCGATCTCGCTGGCTGCCGAAGCTGGACATGAAGCGGTGGTGAAGCTCTTACTCGGCCGAGAAGACGTCAACCCCTATAGACCAGACTATAACGGCCAAACACCAATCTCGCTGGCTGCCGGGAATGGGCATGGGGCAGTGGTGAAGCTGCTACTGGGGCGGAAAGTGGGCAAACCCGACGGGCTAGGCGTATGAGGGCTACCACACTCTCTCACCCTGCTCGGAAGAGGGATTAGGGTGTCCCGAAGTTCATAATAGATTTCCACAAGCCCTACTAGCACTGCCGACGAATCCCGACGGGATACCATTCTTCCTTGTTATCCTCGTGCCTTAATTTTCGCAGAATTCCTGGTGACAGCAAGGGCTGTATCCCTTCCGGTGGCCTCCACTTTCCCCAGCCCTAGTTCAGCCCCCACGGAGCCGATGCCATCTCCATAATTCCCTCCCGCTTTCTTCCCTTCCTCTCCTGCCTTGATCAAAACAAAACTACCACCTCCCGAGGTGACTCTTTGCCCTAGGTCATTCGCGGGTCTACTTCCGTCCCCCTGCCGGGGGTACCTTCATTTATAACCCGGGTACCGGAACAATGACCCCCGACTCCCCCACCTTTTCCAAACCCGGTGTAATTTAAGCCGAAGTGAGAAATCGCACTCAAGAGCTGTGGCTGCTGTGTGAGGTTTAGCTTGGTCTTTATGACATCTAATTTTACCACTGTTTCTGGTATTCGATAGGTTTTGCTCTCTGTGCATTTTATCTTTGTTCTTCATACTTTCTTCTTTTCACATTCTCTCATTTCTCCTCTCCATACAGGTCGGGGTTACCAGGTTATTTTGAATCAATATATTTATGTTAGGGGGAGAAGTATATGTTTAGATATCGTCTCGATAAAGAATGTTTAAAGCTGCGATATCTAACCTTGCTATTGAAATGCATGCGTATCCAGAAACCTTATTGACATTATATGTGGCAGCACCCCCGTCGGGAGCATGTGGTTATATTGAGTGGGTATCCACGAAACTATTGGGTTTCTCTCGCATATCGCATCCCTCACTCGTGAAGGGGATCGTATCATAGTTAATAGAGCAAATCCTAACCTAACCCCAGACCCACAACGGGTGAGAATGAGAGAGCTATGTGCTGGAAAGCCTTGCTATGTTGAAAGCATAAATGCAATTGAAAGATATAGTTAATACCCCCACATGGTAACCATGCTAGCTGGGGTACATGCCGTTGAGCTGGTTGACCCTTGAGGAAGAGCATTACCGGTAGGCGACACGGTGGCAAAGCCCGCAAGCCGGGTGTGAACATGGCCAAAGTACTTAAGGTGTTCAATGATATGGTGCTCGGAGAACAATTGACCGAGCTCTGAGAATTGATAGCAACTCAACACTCCCGATCACTCTGCACTTTAAACACTATCCAAAGAAATTTCTCTAGATCAAATATGAATCTCTATGCATTCTACTGTGAATTTACATTCTTAAATTTTTTTGCCCCTATAATATTGGGGTTGGTGGGGGGGGGGTGTGCAGTTTTCATGTCCGGAATTTTCCGTGTTCGTTGATACGCGGTTAATTTTGTCCACGGACAATACAATCGCATAGTGGGTGGAGAAATAACTGGGAGTATACAGGGCATGGTGACTTTGTTCAAACCAGTGCTCTATCGTATCATATAGGGAATCCGGTCTATAGTATTGCCGGCTTGTTAATTAAAGGGTTCGCGCCCCCGGGTGCGGTTGGAGCTATTGATGATAGGCTAGTATAGCGAAGCAACTGCTCAGATTGGAAGATTGAAAGAATGTCAAGTCTCGCGGAGAGTAGTGGAAACAATTGCTTGCGGAAAGCTTAGGGGGAGTCGACCAGGGCCGGAGGGCATGAACTAATATATAGAGCTTAATCGGAGAATCCGGTAGATACATTCCCTCACCTTGCTATCCCAAGGAAGGTAACTCGATGTTATTGAAGCGCATCAATCTCAGGTTGATAATTTAGACCCGGAGGACAAAAGGGACATGAGTTTTTTATGAAATGCAACCATCGATAAAAAAAAACTAACCGCAAAACTTCCAAGACAAGAATCCTCTCCAATGCCCACCACACGACATACCAGCACATGCCAAAGGGTGAATACTGAGGACGCAGAGGCCTCACTCCACCTGGCACGAACTCTGTCTAATATGCTTATATAGGGTGGATTTTAGGGCCCGTTTACCTATCCGTCGCGTTTCGAGATTTTGGTGGGGAAACTAGACGGTGGCATCTCAACCAACATCCTATTCCAATAGACATACCAAAACTGTTTACCTAATTTTTCACCGTTCTATATTCCAGCTGCTAGAGGGTCAAAACCCGACGCAGCTCAAAAGGTCCTTTTGCAACCACCATCTATCAACACCACCCATACATCATGCACCCAATCATAAGAATACCAACTTATTGGCTCTAATTTTTTTGCACAATCAGCAATCCATTCTCTCATAACCCAGGGTGAGTTCAGAGACAAAATTCCTATCTTCTGTTTGTGAGGAGGCATTCTTGGTCAGTCCAATATCTCGGTTGCCGAGCACTGTTGAGAGTTGAAAGCTACATGGTTGCACACCTCCTGTCGGTTAATCGAATTTTTCACACTAAACTATACTAGACGGTATATTTAGGTAAACACACACCCATCCCACCGTCTAGCCTTCCTTAACGGTCGGCACCGTCTTCGGTTGCTAGACGGCCGTCTGTAGGTAAACGGGCCCTTAGGCTGGGGTCTATTAGGGCAGAATCGGTCCACCGCAGGCCACAACCTAGGTTACCCGGCGGCCACCATCAACTGAGGGAGCAGTTGTGCATATGACCAGAAGCTCGGCAAGAGACCATATCTTCTTTACCGGGACCGTGGGTTCTAAGATAGAATGGCTTGGGAATTCTGGGACTCCGCGCTGGGAGTCTGTAGAGGCGTGGTTGTGGTAGTTGCTGCATTGATGTTTTATTCCTGATGCCAAGATTTCTTTTTGGCGATGGTTCCGTTGCACAAAAACTCATGCGCTTTTGTCCTTCAGATAACTTATCTGTTTGAGGGGTTCAGAGTTCCCGCCAAGGCTGCCCACCCCACCCCCGGAGAAAGCCAGGTGGGAGGCTTACAAGGAAACGCGCGCGCTCGCACCTACCAAGTTCTTGTTGGAGATTGACGATTTTAGGCTGCTCACCACATACACACTTTCGTTCCTGCATAAGGCGAAACGCATCTACGATATTGTTAACCAGATGGTTGCTTCGACAGCGTTCTACCACTATTAGCTTCTTACGATCCAATGCCACCACCCTGCATACCTGATGCGACACCATCAAACACCGATCTACTGACAATGAAGCGCAAACACAGTCAATAGCCAAACATCTACCGTACCCTCGGCCATGAACTCGATCCGAGGCCTCTGGCATAACTGCACCCTCGGCCAAGGAGCTCTTGCCTCGGAAGTGTTACGGCAAAGCGAAACAGAAGGAAAACCTAGGGATGGAAAGTGGGAGAGCAATCCGGCATGTGCAGGGGGTATGCCGGGGAAGAATGTTCTCTGTTGATAAGGATATAAGGCAGCCCGTTATTCCCTTTGTTCATTTAGATATTATCTCACTCATCGCATTCTGTCACGGTTTTACGGTCATCTCTTGTCAAAGTCATTCTTTCTTGCACACAATCTCTTTATTCTTTGTTGTTCTCTGATATATTTTGTCTATCACCGTTGTTCGTATAAATAAAAGTTTCATGCTGTTCGGTAACTTAGGATTGGATCCACTGCGCCTAACCGCCCAATAATTGTTTAAAAGTTCTTATGCTCGGAGTGTGTGGTGTGGCTGTTTCCTCCTACTCTGATGTGGCTACAGGCGTGATATTGGTTTCACAAAGTTCGGGAAGGATGGCTAGACCGAGTGTTCATCACCTGCTTAGTAGGCTGTGCATTTTTGATAGGCCCCACTTTTCTCTCACTCTTGGGAATCCTATCGCATAAACTACCCTACTCCATCACCCAATCTTCTGCAACATCCCGAACAGCGAGGAGCTGAAAAATGTCTCAAGATAAGGGCCCCTTTACCTGGAATGCGGATTCTTTTAATACTACCGGCTCTCTAAACTACAACACTAACTCTCTTAACAACAACAACAACTGTTTCAATACCCACATTACTGTGACCGATGACAGGGCTGAAATCTTAACTTGGTTGTTGCCTCTCGAGCCGCGCTTACGCCACTCTGACCTCGAATCACGCCGGGTTAGAGACGTAGGCAACTGGCTTTTACAGACCGAGGAATTTCGAAGCTGGAAGAGCCGTAATGATCAAGGTAGGTCGAAAAAGGCGACCATATTTTGCCCGGGCAATCCGGGGGTCGGTAAGACCTACATCAGGTAAGAGAGGCGATATCGGGAAAGGAGGGTGAAACGCTCGAGATTTGTTCTGACAGGTTGCGATTCTAGTTCACTTGTAATAGATACATTGTGCGATGAGGCCGGCAAGGCTGGAGAGGACATATCCGTGGCGTGTTTCTATTTTGACTTCGCTGCCCAAAAGGAGCAGTCTGCGGGGAATATGTTGGGTGCTCTGCTGAAGCAAGTTGTCGGCAGTTTTAAGCAGATTCCAAGAGAAATAAGAGATGTGTTTGAGAAGCACAAAAAAGTCATCGGCGGTCGGGGACTGCAACTACATGAGATCGTGAAGCTGTTGGGGAGCCTTTCGTCTATTCGCCCCACGTTCTTCTGTCTAGACGCTCTGGACGAATGTGCGGCACCGCATCGAGCCAAGATCCTTATTTCGCTCGAGGAAATCATCTCAATGTCGCCAGTCACCCGTGTTTTCTTGACTGGAAGACCTCATGTCGGTGGTGAAGTGGAAAGGCACCTCCCGAGTGGAGTAGCTGTTGTATCGATAAGTCCCCGAAAGGATGATATTATCCGATACATCCGCACAAAACTTGCGGAAGACACAACCTCAGACGAGATGGATCAGGGTTTGGAGGCGGAAATTGTAAAGAAGCTACCGGAAACCGTCTCGGAGATGTGAGTATGATCGGCTAAATAGGAATCCAACCCAAGCCATCCGCTGACAGTTATATATCTAGATTCCTCTTAGTCTCTCTGAATATCGATGCTATTTTACAAGAGACCACCATTTATCAGAGGCGAGAAAGGCTCCGGGTAATGACAGATGGATTGGGCCTGGAGGATGCCTACGGTGCAACCTTCAGCCGGATCAAGGCGCAGGGTGGTCAGCGATCAAGGCTCGGGATGAGTGCGTTGATGTGGATATGCCATTCAGAACGGCCGCTGCGAGCGGAGGAGCTATGTCAGGCTTTGGCGGTGGAAATAGGATCAACGGATTATAATGCTAACAATGCTCCCTCAATACGGACAGTGTTAAGCTGCTGCCAAGGACTTGTTATGGTGGATAAGGAGGGATCAACTATTCGACTAATCCACTACACGCTCCAAGAGTACTTGACCAGTCATCGTAGCCTTTTCGGGAGCCCTCACTCGAGGATTTCAGAGTCCTGCCTGACATATCTGAATTCGCAACAGGTAATGGCACTTTCGGGCCCCCGCCCCCACAATATTCAACCCTCCCACTTCTTGGAATATTCATCTCTATATTGGGGAGCCCACATGAGTAAGGAACTCTCGGAGGGTGGGAAAACCCTTGCACTGAAACTCTTTAGTCACTACGAATGCCATATATCAGGCAGGCTACTCTTGCAACACGCGTTAGATGTACCTTCTCTTGGTTCTACTGGGGGCCTTTACAAATTTACAGGACTGCACTGTGCGTCCATATTTGGGGTTGCGGAGGTTGCGAGGGTTTTGACAATGATGGATGGTGTCGATATAAACAGCATGGATGAGACTGGTGCTACACCACTCTTATAGGCTGCTATATGAATGGACGTGAGGCGGTGGTGGAGCTGCTTCTTGGGCGGGAGGACATCAATTCCGATTGGCCTGACCCCTACGGCCAAACACCACTCTCGTGGGCTGCTGAGAATGGGCATGAGGCAGTGGGAAAGCTACTGCTCGGGCGCGGAGAAGTCAACCCCGATAGGCCAGACGATGAGTGCCAAACGCCTATCTCGCGCGCTTCTAGGAATGGACATGAGGCAATGTTGAAGCTGTTGCTAGAACGGGAAGACGTCGACCCCGATAAGCCAGACAATAGCGGCCGAACCCCAATATTGTGGGCTTCCAGGAATGGACATGACCAGCGTTCGCAAGCGGCCAGTCCGGTCAGGCTTGGGTTTAGGGCGGCCGGCCTGGGCTTTTTTTGCTGCCGGCCGGGCCGGACTGTGGGCTACAGTCCGGCTTTCAGGGCCTATCTGACCGGGCCTGGCCGGACTGCAGATATCTGCAGGCCTTCGAGTGATAAGATGTGATTGGGATAAGATAAGGAGATGAAACGCCAAGAGTTACGGCCGCAAAAGAGTGGATCAACGCGCAACCAAGGAGGAAACTTTCTTTCCATTCACCCTTGCTCTCATGATCGTGCTCATGGCTAACTAACGTGAGAACAGCGCTCCCCCACCAGCCCCACTAGTATGAAAACCAAAAAAATAAATTAAAATTATAAATACATAGAATACCTAGTAGAAATTAATATCCGACCTGGGGAAATTTCTCTGTGGTGTAAGGGCAAGGTGATAAGGAGAGTTCCTTTGCCGTCCATCATGCGTGAATGGTTAAGGGCCTGTTTAGCGACCGTTTCTACTGTGAAAATGGCTTTCTCTCCGTTTTGAAAGGGAAGGGAAAGGGCGATTTGTATGGGGGAACGGAAAGGAACCGTTACATCCAAACAGGCCCTAATTTTGTCAACGTGCTATAGCAATAAATCGAGTGATAAGAGAAAACAAGCAACTATGATACCTCCTCTCTGTCTACTCGGATATCTAAAACCTATCAGAATATTATTATTAATTTAAATGGTGTGGCTCAAGCCTGAAAAACCAACAGATATCTGCGGCATCTTCAGATATCTGGCGGTATCTTCAGATATCTGCGGGCATCTTCAGATATTTGCAGGCATCTTCAGATATCTGGCGGTATCTGAAGATATCTGCTGGTATCTTCAGATATCACCCACCCATCAACAAAATATTGACTTGTCACATGGAATATAGCGAAAGCCTGGCCTACGAAGCCCAGGCCTGTCTCACACTGGCCTGGCCTGGCCGGACTGAAAGCCGGCCGGTTATCTGCAGGCCGACCTGGCCGCTTGCGAACACTGGACATGACTCCGCGGTGAAATTGTTACTAGGACGGAAAGACGTGAACCCCGATAGGCCAGACGATGACCGCCGAACCCCTATCTTGTGGGCTGCCAGGAATGGACATAAGGGAGTAGTGAAGCTGTTACTTACCCGAGAAGACGTCAACCCCGATAGTTTAGACTTCGTCCGCCGAACACCAATCTTGTGGGCTGTTGTGAATGGGCACGAGGCAGTGGTAAAGCTGTTACTAGGACGGAAAGATGTAAACCCCGATCGGCTAGGCCTCGTCGGCCGAGCACCAATCTCACTGGCTGCCGAGAATGGACATGAGGCAGTAGTGAAGCTGTTACTTGGATGCGAAGAGGTCAATCCCGATAGGCCTGACGTTCGGGGCCGAACAGCACTCTGGTTTGCTACCTGGCGTCAACGCGGAGCAGTGGTGAAGCTGCTACTAGGACGGAAAGACGTCAACCCCAATAGGCCAGATGATAACGGCCAAACACCTATCTTGCGGGCTGCAAAGGATGGACATGAGGCAGTGGTGAAGCTGCTGCTAGGACACGAAGACGTCAACCCCTATAGCCCAGACAGGCGGGGCCAAACACCAATCTCGTTGGCTGCCAAGAATGGACATAGGGCAGTAGTGAAGCTATTACAAGAATCGGAAAGTGCCAACCCCGATAGGCTTAACTTATGAGGCCTACTGCACACTACATCAAAAGACTAGCCAGGGTGTCACAATCAAGCCTTCCAATGGGTTGGGCCTTCGTTGGGTTAACCCGGGTCTTTCGTTGGGCTGGGCCGGGTTCATTGGGCCGGGCTCACTCAATAGCTTCCCTGGGCCGGGCCGGGCCTGAGGGGGCCCGGC
>Ga0307517_10003166_pt1 | contig 25861 bp, 21 predicted proteins | sample 23_EM_MG_FD_194515 | JGI IMG/M metagenome (GOLD analysis project Ga0307517, IMG submission 194515) | Populus trichocarpa ectomycorrhiza microbial communities from riparian zone in the Pacific Northwest, United States - 23_EM | ecosystem: Host-associated > Plants > Roots > Unclassified | place... | reverse complement strand
CACCATGAAGTTAGCTGAAAAAAATATTCTGCTTCCCGCTTTTTTGTTCCTCTTCCAATCCGCCATTGGCCAAACCAAACCCTATGATCCGGATCAGATGTATGCCGTAGATACCTTAAAAGCTGATCTCCAATTAGTAAGACAGAAATTGGAGAAAACCCATCCGGGCCTGTATCGCTATTCTGCAGAATTTTCCATGGATGCTTTTTTTGACAGCCTTGGCCATACCATTACCCACCCAATGAAAGAGCAGGAGTATCTAAGCATTTTAACGCTTCTCAATGCAAAGATCAGGGATGGGCATACGATGTTCTTGCCAGGTAGTGCTGCCAGCAGCTATAACAATACCCTGGGCAGGTTCTTCCCTTTTTCTGTAATTAATATCGAAGGGAAGCTTTATATTACAGAGAACTACTCCAACGACAGTACGATCCGCGAAGGAGAGGAGGTTTTGAGCATTAATGGGCAAAGTACGCCTGATATCATGTTCCAATTGCTCGCCAGGCAAATCCGCGATGGAAATAACCAAACTTACCCAAAATGGATACTTGATCATTATTTTGCAGCTTACTATAGCTTTACATTTGGTCAGCCGGATCAGTTCTACGTGGAATTTTTAAATACCGCAAACGAACGTCATAAAAACAGGGTGACAGCTCTGACAAAAGACAGCATAAGGATCATACGGCAAGTCCGTTACTTTGACAGACATCCGCAGGCGGTCGAGGGTCAGGGCATTACCCTCGGGGAAGATAAGAATACAGGTACGGCTATCCTGACAATTAAAAGTTTCGATCCTGACCTACTAAAGTCAATCTACAAACAGGATTACAGGTATACCATGGATAGTCTTTTTTCGCTCCTGCACTATCACCGGACAGAGAATCTTATTCTGGATCTGCGTGACAACCAGGGAGGCGACTTTCCACCGGCCCGCCGCTTGCTCTCCTATTTAATCATAGAACCTTCCCGCTTTTTAATGGATGGAAAAGAAGCAAGGCTAATTCAGCCTAAGGTCAACCATTTTTCGGGGCGACTATTTGTGTTGATGAATGGAGGCAGCTTTTCCGCTACAGCAATTGTTATCGCCATTCTTGAAAGGGATAAAAGGGCAATTTTTATAGGTGAGGAAACAGGTGGCAATAAACATATCATTTGTGGAGATCCCGGAGAAGAGGTGTTGCCACGAACAAAGATCAGAAGCTATATTTCCAGCGTCACGTATCGAATCCTTGCTGGCGTCAATGATGGTCATGGTGTATTTCCCACATATCCTGTTGTTCCGGACATCACGGATATCTTAATAAGAAATGACGCCCCGAAAACGCTGGCCCTGAAACTTATTTCTGGAAGGCACCAGGCCATTCTAACTCATGAATAGCCCTGTATTCTTCGAATCATCACCTCCTGGGATACAATACAGTCGCCACTTTACAATCCGTAATGGCCCTTGCCTTATGAGGAATATTGGACGGAACGACACTTATCATTCCCGGGCTGAGCGTATCTGTTCTATCGCCGACCTGCATTTCCAAAACTCCCTGCAATATAATGTCAACGGCCTCTTCCACATGCTGATGCAAAGGCACTTCAACACCGGCTTTCATATCTGTATAGGCAATAGTGAGATTTTTAGTCTGAATGGAGCTTAAGAAAGCCCCTTTCATGGCCTCTACCCTCTCCAACCTGTCCAATGCAATAAAATGATCCATGGTCTGTATTTTAGAAAGTTTATGCAAACATGCGATGGAAAAGTCGTCAGCACAATAGTATATTTGTACCATACTAAATTTCGGTCATATGCATGCGAGCGCTCCCACCACTACCCTGGCCCCTGGCAACGAGTCAGTGGGAGGAGGCTCTATCCGCATGATCTTGACTGTTGCCGATCCGGATACGCTTTTCGCTCAGGCCCTGGCGGCAGGGGCTTCGGAGATCTTCCCAGTAGGCGAAGGACATGGCTGGAAATTGGGGCGTCTCGTCGATCCGTTCGGATTGCACTGGGAGATCGGTCATCCCCTTGCTTCCGAGTAAGAAGATATTATTGGGGATCTAAATGCTCTTTTATTATTTTTACAAAATCAACAGATACACCTGCCAGAAAAGCGATCTTTTCCGCGGTAAAATCCGTATTGGCCAACAGATTCTCTACAAAAAGACGTGTAGCCTTTTCCACTCCCTCTTCAGTCTTTATTTCCGCCAATTGTTCAATAATACCCATAGTATTTATTTTACCGGTTAGCCGTAAGGTTATAGGCAAAAATAAAGGGAATTAATCTCCCTTTTCGAACAACTATTGCACCCACTACATTTATTAAACTTATATAACAAAAAAGTCCGTAGTTCAAAAGAACTACAGACTTTTCGCGGGCTTTCATGTAGCCCTGGATCTATGATTGAGGATCTGAAGTAGCTGCTGTTAATGGTGGGTCGTGTCCGGCACTGTCGTATCTCTCTTTATGGTGTCCGTCCGGTTCATATTGGTAGAATCCGAACTGCTCATCGTACTGTCCTGGGCGCTCTTTGAGGGATTGCTGGGATTGTTACAGCTGATCGCTAACAACGCCAACACAATGGCGGATAAAATGAAGTTCTTCATACCTGAATTTTTTAAAGTTTACGATTTTCCGGCATCTATTCAATTCCCATGCCATCGGATCGGGTGACTGATCCAGGGGTATGTTAAACGGGCCTTCGTCCCATTTTCCGTTAAATTGGGGATTTTTTTCTCCTATTCCTTCTCATACTGCAGCATGGACCCGCCATCCACGGAAAAATCACCGGAAAGGAAGGTCAGGGTATTACCGGTTACCTGGAGAAAGATCTTGTTGCCCCCGGTGTTCCCGTCATAAATGATCCGGTATTTATATTGTCCGGAGGGTACCACCAGCGCGTCAAAGGAATTGTCCCGCACGATGTTGTAGGAGCCGCTTTTTAGAGTCTGCCCTTTTGAAGAGACCCTATAGGTGCCGGGAGTGAAGATCAATAGGCTGTCGTTGCCCGGTGGATAATTCCTGGTGGGGATGATACTGGCTTGTGACGCTCTGATCTCCCAGGTCCCGACGATGGAGAAAGGTATCTTTTTGCCGCAGCTGGCTAAGAACAGGGAACAGGCGACGAGGCAGGTCAGGGCGCCGGCCAATATGATTTTTTTCATGGTGCAGGCTTTATACCCTGTTGACAAGCCCGCCGGCAGGACCGTTGCATCAGGCCTTCTCCCCGAGTAATTTCCCCATCCTGATCACTTCCAGTCCTTCCCCATCCGGCATCGGCACCCGGGTTTGTGAATAGGGTTCATATCCCAGCGCCGAATACAGCGGTACGCCCGGCAAGGTAGCGCCCAATTCCATTTTCTTAAATCCATGCCGCATCGCCTCTTCCTCGCAGAATCCGATCATCTTCCGCGCGATCCCTTTTCTCGCCCATTCCGGCCGTACAAAAAAAGCGCGGATACGGGCGGCATCCGTCGCGGGGTCCAGCAGCGGATCGGCCTCCGACTTATGATTGTCCCCGCCATAGAGAGTATGGCGCCTGCTCCAGCCTCCACAGGCAATGATCCTCCTCCGGCCTCCGCCACATAATAGGTGCCGTCGACCAGCAGTTGCGTATCGACGCCGAAAATATATTTCAGCGCGCTTTCAATCTGCCCCCGGGTATAATAGTCCCTGCTTAGCTCCCGCACAGAAGAGCCTATCAGTTCCTGCAATACAGGAATATCATTAAAATCTGCCTTACGAATGCTGCTGTCCATAAAAAATTGTCCTGCAAATCTACTTCAATAATCCATATCCGGTCATCCCCCTTTCGCGGTGGGGAACTTCCTGAATTGATAGGTAAAGCTCAGCAGCCAAAGGCGGCCGGGGAGGTTCGATTGACGGGTCTCCGTATAGTTCGTGCCCACCGTTTGGGTATAGCTGGTGCCGGCGCCCAGCAGGTCGAAGGCGGAGAGACGTAGCTGCCCCGTGTGATTGGCGAACAGGGTCTTGTAGATCGATGCATTCCAGAGTGTAACCTGGCGCGAAGGCAACCCGGCCTGGCTGCCGGTGATCTGTAAATTATAATTACTGGATACGGTAAGGGCCCACGGAAATTCATAGGAAGCATCCAGCATATAGTTCTGCAGGGAGGTCTTTGTGCTTTGGTAGGTGTTCAGCGAGTAGTCGGACGCCGTAAGGTCGGCCGCAGCCGAAGCATCGATGAATAATTTTTCCAGGGGATGATAGTTCACATAAAGACGACCGCCCCAGCCCGTAGAAGTGGTGGTGTTGGCCGCTCCGTCGACATAGCTGATGTCATGGCCGTATTGACCGTGTAGCCCGGCATTGCCATTACCCTTTTTATTACCCAGGGGAAAGCCATAATTCAGGTTAGCATTCAAATGATAGACGCCCTCTACATTGATATATTGTACCTGCTGTACGCCGCCCGGCAATAAATTGGTGGCCGTTGTGATGCCGTGCTCCGTGGTATTGCCATCCAGGGAGGCTTGAAAATTCCGGAAGTTGGTGCTGTTGAAGCTGTTGAAATTGACGTTGACGCTATGATCGAATTGTTGCTGCAGGCTGGGATTGCCGAGCCGGACCAGGAATGGATTGCTTATATCCGGCAAGGGCTGCAGCTGATCGATAGTAGGGGTCCTGCTGGCGCCATTATAGCCCAGATTGAGGGTCTTGCTTTTTCCCAGGGTCCAGATAAGGCTGGCCCGGGGGAACCAATTGGTAAAATCCTGACCCAGGTGACTATCCAGCGAATAGTTATCGTTTCGTAAGTCGGTAAATTGTGCCCCGATGCCTAATTGATAACGCAGCTTCCCCTCGGTGGTGTTAAAGCCGGCGCTGACGTACTGCACGGTATTGCTGTTGAAGAACCGGTTGGTGGTCAGGGTGTCCAGTCGATCGTATTTCCCCGTGGCGCTGTCATAATCGAAACTCTTTTTATCCGACCGGCTATCGTTGGTAGTGGCGCGGTAGGCTACATCGAGGACATGATGGCTTCCGACAGGTTCCGTATAGGCAAAGGAAACGCCATAGCCCCCGCCGGAACTATGTTGCCCGGATCGTTGATCTCTCAGCGTGCGCTGAACAAGATGGCCCGTGCTGTCAAAAGCGTCGACACGGGAATAAAGCCCCGCGGGCATATCCTGTGACTGGATGGAACCCGAGAACCCCAGGTAAAGGCTGCGGCCTTTTTTATGGAACAGGTGGCGGTAGTCGATATTGTGGTTAAGGTTCCAGCCTTTGGAAGAGGAAGTGTTGTTGGTCACGCCCATGCTGCTTAAATAGGCATGGGCCGGCTTTTGCGTCCGGATCGCCACGCTGTCCAGGGAAGAATTGTCGTTCTGCTGGGATGACCAGATACTGTGCATTTGCAGGATATTGGCGGAGTCGATCTTGTATTCGAAGGAGGCAAAAGCGTGATAACCCGAATTCCGCGCATCCGACCGGCTATACCTGTTCTCCAGCAAGGACGAATCCGCCAGGAATGTCTGACGGTCCGTGGTCGACAGAAGCTTGTTATGAGAAGAATTCCTTCCGCCGTTAAGGGTAGCCGTCACCTTGGGACCCCAGTTATCGCGATAGTTCAGATTGGCGTTGGTGAAGGATTGGATCCCGCCGGTGCTGGGACCATAGCTATGTTCCGCGCCCGTGAACTGGTTGTTGATATTATTGGCATCCACGGTGCCCAGCAGCCAGCGGGAGGAAGAAAGGTTCGTAATGGTACCCCCGGCCGAATAGCTGCTATTATTTCCCGCGCCGGCATAGAGTTTTCCGAAATAGCCTCTTTTCTTATCTTTCTTGAGCTTGATATTAAGGGTCTTCGTGGTGCTGGCTTCCTTCACGCCTGTCAGCCGGGCCTTTTCGGACTGCGAATCATAGGCCTCGACCTGGGCGACCAGGTCGGCGGGAAGGTTTTGCGTGGCCGTCTTCAGATCGCTGAGGAAGAACTCCTTTCCATCCAGGTAGATCTTATCCACCTTGCGGCCCTGCATAGTGATATTCCCGTTCTTATCCACCTCTATGCCCGGCAACCGCTTCAGCAGGTCTTCCACGCTGGCATTGGGACGGGTGGGATAGGCGCCTGCATTGAAGGCAATGGTATCGTTGCGTACGATCGCCGGAGGGATCGTGGCCCGGACGACTACCTGCATCAGGGGATTGGCGGAAGGGCGAAGGCGTATGCGGACAAAACGCGAAGCCGTATCGGTGGCGCGAAGAGCCAGGACGAGGGTGTCGGGCGCATACCCGAGATACGTGGTGATGAGCCGGTAATTGCCGGGAGCAGGCCTGCGAAGGAGGAAGCCATTCCTATTGCTGCGGACACGCTGCAAGGCTGCCCGATCGGTCACGCCCTCCAGGGAGACCGTGGCGTCTTCCAATGCTGCACCAGTCAGGCTATCGGTCACCAGCCCCCTGATGGGAGGGGAAGATTGGGCATAGATCTGAAAACTGGCTAACAGGGTGGCCGAAAGGATCAATAATCTTAGGTTCATGCTTGGTAATATCTATACCCGTCACTCGCGATAAAGATAAGAAAAACAAATTCCGGCAAAAGGCGAAGGGGAATAGTCTTAATAGTTTAACATTTCTTAAACTCCCTTCCTTTCCGGCCCCCGGATGACCCCGGACAAGGCAGGGATAGCCTAATTCATTAAAAACCCCTTAATTCTATCCCTACACATAATCTATTAGGGGTTTCTACGTTATATCACTGACCCAATATTCCTGTCATTGAATGAACGCTATGAGATGGATTCCAAAGTCCAGGATTATCATACATCGTAAGATCACCTGGCTGCTGCTATTTTCTATCTTCTCCATGGCTATGGCCAGCTGGCTGCTATATGTAGCGAAAAACAATATCGACAGGACCAGCTTACGCATCAACGAGACCTACGAGACCATCGGCTCGATCCACCAGCTACTTACCGCGACCGCCCATTCCGACCCGAACATCCATCTTTACCTGGACTCCCTTCAGGAGAATGCCCGGGACAACAATGACCTGGGACCGCAGATGGTCTTGCTGCAAGCTTATATTGCCAAAGGGACCGCCAATACGGATACCGTCAGGGCTTTGCTGCACTCCATGATACATACAGAAAAGCAACTGCTGGCAGAACGCAAACTGGCCAATGACCAGGCCGGCCGCAGAACGACCGCTGGCCTGCTGATAGGTAGATTTATCGCCTTCCTCCTGGTGGTCGTCCTCCTCATCCAGCTGAATAATGATATCAGCCGCCGCAAACGGGCGGAGATGGGATTGCTGGAAAACCAGGAAATGCTGATGCAGGCCATCGGTGAGGCGCAGCAGGCCAAACAATTGCAAGAGCAGTTCCTGGCCAACATGAGCCACGAGATACGAACGCCGATGAACGGCATCAAAGGAATGACGGACCTGCTGCTGGGCACTCCCCTTTCCTCCAAGCAGCATGAACTGGCCGGCATCATCAAAAGCTCGGTGAACAACCTCCTGGTCATCGTCAACGACATCCTCGATTTCTCCAAGATAAAGGCGGGCAAGCTCAATATCGAAAAGATCGATTTTTCCATAAAAGACGTGCTGAACAGCTCCGTCGCCATCTTCGAGCATCGCCTGAAGAAAAAAGGGCTGCTGCTCCGCGTAGATGTGGGCCCGGATATTCCCGCAGTGCTGGTCGGCGATCCCCACCGGCTCAACCAGGTATTGATCAACCTGCTGGGCAATGCCATAAAATTTACGGACCAGGGGCATATACATATCCAGGTCTCCGTACAGGAAAGGTCAGAAGAAAGGATCGTATTATCTTTCTCCATCACGGACACGGGCATCGGCATGTCGCCGGAAAATCTTCCTTATATCTTCGACAGCTTCTCCCAGGCAGGACTCGATATATCCCGGCGCTACGGAGGTACAGGCCTGGGCCTTACTATCTGCAAACAATTGCTGAACCTGCAGGGAGGGGATATCACCGCAACGAGCAAGTCACGGAAAGGCTCGGTCTTCCAATTCCACCTGCCTTATGGTTATAGCACCAATACCAACCCGCAACGGACCAATGCCGTCATCGCCCACGATTATAGCAACCTGCTGACAGGTCGCCGCTTCCTGGTAGCGGAAGACAACGAGATCAATCAGAAGCTGATCGACTATGTACTGAGAAAAGCCGGCGGCACCGTGGAACTCGTTAACAATGGCGCCGAGGCGATACGATACCTGCAACATGACAAGATCTTCGATCTCATCATCATGGACCTGCAAATGCCTGAAATGGACGGTTATGCGGCCACGAGGTATATCCGCAACGACCTCCACATGGAGACCCCCATCATCGCCATGACCGCCACCGCGCTGAAAGGCGAGCAGCTGCAATGCATCGAATCCGGCATGAATGAATATATGACCAAGCCCTTCGAATTCGCGGACCTCTATAAAAGGATCAGCAGCCTGTTGAGCTGAGCCCTGCCCGATCACTGGAATCCCGCTACCCGGTGTAAGACCACCGGATCGTACAGCACGCCATCCTTTATCACTGTCCTGACCTTTCGTATATCCCGGATATTTGTCAACGGATTGCCGTCCACGATGATCAGGTCGGCCTGCTTACCCGTCTCCAGCGTTCCGGACTGCTGAGCCCTGCCCATGACCCGGGCGGGAATGATCGTAGCCGTCTGGATGGCTTCCAGCGGACTCAGCCCGCCCGCCACATATAATTCCAGCTCACGGGCGACGCTATAACCGGGAAAGCCCATATCGGTCCCTGCTACAATAGGAATGCCTTCGTCGTGCATTACTTTCACCAGTTTGGCCAGCGCTTCCTGCATGGGCTTAAAAGCGGCGGCTCTTTCCGCAGGCATGCCCATCGTTTTGAAGAGGGTCTGCAAAGGCAGCGGCAAGGAATTGAATGCCGGTTCCATCAGGAAGATATCACTGGTCACCGGGCGCAGGATCATCTCGAATACGCCCAGGGTCGGATCGACCACCACCTGGTGTTCTTTCAGGAACCGGATCACCGCCTTGCTGGTGGAATCATCGAAGTCGATGGAACGGTCCTTGTTGATCTTCATGATCGCATATACATACTGGATATGGTTCACCATATTCATTCCGCTGTCGACACCCTGCTGCAAGTTCATTCCCTCGGGTATATGGCCGGTAACGGTGAGACCGAGACGGTGCGCCTCTTCGCAGATGGCCTTGACGATGGGCGGCGTCACGGAACTATAGATCTTGATCTGTACAAAGCCGTTCTCCTTATACTTATCCACGGCGGCGATGGCCTCTTCCTTCGTCGATGCGCGGACAATGCCCAGCCCCATCGGCCCGGGACCATCGATGATACCGGCTTTCAATATGCGCGGCCCGATGCCTTTGCCGCCATCGATGGCGCCCTGGATGGCATTGATATATTCGTATTCGTTGCCGCAATCCCTTACCGTCGTGACGCCGGCCGCCAGGTAGGCCGGGCCCCATTCCGCCTGCTCGAAGTGGGAATGCATATCCCATAGTCCCGGCAGGATCGTTTGGCCTTCGGCATGGATCACTTTGGCTCCGGCGGGGACCGCCAGTTCGCCCACCTTTCCTGTTCCTTTGATCACTCCGTTCTCCACCAGGATCACCGAATTTTCAAGGACAGCGCCTCCTTTGACATCGATCAGCTTGCCTCCTACGATCGCCAGGAGCGGCTGCTTGCCGTTCCCGACCTTTCCCACGGCGGCCGTGAAGAGCTGCATGCCATAGGTGGCGGCCCGGGTGATCAATACCGGCATCAACGATTCATAAGGCTCCCGCATCATTTCCAGTTTATCCCCTTCGGCGTCGTTGGTGATCAGGCATACCAGGTTACCCGCGGCATCCGTCCACACCAGTTCGTTGCCCCAGACCAGGCCGCTGATCACATACCTTTCCAGCAATAAGGGCCTGCCCATAAAAGTGAGGGCGTCCGTGCCGTCCTTGCGGATCTTTACCGTGCCGGAAGGCAGCATGGAAATAGCCGCCGGTCTTCCGTGACTTTTCCAGTATTGCAGCAGGATCATCTGGACGGTGCCGGGAGAATACCCGGCGACGGGAAAACTCATGGGCGCCAGGGTCTGGGTATAGGCAGAATCATCTACCCGGATATCGACCTGCCTGCCCCGGATCCGTACCGTGTCGTTGATCGTGCAGAAACGGCAGGTCTTTCCTTTTATGAACAAGCTGCGGGGCTCGTAGGAGTGGCTAACGGTCAGCCGGGCATCCAGGGGCACGGCGCTTCCCCTGTCGGTGAATTTCCACCGGACAGTAAAGACCAGACCCGAATCACCTTTTGTCAGGGTATAGCTTTCCGCCCCTATATTCTGGGCAAATTTATGAAGGAGGAACCGGGCGCTGTCGGCGATCCCGGCAGGTGCAGCCACCCCGGTCATTTCCGGAGCAGCTTTTTGGGCCCGGACGTTGAAGATACCAACGGTCAGGGCTAGCAGTAGCAGGTGTTTTTTCATGTGCTGATTTATGAGACAAAGATAAAAAAAGACCCGTGGTCCCGGTCACGGGTTTCCCATCTGCTGTTTTAGTTTTCCCAAGTGGTTAATACGGATGCTTTTGCCGGATGTCGAGATGATCCTTGCCCGGGTCAGCTCCGTGAAGTATTTAAAAACGGTCTCATAGGTCGTACCGGCATAAGACGCGATATCCTGCCGGCTGATGGCCACGGCGATGTATTTTTCCTTGTTCACGCCGAAGAAGTGTTCGATCTCCAGCAACGCATCGGCAATACGGCCCTTTACTTCCATATGGACAAGATTGCGCATACGTTTCTCCGCCTTCTGCAGCTCGGCCGCATATACCTGCATCAGCTTATAGGTGAACAGCGTGTTGGTCCTAAGGGTCGCTTCCAGGAACTCATTGCTGATAAAACATACCTTCGCATCCTCCAGGGCGGTAGCAGCAATGGGATAGGTATCGCCGCCACCCAGGCCCCGGTGACCCAGGATATCCCCTCTTTTGGCGAAACGCAGGATCAGTTCCTTTTCCTCTCCCCATTGCTTGTGCACTTTCACCGATCCCGAATACACAAAAAAGATCCCCTCTACTTTATCACCCTCCCCGAACACCCGTCGGCCCTTTTTAATGAACAGGGTCTTCTTCTTCACGGCAATAGCCTCCTTCCAGTCCGGAATACAGGCGCCGCACAAAAAACAGTCGTCCAGGTTGCATGAAACGTCTTGCATGGCACAATAATAGCTTTTTCAGGCCATTGTGATAATAATATTGCACAAACAATGTTTTAATTAATTTTTATGTCAGTTTATTTAATAAAGTATTGTTTATGCAATACTTTTGCATTCAGATTCGTAATTATAAAAAATAGAATAACTCCATGCGCAAGGCTCCGGTGAACAAAAGGGTATTGTATCTCAGCGTCCAGGTCATCATCAATGCCATCCTGATCGGCGGGATGGCCAAATGCCTGGTATTCCTCATAGACCTGATCACGAATCTCTCTTTCCACGGTAGATTTTCCTTCGAGCCGGCGTCGCCTGCGGGCAACTCCCTGGGATGGCTGGTCGTGCTGGTGCCCATTGCAGGCAGTATCCTCGTCGGCATCATGGCCCGGTACGGATCTACCGCGATCAAAGGCCATGGCATACCGGAAGCCATGGAGAAGATCATCCTGGAGGACAGTCGCATTCCCCCTGCCATTACCTTTTTAAAACCGCTGTCGGCTGCCATCTCCATCGGCACCGGCGGGCCTTTTGGCGCAGAAGGGCCGATCATCGCCACCGGGGGCGCCTTCGGGTCCCTGACCGGTCAATGGATACATATCTCCTCCGCGGAACGAAAGATCGTGCTGGCAGCCGGCGCCTGCGCCGGTATGGCCGCTATCTTCGGCAGTCCGCTGGCGGCCCTGTTGCTGGCGATAGAATTATTGCTTTTCGAATTCTCTCCCAGATCGGTGATACCCGTGGCCCTGGCCTGCGTCACCGGCGCAGGTATGCATATTTTATTATTCGGCAACAAACCCGTCTTTTCCATGCCGCCGATCCCCGTACCGACAGACAGCGCCCTGGCCATCTACGTTTTGTACGGTGTCCTCATCGGCGTCGTCGCCTCCCTGGTCTCCCGGTCCGTGTATGCCGTGGAGGACCTCTTCGAAAAGCTGCCCGTCCATTGGATGTGGTGGCCGGCCATCGGCGCGATCGCCGTCGGGGTCATCGGTTATTTTGCTCCGCATACCATGGGTGTGGGTTACGACAATATTCAATACCTGCTGACCGGTTCCTGGTCCATGAAATTACTGATCTCCCTCTGTCTGCTGAAATACCTGTCCTGGGTCATAGCGTTGGGCAGCGGCACTTCGGGCGGCACCCTTGCGCCTTTATTCACCATCGGGGGAGGCCTTGGCGCTTTGCTGGGAGACGCTACCCTGCATTTCTTTCCCTCCGCGGAAATAAATCCGGCGACGGCGGCCCTTATCGGGATGGCAGCTATGTTTGCCGGCGCTTCACGGGCGCTCCTTACTTCCGTCGTCTTTGCATTGGAGACTACGGGCCAGTCCAATGGGCTATTGCCGATCCTGGCAGGCTGCGTAGCCGCCTATTTTGTCTCTTTCTTTTTTATGAAAGGCAGCATCATGACCGAAAAGATAATCCGCCGTGGCGTTAAGGCTCCCGATGCCTTTGAGCCCGATATCCTGCAGGGCCGCACCGTGCAGCAACTGATGACGCCGGTGGTCCCCAGCGCCACCGTGGATATGCCTTATATCTATGCTACCGATGACGCGGGCTTCGCTGCGGAAATGATGGGAAAATACAATACGAATACCTTGCTGGTGCTGGACAATAAAGAGGGCGGCCATGCCATCGGGATCATCACTTCCACGTCTATCCTGGCCTGGTACAGCAAGCAACGACAGAAGGAGCATAAATACCATTCGCCCGGCCGCACCAGGAGGATGCTGGTACAGGGGAGGAAGCTATTACAAAAAGGCCGGGTTATGCCGGGCAAATGATCAGGGAATCTATTATAAATCTATAAAATCAATTCCATGGAAAAGGACTTTCAGAGGACCCCCTTTCAGAAAGCGTTGCTGACCGGCGTCTTCGTCGGCTTCGCCGCCACCATCATCTGCCTGGTATACAATGTGGCCTATCGTGAGAGCACAGGATTCACTCCTTCCATCCTCATTAACGTTTCTTCCCTCATTTTCGCCATTAACATCCTGTTCGTACTTATCGGCATGACCTATTATGCGTTCATAAAGGCGCTACCGAAAGGGGAATTCCTTTTCATCGGGCTTTCCATCCTTATCACCGTCTTCTGCCTCTTCAAAGCGGAGAACGCCCATCGTTCGGACGATTACACCGTTAACGTACAGTTCAGAGGATTGCTGGCCGGGATCATATTCATCGTGGGCCTGGGCGCCTGCTTCTTCCTGCCCCTTCTCTTTCACAATAAAAAATTCGAGGACAACGTCTTATGATATTCAAAGTTTAGGGTACCTTTCGGCCTTAAATTCATCGGTATTCATGAACAGAAAAATTTTCCTTTGGCTACCTTTTACCTACCTGCTTTCATTATCGCTCAAAGGACAAATTCTTAATATCGATAAGACCGACACGGCCGAGTATACCCGTAAATCGACGGCCTCCTTCAATCTCAACATGGGCCTGGAGATCGACAAGCAAAAGACGACGCTGTACGACGCCACCAATACGGCCGAAATACTTTGGCAGCATTATAAGGAGCTGTTCATCCTCGCCAGCAGCGTTCGCTTCACCTACAACGGCCCTGACGATATTTTGGATGCCGGCTATATCCACCTGCGCTATCGCCACAATTACAGGGACCGGATCCAGCCGGAACCCTATCTCCAGTACCAATGGGATAACAAGCGGGGCATCGAGCGCCGTTCCATCGCCGGGATCAATGCCCGTTTCGATTTCCCGCCCAGTGAGCATCTCGATTTCAATTGCGGACTGGGTCCCATGTATGAATCGGAAAAATGGGATTATACGGCCGTGGATTCCGCCCTGATCCCCAAGAACGCGCAGCCCATCGAAAATGACCTCATTAAGATCAATTCCTATGTCCGCCTGGACTGGAAGCCCGATAAGAACAATGACATCGTATTCAACGTCTTCCTTCAGACCCGGCCGGACAGGTTCCAGCCGCGCATCGCCCCTCATGCACAATGGAATATCAAGGCCGGTAAACACCTCGGCTTCTCCGTGAACTTTACCGGGTTGTACGACACGAAGCCCGTCGTTCCCATCGAGAAATTCTACTATAGTCTGAGTAACAGTGTCCTGCTGAGCTTTTAAGGGCTGGCGGACCGGCGTCGGAGAAAGGAAACCTCCCGACCTTTTTAGTGCTTTCTGGCGAGAGCTTTCTTATCGACGCCTGCGGCGATCAGTTCGTATAATTTCCGGCTGTCTATACCGATCAACTGCGATAATAAGAGGACATCTTTGACCGTGAACTTCTCCGGAGCCCGGATCTTATTGGTCAGCCTGGTGTAGTTGATACCGGAGTCCCTGACAATTACACTGCGGGGAACGATATCAAAGAGTTCCGTGAAATACTTCATTTCACCGGAATCTATATAACTTTTCAATGCATTGTATCTTCTATCTTTCACGATGAGTTAGTATGCTTCAAAAGATAGAAGGAAAAATGGCAGTGGTATTAAAAAAAGCCTTTATGGGTTCTGCAATTTATTAAAAAAGTCTTAGTTTTAAGTCTCTTTGCGTCTTATTTTTATTTAATTTTCCTGTAGCCCTCACAAAAAGCGAAATCATCAACCCACGGGGGAAAGAGGATGTTCTCCCGCCCCTAACCGGTTAAACTTTGTCGTTCAGAGCCATCACTTTGAACGCGGCCGGGGTTTCTACCCAGGTCTTACAAGGAGACATAAGGTTAAATTGGCTGAGGCCTGAGATCTGCCCCAAGGGGGATCAGTGGCAAAGTTTGGGAACCGCTCCTGAAAGGGGGTGGTTTTTTTTGTTTAGGAGCCCTGGAGCTGACCATGGGGCCCGGCGCCGGATAAGCATTGGGGAACGGGTCAATGACCTGCCTTCTCCCTTCATGGCCTTCCCTGCCCCTGGTAGATCCTATACTGCCCCCGGATGGCTGCCGTCGCGGCATCTTCCCACCGGGCGCCCTCTATGCCCAGCTGTCGCAGGGCGACCAAATAATACTCTTTCAGCTCTTCCTTGCATACCAGTACCGGTGAAAGGCCTTTGCCTGCCAGCTCTTTTAATTCTGTGCCGATCAGCAGGCCGCTCAGGTAGAAATAATTCTCTTCTTTGCCGGGTTCGCCGAGAAGATGACGGGTCCTTACCAAAAATGCGCTATGCAGCAGGTTAGTGGAGGCGCCGGTGTTAACTCCTTCCCGGAAATGCTGTAAACATTCCCCGTCCAATTTTCCTCCCGCCGCTACGGCAGGGGCGAGAATACTTTTTTCGGACAGCAGCCCGAAAAATTCGCCGGTCATATAGGTCCTGAATTCAACAGCTTTGTTGTCCTTCACCAGGATATGTTTCGAATGTGTCCCCGGGAAAATGAAAATCCTCTCCGGCGACCGATCCTTCTCCTCTATCGCGGTTCCCACCAGCTGCGTCTCCTCCCCCCGCATCACGTCATCGTCCGTCCTTGCTCCCGAGATCATCGTCAATTCGTGCCTGAAAGAAGCGCCTGCCGGCAAGATCCTTACCGACAGGTCCGATCCGTCCGTTGAAAAAGGAAGCTCTTTATACGGCAGTTCCATCATGCCTAAGGAAGAAGAAGCCATTCCGGAAAGGATCACGGGCAGGCCGTCCAGGGACAGCGCCTCCTGCCATTCCAGCATTTTAAGCTCCTCCTCCAGGATGGATTGGTAAAATTCGAGCCTGCTCACGCCTGCATCCGCGCCCTGGCTCCATAATTTGAATACCGCCGCGATCCCCCGCCCCGTGCTGCGCTCCGCCAGGACGGAAAGCGTAGCGGCTTCCACGAGCTTCAGTCGGAAAGAAGAGGTCCCCCAGTCGCAGCTGATAAATTTTTCCATGTCGTTAACGGTTTGATCCTTCTTCATCCGGCTATCCTTATGCTAATTTACGGCACACAGTGCCAGGCGGAACCCGCGATACGCGCTTTTTTCCGCGGGAGGGTTGGCGGCCCGGTTGGCAGAGCGCCCCGCCGCTGCATCGCTACCCCAGCTTCCGCCGCGGTTGACCCGGTCCTTCCCTGCAGGCGGTCCCGCCGGATCGACGACCTTTCCGGCCGGGTAGGCTCCGTACCAATCCCGGCACCATTCCCATACATTTCCCGGCATATCCCGCAGGCCCCAGGCGTTGGGCGACTTTTCGCCGGCAGCACGCGGTCCGGCCAGCGGCTTGCCCAAGCCTCTTCCTTTATAGCCTTCCGCGCTATTACCCTTGTACCAGGAGACGCTGTCCAATGCCGGGGCGTCTATTCCCTGTAATACGACCGGTCCGGCAAAACTGGCCCCCTTTGTCCCGGCACGGCAGGCAAACTCCCATTGCGCCTCGGTAGGCAGCGTATAGGTATATCCTGCAGGCAGCCGGCCCATCGTCCGTTCCCGCTCCGTCAATTTTTTACAAAATGCCATCGCTTCATACCAGCTGACGAAATACATCGGAAGGTCTTCCTCCTCGCCCGCCATGATCTTGTCAGGATCCTGCGGATCGAAGCGCATGAAATCACGCAGCGTTTGTCTTTTTCCTCCGAAATCATACAGCGAGTCGTCCTTCAGCATATCGAGGACCTTTTCACGCAGGCTGATGCCGGTCAGCGCTTTCCATTGTCCTACCGTCACCTCTGTCACTCCCAGCCAGTAGCCTTTGGTGAGCACCACTTCTTTTTGCGGTCCTTCATCTCCTTTATGGCCGGGCTCCGTATCCGGGCTTCCCATCAGGAAGCTGCCTTTCGGGACCCATACCATGCCCAGCCTGTTCTTCCCATCCAGGGGCAGATCCCAGGGCTTGCCGGCCACGGGCGGGTCCGGCATCGTATTGCGGGCAGCCGATGAGGCGCACCCACTGGCAAAGAGGAGCCAGCTGCCCGCGAAGGATACCACCATCGCGCGTAGATTAATTTTCGAATGCATATTTTTTCTGATTGAGTCGTTACCCATTGACAGCTTCCACATATTGCCGGGCCTTTTCCGTCAGCTGTTGCAGATAGGCTTCCGTAACAGGCTGCGAGGTGTCCACCAGGGCGCTTCCCACCCCAAAAGCGACGGCTCCGACCTTCTGGTATTCCCTGATATTCCCCAGGTTGACGCCGCCCGTAGGCATCAGCGGGATCCGGGGCAGCGGGCCGCGGAGGTCCCTGAAATATCCCACGCCGACCGACGCCGGGAAAACCTTGATGATATCCGCACCCTGCCGGTGAGCGGTCAGGATCTCCGTAGCTGTAAAGGCCCCCGGGATGCTGACGGCGTCCAATTGTTTCGTGACGCGTATGGTTTCCAGGTCCAGTACAGGAGAGATGATGAAGGTAGCTCCGGCGGCTATCGCCGCCTCCGCCTCTCCTGCATTCAGCACCGTTCCCGCCCCTACCGCTACGAGGTCCCCCATGGCGGCCGCAACCTGTCCGATGGCCGTCAGCGCATCGGGCGAATTCAGCGTGATCTCCATTACCCCGATCCCTCCTTCCTGCAAAGCCCGGGCTATTTTCAATACCTCCTGCGGGGCGGCCCCGCGGATAATCGCTACAATTTTATGCGTTAAGATCTTCGACAGAACAGTCATAGGCGTGTATGTTTCTGTCACTAATATAGATCAATTGCCCTGAAGGGGACGGCCTTATTTCTTCAACATTCCCAGGTCCGCCAGCCATTCCGTAAACCGTTCGGGCCATCCCGTCATCGCTCCCTTATTGGTGGCCCGCATGCCGAAGCCATGACCGGCATTGGCATAGATATGCAGCTCGGCGGGCACACCCGCCTCCTTATATTTAAGATATACTTTCGCTACTCCCTCCGCGATATCGGGTCTGTCCTTATAGCCGCCTACCAGGAATACGGGAGGGGCATGCTGCGCCACTTCGAACCTCGCCGATCCCCCGGGATAGATCAATGCCTGGAAAGCAGGGCGGCTGCTCTGCCGATCGATGACATCGGCAGCTCCATTACTACCGCCATCGAAGCGCATCGCTGAAAGCGCAGCTACCTCCCCGCCGGCGGAAAATCCCATCACACCGATACGGGCCGTATCGATCCCCCATTCTCCGGCGCGGCTGCGCACCAGGCGGATAGCCCGCTGCATATCGGCCAGCTCGTTCCCATCGACGGTATAGGTAGAACCAGGTTCCCTGGCCAGCCGGTATTTGAGAACGAAGGCGGCGATCCCCCTGTCGCGAAACCATTTCGCCGGATTGTATCCCTCGTGGTCGATCCATAATTCCATATGCCCGCCGCCCGGAGCGATGATCACCGCCGCGCCCGTAGCTTTCGATGCCTCAGGCAGATAGGCTGTAATAGACGGATGATGGATCCCCGATACGACATGGTCTCCTCCTTCCGCTATCCTCACTTTCTCTGTCCCTGTCTTGCCTTCCGATCCGGGAGCCCCATTGGGCCATAGAAGAATTTCTTTTTCCTGGCCTGCGGCGCTCAGGGCCAGTACGCCGATACAAGCCAGCAGGGATAATTTTTTATTCATATCGATGCTTTTTATTTCCTCATCACCGTAAAGGTCGGGGATCATTTCATGAATTTACCGCTGATCTCATCATATTTCACGATGAGGTCATTGCTCTTTCCATTGTTATCGAAGAATTTTTCCCAGGTGCTCAATGGCTCCCAGATACAAGTGCCCTTCCCTTTTCCTCCCGGCAGTTCGAAAGCGATCTTATTGACCTCTTCCTTCTTAGCGGAATATTCCACGACGATGACGTCCTTCCCATAGCGCCGCGCCAGGTCCGTTAAATTGTCCCGCAGGTCATCCAGGGTACCATGCCATTTCGGATAATAGGATTCTCCGATCACGTCGAAATGCACGCCCCTGGCCAGCATCTGGTCGATGAAAAAAACAGATTCCGCATTTTGACCTCCCAGTGCGACATGCAACATGATGACCATGGAAGGGTCCACCGATTTGACGGCGGCGATCCCTGCCGACAGCAGCTGCGCCAGGCTGTCCGGGTAATGGATGCTGCCTTCCGGCCACAGGATGCCGTGGTTGATCTCGTTGCCCACCTGCACCATATCCGGTAGCGTACCCTGCGCTTTCAATTCTGTCAGCACTTTCTTCGTATAGGCATAAAGGGCTTCTTTCAATGCGGGGAAGGACAGGCTGCGCCAGGCGGCCGGCTTGTATTGCTTGCCGGGGTCCGCCCAGGTATCGCTGTAATGAAAGTCCAGCAACAGCTTCATTCCCGCGGCCTTTATGCGTTGGGCCATTTCTTTGGTATGCTCCAGGTCGCAGAAGCCGCGTCCCCGTGAGTAACCGCTATCACCCGCGGGGTCGTTGAAGATCCGCAGGCGTACATAATTGAATCCGTGGTCCTTCAAAATGAGCAGGGCATCCTTCTCCACTCCCTTATCCGAGAATTTCATCCCCCTGTCCTCCAGCTGAGGCAGGAAAGAAATATCGGCGCCCAGCATCTTACCCGTCTCTCTGGGCCGGGACTCCTCGCCCTTCAGGCTATATTGCCGATCGACGGCCAGATTGGCGATACTACCCGTAGCGACAGCAACGATATCCGTCGAGCCCTTTGCCAGGCCTACGGCGCCGGCTTCGAATTTTATGTTCCCGGGACCTTTCCCCGCCTGAACGATCACCTGGCATTTTCCGTTGAACAGGCTGCGTTGCCAGGCCCCATCTGTGCATTTATCCGCTTCATGGCTGGAAGGGTCGCCATTGCCCACCCCGATGATCTTTCCCGGACCGGATATAGAGAATCGTATTTGATTATCCGCATCCGGCACTTCCCGTCCTTCCTTGTCGACGGCACTGATATCGATCACCGTGGCATCCTTCCCATCGGCGAGGATCGTCGTTCTATACGGCGAGAGGACGACCTCTACGGGCGCTCCCGTGGTCTCTACCTTCGTGGTCAGCTTCTTCCCTTTTTTGTAGGCCACTGCCTCCAGCACGCCGGGCTCATAGTTCACCTTCCATTGCAAATGACTGTTGCGGGGCATGTCTTTTTTTCCGAGGCTTTTCCCGTTCAGGAAAAGCTCCGCATTGTCTGCATTGGTGTTCACCCATACATCCATGGGCTGGCCTCTTTTTTCCCGGTGGTTCCAGTGCGGGGAAATATGCAGCACATCTTTGTCCGTCCACCAGGATTGATAATAATAATAAATATTCTTGGGGAACCCGCACATGTCCATGATCCCGAAATGCGAATTGATGACAGGCCACTCGCAGGGGGTCGGTTCGCCCCGGTAGTCGAAGCCCGTCCATACGAACCCGCCCATCCAAAAAGGGTTTTCCGCTGCCAGCACCCACCAGTCCTCTGCCTTGCTGGCCCAGGGCGGCGCCGTGATATCCTGGTCGGGCAGATAGCCCCGGATACTGTCCCTTTCATAAATGCCCCGGGTCGTCACTGTACTGCCCATTTCCGTACCGAGCAGGGGTTGCTGCGGATGGTCCCTGTGATAATCGGCTACCCCATACTGGCGGTAATTAAAGCCACGGACAGGGATCACTTCATTGATGCCCATATATACATTGGCCAGGTCCGCGGCGTAGGTGCCGGTGCGGCTGGGGTCCAGTTCCTGTTGTTTGGCCAGTAAGGTCTGTGCGATCCTTTTACCGTTGCTGTTCGTCTGTATCCGGCCTTCTTCGTTGCCGATCGACCACAGGAATACGGACGGATGGTTGCGGTCGCGCAGGATCATGCGCTCGAACTGATCCATATATTCGGGGCTGCTGTTCAGGAGCCGGTTCTCATCCAATACCAGCATGCCCAAACTATCGCAAGCGTCCAGCAGGGCGGGCGCCGGCGCATTATGACTGGTGCGGTAGGCATTGGCGCCCATATTCTTCAGCAGCCGCACCCTATAATATTGCAGGTAGTCCGGGAGGGCGCTGCCCAATCCCGCATGGTCCTGGTGGTTGTTCGTGCCCAGGATCTTCAGATGCCGCCCGTTCAGGAAAAAACCCTCTTTGGCGTCATATCGGAAGGACCGTATGCCGAACCGCTGTTTGATCGTATCCACGGTACGTCCTTCCGACCGTACCACGGCGACCACCCGGTACAGATAAGGATCATCGGGTGACCATAACCGGGGGTTATCCATCGTTAGTTTCTGTTGGATCACGCCCTCCCCGTTCACGGCTAAGGTCAAAGGCTGTTCGGGGGTCCGGGCGATCAGCCGGCCCTCCCGGTCCGTTACATAGGCATAGACCGACCCCTTCGCCGCGGACAGGTTCCTGTTCTCTACTTTGGTCTCGATGGAGACAGTGGCGGCCTTACCGATATCGGCGTGCACATACAATCCGCCGTCCACGATATGAAGATTGTCATATTGGTTCAGCCATACATGCCGGTAAATGCCCGCGCCTTCATAGAACCATCCCTCATATTGAGTGGCATCCGCACGCACCACCAGTACATTGTCGCGGTCGAACCGCAGGTAATCGGTGATATCATAGCCGACCCCCAGGTAACCGCTGGCATTGTTGCCGAGATAGAAGCCGTTGAGCCAGATCCTGGCGTCGCGGAAGATCCCGTCGAACTGCACCTGGAAACGTTTGCCCGAATCTGCCGCGGATACGGTAAAGTGCTTGCGATACCAGCCGATGCTCGTCTCGGGGAACCGCCCGCCTACGGGTTTATAGCCATGGGACATCACTTCAAAATCCGGAACGTTCACGAACGGCAGTTCTACGGCCCAGTCGTGGGGAAGGTCCAATTCACGCCAACTGCTGTCATTGAACCGGGCATCGATCGCCGTTCCCTGGCCGCTGCTGGATTTGGAGAAGATCGTAGCAAGGCTGAAATTAAAATCCCTGGCCGGATCGGCTGCATTCCCGAAATGGAACTTCCAGCCTTCGTCGATATTCAGTTGTTGCCTCGGCGCCGTCTGGGCAGCGCATTCGCCCGCCACAAAAAAGACCATCCCGATCAAAAAGCCTGCTCGCAATATCCGCATAAAATTAATTTAGTACTATTTATCAAGCCATATCGATTGCACTTCGAGGGCCTTGCCCTCCGTCATTACCTGGATCTTTTCCATTGCCGCCAGCGTGAATGCACGGGCCGTTCCCATCCCCCTGAACCATAAAGGCTGAAAGCCGGGATAGGGTCTTGGCATTATCCAGGCCGAATCGGGGCGCAGCTTGTCCAGAGGGACTTCCAGGTCCCGGAATTCATTGCCCGGGACGACCTCCGCAGCATAGGAAAAGCCGTCTGCATCGGTCAGGATGACCTTCACCGTCCCACCCCGGGCGCCTTCCGTTCTTGCACGGATCAGCAACCGGCGGAAGCCTTCCCATTCTGTCTTTCTTCCCTGGAATTTTCCCGCAAAAGAATATTGGAAACCCATGGCGCCAGCCACCGGGGAAGGCTCGCCGGGGGCCAGCCTTACAATCAATTCACCGGGCTTTTCGCCGGTAATATAAGTGGACCGGGATCCTCTTCTGGAGGAGGAGTAGACCTGGGCTCCCCGGTCCCTTCCGGGATCATAGATCTCCAGCCGTCCGTTGTCCGCCGCTACGAATGTCTTCCAGGTCTCACTGGTATAGCTATCCCAGGCGAAAGGATCCTCCGTATGATCGCCCGGGTAAACGGCAAATTCTTTTCCTTTTTGCAGGATGATGCGGTACGACAATTCACCGGGCGTTACCATCTCCGCCGGCAGTTCGGCCCTAAGGTCCGAAACTCCTTCCCGGATCATCGGGATCATCCTGAACGGAGGGCCTCCCTGTCCTCCTCCCTGGCCGCCGCCCGCACGGCTCACCTGCAGGAAGGCCCTTCCCGTATCCAGTCCCGCCACCCGGGCGATGATCGTGAAAGACCGTCCGGGGCTGACCTCTGCAAAAGGCTCATGCCACAGGGCCAGCGCCGTTGAGAAAGGCATGGGAGCGACAAATTCCTCCTCCTGTATCACCCCTGTTCCGTTCAGGGTCGTCAGGACATTCTTATCCGACGCATCGCGGGCGATCGGCTTATCCCGCGCGCCCGACGCAGCCCGGGCCACCAGCCGGTACGTTCCCGGCCGGATAGAAAAACTATCCGCATCGGCAGTGCCTGAATAGACATTGTCCCTGTTCAGGCCTTTTATACTGAATCCCTGGCCGAGGTCGGGAAGAACGATCCGTATGGGGTTGGACTGCCACTGCACCCGCATCACTTCTTTCCGGGGGGACGCTTTTGCAAAAGGATCATTCAACTGGATCACATCCGGCATCAGCTCCAATCGCCATACGCCCTCTTTCTCCTTGTCCAGGAAATAAGCGCCCGATCCCCGGTAAACGACAACGGGAGAGCTGCCTACTCCCGCCAGGTGCGCCAGGGCGCGGAGATCGCGCGGACGGGTCGCCGTCGTATTCGAATAATAGAATTCACGCTCCGTATTCATTTCGCTCAAGCCTTCTTTATAGCTTACCCTGAAAGCATCGAAGATGCTATCGGCGGGATAGGTCCCGTAATCTTTCAGCCTGGGCAGCCGGTGGAAAGCGGCCCCGGCGATCAGCAGGCTGATGGCCTTCGAAGGCGTATAGGCAAGGTTCACATAATGGGTCTGGTACTCCGTATTGGCATAGGCCAGGGCCATGGGATCATAGGCGAATTGCGTGGCCCATTGGAAGCCCGCCTCCCGGAAGCTCTTTGCCATTGCCGGGTACATATTGGATTGCAGGACATCGGCCGCATCGAACTCGTAGACCATCCGGGATTTATTGCGGAAAGCAGGGATCGTATCGAAGGGGATCCTGTATTTATCCACGTTCGGCAAATAATTTCCTTTCAGGGTCTCACCACCCACCAGCCCCGAAGGGTACCATTGAAAGCTCACGCCGTCGATGGCGGCCGCAGCGACCGCATCGGCATAATAGGGCGACTGGCTGATATTATAGTATAAGGGCTTCGTCCACCCCGTGCTCCTCACAGCGGCGGCCAGCCGGTCGATATAGGCCGTTACGCCGCTCTTCGGTCCGCTATGGCTGGGCTCGTTATTCAATTCCACGGCGATCACATCCGGGTCGTCGCCATAGCTAAGCCTGGTATAAGGGTTCACATGCCGGAAGAATTGCTGCAGGTAGTTCTCCTGCGCCCGGATCGCCGCCTCATTCGAGGTAGCGCGTCCTTTCCCGTAGACAGTGGAGAAGCCCTGTGTCGCCTCGTCCTTTTCAGGATAACCGTTGCCCCAGAAGGCAATGGGCGTAATCAGGGTATGGATATGCCGGCGTTTCAATTCGGCTACCAGGAAGTCGAAGAGCCGCAGGTGATCGTTTTGCAAAAGGTTGCCGGCAGAGTCGGTGATCTCCGTATCCCAGACATGCACGCGGAACGCGTCCAGGCCCAGCCTCGCCAGGTGATAGACATCCTGCCGGATGGCCTGCTCGGGGTCGACTCCCAGGGCCTTGTGGGCGCGGTAGGAATAAGCGAAGGGCAGGGTATAGTTCACGCCGAAAAAAGCGGCTTCCGTACGATCCTTCGTCCACCGCAGGATGCCCTGCCGATCGACATAAACCAGGCTGGACGTCTTCGGAGGGATCGCTACACGATCTCCGGATCTCCCCGCCGCTCCTTGCGCATGGAGTTCAGCACCGGCAAAAAAGATCATAGCCAAAGCCGGCAAGAGCAAGGCAATTCTCATCATCGATATATTTTAAGCCACTGATTAATTATACCCGGGATTCTGCTTCAGGATACCCTTACCCTGTACGATCACGGAATTCGGTATCGGGAACAACGTATCGTAGGCCTGTGCATTCGTCTTGCCCCTGGCCAGCGCATTGGTGATATAGCTGCCATTGCGGATCAGGTCCTGCCGGCGTACCCCTTCGGCATAGAGTTCCCGTCCCCGTTCGTCCAACAGCGCGGCGCGCATCGATGCCTGGTCCATCCCTGAAAAATCAGCTACTCCCGCTCTTTGGCGTACCTGGTTCACATATTGATAAGCATCGGCGGGTCCGCGTTGCTCATTGATCGCCTCGGCGAGGGACAGCAGTACTTCCGCATAACGGAATACCACCACGTCCACGGCCTGGCCCGGATTGGAAGAAGTGAGCAGCGTATATTTCAGAGGGATGGCCCCCGGCATGCCGTTGTTCCTGTCCTTCACCGTATTGGAAGTATTGGTATAATGGTCGATGATCGTCGTATTCCTCCGGATATCTGTCAGGTCGTATTTATCGTAGAAAGTCCAGGGCATGTATTGCGTCAGCCAGCCTACACCCCGCTGAGGAATACCGTCTGCCGAAACAAAATCCTGGGGGAACACTTCCTGTGACCAGAAATTCGGCGAGGCGTCATTGGCCGGAACGGCATAGATGATCTCATTGTTGGCGGAATTCCTGAATACATTCATATATCCCGATGCGCCCGTCAACAGGGAATAACCCATTCCCATGATGTCTTTGGCTGTGGCCTCCGCCTGCGCCCACTGACGGGTATGCATATATACCTTCAGCAGGAGCATACGGGCTACTCCCTGGGATACTCTTCCCCAGTTCGCTCCATCGCCATTGTATTTCGGAACGAGGTCCGGGATCGCCTCCGTCAGGTCCTTCACCATCTGGGCGGTATAATCCGTCGCCGACAGCCTCGGCGTCACGGCCGTATCGGAAAGGGTCTTGGGATCGGTCTTTACATTCACCGGTCCGTAAAAATCATATAGTACATACATCAGCCAGGCCCGCAGGGTCTTGGCCTGTGCGACATAGCTTTTCTTGACGGCTGCGCTCACCGCGCCGGATTTACCGATGGCCTCGATCACTTCCGT
>Ga0307517_10003165_pt1 | contig 25867 bp, 22 predicted proteins | sample 23_EM_MG_FD_194515 | JGI IMG/M metagenome (GOLD analysis project Ga0307517, IMG submission 194515) | Populus trichocarpa ectomycorrhiza microbial communities from riparian zone in the Pacific Northwest, United States - 23_EM | ecosystem: Host-associated > Plants > Roots > Unclassified | place... | reverse complement strand
TAAAGCTAATCCATTGTTTGAATTTGACTAGATGGTTAGGATTGAATCAAAGAAAGGAGAGATTTAAGCGTTTCTCTTGAACGAAGAAAGCCTGATGCCCCCCTCCCTTCTCTTTGCACTGTGGTCCTCTGTCTGTCCTGTATCACTTCACTACCTCTTTTATAAGTCTCTGGGCAGCTATCTCTCTGTGTGCTACAGAGTAATAAAAATGCAAAATCTCTCTGCAAGATTTGCACTTTCAAAATCTTGAAAGCAACACCTTATGTTTTCCTGAAATAAGAGATTTTGAAGCCAGTCCACTGTTTTCTCGTCAAGATTGATTCTTGAAGGGTTATTTTTTTCTTTTTCTTTATAATAACATCTTGCTATCACTTTTGCCAAATATTTTTGAAGAGCTGCATGGGTTTATTTAGTTAGAGAAGGTTTCAACTTTTCAACTGCTTAGTGCCTTTTCTCTTCCAGATTGTTCAAGATGTTTTGGAGAGTGCCCTTTCTTGACTCTTGTTTGCTATATATTTCAAATAGCAATAAGTTTGGTCTTCAGTTTTCCTCATTTCGGTGACCATCGAAGTCTTGAAAAATCATAGTAGTTTATGGCATATTGCTGAAAGTTGAAATTGTTTCTTCATCTTTTCTTTTCAGTTCTTTCTGTTCAAGGAGTTTTCATCTTTCTGTTCAAGGAGTTTTCGTCTTTTTGATAGCTAAACTTGTGCACCCAATGGCCAATCTGTTTGAGATTTCTTCTTTCAAAACAGGCAAATTTGGTACCACAATCTGGGTTGTAAAGATGATGCTTCTCTGTGTAGGGATCATTTCCACTTTTATTTTGTTCAAAGTGGCTATAATTCCTTGCACTTTTAATCTAATTCTCTCAACTCTTCCTAACGTATGGATCTCCCTTCGTGGCTGGTTATCTCCTCCTTACATCTATATCATCCTCAACTTCATCATAATCGCCATCGTTGCTTCCTTCATATTTCAACACCCAACACCAACTTGTCCTATTCTAGTTCTAATAAGGAACACAAAAGTCAAAACAAAAGTAACACGAATGATCTCTGGCAAGACCATAGCATGCAAGAAATGGAAAAACTATTGGAAACAACTTTGTCTTTTGAGAAACTCATCGACTGTTCTCAGGATTATTACTCTACTGACACTTTCTTAACAAATTCCAGTAAAGTGCTGCAAGAAAAGACAAATAAAGACACGTCTAAGGAATCTTGCTTGACAGATTCTGCTAAGAAACAGCAAGAAAAGATGGACAAAGAGCCGCTGACACCAAAGGCAGATCAGCAGGACACCCTGGAGGACACATAGACATTAATTATGGAGAAGCAAGGGAAAGCACCAGCAAGGCAGTTAAAGAAGAGTGGCATATAGGACACCCCTCCAAAGGTGTTGCAGAAAGCCAACGGGATGATCACTGCTACTGGTGATGGTGGTGGGGGTGGCGGCGATAATGATCCGGTTGCTTGGGCTAGGAGAGAACTCAGAAAATCAGATACATTCAACGATTCTGTGTCTTTGAGGAGGGAGAAGTTAATAAGTCAGGACGAGTTGAATTGACGAGCAGAAGAGTTTATCAGAAAGTTTAATTCTGAAATGAGGCTCCAAAGGCAAGAATCTAAACAACAGTTCCGGGCAATGGTTCGTGGTGGGGTTTAGTAGCTTGGTTTTTATTAATTAGCGATTAATTCCTATGCTAAATCCTGATGATGAAAAGATTCTGCTTCAACTTTCTCTTTTAGAGGTAATTGCCATCTGTATATGATTACTAATTAGTGTTATGTATTAATAGCACAGTACTTTGTTGTTAATTCCTTTGTAAATACTAAATTTAGCTGTCATTTATTCTTCTCGGATCCATATCCGATACCCTTGTTTGGTTGGATAGGTTATTTTCCAGATTTTCTTTTATTTCTTGTGTTTTTAGTTTCCAAATATCTATATCCTTGGTTGGATTAGTGTAGTGGCTGCTGGGGGTAATTGATTGACATTAGTCATTTGATTTAATTCGTCTACAAAGCTAATTAGTCATGTCGTGTTAGAGGGTGTTAAAAGGGGTTAGTAATAAGTATTTTTTTATTTAAAAATATATTAAAATAATATTTTTTTATTTTTAAAAAATTACTGTTAATATTAACACCTTTCAATAACAAAGCTACGTATTACCTATGGTAGAAATGGTTATTTTTTCCTTAAACATGATGAGAATCTTTCAATTAGTCAATAGGTTTTCTGATTTGTATTTCTTATAATTTGTCTTCTACAATGGTGTTCATGAGTGGTAGAATAGACAATGCATCATCATTCAGACAGTCGGGTGTTATTATTTGATGTCACTTCCATCTACATGGGTCCAAAAGAAGCTTTTGCTTTATTATTTCTCATGACATCTATTCCACAAGATCGGCTCTTAACATTATTTAATATTGATGTGAATAACTTTATCATAACATTAATGTCAATTGAAATATAGTCGGCTCTTAGAGGATTTTTATATACCTAGGGGTATAAGGGAACGATTATACTAAGATTTAGTGTTGTGTTAGACCCACGTGCACTCGGGCCAGGTTTAAACCACACATTAGTAAAATTACATGTGTACAACTGGATCTAAAAAATTTAATTCATTAGTGTTAGGGGTATTAGGGTCTTTTACTCTCAGTTTTTTTATTAATTTTTGGTTTGGTTAAAGATGGTGATGTAATTTAATATTAAAATAATATTTTTTATTTTAGAAAAGCTACAAGTGTATAGGAGCCACCGTATACTTTGGGCAACGCGTGTGGTGACTCCCAGTGGTAAAAATTAGCCTTTCATCGTCTCATTTGATGGCTCGATGTCTCATCTTCCATAATCAGGGGCGCAAGTAGTCAAAATATGGTCGGTTTATTGTCAATGATCATTTCTTTTTCTTTTTTTCCATTTGTTTCTCTCTTACCCCTAGAAAAGCACTATGGTCCTCATTATTTTTGGCATTTCAAATTCATTCTTTTTAATTTTGATTTTAGTATTTTGGTCATTTTTCCTTTTGTGAAAGGTTTTTTTGTTTTCAATTTAACCCTTGATTTCTAATTTGTATATGTAATATGTTTCAATTTGGTAATTCTTCTTTTAATTTATTTTTTTTCCTTTGTTCTTTTGTCAAATTTTGTATTACTTTCAATTTACCCTTCAAACTAAATTTATAATTTTTTATTTTTTAAATGATAATAATAATGATTTCAATTTGGACTATTTTCTTTTGATTTCATATTGTTTTTCTTGGCTCTTTTGTCAAAGTTGTTATAGTTTTCAATTTTATCATTGAAATCAAGTTTATGATTTTTTATTTTTTCAATGATAATAATAATAACAACAACGATGATGATAAAGGTTGTAGTAGTAGTAGTAGTAGTAATGTATTATAATGATAATGATGGTGGTGATAATAATAATTGTATTGATAGTGGTAATAATAAAAAAAAAATTATAGTTATGATATTTGTAATAATGGTATTAGTAATAACAATATTATTATTGATGGTGGTGGTGGTGAGAATAATAATAATAATAACAATAATAAGAATAATATGAGGAAAAAGAAGAAGAAGAAAAATGGTGATGATAATAAAAAATAATAATAGTTGTGGTGGTGATAATAATAATAATGATCATAATAGTAGTAATAGTAATAGTTATAATAACAATGATTATATTATTTATTAATAATAGTAGTAATAGTCATTTTGATTTTTATGTTTTGAATTATTATTTTTTTAATTTTTTTTTGTATGATTGAAGTTTTTTTTTAATTTCATTAATTAATATTTAATTTATTAAAAATTAAAATTCATAGTTTTTATAAATTAAATATTTCGGGTCTAATTATGTAAGTTATAAATTTAAAATTTTAATATATTTTTTTAAAAAAAGTTTTATATTTTTTTTATTAAATTATTCTAATCATATAATATGGCGCTATGGATTTAACATCATATCTTATATTGACTAGCTTTAATTTAAATCATTATATATTTGTCAAAACAGATTTTTTATGTAAATTTTTAACCATATTTTAATATCTAAAAATATTTTTTTATAAAAAATAATCCAGCACCGCTATAAAACACGGAAACCAAGGTTAGTGACAACTACAGCTGGTCAGACTATAACAAAAGTGGTCACGGCGACAGCTCCTAAGTCCTTTGACCCATTAGGCCCATTACCCACTTTCTCCCTACTTGTTCTCGAAGTAGCCAAAAGATTGTTAACGAAGCAGTTGACAATACTTTCAAAATATACAAAGAATCTTCCGGAAAGCAACGTCTACTTTTAAACCCAAATTAAATTAAATTAAATTAAATTAACTTTCTAATTTTATGTTATACTTGAAAGGGGTGTTGTGGTATGATTTTATTTATTTTTTAAAGTAGTTTTTGTTTAAAAATCAATTAAAATAATTATTTTTATTTTTAAAAAATTATTTTTAATATTAACGTATTAAAAAATAATTTAAAAATAATTTAAAAATAATTTTTCTTTTTATGAAATACCGTTTATAACAGATTCCAAGCCGCGCCTTGATTATTATAATTAGCTGTTATTATTTTCTTGATTGGACAGCTGATTATGGGCGACAGCAATTAAATGACAGTAATCAAGGGTATTTCGGTATTTATGAACGTGCAGCCTTGGTCACGAGAGGACAAAACAGGTGTCAAGTGGATGGAGCGAGTAGGGAAAATGGAGAGTAAGTTAGTGGGTTGCGTGTTTGTGAAAGACGAGTCGTGGCCAATCATGCGGATTGTATGAACCTCGTTGCTCTCCCCATTTTTATTTTCTTAACTTTATCCATTCCACCGCACTTTAACCCACTAACCCTTTTTTTTTTTTTTTTTACTCCTACTAGATTGTAACAAAATCTGGACTCTAATAATTAATTCGATAGATTTAATAAATTCAGTTAATTTAATAATATGTTTATAAATAAAAAAAAAAAAAACAATAATTAATAAAAAAATCACTTGTCACTATTATAAAAAAAAATGCTTAAAATATTTTTAAAATATTTCAATAATCTTATTTGATAACAAAATAAAAATTAAATGAGAATGAGATAGTCTCTATAAAGAAAAATGACATAAAATCTAAAGTTCAGTTATCAGCAACCTTATTCGATAACGAATCAAACATTGGAGGACTAACCGGAAAAAAATCAATATTAAAAGAGGATAAAAAACTAATTCGAGTTAGTGTGTCAAATTCAAGACTCAATCGCAAGATTATAATAACCCCATATAAAAAAATAAAAAAAATAATAGAGGTCAACTCCTAGGTAAGTTAAATGATGAAATGCAAGACAGATAAAAAAAATCAGGTAAAAAAAAAGCCATAACAAAGCTTTAGTCAGCCCCGACTAACTTGACTAACTCGAGACTCAGAACATTAAATTGAAAAAATCCCATATAAAGAAAATTGGAAAAAATCACGAATCTCAAAGCCCCAATAAGCTAGTGTTAAATTATAAAATTAAAGAAAAAAATAGACTTAAAAAAATTAAAGTCAAATTATGCTAATTTTCGAAACTCGAGACTCAGATCATGAGATTAAGATTACTTCATATAATGTAAACACAAAAAAATCATAAAGTAAAATCTCCATTCATCTAAATATCGTTGGATGAGATTGAAAAAAAAAATCAATCAATAAAAGTATTAAAAACAAAACAAAAAATACAATATAAAAAATAAACATCAAATCTAATATAAAAATTAAATGAAATAAAATAGCGAGGAGTGAGGTTAAAATATAAAATAAATCAAGAAAATGATAAAAAAAAATAGCAATAAAAGGAATCATAACAAAATTTCATACAAAAATTAAACAAAATCAAATTTTGATAGATAGAATTGAAAAACAAAATAAACTTCAAAAAATACTAAAAGCAAAACCAGTAATAGTAAAAAAAATAAAAACCAAGATTTATACAAATACAAACTGCTAAGACACAAAATTTTCTTTAGAGGGGCATGCATGGAACCCAAGTCAAGGAAAGAGAATAGAGGGAGAGAAGAAAAAAAAGTCCATCATTACGCTGCTGTGCACACATGCCTAACTACCAGGAAGAGGACGTCAAGTAACTTTCAATGTTGTTGTGAAATGCAGCTTCTGGTTGCCGGGAAATGCTTCACATGCCGCCTGAAAAACACAAATGTCTCTTATTTGCTTGATGTTTGCAGTGCCTGCACTAGTCACTTTTTGTTTTTAAACAATATATTATATTTATTAAGAGATTAAATTCCTTTTAATCAATTCATAGCTAAAAGATCAAGATGGAAATAGAAAAAAATCTCTTGGATGCTAATTCAATGTTTTCCCCTTTTAAGGGTAATTTAGTAATAAGTGAAGCAAGTTTTGAGTTCAAGGATAAGATGATAATTTTATTATGTATAAAAAATATAAAAAGATATAAGCCTGCTTGGGAATGTGGTTGCGATTGCTTTTCAAAATGTTTTTCGTGCTGAAATGTATCAAAATAATATTTTTTTATTTTTTAAAAATTATTTTTGAGATCAACGTTTTGATCCAAAACATACAAAAAAATTAAATTTTAGCAAAAAAATTAAATTTTTAGAAAACACGGTTTGCACCACGTTTCTAAACAGCTTCTAAGTTACTTCCTATTAATTTAGTAATGATTAATTAACATTGATAAAAGATTATATTATCTTCTATAACCAGGTCAATAATTTTTGTTGAAAATAGCAAAATAATTATTACACAGTTTACTCTGAAATGAAAAACTAATCTCCTTATTTTTTTTAATTTATAACCAAATTTATTATTATCAATTTAACACTGTATGTTACCACATGCAATTGGTTTTTTTTGAATGGCCTCCCTAAATCTACTTAAATCAGTTATTCAGTTTCGATATTTCATAGGTGCGTATGTTAACTGTAATTTTTTCCAAGTTAGAAAGTCGTTGATTGGGTTTGTGACATGTGTACTTCAACATTATGCATTTCTATTTATTTTATAAACTAAGAAAATTACTGTCTTGAGATTTCTGATGAAACAATCGATTTTTTTTCACCTGTCATAATGTGAAACAATTTGTATTTTTTTTTATCATACATTGGTGTGAAATCGATATTTCATAATGTGAAACAATTATATTTTTTAAATTTTTAAAATTTATTTTTAATATTAGCATATCAAAATTATAAAAAAACTAAAAAAATAATTTAAATTTTTATAAAAACATGTTGAACCTTAGCTCCGAATTGCCCGGAATATCTTTTCCTTCTCCCCTCTTGTAAAGATTCACATTGATAATATTGTTGATGCCTTCTTTATTTTATTTCTTTTTATTTAATTATTCCGACTGTCCCATTATCTACACACACACGCATATATAAATATATATGATTTATTTGAGAACTTTTTACTAAATACATACAATAGATAAAAACAATAATTCGTCTTCTACCATGTAAAATATCACACCACCCAATATTTCCTTTAATTTTCCTTTTTTTCCCCTGTAGTAACACCTTATATCCTAAAAATATAACTCGATATCAAAAAATTAAAATAAATCAATTCATATATTCCTTTTGATATGCGACAAATAAAGATCCGGAACAACGAAGTCTCATAACTCCAAACAAATAAAAAAGAAAATAATTGCCACGTCACACAATCCCAACAAGTAAAAAATCTCAAACCATCCAGCTCAGGATCTACGTGTCAAATGTTAAAGCAACAAAAAGCCATAGCAGTCTGGCACTGCTCCCTTCTCTATAAAGTAGAGTAGGGACAGAGTTGTCATTTTCAAACACCTAACCTCTCCTTTATAAAGACCATTTTTGTAGATTTTGGTATTTTACAAGGAGCTCTTTCTTTTTTCTTTTTTTCTTCTTTCTTTTTTTATTTTATCTTTTCTCTCTCACTCTCTCTACACGAAGTGCGCTCATAGTGCTGTACGGTCACCCTTCTTTTTGTCGTTTTTCACTCTCCGGTGACCGAAAAGTTGATTTCCGATAACTGCTATCAGGTGATGCTACTGGTTCTCCTCTTCCTCTCACTACCTGTTGACTCTGGATCTACCGTGTTTGACCGCTTTCAGTGATTTCGTACTTGTTTCAAACAGATCTGTTTGGTTTCAGTCACTGTTTGCCTCCTTGAGCTGTGAAATGCAGTGTTCTGGTTTTGGATGGCGAGATCTTTTCGCTGTGGCTATGTAGTGGTTTATTTTTAGGATTTTAAGTGGTTTTATGGAGTATTGAGCGACTTTAGTGTAGATTTTTCGAACTAGGTTTTCTGTTCTCGTTGTATGATCAGTGTTGCGTTCTTATCACCTAAATTTTATTTGGCATTTTTTTGTTGTTTACGAAAGCGAACTCTGGAATTTTCTTTTGTTTATTTTTTTGTGTTTAATGCTTGATTATGAACTGAATGTCTATTTTGATTTTGTTTTTTGTTTTTACTTTTTGAAATCTTAGGGTAGTTTTATCATTTCTATCGTGTATATGGTTGAAAGCTTGGGGCTGTTAAGACTGTTGTTTTTGTTTTTCTTGAGAATGAGTTTTGTTTTGAAACTTGCTGCTAACGTTCGATTTACTTGTTAGTCCGGGGAAGCTTTTATTACGGAGCGGAATTAATTTTTAAGTGTTCGCTCCTGCTAGTTTAATTATACAGCTATGCTTTAATGTTCTTGCTTTTTCATAATTGCTTTTTGTTTTTGGTCCAATTTGTAGGTGTTGCTTATTATGTTTTCTGCTGTTTGGCTTGAGATTTGCTATCATTTAACGGGATTGACTCATGTTAGAAGTGTTTTGCTTTTGTAGGTATCATCATGGTGAGGAAGAGAAGAACCGAAATTCCTCAAAGTGGGGGTGAGAGTTCTGAGTCGCAGGAAACTGATACTGGTCGGGGTGCCCAGCCCCCAGCTGAGAGGAGTGGTCCACCTCAACAGGGAGGAGGTGGAGGAGGATACCAAGGTGGAAGGGGTTGGGGTCCCCAGTCTCAGCAAGGAGGTCGTGGAGGTGGGTATGGTGGACGAGGCCGGGGAGGGATGCAACAACAGCAATATGGTGGAGCCCCTGAGTACCAGGGCCGGGGAAGAGGGCAACCTCAGCAAGGAGGTCGAGGATATGGTGGTGGTCGTCCTGGAGGTGGCCGCGGAGGGCCATCTTCAGGTGGATTTAGACCACCAGCACCCGAGCTGCACCAAGCTACCCCAGCTCCTTATCCAGCTGTGGTGACCACTCAGCCCACGCCATCTGAGGCAAGTTCTTCGATGCGACCACCAGAGCCATCGCTAGCAACTGTATCGCAGCAGCTGCAGCAACTATCTGTTGAGCAAGAAGGTTCTTCTAGCCAGGCGATTCAGCCGCTGCCAGCCTCAAGTAAATCAGTGAGGTTCCCTCTTCGACCAGGAAAAGGTAGCACTGGCATTAGGTGTATTGTAAAGGCCAATCACTTCTTTGCTGAGCTACCAGATAAGGATTTGCACCAATATGATGTGAGTGACTGTTTCTACATCCATCTTCCGTTGATAATTTGTGTTCCATCAATTATTGTTGCATGTGGTTAATTGGTTTTGTTGATGGGAATAGGTCACCATAACACCAGAGGTCACATCAAGGGGTGTTAATCGAGCTGTAATGGAACAACTGGTTAAACTGTACCGGGAATCTCATCTTGGAAAGCGTCTTCCTGCTTATGATGGACGGAAGAGTCTATATACTGCCGGAGCACTTCCTTTTCAGGCGAAAGATTTCAAGATCACCCTCATTGACGATGATGATGGATCAGGCGGGCCAAGGTTCCTTTATTTTCTGCTTTTTTATGGTTTCTTTTCATGTACTGTTTTTCATTCTTGGGGGGCTTTTTTGGTTCAATCTCTGGGATTTGCATTCTGGTTCTTGTCTGGGGAGAAACAGCACTTCAAAATGCCAAATTGTATGCACTTTTTCTGTTATCCAACTTAATATTCTCTCGTGGCATCATAATGGGGTGATTGCCTTTGCTTTGTTTCTTTGTTCCATGCTGTTAAATATCTTTCATCTTGCAGGAGAGAGAGAGAATTCAAAGTTACAATCAAATTGGCTGCTCGTGCTGACCTGCACCACTTGGGACTTTTTTTGCGGGGACAGCAAGCTGATGCGCCTCAGGAAGCCCTTCAAGTTCTTGATATAGTTCTGCGTGAATTGCCTACTGCTAGGTAGCCTGTAGCCAATGTATTCACTTGTGCACTGTCACTTCTGCATGCTAAAGTGTGGTTGCTGATAAACTGTAGGTATTGTCCTGTGGGTCGATCATTTTATTCCCCTGACCTAGGAAGGAGACAATCACTTGGTGAGGGCTTGGAGAGTTGGCGTGGTTTCTATCAAAGTATTCGTCCTACTCAGATGGGACTATCGCTGAACATTGGTATGTTCTATTGATTAAATTTGTTTTCACATAGGGTCTTGTTAAAGTCCATCTCTTGCACGTGTGATTATTTTTCTGTATTGTAATTCGACAAATATGTAGTGAATTTTCTTTGCAATTTAATGGCTTTTCTGTGCTGCAGATATGTCATCCACGGCCTTCATTGAGCCACTGCCAGTCATTGATTTTGTGACTCAGTTATTAAATCGTGACGTTTCCTCTAGACCGTTGTCTGATTCTGATCGTGTAAAGGTTAGAATTTATTTGTTCTTTTGGTCTTATTTTTTTTATTACAACTCTGGCTCATCTGATCTAGTTGTGAGGTATATGCCATTTTATAAAACAGTTACTAGTCAATTGCTACAATTTCTATAACACATGTCGTCTTGGTTTTTGCACTCTTCAATTTTCTCAAATTGATTTATCTATTACAAGACATGAACACTTTCTTCTCTATTTAAAGATTAAAAAGGCACTAAGAGGCGTCAAAGTTGAAGTTACACACCGTGGAAATATGCGCAGAAAGTACCGTATTTCTGGCTTAACATCACAGGCAACACGGGAGCTGACGTGAGTTTCATACTCTATGATAAGTATATGTTGTTAGAATCTGGACGCGCTAAATTGGTCTTAGTGGGTGACATAATTTTCTCTGTTCTAGTTTCCCGGTTGATGAAAGAGGAACCCTGAAATCTGTCGTGGAGTACTTCTACGAAACCTATGGTTTTGTAATTCAACACCCTCAATGGCCTTGTCTACAAGTAGGAAATCAACAGAGACCTAATTATTTGCCTATGGAGGTAATACATATTTCTTCATTTCCATTGTGTAGTCAGTTTATGGGTGTACCTGCTTATGAATTATCCCTTGAAAACAGGTCTGCAAGATTGTTGAGGGTCAGAGGTACTCCAAAAGATTGAACGAGAGACAGATAACTGCATTGTTGAAGGTGACCTGCCAGCGTCCTCAGGAAAGGGAGAAAGATATTATGCAGGTAAGATTATTATGCTGGTATAATGTAGTGAGTATGTTTGTACTCTGAGCACAACCTTGCTGGATACTTAAAGAGTCTATTGGCTGTATATATTAGTCCTTCTGTTTAAATGGTTCTCTTGCTTTCTTGAACTTTTATGCATTGCTTTTTTTTAAAAAATTATTTTTTCATGCTCAACTATTTTTTAAAATTACCGGTTCCTTTTTGTTTTTTAATTGTCAATAACAAGTGTTAATATATTTATATTTTAGGATATGGATTGCCAATTGTGCTAATGTTGGCATAATTTCTTTTGACTTGAGGTGCTCTAGCTATGAGTTAGGAGCTTCCTTTAGTTAGTTATTTATGCCTAAAAGTTTAGTAGCAAATTGTGAAATATTATTCTCCTAACATGCTTGATTGCTTGAGCAGACGGTTTATCACAATGCATACCACAATGATCCATATGCAAAGGAGTTTGGTATCAAAATCAGTGATAAGCTTGCTTCAGTTGAAGCTCGCATTCTGCCTCCCCCATGGGTAAATAGTCTTTGTTTTCTATGTGTTTTGTCACCTATTTAAACTTTACATCATGTTGTAAGTGTCCATTGGTTGCTTCCTTTTGTCTTTGCAGCTTAAGTATCATGACACAGGCAGAGAGAAGGATTGTCTTCCTCAAGTTGGGCAGTGGAATATGATGAATAAGGTATTGCTTGATATAATAGCCATATGCATTTCACATCAAACTGTGGTCTATCTGTAGTTTGTCTCTGCTTTTTTTCTTTCTCCTGCTGTTTGTTTAAATGTGAAGTTGCCAGTTTATGTGTTTGTAACTCAGTGAGATCTAGAAAGTAGTCTGTCTGAATTGTGGTTAGTGAGTGGTAGGAAAAGAGGAAAGATGGGAGGGAGGCTAGAGATATGCCCATTATGCCCTGGGACCATCTCTAGTCAGCGAGGATGGTGGTTGGCTTTAGTAGAGATATGTCTATAATGAGTAATGTTAGATACACTATTTGAAGTTCTACATGTTGTGGATGTTTGGCTCACTTGGATCTTTGCTCACAAGATCACAAGCATCAATGCAACTTTCTTGTGCGCACAAGCACACACTCTTTCATTATTGGCTGGTTATTGGTACTCTGGTTTGGGCTTGTATATCTAACCTTCATTGTGTGAAATATTTCCTTTCAAGTTAGAAGACTAAATTTGTTAATTGTCATCATGTGGCAGAAAATGGTCAATGGGGGAAGAGTGAATAATTGGATCTGCGTCAATTTTTCACGAAATGTGCAAGACAGTGTGGCTCGAGGATTTTGCTATGAACTTGCACAAATGTGTCAAATTTCTGGCATGGTATTTGACTTGGACATTTCCTTCGGGCATCTGCTTCCAATTTCTTTTTGGACTTCAATTTTGTTCATCTCTAAACATTGGATTGTGTGTTTTTACACAGGACTTTGCTCTTGAGCCATTGCTGGCTCCTGTCAGTGGTCGTCCTGAGCATGTAGAAAGGGTTTTGAAAAATCGATACCATGAAGCAATGACCAAGCTCCGGCCCCATAGCAAGGAACTTGACTTGCTTATTGTGATTCTCCCTGACAACAATGGTTCTCTTTATGGTAAGAGACTGGATTTCAGTCAGGTTGATGATGCTTGTATAGTCTTGTTTTTGTTTTAACAAATCAGAGGGTATTGGCGAGTTTTATTAATTTTTTTTTTATTTCATGCTAACAGTTTTGTTTTCGAATTAAAATCTCTGTTGATGACTGCCAAATTTATAGGGAAAATTCTGACAAGAAATCTCTGCTTTAATATGCGTCTGAATATATTTGTGCATAATTTTTTATTTTCAGAAAATACGCTAAGAGTCTAAGAAAATTGTATGTGCAGTTTAAAAGATCTATATGTGCGTGTTTTTAATTATGTTTAGCTGTTATAAATCTTCCCTTACCATTGTATGTTTTTAAAAGTTTGTTTTCTTAGATACTTTATATAATTCATTTTGCAGTTCACAATTTGTTTTTCCTTTTGTTGCAGGTGATTTGAAGCGTATTTGTGAGACAGATCTTGGGCTTGTTTCCCAGTGCTGTTTGACAAAGCATGTGTTCAAAATGAGCAAGCAATATCTTGCTAATGTGGCTTTGAAGATAAATGTGAAGGTTGGAGGAAGGAATACAGTACTTGTGGATGCAATATCTAGACGTATCCCTCTAGTCAGCGACCGACCTACTATTATTTTTGGTGCTGATGTTACTCATCCTCATCCTGGGGAGGACTCAAGCCCATCTATTGCAGCCGTATGCAAATCTTCTATCTTCAGCTTCTGAATGCCTTCATCTTTTTTTTTTCACCTGCTTAGGTTTTTTGGTTGATTAATACAATTGGAGTGCAGGTTGTGGCTTCGCAAGATTGGCCAGAGGTTACCAAATATGCTGGCCTGGTTTGTGCTCAAGCCCACCGACAAGAGCTTATCCAAGATTTATATAAAACATGGCAGGATCCTGTACGAGGGACAGTGTCTGGTGGCATGATCAAGTATGATTTACCTCTCTTGTACTTCCTCTCTTTCTCTTCATGCTTGTCTTTGGTGCATTAAAGTTGGGATTATTGTTAGTTGACCATTGAGTCAACAACTAATCTGTCTCTGTTCCAAGAATAGTTTGTGGTTAGATGGTTTGAATGTATTTTTCTATAATGCAGGGAGCTTCTCATATCCTTCCGTAGGGCAACCGGGCAGAAGCCACAGCGAATTATATTCTACAGGTATTATCCTGTTCTCCCTGTTTTTTTTTTGTGTATTGCTGCCATGTCTAATGGTGTAATTATTTTCCAGAGATGGTGTCAGTGAAGGACAGTTTTATCAAGTTTTGTTGTACGAGCTTGATGCTATTCGTAAGGTAAAGCTGCTTTTCCTCGAAGCTCTCTAGGTTTTTTCTTTTCTATTTGGTCATTATCTTGTTGGATTTTGTAAGCCCTCTTAATTTCCCATTTCTCTGCTTGTCAACCTCAGGCATGTGCTTCTTTAGAGCCCAATTACCAGCCTCCTGTGACATTTGTTGTGGTTCAGAAGCGTCATCACACAAGGCTGTTTGCAAATGATCACCGTGACCGCAATGCTGTTGACAGGAGTGGGAATATATTGCCTGGTAATAAATCTGGCTTGGTGATAGAATTGTGTTCCAATTTGCTTTAGATTTGCGTGACATGTTTCGCCAAACACTTCATATGGTAGGTACTGTTGTGGACTCGAAGATCTGCCATCCTACTGAATTCGACTTCTATTTGTGTAGTCACGCTGGGATTCAGGTAAGACTCGCATTTCTGCGCAAGATTCACATTTCCTTGTGTAAATCTGATTGCTGTAGAGCACTTGATGCTTTTGATTTCTCACCAATGGCCACCAACAACAGGGCACAAGCCGTCCAGCTCATTACCATGTACTTTGGGATGAGAACAAGTTTACTGCTGATGGGCTGCAGTCCCTGACAAACAATCTTTGCTACACGTAAGTTTATGTCTTCTTTAATTTTACAGTATGATGTGTCTTGATAGTTTATTGATTTGTTTCCTTTCCTTACTTGTCATTCTATTTTTATTTTTATTTTTATTTTAGCTCTAATTTTGGTCTTGCAACTCTTTTTTTTCCCTTCCAGATATGCACGATGCACGAGATCTGTTTCCATTGGTAAGGACCCCCCCCCCCCTCCCCACACACACACACACAGCGCCCCCATGATTCACGTCAATACAATCATGGATTGTACTAGACTAATAACTTCCACTCTTGCTTGCTTTATGATGTTGCAGTGCCACCTGCATACTATGCTCATCTTGCTGCATTTCGAGCTCGTTTCTACATGGAGCCAGAGACATCAGACAGTGAATCAATTGCAAGTGGCATGGCTGGTGGTCGTGGAGGTGCTGGTGGGGGTCCTCGTCCAACACGTGGACCTGGTGCTAATGCTGCTGTGAGGCCTTTACCTGCCTTGAAGGAGAATGTCAAGCGGGTTATGTTCTACTGCTAGGATCGTTGGAAATCCCCTACTTTTGGATGGGCATTTAAATTTTACTAGTTGAAACTGTTCTGTTCGGAAAGCGGGGGAGGCCGCTCTGAAGCAGAATATCAAGCTGGCTATGCTCTGCTTTTTGTGTCATCTGGCCAGTTGATATTTGCTTTTAAATTGCCACTGATCCTACCGTGATCAGAAAGCTGCTTTTTGCTCATGCTGTGTGTATGGCATCGAATATCATTGAATCTTAAAACTCTAAATCCTCTCGAAACTGGGATTTCATTTTTCATACATCTGGTCATCTTCCTGCCACCTCTATTTGTCTCGGCATGGATCTGGAAATTGCAGTTTGGATTTAGTTCCAACAAGCCAAGGTTCCAAATTTAGTCAAATGGTAATCATTAACAGACGAAAGATTAAAGATTTTGAGAAAGCTAGTTGGTGATAGGGAATGTGGGCTGTCAGATACTTCTGGCCTTCCCAGTCACAACAGTTCATGGCGTCTGCTAAGCCAGTATTGTTGCCGAGAAATAGCACGAGGACTCTTCATTATGCAGCTCGGGACTGGAAAATTGTATAGAAGCAGCAGAGAAGTCTCAATCCTTCAAGTAATTCGAAGTCGTTTATTTAAAAATTATTGTTGGTAAATGAATGATAATTGTAACGAGTGATATAAAAACAATTTTAAAATTAAACTCAAATAGAAATTTTATCCTTCGATCGAAACAAGATTTAATCCCGTTTTATAATCAGCTTTCGATTTAGCCCAAATCAAGATCTAGAAAATAATTCAAATCAATTAAGAAAAATCACATCAAGCATGATCCAAATCTACACTATCCAATGATGCTCTCTCATAGGCAAACATCCATGCGAAGGAATAAAATAGTATCCAAAGAAAGAAGTAGCTTGCGGTCGTAGCAAAGAACATGAGAAATGAAAAAAATAATTTTTTAAAAATAAAAATAATATTATATTAATAAAATTTTAAATAAAAAATAGTTTGAAAAATAACTATTATTATTAATTTAAACAGTAACAAGATACTGAAACATGGAGATCACACACAGGTCACGTGAGAACTTGTAACCTTCCTTTGGGAAGGAGAAGAAAAGCATAAAATATACGAGTCCTCTCCAATCCATGCATTTTACTCACTGTATCATTCTTCCCCTCCACTTTTAAGATATTAAGCAGAGAAGGCAATCTAAGCTTGCTTCCTCTGTCAATCACACATTCCTTTCTTTTCTTTAAGATTTCTTCTCCTCCTCCTCCCCTAGCCAAAGCCTTTTTATCTTTCTTTTTTTTCTAAGCATTTCCAGCTCCCTATATAAGTACATTGTCGCACACCTTTTACAAACACACACAGGTTGCTTTGTGTTTTTTGAAAAAAAACCCCTTTTCTGTTATCATTTGTTGTCCTGCTGAAATGGCTTCTCAAACAGCTCTTCAGCGATCTGAAACAATTACAGAAAGCATGCCTGAAGCTTTGAGGCAGAGCCGGTATCACATGAAGAAATGTTTTTCCAGGTATATGATTGCTTCAATTTTTGTCTGATGAAGTTCATTGCATGCTTCCTCGTTAGAGGAATTAACGTATCCTTTTATTTCTCCCCGCCGGGGCGGGGGGGAAAAAATGAAAAAATAAAACAGGTTTGTTGCACCTGGGAAAAGGCTGATGAAACGCCAACATTTAATGGATGAAGTTGATGAATCAATACAAGATAAGAATGAAAGGCAAAAGGTCTTGGAAGGCTTACTTGGTTACATCCTGAGTTGCACTCAGGTATAATATGTTATTGATTGATCTCTCTGCTATTCTATTTCTCTATCTTCACCTGCCTGCTTCCTGTGGACTTACTACTGTTTCTTTTTCATCTTGACATCTTGCAGGAGGCAGCTGTTATTCCACCTTTTGTTGCATTTGCTGTAAGACCGAATCCCGGTTTCTGGGAATATGTTAAGGTGAATGCTGAAGATTTGAGCGTAGAAGGTATCTCCGTTTCAGAATATTTGCAGTTGAAGGAGATGGTCTTTGATGAAAAATGGTATGCACAAGTCCGAGTGAAAATCTTTTGAATGATCTTGGAAATGGCTTTTCCTTCTAGTAACTGCTACATTAATGTGCAGGGCGAACAACGAAAATGCTTTGGAACTGGATTTTGGAGCTATGGATTTCTCTACCCCTCGCCTAACTCTTTCTTCTTCTATTGGGAATGGAGTCAACTACATGTCAAAGTTCATGTCATCGAAGCTCAGTGGGAGCTCTGAAGCTGCAAAGCCTCTGCTCGACTACTTGTTAGCGCTCAACCATCAAGGAGAGGTAGGTGTCCTAACATCAGCAAAAGATGATGACAATGATATGCCAGTCCTAGTCTTAGAAGAACCAGTGCTTGAAACCAATTGTAATGCTTCTCATTTTGTAATATGCAGAATCTTATGATCAATCAAACTCTAGATACAGTTGCCAAGCTTCAAGAAGCATTGATTGTAGCTGAAGTGGTTGTCTCTGCATTTCCGAAAGACACCCCATATCAGGATTTCCAGCAGAGGTCATTTATCTACTTCTTTATTTCTATGAACACTTTTCTCTCTCTATAAAAGGATATCATCCCATGAAAACTTCATTTCCTTGTTGTGAATTAATATTCAGACTGAGAGAGTTGGGCTTTGAGACGGGATGGGGAGACACTGCAGAAAGAGTTAAAGAGACAATGAGGTTGCTTTCTGAATCACTTCAAGCTCCATACCCAATGAAACTGCAATTGCTCTTTAGCAGGATTCCCAACATGTTCAACATTGTGATCTTCTCTCCACACGGCTACTTTGGCCAGTCAGATGTTCTGGGATTGCCAGATACTGGTGGCCAGGTGTGTAAGACAATCCTACACACTACTAATTATGGCGCGATCATAATCGATTATAACAGTGCACTAAATTGATCTGCTTATATGTGGCACACAGGTTGTTTACATTCTTGATCAAGTAAGAGCCTTAGAGGAAGAACTCCTACTTAAGATAAAGCATCAAGGCCTTGGTGTGAAGCCTCGAATTCTTGTGGTGAGACAGATATATGAATATTTCCCAGGTTTATCTTTTGCACTCAATTGAAGAGTTGGATTCTGAATGATTCTTTGCTACTTCTCTGTATTATTTATATGCATACAGGTAACCCGACTTATACCAAATGCTGGAGGGACAAAGTGCAACCAGGAGGTAGAACCTATTTTCGGTACACAGCACTCCCACATTGTTAGGGTCCCCTTCAAGACAGAGAAAGGGGTTCTCCCTCAGTGGGTTTCGCGTTTCGATGTATACCCTTACCTCGAGAGATTTTCTCAGGCATGTGCCTCCATTGCTTTCTAACTTCTATTTTCAGTTAGTTCTTTATTGAACACATACTGATTGTAATGATCTTTTATGTTTCTCTGGCTCATCACCAATCACTAGGATGCTGCTGATAAGGTCCTTGAACACATGGACAGTAAACCTGATCTCATCATTGGGAACTATAGTGATGGGAACTTGGTGGCATCTCTAATGGCTCGGAAACTCAGCATAACTCTGGTTTAAGCTGATCTCTATCTATTGAATCTCTCATATTTCAAATAAAGAACTCAGACTAATCTACCATTTAATTCTATTCTGAAATTTGGCCTGCTGTAAATCCAGGGGACTATTGCTCATGCTTTGGAGAAAACCAAGTATGAAGATTCTGATGTCAAATGGAAGGAATTGGATGCCAAGTACCACTTTTCCTGTCAATTCACAGCAGACATGATCGCGATGAATAGTGCTGATTTTATCATAACCAGCACGTACCAAGAAATTGCAGGAAGGTTTGTCTTCTACCTACCATCATTAGTTATATGCAGACCTATTGATCAATATAATTTGTATTGCCAACTCAAGAACTTGCATCAATTTTAGCAACGTTCGGCCAGGGCAGTATGAAAGCCATACGGCATTTACCATGCCAGGACTTTGCCGTGTTGTGTCAGGCATCAATGTCTTTGACCCAAAGTTCAACATTGCTTCCCCTGGGGCTGACCAATCTGTCTACTTCCCCTACACCGAGAAACAGAAGCGGCTAACCTCTTTTCATCCTGCCATTGAAGAACTGCTCTATAGCAACGAGGATAACCATGAGCATATGTAGGTCTATGAATTCCCTATTTTTATCTTGACAAGCTTCTAAAGATTTTGTCATTTCATTTGCACAATATAATTAGCAAAAGAAGGCCTGTAGTCATTTTTATGTGCTGAAACTAATTTAAACGTGCCTGGAGCAGTGGATATCTAGCTGACAGGAAGAAACCAATTATCTTCTCCATGGCAAGACTGGATACAGTGAAAAACATTACGGGGCTGACAGAGTGGTTCGGGAAGAATACAAAGCTAAGAAACTTGGTGAATCTCGTTGTTGTAGCAGGATTCTTTGATCCATCCAAATCAAATGATAGAGAAGAAATTGCGGAGATCAAGAAGATGCATGCCTTGATAGAGAAATACCAACTTAAGGGCCAGTTCAGATGGATAGCAGCTCAAACTGACAGATACCGAAATGGGGAGCTCTACCGCTGCATTGCAGATACAAAGGGAGCTTTTGTTCAGCCTGCACTTTATGAGGCTTTTGGCCTGACAGTCATTGAGGCAATGAACTGTGGATTGCCTACCTTTGCCACCAATCAAGGTGGCCCAGCAGAAATTCTTGTTGATGGGATCTCAGGATTCCACATTGATCCCAACAACGGAGATGAGTCTAGCAATAAGATAGCTGATTTCTTCGAGAAGTGCAAGACAGATGCTGAATATTGGAACAAGATGTCAGCAGCTGGTCTCCAACGCATCTATGAATGGTGAATGCGCAACCCTACCAAATTCATCAGATATAAACTTTTCCATCAGTAACTAATCATATATGTTGTCCTGCAGCTATACATGGAAGATTTATGCAAACAAAGTGTTGAACATGGGATCTGTTTATGGATTTTGGAGGCAGACGAACAAGGAACAGAAGCTTGCGAAGCAAAGATATATCGAAGCCTTTTACAATCTCCAATTCAACAATTTGGTGGGTTATTGTGGACAGTTAGTATTATGAAGCAACTCAAGTCCAAGGAAATAAGACCTGACTAATGAATAATCTACTCCTATTTGTGACAGGCAAAGAATGTTCCAATCCCAGAATTTGCATCATCCACGCAAACTTCATCAACTTCAAAAACTAAACCCCAGGAAACAGCACCAACTGCTGTAGTTGAATCTCAGCATTCACTTCCAACCCAGGAAGCCAAACCCAAAGTAGAGGAGGCCCCAGTCCTAATGCCTAAAACTCAGCTAACACAAAGGCATGTCTTTTAGCCCCACCTTAATTTAACCACAATTAATCATATTATCTTCTTCGCTACAAGCTAATTCAAATTTTGATCTTTTTGACTGCTGACAGAAGGACACAACCCCAGCAGCCTCAAAGCCAAAGGTGAAGACAATGAACTCTCTCATTCTATCCATTAACCTCTGCAATAATGTTTATGGTTAATTCTTGGAATCAGACTAGGCTACATTTAACCAAGGAGGGACTTTTTGTTTGCAGGAATGGCGAAGAAAGCGTAGGGCAAAAGGACCTTGCACAACCAGGAAGCAGCAGACAAAGTAGCCGGAGGTGGTTGTTATACATGATCGCTTCCCTTTTTATAGTATATTTCATCGGGAGCACACTGTATAGCTATCTCACATGAGTTAAGTAATTGCAAGTTGTACCACTAAAGAGGGTAAATTACTCACAATGTTAAAAAACTTTACATGCATCGTAACTGATAAAAATAAAATACTTTGTTCTTTCGTTAATTTATTTGAAGTTGTCTTATGTGTACTGTATTTCCCGACCAAATACATTGACTTGAAATTTAATGTTTGGATCGATACATGTTAAAAAAAATAAAATTCAATTAGCATGATTTAATTAAAAATTAGGTTAATATATGACATAATCTTTAATTTATTGATTTTTTTATTAAAATAATATTATTTTAATTTTTTTATTTTAATATATATGACATCATAACTGATTCTTTTGAACACCGCTACATGAGATAATAGTTTTTTTTTTTTGTTTATATACGAAGTCAATTTTTTATTAAAAATTAAAAATTATTAAAAGTATTTGCAAAATTTTCATTTAAACACCACTAGAATTGTTTTTTATTTTTTATTTATTCTCGCTAGCAAATTTTTTCTTAATGATTTGAGTCTTGTAAATCAAAAGCTGGTCTAATAATATTCAATAAAAGATAAGGTGAATGATGTACTGATAAACGTGTGTATTTTTTCATGAATTATGTGATTTCATGTGTTTGAGCTTTTCTACTTTTTACATTAAATTTATTTATTTTCTAAGTTTCATCTTTGGTTTTTTAAAATAAAATAAAATAAAAAATATAGCATAAATAAATAAAAGATTAACAAAAAAAACTTTTTAGTCTTTATTTTTTATTTTTTTAAGTAAAATAAGTTTTGTGATGTAAATAAAAATAGTTTACAATGGTAAATAAATAAAATTAATATTTATAGAAAATTAAAGTTCTAAAAATAAAAAATACAACAAAAATAAAAATAAATAAAAAATCTTAATCATTCTTACTTTTAAAAATAAAATAAAGTATTTTTCCACAATGTAAATGAAAAAAAATCAGCATAATATTTTAACATTTTTTTGGAGTTTTAATTAATTCTTCCTTATTTTTTCTTTCTGAAATAAAAATCAATATAGAATTCTAATTAACACCTGTCCATCTTTTCATTTAAAAATAGAAATTACTAAAAAATTAGTTTGACCTTAGATCAAAGAACTTGTAGTAAGGGTGTGTGTGTGTATATATATATATATGTTTTAAAAACATATTAAAGAACACTAAATCATTAATAAGAGTTCGCATGTTATTGTAATATATATAATATATAGTCACTCTTCATGACGAATAATATATATTTGTTCGATGATGATCGTGCATGCTTCGTGATGCAATAACCCATTAAAGTCAATTAAGTTTATATCACATTAATAATTAAAACCAACAATAAACAAAATTAATAAAATACATTAGCCCACATTTAATTTATTTGAGATGTCCCTCGTAAGAGTTCAAAAAGAAACTTGCAAGAAATTATGTAATCAAAGTCCTATTTTTTATTTATTTTATTTGTTGAAATCAGCAAAGAAATTATGTGATCAAAGTTTCTTGGTGATATTTCTAAATTATAGAGAAAATCTATTTAATCTATTTAAAACTCTTAAAAATAATATATAAAAATGTTTAAATAGTAATCATCAAACCCACCTAATCTATATAGAAAAACTAAATTGAAATTAACTAGTAAACTAGGAAATTAAAAACAATTAAAGGATGCGTGCGTGATAAAACTCACCCTACTTCTTTTCTTTTGGTTTATTACAATATTTTCAATTTCTCGACTTTTCAAGCAGCCAGGAGGCCATGGCGGCTAAGAAGAAGAAGATAGCTAGCAAAAATCAACTGTTTGATGATCACGAGTTTTGAATTTCTTGTATTCATTCTACAAGAGACCTCAAGCTGTAAGTCTTGGAATTTTTTTCAACTTCAATTTAGTCTCTTTAGTTTGGTAATTATACTTTTTAATCCAAGACTTTATTTCTTTTACATTTAAGTCTATGGATTTGTTATAGCCGAGAGAAAGTCACCAGAAACAATAGAAAACATGAAAGAGATTGATTGTCCACGTTTCAACACCTAAAAAATCAAATTTAGTGTCAATGGGTTTCAATACATGAAGAGTTTCATCTAGATGTTTTTAGCTTCTAATATTATTCGAGGAAAGATAAAATTTTTTTTGAATTAATCTGAGTTAATTTATCAAATTCGTGATCCAAGTAATAAGACCATAGTTATTAAACTCGGCCCGGGGGTTGACCCGACCAGGGGCCGGGTCCTGGGTTTCATGGGTCAACCCGGAAAAATTAAAAAAAATTAAAATTTTAATATTTCATATGAAAAAATCCATGTAAATATATGTTATACATATAGTAAACAATGAAGTTTAAAAGAATATTTTAAATTTTTTTTTATCCCACATTAAAAAGATATTATGTTAACCTTTTAAGTTGAAGTATTTAAACTAAAAAAATATTTTTATTCCACATTGAAAAAACATAACTTTTTTCTTAGGAACATAGAGTATATATACTAATGGGTTTCAAATCTTACTTTGAAAAAACATAGGGTTTCAAATCCCATATTGAAAAGATACTATGTTATTCTTTTAAGTTGAAATATTTAAATCAAAAGGTTTTTTTATCCCACGTTAAAAATATGATTTTTTCCTTGGGAACATATAATATATATACGAAAGGGCTTCAAATTCCATATTGAAAAGATACTATGTTATCCTTTTAAGTTGAAGTATTTAAACCAAAAGGTTTTTTATTATACATTGAAAAAATATGATTTTTTTCTTGAGAACATAGAGTATATATACTAATGGGTTTCAAATCCCACATTTGAAAAAAAAAAACCGAGTCTCATCCGGGTTCGGCCGGGCTGTTGCCCCAGCCGGTCTTTTATTAAACCCGGACCGGTCCAACCACCGGGTTTACCGGGTCCCAGGTCGACCCGCCGGGCCGGGCCGGGTTTAATAACAATGAATAAGACTGAGATAATATTAAAGAAAACAAAATATATAAAGCCTAATTCCAAATCAATCAAATATTGAAGGATCAAATTAAAAAAAAAACTTCAACTAAAAAAAGGACAAAAGAACCCGATTTAACCCGTGACCCGGGATAAACAAACATAATGTTGTTGGATGAAATAAAAAAATAAAAAAATAACCCAAGTCAACCCGGGTTAATTCACTAAACCTATGACCTAGGTAATGAAACCAAGATAATGTTATAGAAAGCAAAACGAAAAAATTATGAAATCTAATTCTAATTCAATCAAATGTTGAAGGATGAAATTGAAAAAAAAATCAACTAAGAAAAGACATAAAAAACCCAAGTTAACTCTCTAAATTCATGACTTGAGCCATGAGATCAAGATAACCAAACTCAATGTTGAATTATGAGATTCAGAAGAAAAAAAAAGAGTTAAATCTTTTAAAAAGAAACAAAAAACAAAGCATTGTTCAAATGAACAATGTTTTCTGAGGAGAGGAATAATGAATTCCCCTCCTCAATTATTTTATGCAAGATTATTGGCTTGCACTATGCCACGTTATTTGTAAAGTAAATCATGAGACTGTGATAACCTTAAAAAAAAAATTAAAATAAATTATAAAGCCCAACTTTCAATTAACCCATCGTTGAAGGTTGAAATGAAAAAAAATCAATCTAAAAATAGGACATATTGAAATGACTTGAGTTTACCCGGGTTAACCCGAAAAACATGTGACCCGAGTTATAAAATTATGAAAACCTCATAGAAATAAAACTAAAATAAATCATGAACTCTAATTCATAATCAACTCAATGCTGAATGATGGAATTAAAAAAATGTCAATTAAAAAAACAAAAAAAACTCTAGTTAATTGGGTTAATCGGCCAAACCTGTAACTCGGGTTATGAGACCATGATAACCTCATAGAAAATAAACTAATCTAATTTTCAATCAACTTAATGTTGAAGGATGAAATTGAAAAAAAATATCAATTAAAAAAAACAAAAAAACTCGAGTTAATTCATCAAACCCGTGAAATGGGTTATGAAACCGAGCTAACCACGTATAAAGCAAACGACAATAAATTAGGGAAAGAAATATAGATTTAAAAAAGAAAAATTTAAAGAAAAAAATATTATTGAAATAAATAATACTTTATAAGGTAGTGCATAATAAAAATATCATCACTTTTAGTTTTTCCTATAATCAATGATATTTCTAATAAAAACTTTATTTTTACTGGAAAAACCATTTATGATGGCTAGATAAAAAAATGACAAATTTAATTTAATTTTTTTAAAATCTCGTTCCAAATGATTCTCGAACGTAAAGTAATTTTTTTTTATTAGCGAAAAGTCTAAGTTTAATTTGTGGGTATAAAGAGTAAAATATACCTTTTATTAAGAAAAAAAGGTTGCATCGAGACATCGTGATTGATAAACTGAGGTCACATAATTTTTCTTAATTAATTTTTAGACCTTTCAAAAAAATTATCATAAAGTTACGGTCCAAGTATTAATTTTCCCGAGTCCGAACAATAGGCGCCAAACTTCATTTTTCCTTCTATGTTTAGGGTAATTTCTAACTAGCTAGCTTTCATACATTAATTATTAATTCAATATATAATCATTTTAATATTTAAAAATAAATATAATCTAATATACCACCATATTAACATTTAAAATAAATCTCGTTCTATATATATATATATATATATATATATATATATATTTTATTTTTAATTGATTATTAATTTTTGTTAT
>Ga0307517_10003164_pt1 | contig 25869 bp, 10 predicted proteins | sample 23_EM_MG_FD_194515 | JGI IMG/M metagenome (GOLD analysis project Ga0307517, IMG submission 194515) | Populus trichocarpa ectomycorrhiza microbial communities from riparian zone in the Pacific Northwest, United States - 23_EM | ecosystem: Host-associated > Plants > Roots > Unclassified | place... | reverse complement strand
GTCGCAGATTAATAAATAATTTTTGGAGTGCTAGCTGTCCTTGCCTTCACCTTCGTTGCCATGCCTCTTCCGACTCCTCGGAGAGCTTCAAAATTGTTAATGTTTATTGAATTATAATCTTAAAATAGTATTTTAAGATTTGTCATTGACAATGGCGATTTTATAATTTTATTTTAACTCTTGACTAGTAAATAGGATAGCATGTTAGAGCAACAACAATTCTTTTGATTTAAAAAATTAACAGTCAATTCTTTTGACGTCCCTTTTTTTTTTTTTGAGTTAATCAAAAGAGATTAATTAATAATAATAATAATTACGTGAGTTTCAAACTTAAAGTTTGATTTTATTAATTAATAATATTAATAATAATAATCCGTTTTGTTTTACCTTTTCTCTCTCTTTCAAAAGAATAAAACGTAAGTATTATGATATCATTACAATTTTCTAAAAGGTAACTCTCTCGGTTTCATATAGAAATTTCTATTTATATAGAATCTTTGAAAAGACCTTCTCTCTAGTTATTTAAATAAAGAGTTTAGAAGTGACGATTCCTACTATGATTATTCTATGTATGATAATAAATATAGTTGAAATAATTACATCAATAGTTGCATTGACAATTATCTTCGTTCTCAAATCAGGATTGTTAGTTCTATTTTAAGTGGTAGTGAAAATTACAGAGAAAGTTATATTTCTACTTATATTTCGGGTGAAAGTAGAAATAATAGTGAAAACGGGAATTCCAGGCTAAGAACTAGCACCGGCAGTGATTTTGCTCTAAGAGAAAATTCTAATGATCTCGGCGTAACTCAAAAATACAAGCATTTGTGGGTTCAATGTGAAATTTGTTATGGATTAAATTATATAAAAAAAATTAAATCAAAAACGAATATTCATGAACAATGTGGATATTATTTGAAAATGAGTACTTCAGATAGAATCGAACTTTCGGTTGATCTATTATTAGAATATAATAATATAGAAAAATTGAATTTTTTCTTTTTCATTACCAACTTCTCTTCCTCTATTTCACAAAAAAAAAATATTGTTATGAGAAATCTCAAATCTAGCTACCAAGTTAACTTTATAAATTTACAAAGAACAAAATTAATCAAACAAATTAAAAAAAAACAAAAAATAATTGATCAAATTAAAAACATTAAAATAGCAATGAATAATTGACATAAATACAATAGGTTGTGCTTCCTATCTTAAAATCCCTAGCAATCTGTAAATCTAAATTGATTATCAAAATTGTGAGCACTAAAAGTGATAAAGATATTACATTTAGATTTCAAAATATTTTTTTACTTATCTATCTCTTTTTTTCTTCTTCTTATATCTATCTCATTTCTATAGAATAACTATTAATAATTATTCATTTAATTCTATAAAATCTCTCATAGTAACCCATTATAAAAGAAGGCAGTGGCAATATCAATAATGTTTGCATATAATGTCTATGGGCCAAGGGTATATATAAGTCCCGAATCTGGCAAGTTATCTTCTTCAAATTGGGCCAGCCCGTGAAACATTAAATTAAGATTTAAGATTAAGATAATAGATTACAATTTTACAATGCTAATATTAAGGTTTTATAAGTTCTTAAAAGTGGTGGTGTTGGAAATTGTATTGGCGTTACAGCGGCGGTGAGTGCTGGTTGCTGTGGGATGGTGGTTATGGTAGAGTCAATAGTCCAGCTACAATGAAATGATGGGGCGATCTGATAAACATGAAGGGTAAAAGTGAAGATAAACAAGTATGATAAAATAAACTCTTTACATGGACTTGATTGAAAAACGCAATAAACATAAGGATCAGATTTTAAAATCTTAAAATTTAGAGGGCTACTACCCTGAAAACACAATGTAGCGCTGCACTTGGGTGGAGTGGTGATGATTGTAGCAGCGGTGAAGTAGTGATTACAATATTGATAGCTCCAAGAAAAATATATTTTTTCTCTGACAAGGTTAAAAAAGATTTCTCCGAACTAGCAATATTTAGGAGTGAATCGGGAAATGTTTTTCTTGGGAGGAGATGTGGAGAAGATGCAAAACAACTTCTTCAGATTAGCAATAAAAGACAGATTCCCAGTAGCTTGTGATTTTGGAGATACATCAACCTGTCCAACGATGATATAGCACTCTGTTCAAAGTTGAAGAAAAAGAGAAGAAAAACCACTTTTCAACTGCTCAGGATCAATGTTTCTTTGAAGTTAAACTTTCTTTTGCTTTCTTCAAGTAAAAAAGCTGTTTCCCTTTATGTAACTGTTGAATTTTTCAAAGAGCAGTACTTTCTGCCAAGAGTGGCAGGGGTGGCTTGATCTTTTGTTGCCTGCAGATTTTGTCCCAAAAGGGTGCATCTTGCATCAATGCTTCCTTGATTTTGGGCAATTACACTAGGCATTCTCTCAGCTAAGATGATCTTTGTCCTCAGCTCTTTCGTTCATCTGCACAATTACATGGCGTGAAGGGACCCTTGTTGAATTCCAGCTAGAGCCTCTCACAGGGATGAGAGACTTCCTTGCTGCAAATATGCTTGGCCTCTTACAGGGGATCGGTCTTGTCTAAAATGGTGGTCTAGGAACCAGAAAACGTGCACATTGAACACATACATGCATGTTACCAGCCACAGAAGATGCATTGTAGGACCTCAAAACTAAAAAAACATTAACAGGGCATGTGCTGCTCCTTGTCGCTTGTTCCTAAGCTACAAGAAGCAGGCTCCAAATGCATGCATGAGAGCTTCTCCAGTGTAGATGCTTGGAAAGTTAATATATATATATCATTTTTCATACTTCGAGGAGTGTTAAACAAAAAGTTATTTTATTTTAGTTTTTTATAAAGAAGCTAAAATACTGTTTATTGCAGGAACTTTTTTTTCCCTTGATGAGTTGACCTGAATTAATTTTTTAGTTTTTTTAATTGAGTTTTTTAATTGTCTTTTAATATATACGCATTGTCTTCAGAGTTATCTGATCAACTAAATTATATATCAAGTTATTAAAATAATATTAAAATACAATTTATTCTTCATGCAAAGTGCAAACCATAAAAAAAGAAGATGCTCTTACAATGGACCACGGCTGCTAAAGTTTCTTGCACAAAAATACTAAATTTGCTACGTGCTAAAAGTCAAACCTTCTTAAATGGGTCCACAGTCCACACACAAAGAGAAGGGAAAATCAATGGTAGGAGATGATACTCATTGCAGTACCAATTTTACCCATGTTTCGAACATGGAATGCCCAAAATGCACCTAAATCGTAACGGATACTTGGCATTTGAAAACTCAAACCCATAAAAAAAAATTTATTTAAAAATCTGCAATGCACATTTCTAAACACTCACTAGAAAACCAAAAAAATATTATAAACAATGTGAGAGTAAATGGCTAACAATAAAGGTGGAGGAGAAGAAGATGAAAGCATTAATGGAGAAGACAAAACTAATAAATTTTGGTCTCAGAACTGAGTGTAAATTAATTGCTTGCGTTTATCGCTGCAATTGTCTGCTTGGTCCTCCCTCAGTCTGCCATCATTGCTACCCCCATCTCTCACTCTCTCTCTCTCTTTCTTATCTCCTGCAACCCACTCTCCCAGATCACATTTAATGCTCTTCTCTCTCCCTCTCTCTCAGTTAATGTAAGGTGGAGTAGTCGAGTAGAATTTATAGGAGTATTATATAATCAGGCGTATCAATACAAAAATTTAACCTTTAGACCCCCCATGAGACAAAACCATGGTTTGTTTTTGGAAGGCAAAAGAAAAAGGACCGATTTTGTTTAACAACCAACCCCATCAAGACACAACTGGCAAGAGATGCTTAATTATGGGGGTTTAAACAAGATTTGTCTTTTCTTCAACTTATACTGCTAATTCATAATAATTGTAGCTTGTTTTTGAATTCGGTAGAACTCGGTTGAGGATTTGACTCTGTCTTGTTGAGCATTGATACCTCAGCTACTCCTGTGAAGGTAGAATGGGAAGGAGCACCTGTAGCTGATGATGATTGTGGGGGTCTGCTTGGTGATGGTGGTGCTGCACAAACTGGGATCACTGACCTTATTTGAACAGCTGGTGCAATCCTGTGAGGGTTAAACCCTCCAGTGAACATAGGCCTTGGAACATGGGTACTTGAGGGTGTCTTGATGGAAATGGATGCCATTGGAGATGGATTTGTAGACCCAAAAATTCTGCTACTAATGTGGGTTGATTCGTGCTGGCTAGTGTTATCAGGCAAGGAAGTGACTGGCTTCCCAGTATTGGAGAAAGGAAATGGCCTGTATAATGAACTTGATCCGTAAAGATTACTTGAACTTGAATTGCTGGCACTCTCCTTTTCAATGTGTTTCTTGATGACATCTGGTTTAGTACCTAACCATTCTTCTTCATCCTTTAAATGCTCTTCAAGTGGGACATGAACTTGTAATTTTCCCTTAACTTGTATTGGAATAGGCCTGTTCGATGAGTATAGAGATGGATTGTCTATATGTGAGGGCGGTGGCAAAATCTTTGAACTTGTTCTGGGTGGGGGTGGAGGAAGGAGAGACATAAAGGAGGACTTCTGCATTTGTGTTGAACCATCTAAGGTAGAATCCAATATAAGATCCAGGAGCCTCCGATGTGGATACAGTAGAAAGTTATTTGAGGTGGAGGAAGATGATGCACCGCTACTGTCTTTGTGCCCTCTAACCATTCTTCTTCTTGCTTGATTATGATCCCTCTTTCTTGCATATCTACCTTCATCTTTGGATCTGAAATTTGACAGTACCCTTGCCACAACTGCTTGATCTTGTTCTTCACGAGTGTCTACTTCTTTGCTACTCAAAGAGTCCAAGTTTGGAACTGCACAAAAATATATATTGATTACACAGAAAATGCAAGTAATGATATAATGGATGTGAGAACAAACAGGAAATAGGGGATGGAAGTTTTACATCTTTTCAAAGCGGACCAGGCTGCAATAGCTGCATTCTTCTCAGCTTGTTTCTTAGTCTTTGCTGGCTCACCCGTGAAATTCATACCAGCAAGCTCCACGGTACAAGTGAAAACTGGGACATGACCAGGACCTGATCTTACAGTGGTATATACAGGGAGGTTAAGCCCAGCTCTATGGGCAGTTTCTTGAAGTAGGTTCTTGTAAATTCCAGTCTCATCCTTTATTAAATTCCCAGAAAGAAACAATAAGACTAGACTCTAGAGTAACCAAATTGAAGACAAAATGGGTATCCATCGTTTAAACACCCTTAAGCAATCAAGAAAACTATCTAAAACAAACCAAGAAGAGGGATTTTGACAAAAGAAACTTACAAGAACTCTTGCTGTTAGAGACCTTGCAGGACCCCTTAAAGACAAAACATTAAGGGCAACTTCAGCAGCCGCATGCTCCGCCTGTCTCAATGTAGTGCAGTAACTTGGACTTTCAAAGATCTCACCATTAAAGTTCACAGAAGCTTTGAATCTTGGTGCATGATCAGGTCCTTCTCTAATGCAAGCATAAGAAGGGAGGTTGAAACAACTTCTTTGTGCAAGTTCTTGCAGTTGGTTCTTAAACATATCTATGCCAAAAAAGAACCACACAGCACACAAATAAATCAAACCTCTACTTGCATATGTATCTCCATCATTCCAGTCAAAACAAAAGCCAGTAAGTGACAAAAAAAACAACATAGAGACAACAGAGGGAAAAATCCATCATCTAAAGAGCCAAAAAAAACCTCGAAACTAAGACAAGATTAACAAACTCACCTACTAAGGCCTGATTTCTCACTTCATCCACATTGGCATATGCTCAAGACAAAAAAACATTTGCTGTTGGTATTTCCTATTGATGTCTTGTGTGAAGAAGAAAGAGGAGGAGAATTGATATGGGGTGCTGCAGTGAAAAAAAGGTCAAAGTGAAGCTTTAAGCCTAGAGTTTAATTGCCTTTCCTTTCCTCATCTTGATAGGTTTAATTACAGGCATAATAAATCTTGAACAATGTGGTTCAAGAAAGTAATAAAATAAATAAAATTTCCAACTCTCATTAAAAGAGGGGCGATTCTGACACCGAGGTGTGGTGTAGGCAAATTACAAAACACTCCGTGGGTTAGGTTCACTGGCTACTGAAATGACAGGTTTGAGGTTTATTGCCGCAATAATCACCCCAAAGGACTGGTTTTGACTATACAGTTACCTCGTTGTAGACGAGTCCCCTGAATTTGACCTTCAGATATTATAATCTTAACTTCTTTATCCAATGGATATTGCATGAGGCTAGGCTTATATGAGCCTGAGGTCAGGTTGATATGAAAATTTGAAATTGGCCTAACATCACAACTGTGGACCATCTTCCATCTTCCATCTTCCAGCCATGGCCAAGCCCAGTGTGCAAGCTATTGCTGGTCATAAGACCCAAATGTGTTTATCCCATGATGCACTTTAGCTATTGCTCAGAGGCAAGGACTGCAATCTGACAATTTTCCAAAATTTCTAGATCCCACCTGCCATCCAAGCCAAACAATCCATGGTAGCTATTTAGAGGTGTTTTGGGGTGGAGAGATTATTTTTTAAAGTATATTTTACTAAAAAAAAATATTAAAATAATATTTTTTAACTTTAAAAAAATTATTTTTGAAAGTCAAGGCTGTGGATCGTTTTTCTCAGCCTGAAAAATATTTATGCGCTGACTGTTGAATTGAATTATTGCGAAGTGTCATTTAACTGAATTGACTATAGACTGCGGATGGTTCGAGCATCAGTACAATAAACATCGCACAGTGGCGCTACAACTCTCCTAAAACCAGGTTCTGGTTTGGATTCTGATGCATGTGTTTACCACATTTCATCAATGCCTCCCTTTCATCACCCTAAAACAATGAAGCTGCCGTAAGGTAAATTTAGGGTTATGCATGCTTGACCCCATTATTAATTGCAGGCCCAAAGGCAACAAAATGAGGAATCAAGCTACTGGCAGTCAAAACCATTGGCTCCCTGATTGAAAGGAAGAATCATAGGAAAACACTGACTGATTCCTCAAATAAAATGAGATTGAACACTAACTAATTCCAGAAATACAAGAATAAAAACTGACAATAGCTCACTCGTACTAACAACACACCATTCCATTCCATTCCACACCCTAAAAGCACAATGGTCAAACCAACAAAGACTTTCAAGCACCCCCTCTAAAGTTTCCCCATATTCCACATAATATATAGTTCGGAAGTTGAATAACCAACCATTTGGTCAGCAATCACCCCCAGCACTCACCAAATCAGTTAATCTTCCATTTCCTAGGTTTGGATGGAGGTCAAATCCACAACTATGATTGTCGGTTCTCAGTTGTTAAGCTGCCACTGCTGCTCCCACCACCCACAAGGTTAGATTCCCCCACTCTAGCTGCCAAAGCAAGAACTTCAGGTGACATCTCCCAGCTTCCACTTTTTCTTCCCCAACTCGATCGCCTAGGATGCAATCCACCACGGTCCCCAACTTCATCTACTGTGGTCCTGATATCCGGGGATAACTCGCCTAGTTCACCATCTTTTATGTTCAACCGATCATTGTTGGCAGGTTGTCCTTCGCCATCAGCCATAGCACTCATGTCTCCCCATACAGTTTTCCTACCCATTTCTATGTCACCGACAGCTTTACCCATATTTGGACTCATGAAGCCCCCACCAAGTGTCCGGGTGGGTAATGCAGGTTCCCGGGGCACCTTCGCCCTGAAATTGTTCTTAGAAGGGGAGATACTGGAGCAAAAGATCTCCTTGAAGTTCTCCACCAATCCTTTATAAAAAGGATTTGCCCGCCTATCATAGCGATATCGGAAATTCTCATAAGTGGTCTGAACAAGCAAGGAGAGCATTAGTGAAAGTGTACAGTTGATTACAAGGGAGAGTTCCATTCAGAGAGTGAATGAATGTACTTCTCCATAAAAGAGTTATGAAAAGAGGAACCTTGTTCTCTTACCTGATTTGTGCTGATGAGATACAGATGGAAGGCAGTAAGACCACCGACAAACCACATTGATATGAACGTGTAAACTATTAAAACAATGGAGGAAGGGGTTTTGATCATTGCTTTCCAAGTTGAGATGTTCTCTGATCCCATGATCTTCCTAATGTAGACCCAGCAGAAAGCAAAAACATATATACAAAGAAGGGTCGTTGATAAGACAAACATGAAGAAGAATCGATAATTTCTCTGCACCCAGAAGCATATCAATCAACGTAAGGAGAGATGACACTCAAAAAGATCACCAAGACACCAAACAAAATCCAGCTATTTTCCATGCCAGCAACTTGAGAAAAATTAATTCTAGAAACTTAACATCAGAATCTGCTAGTTTATATACATGAACCATTTAGATTCAATATGTTGATATTTCATTAAGTTTTCAGATTATCAGTAAGAAGTGGTGACCATATGTGTTCAAACACATCAAAGTTTGAGATAGCATCAACAAGAAAGGACTGACAGGTCCATATCAAGTTGAATTTTCCTGGTTAAAGAAAGCAGGACCTAACTTCAAGCTTGGGGTCCATCTAATTGTCACCCTTCAGCAGAAACAGCATTTCAGGAGGAGAGATGCACTGCAATATAACTACTTATCCTATCCAATTGATAGTGCTGAAGATCATTTTTACCGCTACAGTAACAACCATATAAAAAAAAAGGACCACTTACCAAGCCAATACATTGCCCAACCCAAGGGCAGTGATGGTCAAATCTTTCAACACAGTTATTGCATATTGAACAATGCGAGCAGCGAGGTGGTCTGTAAAGCATGCAAGTATCACAATACTTAACCTTCACAGTCATTCCATTGAATTCCACCTCCTTAACACGTGGCAGACGTAATTGTGGAGTCTGACCAGACCCAACATCTGCACTCCCATCAAAGCCTTCAGGTTCTGGTGGATGTGCATTGCGTGGAATTATGCCAGGATCCCTTCCAGATGTTAGCAGGAGAAGAACTAAATCCTGAGACATCAGAGACATTTATGAGCTTCATGTTCAGTATTACAGAAACAGTTTCCCTATCATGCCCAGGAAAGACATTGAAGAGAGATTTCAGGACAGATTTAGAGCTTTCTCTCCAGGAACAAGATAGCCCTTTACAACACCATCACCATCCTCAAAATTAGGGTAACAAGTGCTTTACATGCATGGCAAGAGCTACATAAGTGTACACAGGTCAAAACAGCGTGGTGCAAGGTCTGAAATGCATTGGTTGTAGCAGATGAATCAGAAAAGGCAAAAACAGAATAAAATGGGGGATAATAACTGCACATCCCCAAACAATAAGGACATGCTATGATCCAATCCTGGCATTCACATGATATTTTGCTAGACAAGGCCACATAAACTTACATTTCATATCACAAGCTACCCTAGCTTACATGGTAACCCTAACACCAGCCTATCTATATGATATACAAAAGAAAAAATGTAAAAAGGCTTTGGTAGAGACAAAATGAGCATTAACATCTGATGAATTATGTATAATCAGAACACCCTGAAATTGAATTATTATGATCAGTTGGCAATTATGGTATAATACTGCAAATACCCTTTTCTAATTCACTTATAAATCTAATTGGATTTGGTTGGTTATTAGTGATGACATAGATGGTCATTCATTGTTAATTCCCGAAAAAAAAATTTCTATTCCTAACAGTAATCCAATAGTTCCTCGATTGCTTTAAGCATATAATCATGAAATTAAACCCGGACCCGTCAAACTCTAAAAAGATATTTCAGTCAAATTGTAACTAAAAATTTATTTTTACTCGCACATTAGTGTAGTTATCTTCCGATCCATTGCAATATTTTAAATTTCTTCTTGTGCTTTGAAAGAAAGTCTTTTGGGTGAAACTTCATAAGATTTGAACCATACATAGTGCAACGATTTTCTTACAAGAAAATACATTTGCTGTTACAGGAACCTCATCTTATGCAGAAAAATACCATTCTTATTCAGTTCCAAAATTTCCTTTCCAGGTTCTCTAATGCTAAACATTTTGCCAATGTGATTACCATTGTAAAAAAAAAATTGTCATAGTTCACATATGCATGGTCAAATCACAAACTCAACCCAAGGTATTATTGATTTCTAATTTGTTATATTATTATTGTCTAAAGTTGGTTGTTATTGTTAATGTTGTTCTGTAAATGACTATTGATAAACAATAATGATATTGAAAAGATCAAAATCAATATATGTTTAATAATAAATATCAAAATCAATATATGTTTAATAATTAAATTTCTTGCTTTTATTTTATTTTATTAAGATTCACATGTTAAGAACATATTGTATCACGAGCATCACATGTGATGCAATGAGCTAGTATACAGAAACACTTACAATGATCCATTTCAATTTTTTTCCAATAATATTTAGGTACATAGTATGCATGTGCGCGTGTGACAGAATACATGATATACGTGAATGCATTTATCATTGAAGTGCAACCTCCTGCTTTTTTGGAGATTGGTTAATTGACAATACCTAGAATGCTATGCAAAGGATTTGCTTGCAACAAGTATGATCATTATTCATAATAAGAAAAGTCTATGCAGTAAAAGCAAAGCGAACATGGTAAGAAGAGGCAACAAACTAGGCTAGAGACAAGCTGGGGTTATGTATTGGATATTCAATGAGATTGCACGGAAAACTTCAGAATGGTAAGACACAGCACATCGACTCACTATCCTCTGCCAAAACTGGTGAAATGGTGACACGTAACAGCATAATGCTATATAATAAACCACCAAACATTTATCCCTCTTGAAAACTCGTCATTCTAAACAACTAACAAAATCAAGAAAGTACCTCAACAATGCACACCCTTGAAGCAATATCTTTTACAGAAGACATTCATCCACTAAACCTGCTCTACAAATTATGATAATCAGTTCCCACAACTCACACCTCTTATCCCCAATCTATATGATTAAGCAATATTTCCTATCCTGTCCAGCTTACAAACAACCTACTGTATATTTAACTTATGCTCTAAATTTCAGCATGGACAAATCTTAATGCCTACCCTTGAACCCCCACCATAACAACCCCCTTTTTTCTCCTGCCATCCTCTTTAGATGGATGAACAAGACTGGTTAAAATTGTGCTTAAATCTTTACTGGTGGCTCTCCAATAATCCCTGGCAGTGTACCAAAATAAAAACTACCCCATCTGGGTTCTCTGATATCTGAACCACATGCCAGAATTGGCTACCACTGTTGCCAAGAGGCTTTGAGGCACTCGCCTAGGCGCTCTGGTGAGACCATGACGCCTTTATTAGCCTCAGGTGATGAATTTCAATGAAGCGCTGCCAAGGTGAGCGCCCTGTGAGTGGGCACCAGGCATTAAAGTGAGCACCTGCTTGAAATACTTCTTTTTCTGTTGGATTTTTTTTTAACTGATTTATGTTTTGACCTATTTGACTATTTTTTAATTTACCACGAGAAACAACTTAGGGGTAGTTTTGTAAAAAAACAAAGTTTAGGATAAAAAAGAATAAAAAATAATTAAAGTGGGAGACATTCAAGAAAGGACATTTGAAGAGAAACACCAACCACACTTTGCGTTGAACAGAGTCAGAGAACAACAGCATAAGTACAGACCAAGAAAGCATGGATGAAGATGTTTTTGAAGATTAATGAATAATGATTATGATAATTAAGTTTTCTTTTTAATCTATTTAGCTACTTACTACTTTAAATTATCTTATTTTGTTTTAAGGGTGAGAAATATAACTTTATACAACTATGTTATGGTCATTTATATTTTCTTTTGATTTTCTAATAATCAAATCTTAATTGGGAAGATATATATTTTAGATTTATATAATATAATATAATACAATACATATATTTTCTTTTAATCTATAGCATATCTCCTTGGTTCATTCAGGTGTGCACCTAGTGCTTCGTGCGTCTTTTAGCGCCTTTCACCTTTGAGAACACTGTTGGCTGCTATAATCTTCACCAATATAATGAAGGGGGGGAAATACAGGGTCAACAAAAACATTGTTGAAACTGCTATTTTCGATTACAAGGTAAATTAAACATGTAAAAGGAATCTAAATGTGTTTGCAGAGAGAGTGGGAGTGGGAGTGGGAGTGGGAGTGGGGTGTGTGTGTGTGTGTGTGTGTGTGTGTGTGTGTTGAGCAAGAGAGAGAGAGCTCACATAAATAGTGAACACGACAGAAACTGCCATTATTGATATTCCCCAATCATCTGAAAAATCATCCATCAGCTTTCTGGCGACAAAGATACAGAATAGTGCTACTGGAGCAACAATCAGGAATACAGTCAATGCAAGCGATCTTACATCTGGTCCAAAAATAAACCTTCCTCGAAGAAAAAATATCTGCAGAAGAACATAATTCCAGTAAGTTCTTTGGAAAAAAATTGAAAAAACTCTGCATTCTTAGAATAAGAATGCAATTGTGGTCAATGCTGACTCTAAGTCCTGGGATCAACTAAAGTCTCATCATAAGCACGTTGGAAGCTGAATACTACACTTACAGTTCACCAATCTCAATTTCACATAGTTTGCCACATGGTCAATCAACCACAATTCAATCAATATCAGTTTCACTAACATTATATCACTATTTACAATGAGAAACAGGGTTAAGAAGCTCTCATGTATTGTAAGAACTCAACCAGTTCTTGTTCAGCATCTAAAACCTCTGAATCAAACAATCAATTATGCATGTGATTTTCCTATTTCATCTTTCTTTATTTCTTATTCTACTTTTATTGTCAAATTTCTACTAATCCCAAAGGAGGTAGCATAGATTTATAGCGTGCAGAAGAATAAGTTCATGGATTCCCAACAATCATTTCAATTTCCGATGTAACAGAGAGCAAAATGAGAATCACAAATATTAAACAAACACAAAAAATAATTGCACTTCCACTGGGTGGTTATAAGACCACCCCTGATTTAAGAAAAAGCCAAATCACCCCATTACCATTCAAACAATCCTGAAACTTAAGCTACCAATTTTGAAGTCAAAACCACATCACATATCATTTTTTCCCATCAATCCCTTCGAACTTCTTGTTAGTTTTACTCGCAAAAGTGCAATTTGTTTCCCGGGTGCTGAATCTTATCATCACGATATTGACTTAAACAATCCCTTTCCATTTAATTAAAGGCCAAATAACTACAAAACCGAGTTCAACCTTGCCAAATATAGCTGATAATTGGTACACTCAATATTTTACTGAAAGGGGTTCATCAAAATTAGATTTTTTGTTGTTGCTGTAAACATTAACTCATCTGAAACTAGCATTTGTTACATTTTTTGTGATTTGACATGTACAGTTAAAAGTAGCTCTAAAGTCTGCATCTTTTCTTTCTTTTTTTGCTGATTCAGATTCTCCTTGAAAAGAAACAGAAAAGGTGTAACAAAATATGAGAATATTGGCATCTATCAGTCAATAAAAGGTTTAAGAACACAATAGTGAAAGAAAAATGATAAATGAGTGACTTACGTTACTGCCTTTCCAAGTTTGATAAACCCGCAAATCACCCGACCCGACTCCATTGGATCCAGTGTCCGATGATCCCTTTGGTGGTGGCACCACATACATTTCTCAATCGAATCTCTCTCTTCCTCTATCTCTATCTCTAAAACTCTCAATTCAAATCCCTCATAAACCCTATAAAACCATTAAAAATTACAGCTTTGACAAAGACTCTCTCTTTATTAGGCTTTCATGAACGTGGTGGGGCGGCTACCGGCGGTGGCGGGGGTTTTCCCGGTGTGTTCGGGAGTGACAGAAGGAAGGGGAGGGGAGAGTTTGATGTGGTGTGATGTGTATGTGTGTGCATGTGTATGTGGTAGCTTAACAGGAATGGAGAGAGGGTGATGTGGCGAGAAGTGATTGCATGTGGTTGAGTGAGATGGACCGGGGTAGTGGTGGACCGGGGTTGGTTGGTTTTTTAGCTAACAGGGAAACAGAGAGGTGTGGTTTTCACTCTGATTTCTTTTTATCTTTTTTTAACATTTAATTATTATTATTTAATTCATTTATTTGAAATATAAAAACTAATTTAAATCGGGTTTAAAAAAACGAATGACTTTATAAACCATCTCACGACTTTGTTGATCAGGCCACAATCCATATTAACTTTTTATTTTTTTTAAATAATATTATTTTAATTAATTCTTGTTAATTTATATTAACCTGAATAATAATAAAAAATCGGGTTTAATTACTTTAGTATATTAATAATTATTATTCTGTTTTCTTTCTTTGGCCTGTGGAACAAGTCAGGTCTACTTCTTCCTCCCACTTGAATACTTGCTGGATTATTCACTACTTTTGGTTTGATAATTCAACTAATCTCTCTCCAATTTTCAACTTGTCTAAGCCATTGTCATTTGTCAAGTTTCAGTTTTTTTTTCTTTTTGTATTTTTTTGTTTCCATTTTAATTTAGAGCCTGATTGATATTGTGTTCACGATTGCTTTTTAAAGTGTTTTGACTTGAAAATATATCGAAATAATATTTTTTTTATTTTTTTAATTTTATTTTTAATATCGATACATCAAAACAATTTAAAAACATTAAAAAAATTAATTTGAAGTAAAATAAAAAAATATTTTTTCTCAAAAATACTTTTAAAACACCAAAATAAATCATCAATGCTAAACTAAAAAACTCATCAAGTTTCTGTTTTCTTTATCTTGATTAAGAATATTTGCTTCCTTCTTTAGATTTCTAGTTTCAAACTCTAAAGTAAATATTTAAAAAATTTATTAGAAAACACTAGTTGGATGTGAAAATAAGTCTTTAAAATCAATATTTTGAACATAAAAACAAAGTTGAATTGAATCACGCCTTAACCTCTCATGAAATTTTTGATTCATAACTCTATCTTGTAATTAAAGAAGAAGAAGAAGAAGATGAACATGAAGAAATGAACAAGAAAATCCAACCACGACAATATCTCTAATTTGACCACTCTAGCAGCCCGGTAGAATCATGTTAGATGTTTGTAGCATATGAATATGAATATCAGATACTTATTTTAAGTAGTTTTGAATTTAAATTTTATGAATGAAATACATTATTATTAAAAAAAGTTTTATTTTTTTTGTGTGTCGTTTCGATTCGATCAGATTAGTTGGATTGAGTTATCTTTTAAATATCAGATTTAAATAAAAATAAAAAATAAAAAAAAATCATCATTTCTTGAAAAAAGAAACCTGACACTCAAATCTTTTTGTTCGTGGAGCTAAATCTCACGGTGGTGATCCATGCTAAAGTTCTTTCTAGCTCAAGAACAATTATTTCTCGTGTTTGAGCTACACGGATCGATCTTCCATATAATTATGCGTCTTTCCAATTAATATTGTGTGCTAGAGCCTCAAAAGAGACTTTAATTATCAGTTGTGTAAGCTACGGTTCTATGCAATAAGTAGTTGTTACTTGAAGAAAAATTTAGCTCAACCTCAACGTACCTTGACTGTGAAGCTTGTGATTCCAGACTAGCAGGCTAGGTAGTGCCCCTTCAGTTGGTATTTACTAAAGACTAAACAATATCTTTCGAGTTGGAGCTGCACGCTCTTTCTTTTTATCCAGAAAAGTAAGTATGAAAGAGAATTACAAAATCTTGAGATAAATGGACAAAGCACTATTAATTACAAAATCTTGAGATAAATGGACAAAGCACTATTAATCAAGTAAAAGAACAAATTTATTAAACCCCGCTACTCCATGATCCAATTCAACTCTTACTTTACAAGTTTAAACAGGTTGACCTGAGATAAACTAAAATGATATCATTTTATTTATAAAAAATATTATCAAACCAAGTTTTGAAAGGTTTTTAACCTAGTTAAGGCTTGACTCATTGGATCAAGTAGTTCAGCTCCCATCTAGTTCAATCTAAAACTAGTTTTGTATCAAAGACTGGGGCAGCTAGTCACTAAAATGACTCATCAAGCTAGGCTTAATAACACTGTTTTCACTGAAATAACCCTTCAAACTAGGTTTAATAACATTGCTTTTGAAGGTTTTAGTTTAGACAATAATTTATTAATCACTAGACGTGGGTTAACACGACGCCACGGGGCTACATTGTTTTTTTAATAAAAAATTAATGTTTAGGTGTTGTAAACGTGTTTTAAAGAAAGAAAAAAATATATTTCTTGGGTTATAAACCCGATTAGATTAAATAAGTTGGTTTTATTTTAATTAGATGAAAAGAATTGGCAACGATAGCAAACAAACCAAAAATATAAAAAAAAATGATCAAAATAATATGGGAAAAAAAACAATGCAGTTCAATTTTTAACCAATTAAATAAAGAAAAATGAAATTGGATAAAACATGGACAAAAAAACTTGGCTCGATTTAACCCGAGTTATTATGACAAACATGAACTTTGGTAATAAGAAACGAGTCAACTCGGGTAAACTCTTCAAATTCGCGATTCAAGCCATGATATTAAGGCAATCCGATAGAAAATAAATCAAAGAAAACAACAAAGCCCATTTTTTTTTTAAAAAAAGTTGATTGATGAAATCAGAAGAAAGAATAAGTAAAAAAAAGAATAAGGATGTTAATCCACATTAACTGTTCAAACTCATAAAAACCACGAAGCCCATTCCCCAACCAATCAAATATTGAAGGATAAAATTTTAAAAAAAAATTTATAGAAAAGGACACAAAACAAAAGTAGAAATCAAAAGAATGAGGATAAAAATTAAAAAAAAAATAGAGAACAAAATTGAAAAGAAAAATCACTTTAATAAAAGGACTAAAAAAATAAGGACCAAATTAGAAAAAAAAAATATATCATAAATTTGGATTGAAAGTTAAATTGAAAACCAATAAAACTTTTACAAAAAGTCAAAGAAAAAAAATAAAATTCAAAAGAATAAGGTCTTGGAAAAAATAATATACCACAAATTAGGATTGAAAGATGGAATTAAAACAGATAAAACTTTTACAAAAAAACCAATAACAAAAATAAAAATCAAAAGAATAAGGATTGAAGTTGAGTATCAACAACGAAAAGGACCAACTTGTAATTTTTAAGGTAGGAAATAGAAAAGAAGGAAAAAAACTCCACCAGTGATAAACCTCCCCACCACTGTCGGCAAGCATCATACCAACAAGAAGAGGACACTTCGACACTTCCAACAACATGATGGAAGGATATTTTTTACCACTGGAAAGCGCTGCACGCGTCATCATAAGTGTGTGGGCGCCTCTCATGCACTGACGCGTGCGCCGCACTTGCCAACAACTTTTTCAATTTAAATAATAATTAATCCTTATTAAAAGAATCAAATTACCCTTGATGATCATGATAATAACAAAAAAAAAAAAGTGAAAGACCAAAAGACCCCTAGATGTATGATTTAATTTTTTTGATTTAAAAGGTAAATTTATTATTTTAATATATTTTAAAAAATAAAAAAGATAAAAAAAACCCTTGTGCTTAATTTTTCAGAAATTTATCTTGGAGGGTAATTATACTCTGACAATGACTAGTAAAATATGTCTACGAATAAAATGAATTTACCTTTTGTTTTACCTTTTTTTGTATTTTTTTTTTAACAAAAAGAGAGATCTGAATGCAAAACATAAATTATATTTCATTCATTTTGTACATTATAATTAAGGGTATCTGTATTATAGATATGTGGTCACATGAAGCATTTAACGGGATTTGGTCTTGATTATCTATGAATCGGTGAAGTTTGAATTGAAGGATAATATTTTGCTACATATTTGTAATTTGATGGACTCTGAAGGACTATTCTGCTACATAGGTTTAGTATATTTAAATTCCTTCCTGGTTCTTATAGTATTTAAACATTTCATTTCAGTCCTTGATGTCAAAATATGTTTATTTTGGATTTTCTTTATAGTTTATTAAAACTTATGAATGCTTCATTATTTTCATTTATAAATTACGGTTGGCTATAATTTTATATATGACTTTAAAATCACAAATTAGTAGGTAATTATTATATATGTATACTTATATTTAATTATTTATCATGAATACACTAGAGTTGCTGATATGGATGGTTAAATTGAACCGTAACAAAAAAAAAAAAAAACCCTATCTTAACATAGTTATTAAACAATGCTTAGTCCACGTGGTTGATTTGATTACTTAGTTACTCAAAGTATAATCATTCTAATCTAAGTTAATTCATGATTTAATTTAATTTATAAAATCAAAATTAATAAATAAATAAATAAATAATATGATTTTAATAAAAAATATTAAATTTATCTGGTTAACTTAATAATCTAATTACTTGAATTTTAAATCCCAAACCAGATTATCTTCAAATTGATCCAAGACAATACGATCATTAAAAAATAAAAATAAAATAAAAGCTTGTTTGTTTAGCATTTTAAAAATATTTTTGAAAAAATATAAATTTTTTTAATTTTTTTTAATTAATTTTTTTTGGTGTTTTCAAATGGTTTTAATGGATTGGTGTCAAAAATATTTTTAAAAAAATTAAAAAAAAATTATTTTAATATATTTTTAAATAAAAAATATTTAAAAAATAATCCTCATATATTAACAAACTAATTACATGGATTAACTAGCATCTCTCTTGTAACATAAATAGACAAAACAGCAGGAAAGTGAAAAATAAAAAATCCACGCAAGCACAATGATGACACCCTGCTCGTGGCATTCACAGCCATGATGCACGCACCTGAAAGTGTGCACTGAGCATGGGAATTTGCAAAGTCAGGTGGGGCTGTAGCTTTTGTGCAAGCAAAATCGGCTCGCTTCCAGCCAAATCCAATAATAATAATAATTCCCTCTTCTATTTAATTTATTTTTGCAGCGGCTCCTTCATGTAAAAGCTGTCGGTTCATCATGGCTATGACTATGAGCTTAACTTATGGCTCTTTCAGATGAATCGAGCATGACATTAACTCAGGTGTTACAGTGATGATTATGTTTTCTTTTTCTTCCTTTTTATAAATGGATTTCATTTTTCTTTTTTTTTCTTTTTTTTCCATTAAGAGAATGTTCGAACTAAAAGTGACCCACAAGCTGTGTAGCATTGGAAAGGACCCCTTAGAAAGGATTTAATCGGAAAGGGCTGGGTCCAATTTACATCAATACATGGCCCTAAAAGTCATACATAAGCCCAGTAGCATCCAAACTGCCTAATTGGGCCATAATGGGCATCCAACATCAATTACTACTTCCATACTAAAATAAATTAATATTGATATATTCAGTTACCCCCTCTTGTCACTTTTTTTTTTATATATAAAATTATTCTTCCTTAAAATTTTTAATATTATATAAAAATGATTCTCATGCAATTTAATTTTAAAATCGAATTAAGTAAAGAATCGAGTCGGAAGTTTTTTTCTCTATCAATTTTATTATTTTTTTCTCAATTTTGTCCCTGTATTTTATTTTACCGGTCGGCCAGGTTGCTATTGGGCTGATCAAATTGTCTGAATCATATCAGATCAACTTTCACATAATTTAATTTTAAACCCAAGTTAGACAATAAGTTGGGTTGAAATGTTTTTTTTATTTTAATTTCATCATTTTTTTTCTTTATCTCATCCTCAAAATGTTTTTATTGGGCAACCAAGATGGATTTAGACCAATCAAATTGACTAAGTCATGTTGGAGTAACTTTCACATGATTTAATTTTAAACTCGGACTAAACAAGGATTAGGATAAGAAGGTTTCAAGGTTATCCTACTGGTTTGAATTTATTAAAAATGTAAAATAACTCTCTATGTAACCTGGATATTTTTTATTATGTTCTTTTTTTTCACATTCTAACGAATTTACAGAATTAAAATTCTTATAAAGAAAAGAAACATTCAGCTATACAACTCTTTTTGTTTTTTTTGGCATATAACCCCTCCATGGCCGGGCCAGCCTAAGTTTGGCACTAATTGAAGTAAGCTTAAACATGTAACTACGAGTCTACGAACTAGGAAAAACTGAAGGCATAAATTGCATTTCCAATTTCTTTCTAAAAACTAAAACTAGCAAATTATGCCAAACCTCAGGTTTTGCAAAACATTTTCGAGTTGCCAACACTTATTGCAGCTAAATCTCTTAGTAAAGACATCAAATATATTGCTTTTGCAACATTTGTTTGAATGATAGCAAGATTTTTCTTTGCCATGCATGCAGCTTCTGCCATACTTTGATCCGCCAGCTTCTTTGCCATGTATTACGATTGATAATTTTTTTTCTTAGTTTGTTTAGGATTTTCATTACTTTTTTTTATTTTTAGATTCTTTATTTTGTTTAAGTTGGTTTTTAGACTTATTTTAGGTGTTGTAAATATCTTAAAGAACTTATTTAAGGTGTTTTAAATATCTTAAAGAGACAGATCCTAATAGAGTTTTCTCTTACGTAGTAGAACTATGAATTAAGATTCTTTTGTTCTATTCTATTTCAATTATCAATCTATTTTCTCTTGTTATTGTTCTATTGCTTGTGCTTTTACCTATATTATAATATGTTTTCTCTAAATGAAAAAAAAGGGGATAATGATTTTTTTTTCAAATAATAATAATAATGATGTGGGTAAATTATAATAAAGTATTGTGAAATTATAGAGATCATTTAAAAGTTAAGATTTGACAAAACCCCTCATGTTTAAAAACAAAATCATATAAACCTTATTTTATTCCCAAATTATTTACATGTAAAGATTTTCTACACGCTTTCCTAAAAGGAAAAAAAACATAAAAGAAAACAAAAAACATCAACACGCAAAGTACTACTACTGTACATGGTTGTATTTTCAACAAAATCTAGTTGTTATCTTAGATGACGTCAAAAGAATTAAAGTTTATATTTTTCTGTAAAATTAAAATATTGGAAGTGTTCTATGAACTTTTGAGTGAGTGAATGATTTTCATTACTTTCAAAAAATAAAACATTTCTGCCACAATTTAGATTCCTTGATACCTGGTTTTAACTGTTAATTTGTCATCGTATGCTAATGTTCTTGGAGGATTTATTTTCATTTTGGTTTGTAATAACATGTTGTCCATGAAATATCACCATTAACTTGGAAATAGCTTGGTTTGTTTAGTTTTGAGTTTTTGTATACTGGTTTTGAATTGTCCATTAGTATAATTAAGTAAGAAATTAAACAATTGGGGCAACGCAGAAAAATTCTTTATTTGTAGGAGAAAATGGAACAATGTAGTATGAATTAAAAAAATGCCATAATTTGATGATGTATGTTAATGTTTTCACTTGATAATTAAGTAAGAAAGTTCATTAAACAAATGGGGCGACACAGAGAAAATTATTTATTTGTAGAAGAAAATGTCATAATGTATTTATTGGAATAAAAAATGGCATAATGTAGTTCTTAATTATGTGTAATTATTTATTTGGTTTGGTTTCACAACTTACCATTTAGTGTAGAATCTTTTAAGTTATTGATTTGTTTCTGCTCTTTTTTTGTTTTTAATTTGGATTGTGGTAATATGATATATGAGGATTTTTAGGATTAAAATTATTTTTCTTAGTTAATATAATCTTTATTTAGTTTAGGAAAATATTTTTTTTATGGTAATTTTATTTTTTTTCCTATTTAGTTTAGAAAATCAAGTATTGAGATTGATGATTTTGTTTTTTCTAATTTGACTTTTATTACTTTCTTTTAATTTTGGGTTTTTTAATTTGTTTAGGTTGGTTTTTGGATTTATTTAAAGTGTTGTAAACCTATTAAAGATGCATATTATTATAGAGTTTTCTCTTAAGCAATAAAAGTACAAATTAAGGTTCTTGTGTTCAATCCTATTTTCGCTATTAATCTATTTTCTCTTGCTATTTTTCTATTGCTTGTTCTTCTATATGCACTAATTGGTTTCAAAGTCCAATAATTCTAGATTATTGCTTATTGTGTTGCAATTCTATGACTATTTGTTTGTTTGTTGTGTGCTCCTAACAACCATAGTAGGAAGAAGTCGTAGAGTAGGGTATGGTCAAGGAGTGGATGAAAGGGGCTCTCCCTTGGAAAATAAATGTTTAGGAGCTCGTGATAGAATACATGCAAAGGCAGATCACATAGTTGACTTTTTGTTTGGAACAAAGAAACCTACCAGGATAGGGCTAGGATAATAGTGGTCATAGATCCCTAGGTAGTACCGTAAATCCATTCCAGAGTTAAGAGTAAAGGAGGAAGTCTCTTGATCGGGAGGAAAACAAAACTAGAGATTTTGGATTTCATATCAAAATTCATGAATTTGCAGGAGCTCTACAGGTTGAAGAGTTCATAGATTTGTAGAACGAATATCTTAGTATAATGAGGTTCCATAATAGATAAGGGTGAAACTGATTGCGATTAGATTGAAGGGTCAAACTTCTTCCTAGTGGGAATAGTTAAAAAGGTCATGAGAGAGGAAAAGGGAAATTAAGAATCAATGATTGAGACAAAAAGAAGAAACACTTGAGACAAGAAGATAAATCTTTCAATGATTATACTAATGAGTTCTACCAATTAATGGCTAGAAATGACTTGGTAGATACGGATAAGTAGTTGATGGTGAGATATTTGAGTGGTTTACGGTGGTCCATCCATGATGTATTGTGTTTGTGGTCTTTGCAGGCATTTTTCAGAGGCATATCAAAGGGCTTTGACATTTGAGATACAAAAGGATATATAGGGTAGTTAGTAAGAGTTCTTGGAGTGATCAATACAACAATGAAGGACCCAACAATAATTAAAGGCCAACCACCCCTAAAGCCAAACCTATTCAACAAACTCAACAGACAAGATAATAGAGTATATGTCAGGGTTCTGGTTTAACATTTAAAATTCATTGTTGTAATTGTGGTGAATTGAGACATTGGGCTAATGAGTGTAGCAAAATAGAAAGTTATTCGAGTAATAACATGTTGATAAAAAAGCTTGCATATGATGTGGTCGATCTTATATATGATGACTCGAATAACAGTCAAAAGATTTTGTATGGAGATGGTGGTGCTAACCTAGTCATCTAAAAGAGTTTGTCGTTTCCCAATAATGATTCAAATGAAGATCAGTTTCACATCAACATCTTCCACTCGACGTGCACCATAAAAAATAAGGTCTGCAGCTTATTAGTAAATAGTGAAAGTTGCGATAATATGGTATTTGCAGAGGTAGTAAAGAAGCTCAAATTAAAAACCATGAGCCACCTTATGCCCTACAAGATGACTTAGGTGAATAAAGACACTAAGGTAATTGTGGAAAAATGATGTCTCATTTTATTTTCTCTAGGCAACAGATATTTTAAATAGTGTTTGTTGTGATGTGGTGTCTATGGATACATGTCATTTACTATTGGGCATGCCATGATAATAAAATAGAAATATTGTTTGTGACAAACGACATAATATATATACCCTCAGTATAAAAAATATATATATAGTATTGGCACCCACAAGAGAAGATGGTTGTTGAAAGCAAGAGTAAAAATATATTGTTTTTATCTAGAATTATAGGGAAGGAATAAAATGAGGTGGTTCTGAATAATATGAGCAAGAGTACAATATGGAATACATCATTCACGATTAGTAATGATTCTATTAAGATTAAAGGTGTTTTGTGAATTAATTATTATTATTTGTGATTTAGTTTAAAAAAATATTTTTTATGGTGATTTGTTTTTTGTATTTAGTTTAGGAAACCAAGCATTGCGATAAATAATTTTAATTTTCTTAGTTTGTTTAGGATTTTTATTATTTTTCTTTTATTTTTAGGTTTTTAAGTTTGTTTAAGTTTGTTTTTGGGCTTATTTAAGGTATTGTAAATATTTTAAAGAGACAAACCATAATAGAGTTTTCTCTTAAGTAATAAAACTACAAGTTAAGGTTTTTTTGTTCTATTCTATTTCAATCATTAATCCATGTTTTTCTTGTTATTGTTCTATGCTTATACCTTTGTTATAATATGTTTTCTCTAAATGAAAAAAAAGGGATAATGATGGTTTTTTTTCAAAAAAAATTTTAATGATGTAGGTAAATTATAATAAAGTATTGTGAAATTATAGAGATCATTTAAAAGCTTAAGATTCGACAAAACCCCTAGTGTTTAAAAAAAATCACATAAACTTTATTTTATTCCCAAATTATTATTTAAAAATATAGTTATATTAAAATCTTTAAAGAATTAGATAAAAATATAAAAAAGGGACATTTTTTAGTACATAAACAATATCAATTTACTATTTATCTCCCGTCATTTTTTTTAATATTGTTTTTCTAATTTGTGTTTTAATTATTTTTTAAATTATAATTAAGGATATTTTAGATATAATAGAGAATTTAAGCGGAATCTTCAAAGTTCCATGGCTCCTTGGAGACACTAGTAATTCAAATCATCATGATTATCGGGATGGTGATACATGAAAACTGACTGTAGAAAGCATGGAGAGCATTCTCCAAATAAATAATTATTCTACAATTACAAACGATTTTAAAACATAAAGGACAGATATAGATATATAATCACTCTGTTGAGATAGATTGATGTGCTAAATAATCAAGGGTTTATGTCGATGAGAACATGAGCTTAGTAATGTCTTATGAGAAACTTAGCAACAGAGATTTGTCTTTCGAGTGCCTGAAGAGTGATGATGAGTTATCTAACTAGGCAAATTTGATCCTCTGAAAAACGTATGTCAAAGCACAATGGGTGTTGCATATAGGAGGGAGAAAATATAATTAACGTATCACATAAAACTTGTATAATTAGTCAAGGCATAATTATATTAAATAATAATTAATCATGCTTGTTATTTATTATCTTAAATGTACCTTAATTTCTTAAATAATAATGAATAATGTTTGTTATTCAATGTTCAAGTACAAAACAACTCTTATGAAGATCAACAGAATGAATATTTTTTTTTGAGTGAATTTAATTTGGAAATCAATAAAAAAAAAAGATAAAATTTTTTTTGTCTCCAATCATTTTTTTTATTCATATAGGATGTCTGGGCCAGCTTGCGTATACCTCAACTAATTCTTACAAGTCCTGAAGTTAACGATCAGGTAAGCTTTTAGTAGCATCAATATTAGCAATCACAGGGCTCGAATCTAAAATTATAGAAGAAATAAATCTTTTAATCTCAAATTCTTATTATTATAACATTTATAAATGATTGTCCCTGAACATTTTAGTCCTTCAAGTGGAGGATGAACACGTTTCTCGACAAGCAATTGATCCCCCACAAGTATAATATTATCTTAATATGTGAATATTATAAATTATTTGATTACTAATATATTACCTCATGTTGTCTAAGGCTCATGTTTCAACAAAGAACTTGTTTTAAAGAATAACCGAAGCCATAGAAAAACCCGCATTCAGGCTAATTATATTCTAGCCCAAGACACATTCGTGAAAAACCCAATTCAGTCTAAGAATTTTATGACTTCATCATTTATTATTATGTTGATGAAACCAATTTAGTGAGTTACTGAAATTTCTGACGGTCCCTTTTTCTCTTTAATAAAGAGAACTTTTCTTAGATTTGTTTCAAAGCAAACTATCAATTGATTCCGTGGGGAAAAAAAGCTCAGATTCTTCTCTAGTGCCTAAGAAGCTCCATCATTTTAATACATTTCAGTGTTTTCTCCTTGATGCTCTCTAGTACATTGACAAGCTCCATCAAATCTTGCCTTCTGGATCTCTTTACACTGAGTTCCTCAACTATAAGAATGGAATCCAACAAAACCGTTACAAAATCAATGCAGTGTTCACCGTATTTTTCTTTGAACTGCAAAATGACTGAAGATATTTTTCATCAATTGTGCCAAAACCAGATAGTTTGATACCGAAAGCTTCTAGCCTACGGATATCACGTGGAATAGGAG
>Ga0307517_10003163_pt1 | contig 25870 bp, 26 predicted proteins | sample 23_EM_MG_FD_194515 | JGI IMG/M metagenome (GOLD analysis project Ga0307517, IMG submission 194515) | Populus trichocarpa ectomycorrhiza microbial communities from riparian zone in the Pacific Northwest, United States - 23_EM | ecosystem: Host-associated > Plants > Roots > Unclassified | place... | reverse complement strand
CTAATGCGTTATATCTCAGGCCAATTCCTCAGTGGTTCCGCCTAAAGACGGACACAAAAATCCAGGTACGACTAACTTGATTTTTTCCTCATGTAAGGGATACTAATTTTTATTCTTTAGTATAACTCGAAGCGACGCCATTGGAGACGAACGAAACTCAACATTTAAGAATTTTGCATTTCGTTGGGGAGATGTTGTTACTTTCTGTATTGGCTATGGTCGTAGAGATCTGGAGGTGAAAGAGAATGCAGAGGGTTGTTATTGAGTGGCCGTTTCCCTTTCGCACCTCAACAAATTCGACCTATGGGCATATTGCTTTGTAATAAGACTTTTGTTACATCACTTGCGGTTAACATAAACCTTTTGACGATTATCCATCGGTATAGTTCTGACATTTCACCCGGCCCGAATTACCGCTTGACATGCACGCATTTGCCACGATGACTGCCACCACGTCGTCTGTGTCTTGGCTTCGTCTTTTAACGACAATATGTCGCTCTTAATAACTATATTTCTCCTTGTGTTTATTTCACAACTTGTAACTTGGGTTGGGAAAACCGTACTTCTAGATATTGTGGGTCTTACTTTGTCTTCACTAAAGCGACATGACAGATTGGCATCAACGCTGACTTCGCTCAATACGTCCTACCATTTTGGCGTGCTGTCTTGCAACCTATAGTCTTACTGATCATTTATTTTAGTGCTATAATCTCTATCTATGGATGACACGATCTCCACTCGCTGCCCGCCAGCGTACATTAAAGACGGAGATCCTCTCAACAAAGTCCGAGCTGTTGAAAACTAGTGCTCAAGATCAATTTGCAAAGTGGGCAAAGTTGAGAAGGAGCGTGGATAAAGGGTTGGCGGACTTGGAGAAACTCAGTGAGTGAAATATTCTTTACCCGACTGGAACTCATCGTCATACAAACTGGCATTGTTATAGACGCAGAAATTGCCGCATCCAGAAATGGCTTTTCAATGAAATTCAACACCCTTCTATGGATTCTAACGACCGGCCTACAATTTGTCGTCACAATGTGGTATAGAAAGCAACCCGTTTTCTATCTTCCAGAGGGCTGGTTAGGACCCGTAACCTGGTGGTTAGCTCTGCCTTTTGCGCCGGCTGGTAAGTACTGAGTCATGTCCCACTTGTCTGAACTCTTCTGACATTCTGTGTGTTTTAGGCTCGGTTAGCGTAGGTGTTTGGCAGATGGCTTGCAAACGCGTTATCGTCGTTGGTGAGAGAGTGGTGAAGGATTTTGTTGGTAAGCACCTCCTCTGCTATACAAGTTTCGTTTCCTGAATGCTTTTGCATAGTTTCTGATTCCCCAGAACTTGGTTCATCAGAGAAGGTCGCGATGCCCAGTATGGCTCCGACACCAAATAACACCCCTCGAAAAGAGAAGCAGAAATAAGTGGTTGGTGCGACATTGGTTATCAATATATATGATGAATACTCTTATATACAAGGCAAATTAATGTGTTGTTCGTACGCTTCGGTTCCCTCGTAAGTTTGATTCATCCGGCGAGAGGTAAACCGAAATTCCTAAACCCTCAATTGTACAATGTAGCTCCACGCGTATGCGAGCCATCTGCTCTCTTTTTCCTCTCAAATATGATTTCTACGAGAAGCCAAGAATCACACTGGCAGCCTTTCCAGACATCGAGCTTGCCCCCTCAGCTGGAACTCTTTCCACCGTTCCACCTCAGCCCCATCAAGTTAACGAGCCAGGTATCGAATTCGATGAAAAGGAAAAGAGGCTTGACACAACACGAATGTGGAACTGACATCGACCGTCACATCGAGTATATATGCACATCCCAACACCTACACGGATATCATACTGCAGTCCACGTTCCTTCACAGAAAGCAAATGCTATATTTTGGAACTGCCTGATTACCAACTTGAAATCCTTGCAGCAGTTGGCACGGCTCCTTAAACTGGCCTGAGATTATTCGCAATGTTTATGATTAAGACGAGACCGCGACTCTAGCTCACAACCCACTGCCAGTGCTCACTCCCTGACAGCCGCAACTTACTTCTCTAAAGAACAGGACTTCAACTATTTTAATGCGATAGCATTTTTTTGAAAGCGATGCAGAACCGAAAACAATTGAAGAGTAACTTCAAATCGACGACAATTGAGCAGTGTATGAGTGTGGTAAATAGACATGAAACGAAAAACATAGCAAGTGGGTAGCTTCAATATATAATAGCCGAGTGTCCAATCTGTTTTTTAAGCGACTTCAATTCTTCCTCCAATTCCGCGTATATTTGTCGTGCTTCTTTCATTGCGAGCTCAATTTCCTCCTCATCCAGTGCAGATATTACCCCATTCGAAACCTTTGGGAAATTACTAAGTATTAATTCTGAATTGGTATAAAACCTCATAATTACCGCATCTACCTGTTGTTGTGCACGAGCTTCAATCTTATGCAGTTTGGCAATTAAATCTTCGTTTTTTCGAAGACAATTCTCGAGACGCCGCTTCTCGTCTGCTCGTTTTCGAACCTCATTATAAACCTTTGGAAATTATAATTATTACGGAATTGATACAAAGGTTGGCGTTGAAAGCCTTACCGCATCTATCCGCTGTGTACGAACACCCTCAAACCTAGCGAGAACGACTGACAACACCGCAGCCTCCACATCACTAACTGGGATACGCTTCCATTGCCCAGCCAACTTTGGTAGGTAATTGTTGGGAGGAATGTAAACGCCATCTTGACAGTAAGCATTACCCCTGTTGTCTTGTTCCTTACAGGTATAGAGGGCGACCACGGCATCGCAAATCAGGTTAGCGTACCAATAGCGTTGATTCTGGAATAGGGAGTATAACCGGTCTTGCTTATGAACGACATCAGCGAGTAATGCGAGCTCGAAAAGATATAAACCCTTGGGTTTGATCCGCCGAACCACTTGTTCATGCCCAAAATTCTTGGTGTCATTCTGCTCTGTGACACTAGCTAGGGAACGGTAGAAGGTGTGAGTCGAGGTCCCTGGCGCTGGATCAACCAAGGTCGGTTGAGATGCGGGCGAGGGCGGCGGCCCAGACTCGGAGTCGAGAGTGGACGACGGGGTTGGGGTCGGATCGATAGATGGCTGGTGAGAGAAGGGTGATGCAGATGGCAATGTCGAATCTTCAAGGGCTGATATAATGGCATCCAGTACATTTCGGCTCTCTGAATGCTCGGAGAAATATTCTGTTATATATTCGTCTGACGCCGTGCATTTGATGCACAGCAGTCCTGTGTTCGGAGAAGTAGTATGCTGTGCATCTGATACCGTTACTATGAGGTGCTCGAATTGGGGGGTTTGCACATTGAGGGCGATGCTTTCTATGGTATAACGGTGCATTTCAGCATGAGGGTCGGGCGAGAGTAAAACCTCATTAAAATGTTGGGCAAAAAACGAGGAGGTCCCTCCATTCAGGAGCGAGAAGTCGGTTCGAACAGGGCGCGGATACAGAAGGCGTAGTAAGAAACCTCGAAGCATGACTTGAGCATTGCAGTGAATTTTAAAAGCCCGAAGCCAATGTCAAAGTTCCACGCCATTTCACAGAGGTCCATAATCAAGTCAAGCTCGGCAACTCTTGAGAGAGGGTGCCTCTTTCTTTATACCCATGCCTTACCTTCTCTGTTCATATAGATATACATCTCCAGTTTTCCTCTCTTTCTCCCTCTAGTTACAGTACTCAGTTTACTTACGACAGATTCAAAAAAAAAAAAACAGTAATAATCCGAATCGGGACCTGGTGGCTGCCGTTCAGTATTACTTTCGCCAGGTGCTCTTCAGATCCCAAAAAAAAGGTGAAGGGATACATAGTCAGTACCATAGAAATATGGATCATGATATCGCTCCAACTTGGCAACCGGCTGATGCAAGCTCTTCGAGTGAAGGTTCTTGCTGGTTCACTGAGCTCTTTAATAGTTACATTCTAGGCATACATTGTATCAGCTAGCTAGTACAAGTAACCAGCTGCAGGTTACGAAAGGATTGTCTATTAGAACAAGTTACAACGAGCGCCGCGGAATGAATTTTTACCATCACGGCTTTGGGATAAGTCCAAAAGTAAACTTGTGAAGAATATTAGTCTGGGGCGGCCCTTCACAGATTCGACACTTACAGAGTCTTCGGAGAGATATTCATCATCGGGCTTCGAAGGATCCGCGTTCTTTACTGATTCAAATTGTCAACATGGAAAGTATGTAATTTACATCGAACAAAAGTTATAGTTACCTTTTACCCCCCACACACCTCTTGAAATCGAATACCTCGGAATTACTATTTTGACTCATATCCAGGAGCATGCTTTCCACTTTATGGCAGGCCTGTGCTATCCATACTGTGAAAAAGAAGATTGGACTCTTCCATCAAATTACTGTAAATGTGGTTGAACTTTTACCATATAGTGTACAACCGTTTGGTGGGCAACGCCACTCTTTAAAATGATAGTATGTCGTACATGTCAGTGGTCACCCAGAGGTCACTGCTACAAAATTAACTTACGACGATTTTCCGGCAGTGCATTTATATAAACCTTCACAGTTTAGCACCGCCATTCGGGTACTCTTTGTTTCGGGGTGTATTCTTCCTTCAACCACATGGTGTACCTGATTACTTGCCCTGAAACGCATCCGTACCGAGAAGACTGATATTCCGAGTGGTCAAGACCTACTAGAGGACCGCATTCTCCTAAAATAACCCACCTTTGGCGCTTATGTATAGTCCCGGTGACCTTAAATTCGTCCACATAGCAGGCGTAACATACAAATTTGGCGTTCTCCGAGACGAGGAGTATCACTTGGAGATGACAGATTGTAGTACGGGAGGCACAGATTGTTTCACCCTGCCTCGACTCGGACGGACCTCCGAGTCCTCGTTGGTCGACTTAAGTTGCGTGAGCCGCGGACCTGGGCCCAGCGAAGAAAAGCACTTGATGTGTTTCCACTATCCGTACCTTTGCAAAAAAAGAATGTAAGACATTAAAATTCGCCTTTGTCACCTTTCTCCTCGTTTCGCAATGAATGCCCGATCGATTCGCAAGAGTTTACACTCTTAGAACTTTGACTCATCTGGTGGTTGATACACATGTTAACCAAGTACGGATGCCCAAGGCAAACACAGGGAAAGCGCGAAAAGGAGTGACGAGATGCAAATGGACGCTTAAACTGAGATTAGACAGGGAGAATGAGAATCAGCATACGGCCCCACTTCTGGTGCTGATGACGGAGACCAAATACAACTCCTCTTGTTCTCCGAACATGAACCTCTCTTCAAATCCATCTCCCTCGTCCCTCGATGCAGTTGCAACACACTCAGGAGATTATCCCCGCCATACGGACACTCAGGCGGGGAGAAATACGACCGCGACTACTCTCTGCCCTTGCTACCAACCATGGCCACCATCATGACCTTTTCTTCTATCTTTGGCGGTAGTTGTCTGGGCAGCCGAAGAAAGAATTTGAAAAATCAGACATGGAGTTCCTGGTCTTCCATATGCTTATTGTAGGGATGCTGTTAGTTTATTCAACACTTGTTTTATGGGAACTTGGAAAATGAAAAGCGTCGAGGGTGGCGATGGACCAATGGTGATCTCTGTTATATAGTTGACCTCTGTTCGACGAGCTAGTTCAAACGACGGCGTTGTCAGTGTTGCACCGAAGAATCACATGTTTAAGTTGATGTGATCCGCAAAAGTCTCGGGGAGCCGCCAAGGAGCCGCATTCCGTCTCTCTCTCTTTACGCTGAGGACGATATGAACCAATCATTCAAAGTTCACTCTAATGTTGCACCCGGGGCTCAAACCCAGCTGTTTACGGAGCCAGCAGTCCAGTTCCTTGTAGCGCTGCATCGTACGTTCGAGCCGAGGCGCCAGGCTCTTCTGGCTGCGCGAGAGGACGCACAGAGGAGGTTCGACTCTGGTGTTCCGTTGGATTTCCATCCAGAGACTGCACTCGTTCGTGCTGAGCCTTCCTGGCATTGTGTTCCACCCGGTCCTGGTTTGGAAGATAGACGAGTGGAGATTACAGGTCCGACTGACAGGAAAATGGTCGTCAACGCCTTGAATAGCGGTGCGAAGACATTTATGGCCGATTTCGAAGGTATTTTTTTTTGGATTTTGAGTCGATTGGATTGACTCATATCCTCTTAGATTCTAGTGCACCCACTTTTGCCAATTTACTGAATGGCCAGATTAATCTGCGAGATGCAATTAGAAGGCAGATCGATTTCGAGACGGGGGGAAAGAAGTACAAGCTGGTTGAAAACCCTGCTGTTCTCATTGTCCGGTGTGTTTGTATACTCTTCCGTTATTCCTTGATTTACGACCTCTCTTAGTCCCCGGGGATGGCATCTCGACGAACCTCGTGTCACCATAGATAATCAGCCCATGTCAGGCTCACTTTTCGATTTTTCGCTCTATTTCTTCCATAATGCGCATGAGCTTGTCGAACGAGGATATGGGCCGTACTTCTACCTTCCAAAAATGGAACACTACATGGAGGCGCGTCTTTGGAACGACGTCTTTGTCTTCTCGCAATCCTACATTGGGATGCCGCACAACACCGTTCGCGCGACGGTGCTCATTGAGACTCTTCCTGCCGCGTTCCACATGGAAGAGATATTGTTTGAGCTCCGGAACCATTCGGCTGGACTGAATTGCGGCAGGTGAGTTGCCTAATTCGTATTCAACACTGACTGCTTGGCGCTTAACCTGCCAGATGGGATTATATTTTCAGCTTCATCAAGAAGCGTCGGGCCGATCGTTCGGCGGTTTTGCCGGATCGCAAGGACGTCACTATGACTGTGCCATTCATGTCCGCCTATGTCCGCCTACTTATCCAGACTTGCCACAAGTACGCATTGTCATTCATTTATTTTAATAGTTTATTGACCGTTTCTAATAGGCGTAAGGTGGCTGCGATGGGTGGAATGTCCGCGCAGATCCCCATAAAGGACGATCCCAAAGCCAACGAGATCGCCATGGAAAAAGTCCGTTCTGACAAGCTGCGTGAAGTAACTGCAGGACATGACGGAACGTGGATTGCACATCCCCTAATCCACAAGGTGGCTCGTGATATTTTCGACCTGCACATGCTTGGCCCGAATCAATATTACAATCTCCGTGCTGAAGTCAAGGTCACAGCAGCTGACCTTTTGAATTCTGTTGTACCCGGCAAGATTACCGTTGAGGGTATACGGTCCAACGTCGAAACTTGCCTTGCTTACTGCGCTGCTTGGGTAGGCGGCAATGGGTGTATCCCACTCAACTATCTTATGGAGGACGCTGCTACGGCTGAGATCACTCGCGTGCAGCTTTGGCAGTGGGTGCACTATGCCCAGCGTATTGATGATGGAAGGCCGATTACTGTCGAGATGATTGACAGGGTGATTGAGGATGTGAAGCCTGGATTGGTCAAGTTGGTCAGGGGGTTGAAGCAAGAAGATGTGAAGATTGCGGTGGAGTATTTGAAGGAACAGATCAGGGGCCAGTGGCCGAGTGAGTTCCTGACTAGCGATTTGATGGGTTGGTTGGCCTTTAGGGATGGTGTTGGACCAGGATCGCATGTTTCGGCCCACAAGGCATCGTTGTAGGTTCCCTTTTTATCGCGAATTTTAACTGTACGTGTTGCGTTGTTGAAATATGTATTTACTATTGAATGTTCTAAGTTCAGTGTGAACTTTCACAAATGGCACCATGGCCAGAGAACGACCTTAAAGATTCAATAGAGGTAGGAGACTTCAGATAATGCGGCGATTGCAGCGTGAAAAAGTTGTGATAAATGTGTGGCCTCCATCGCCCAAGGAACCTGCGAGAGAATTGTATGCAAGGCCTTTCAGTTCTGCTAAACGTTAAACCTATCAAATCCTCGAAGCGTCAGCGACTCGGAAGCCCTGATAGTAGTTCCTCCGATTCGGAAGGGGAAAGGAGACGCCGAGAACGAAGCTCTGGAGAAAGAAAAAAAAGGGAGAGATCCCAGCTCCAGTCGCCGCAGTAGGAGTAAAAGTCCGAAACGTATGGATATTGACACTAGCGCAGGACGACTCGACTCGATTTCTTCAGGACCTCCGCCTTGGTCTGGGATTGATGAAATCGGACCAGTGCCTCGCCAAAAGGGTAGACGAGGGAGCTTATGGTGGTTCCCTGGTTCGTGGCGAGGGTAGTGCTATGGCTGCGTTCCTAAAGGAAGAAACGGACGTCCGGATCCTGCGTGCTGACACCGGAACAAATTGCGTTGTTCGAGGATGTTGGGTATGTTGGTAGCAGGCATTGCAGGATGAATGCGGTGAGAATGAGAATCAATTTATCAGTGCTGAGGAGAAGAGAAGCAATCTGAAGTTGCAGAAAGAAGCAAGGGAGAGGGAAGAGTTTAGTGAGTTGGTGAGCTTGAAGGCTAGTACTGGTGTCCGGGTGCGTACGACTGCTACATTTTATTCAGGCCCAAAATAAAAATAAATGAAGTTCTCCGACTGCGCCACATTGACAGTAACTCTCCTACGATCCGCCAAGTCTGGCAGCAATTGGTATGAACAAGCCAGAAGGGCCTTTGACCAAACTCGAAGATGATAGTCTATTTTTTCAGAACATGGCGCTCGTAGAGAATCTCGGGTTGATGATTTTGCTGCCTCCTTCTTGCATATCCTAAGATCGGATTATTTGCCACAGGACGGAGATCTCCTTCCCCATGGCTGGGCAGCACGTTGACACTACTATAAAACGGATGTGTCTACCGTGACAGCCGCCATTACGATGATCGGGCCGCGCCTTTCGTTACAACGGCACTCCCCGGAAACATGGACTGCGCCATGAATATGTTCAATCCTTGCTTTTCTCTGTTCAATGGGCATCAGGAGATTCGACTGTCAGCAATAAAACTGGTACGCATCGTTCAGAGGATTCCAGCAAGCACGAAATCTCGCAAATTTTCAACGGGCAATGAGGTCATGGTCGGTAGAGGTGAGTTTGCATTGCTGATTCTCGTATTCTCTGTCTAATCTTGGCCCCTGTATTTGCAAGTGTCCATTTTCATCTCGTCACTCCTGTGCTTGCCTTGGGGAATTTCGGGCATCTGTACTTGGTTAACATATGCCAGGTTAGTCCATACCTCACCGAATCGTGCCAAACTGTGCTCAATTGAAAGTGTCAAAGAGGTTAAAGACTCAAAGTTCTAAGAGTGCAAACTCTTGCGAATCGAACGGGCATTCATTGCTAAACGAGGAGAAAGGTCACGTAAGCCGACAAAGGCAAATTTTAATTCTTACATTCTTTCTCTCTGTCTAACTTTTTGGCAAAGGTCCATTTAGGTTGGCTTGTGACACTCCTGTCTGCGTTTCGCCTGCGCCTAAAACCAATACGATGGAGATGTCGTCAAAACACATCTGAGGTCATCCTTCTTTGTCAAGTGCTGTATGGTTCACGCAGCCGCTTAAGCCAACCAACGGACTCGAGGTCCGACTCCGTCCGAGTCGAGTCGAAACAATCTATGCCTCTTGGGTCTTTGGCTACCGTACAATCTGTCGTCTCCAATTGATACTCCTCGTCTCGGAGAACACCAAAATTGTATGTTATACCCCATGTGGAACGATCTTTGGGTCGCCGAGTCTGTACATAAGCGCCAAAGTGGGTTATTTTAGGTGAATAGAGTGCGGTCCTTGTAGGTCTTTGCCACATCACCTTCAGCAGATTAATCCGCACCCTGCGCAGACTTGAGTCCAGGAAAGCTGTACCTGTGAGGCTAGGTTCTACTGATTGCATTGGCTATGGCAATTGTTTTGCAAACTCTATGGAAAATAAGAGATCCAGTGAGTGATGTTTAATTGCTCATTTTTAAAGTGGTTGTACGCTAAAATATACAGTTTATCGGTTTCCTGACAAAACGCCACTTGTGAAGCATCAAGCATCGCCACGCTGTGTGCTTGCATGTACGATATCACGATGTTCGACTAATGTTATGCCAACACCCCATTTGGCGCTTGCGCACCGCCCTTGGAAGAGATTTTAATTTGGGGGATCACAGCCGCATTTTGGCCCCTTGATTTTGTTCTTGTCGTGAAACTACAAAATTCGGTCACCATGAGATGATATAATTTCCGGACTTGTAGGTCTAATATTCTGCCTAAGTGACCGTCGTGAAAATTATTTCCTGAACGATGTCGTTCCTGGACTTGCCAGTGGGTTACATAACGCGTGCGTCACTTTATTTTTTTGGTATGCTGACCCCTGGCTGACATGATAATATAGTTGAAAACAATCCAGCGAAGAGAAGAGGGTGTACATATGGTACAACCAAATCTGCTTTAATAAGATCCATTGTGTGGTTTCTAATTTCTGTTTCACAGTGGAATTGGTCAAACCTTACGCAGATCAAGTTCCTGCAGGAACTATTCTGAAGGTGACTCACCATCACGAGGATTACTACAGGCAAGGTAACACATGTCAGTCCGAGTTTTCTTCAAATGGTATCTCGTTTTGACAATTTGAACAGCACTATTCGTACAATACAAGAGGGAATCCGATAGGGAAATTTTGCCCTTGGCAATTCCGACAAGTTTTTTTAACTTCGGTCCACATCCACTTAAGAAGCCATTTGTCCCACATTGGTGAAATAGAAATAGTCCACCACCTATCTCTTTTTTTCCTCGAGTGAGCACCCGACCTGACTCAGAAGAGGAAATATAATTTTTTGTGACACAGCCCCAAAAATATGGATCCGAGCCTACCCCGCTCCTAAGCCTCTGGAGTTCGGACCACTGGGGTGTTGGCAAAGTTGGAGTTTTATTTGCTACCCACTGCATGTACAACATACCGCCATACCATGGGTCCCTTTTCACACCTCTGCTTGCTAAGTATAGACAGTATGTAGCGGTGGAATAATGCTGCGGCGTGTGGTGGCGTTGCATGGATATGTCTCCTCTGCCGCGTTAACAAAGGTCCTCTCTGTCTTGCGTTTCGTGCAAGGGAGGGGTATGGTGACCTCGTTAATATAGTTGTAGATATAAAATCTGAGTCGTCAGAATATTCGCGACATCTGCTGTTGTCCTGCATTCCTAATTGAAATTGCCGGTCCATATACTATGATCATCGCTGGTGCTGTCTTCACTAATTGATTTATTTTGCAGCATCTGACGGAATACAACATACCCCAACGAGCGGCTTTACCTTTTCTGTGGAACGTAACAACACGGTCATTAGTGCCAGGTACGGTACTGAGCAAATCCTTGAAGCGTCAGCGAAGCCCTGATAGTAGTTCCTCTGATTCGGAAGAGGAAAAGAGACGCTGAGATCGAAGAAGGCCTGGACTCGAAAGGCAGAGAGGTAGAGGTCCAACGAGGAATCCCAGATCCAGTCGTCGCGGTAGGAATTGAAACGTTGAAGTCCGAAACATATGGATGTTGACAATAGCGCAGGACGACTGCCTGTCAACCTGTCGACTCAAAGTTGCGAGATTTCCTCAGGACCTCCGAGGTCGTGATGGACTTTGTCGATGGACGTTACCTCAATTCCCAACAGACACTTTCTCAAACCGCATTCAACAAACTCCAAAAAGCAATCAGTGGGCTGCATGAAGAGAATTGAGTACACGGAGGTCCCAACATCGTCGTTTTTGTTGATGCAAATGGTGAGGGATATGTAAATTTACTTGATTTCGATTGGGGAAGATGTCGGACCTGCTAGTGAACCCATTCTTCTATGACTCGGATGAATTCATACTCGGCTCCAAAAGCTGCGGCTTAGTTAAATCGAAACATCTACCATGAACAGTTTACGTAGCACAGATATGATTCGTTGATTATGTAACTTAGTACTGTCCCTAGTAGATCATAAGAATAAAAAAGAAAAGGACAAATTCTATCCATACAATATGTTCACGGATTGAGCATTACAAAGAGTCCCGTCTCCGACACCTATAATCTACCTCTTCGTCTGCACAAGCCGTACGCTGCCAACCTCTGGTGGTGGTGATGCATTGTCACTATCATCTTCCGTCGAATTTGCTTTCCGCCATAGACTTTCCGTCTCTTCAATATCATCAGCACCCCCTGGTGGATACTTCTTCGGCGTACGCGGCCGGTTTCTTTCCTTCGACTTCGACTTTTCCACCATTCCCTCTTTTGACTGAGGCCTCGTGGTCGTTGATTTCGAAACATCGTCACTCCACTCGCTTGGAGCGGAGTCAGTCACCGACAGGAAGCTCAACAATGTCGTTCTCTCCGGTGCTGCAGGGCTAGACAATGGACTGTCAAACGTGTCATTGAGGATTTTTCTGCTCTGGGTAGGTCGCCCCGTTCGAGACACACGCGCATACATCGTCGGAGGTGCACTATGGACTTCGCTTTCTCCGTCCAACTCTGCTCGGACTGTGAGCGTTTGGCTTTCTGTCCAATCCTCACTAGAATGTGTAGGATCAGAGCTCCTTTTTAGGGGTGGGGTGTCCATGTCCAAGAAATCGGGTGCAGGATTCTGAGAAGAATGTCGTTGTGGTGGATAACTATCAGGTGTTAATGGCAATCCATGTGCATGCCGATGTTCGTGTTTCGTCGAGTTGTCGCCTGAACCAGGCCGATTGTACGAGTGTACCAGGTCCTGTTCTCCAAACTTGATGGTAGGTCGTTTATTCACCAAATGAGAGTGAATTGATTGCTCATCGTCTGCCCGCGGCACAGGTGCATCGTATAACTGATGCCGCTTCAATCCGCCTAGTCCGAGACCGTCAACAGTCATCCAGGATGTATCACCAGCGACGTGAGGAGGTGCAGCGCCAGGTGGTCGTGAGAGTAGGTCCGAGTCTCGACTGTTGCTTTCACGTAGCCGCCTCACGGTGCGGGCACGGATAATACTGCCAACAGCTCCAAAAGAGCCCCGTAGGGTATCCATTCCTGGATCTTCGACGGTAAGTGTTCCTTTCTCGTCCATTGAATCTGTGTGTTCGCGTGCAGCTTGTAGGAGGATGGTGGAGCGTCGATCGAGACGTGAAAGTTTCGTGGGATCCACTTTTGACATTTGTAGAATGGTGATACCGATACAAATCACGAGGAAAGCCATGACGATCGTTATTATTTGGGAAGCGCTGGCTTTCAAGCCTTGGAATAAAACCTACGAAATGATGTTCAAGAATCGCAGACAAAAAGGAAAAGCAAGCAACCTACCACTGTGGTAACCATAGAACAGAAAGTAACTTGAGAGTGTTGTCAGAACAATCTTGCTTCGCCAGGAATGATAAACTTACAGAAAACGTAGTATGTCGGGGTAACTAGAAAGCGGTTAATAGTGTAGATATAAAAACGAGCGACATCTTACCCATAGCTGGAAGAGAAGGGTGATCAGCAAAATAAATTCACCTAAGCAAATTTGACATACCTGTGTTGAATAATGCAAGGGCAACATTGAGGTAATACACTTCTGCCACTGTGCAAAATGCTTGAGAAAAACCAAATTCGAGGAAGCAAAAGAACGACGGACAGAGGGTGATGATAACAAATGCAAATAGAAAATACATGAACCAGTATTTAAACTAAAAGGCAAACGTAAGCGAGGCAATGAGAGGAGTGCATAAATCCACAAGCGTACCTGGTTATCGCCATAAGCAGTCTCCACGATAGCCGCTCCGAGACCTGTCGTGACACTGACTGAAATTCCTCCAATCATGCTGCAGACTGCGATATACCACAACATGCTTTTCTTCCCATATCTAAAGGTGGGATAAGAAAGTAGAAACTCGATGGAATTCATAACCTACTTCGGAGCAAAATAAAATATAATGACCAGGGAAGCAACGATCAGCACAGCAGTGAAGGACAAGAAACCAGGGGCAAGGAAGAGTTTTTGGAATTCTCGGATTTGGCCTACAGTCTGTTCCTGGGGACCTACAATGAGGGAGATGTAAGAATGTGGTTTGATATGCTTGAAACATTGGGTACGCACCATTCAGGGCAATTATCACCGAACCAAGCTTATGAAACAGTTATATAAACAGCTATGGATAAAAATATTATGGCTCACAATGCAAAGGCCACATCCCAACCAGCCAAAGAAGCTGAGTTTCTCCTTGAGGAAGAAAGACGACAAAATGGCGCAGATTACGACTGATAGGGCACCTAGGGGCGTCTAAAACCATCGGTCAACAACAGTATGAAGGAAGTTGTATTAGGAGGACGTACTACAACTAGGGCTTCCACAAATGCATATGCTGTTGAAAGTCTGTCAGCACATATGTCAGGGCGACGAGGACCAGAATGTACCTGCAAAATTGCAGATTTCGCCTACAATCATCACTTTAAACGATTCATCGGTCTATATTGGCATCAAAGAGGGTAGGAAACACACTTGACATTCCTATCCACCATAATGGCTTTGATTGAAGAATATTAGATTCAGAAAGGCAGATAAATTGCAATGGCACTCACAGACTTGAGGTACGCCACCCCCTCTCCCAGTTCTCCACCCGCCTGCGAGCGAAGAAGCCCCTTCTTCTTGAATACAAAGCTCGACCCGATGAGTAATCCACTTATTATCGCAAGAATGACCCCAACAATCTAGGAACGGAAGGTAAACCCAAGTTGGCGAATCAACGTAAATGACGGAACAGACAGACCTTGAGGTTGCTAGGTACTTTTATCGAGTGTGAAGCTGTCGAGCTTGTCGCTGCAGCGGACGATATTGAGGACGATGCCGACATGACTTATCCTGTCGACGCGCTCGTCAAATGATAGAGCAGAGGTAAGTGAGCAGTTTCTAAACGACAACCCGCAACGTTCATGAATTTGATGAAACACTCATGATCACTTCCCCACGACATCGCCATATTTAGCCCAGAGGCCAAAAAGGGCTTGGCATTTACAAATCGCCACTGCCACAAATTCTAATGTTTTATTTAACGAGTGAATACCATGAGTGCAACCAAGATATCCCGGCCATACAATTGTGACTTCGCATTGAAATATATAGACAGCCCACTGCACCGGGCCAACGGCATAGATGGTGATAACCAACCGGTTTCGGAATTTCTGGCCTGGCAACGACACACTGCCTCTCAACAGCGAATACAGATTAACAAATAAATATTAAAACCTAAATGTCAAAATCCACTAGCCGTCACCCTCAATTGTTCCAATTTCTTCAACACTTCCCCCACACTCCGATCCAGCTCTGCAGATATGCTCTGTTGCTTCGCCGCTGGCAACCCGGCATAGGTTTCACACAAATCCCCATCAACAACAGCCTTCACGGGTGTATAGTAACCCCTCCATGAAAGGTGTTCTCTCCCAACAAGACTCAGGTGCTCCGTCCGCATGTGTTGCTCCAAAGTCGATATAAAGTCGACATCCTCTTTCGATATGAAAGGAACGAGGACGCCAATTGTTCCGTGAAGACCCGTATATAGCAACACTTCTCGACCACCAGCCACCAGCGAAACCTTGTGAATCGATGTAATCAGATCGCCAACGTGGAAATGAGTGAGCATTTGCGTTTTATGAGGGGCACCCATGAGAATGCTCTTTTCATGCAGGATACCAGCACCAGTGGGATCATCGTCAACCTGTTCCGAAACTTTCACATCAAGTCGGTTAACGAAGATATTCCCGAATCGGTCACCAGCAGCGATGGTATTGTAGTCAACCATGGTCATCGCCGTTATCCATCGCGGTTGAGAATCGTCAGCAAATGTGAGCAGTCGATTCTCAGGAGCCTTGTACACAGTGAATTGAATAGATTCTTGCATATCCCCAACAATAATTCGGGATCCTTGAGTGGCGAGAGAAACAATTGCTGTTGTAAACGTCTAGAATGGGTAACTCATGAGCTTGTGATAAGTAAGCAAATCAAAGTTTACCTTGTTCTCAACTTTGCGCAAAAGCTTCTTCTTCCCTATATCGTATATCCTCAGAGCTTTGCCAACACCAGCTGCAAGTCGTCCTTGGAAAGCTAACAGTGCCAGAGGGACGTCATCAACTTCGGTCTGATAGAAAAAATATATATCAACAGAGGATTTAGGATGGAAGTCAGCATCAAACACACTTTATGCAATAACTCCAATCCGGTACCATCCTCTGAAAACGTGTATGTCCTCAGATATCCACTTGAGCATGATCGTGGAGTGACATGTGTATCAGCCGCAGTACCAACCACAAGATGTAACTCTCCATTTCTTGCCGCAAAAGGAACGACGGCGATCGAGAATGCGGCCTCGTTTCCATCAAGATGAATAACATTAACTGTCTTTGCTTCAACTGGGTCGATAATGCGTATTGCAGAGCCCCACGTCCCTTTGGCGGCTTTTGGTCGACCAAAAATATCAGGAGGGAGATTGACGACTTCTTCGTCTATTCGCTTGCCGTGCTCACGCTTCATTTGGGATCGTGTTAGTTAAAGCTAAGACCAAGGATCGGAAACTAACCAGCTCTTGTAGTCTTTTGCTTGCAGCGTCTTCTCCTATCACCCGATGATCCCCTTCAATCATGTAAAAGTACTGATTCGTTGGATGCGTTATAAATTTGCGGGGTGTATACGATAATGGTATTGAATCTTGTTTCAGCTTCATCCCTAGTTTTGGTACATGAAAGATCCTGTCCAACCAAGATTAATTAAACTGCCAGTGTTATGTGCCAGTTACCCACCTAAGAACACTTCCGGCAATCCCAATTAAACCCTCCGGACTCAACTCGGCAGAAAAACCCCAGGCATAATCAAGGTTATCATATATCAAAGGCGTGAAGTGCATATGGTTCTGGTAAGTGTAATTCAACCATGAACGGGACGACAAAGCCAAAATAGCGGGATTTCCACGGATTTGTACCCGAATGAGTTTAACTGGTCTTGTGCCTAAAAACCTGAAAAACAAAAGTCAATAACAGAAGTAAGAATAATTAATAAAAAAATAATCTACCTTGTCCGTGTATCAGTCAGTTTGCCATGAATAGGATCCAACACTGTTCTCAAAAGAACACCATTTTGTAGACCAATGTTGACGAACATTGTGGGTTGTGCCTTGTTAATACTTGCATCTAACATTTCCGCGATGCAGATTGACGAAGGCGGGGCCGTCAAGGCTTGCAAACTAATGGTCTCAAGGGTGGTATCCGGGTCCAATGAAATGATTCGAACGGTTTGGTCTTCGCACCCAACGGCCTAAATACAACTTCAGTCCAAACGGAAAACATGTAATTTCAGGAAAACTTACAAGGAATGGGGTCCTCTGCCTCCCCTCGGGTACCTCAGCAACACTCAACGCCAAAACTGTACTTCCCATAGCCTTCATGTCCTGGTACTCATTTAACTGTCCCTCCAAATCTAGCTCAAAATATACGAGTTCCGCTGAACTCAAAGCGACCACCACCTGTCTTTTATTGGTTGTGGCAGCGACAATCGTCCGACCCTGGGGCACCCTCCATTCATTAACCCGTTTGTCAACGAGGACGTGTCGAATACCTTGAGGGTGTACTTGTAACAGGGCATCATCACCAATTTGTTGCACAGCGAGTGTAGCTGCAGATGAGAGGAACCCAGTGTCGGCCACTTCTTCGATGCTTTCTCCAATAGATAGAACTAGCGTGCCATTGACGAACGAGAGTATGATGTAAGAATCGAAGAGGTCTGCCGCAGATCAGCAATTATTGGACCAAGGAAAGACGATAACAAACCTTGCTCCGTCCTTTTTGTGGTCCAAACAGCGTTTGGTATACCAGGAAGATTGGAACTTACGGATTCCTCTATTTCAAGACCATGCTGTAACGTCCTGAACGAACTGCGAGAGCCACGACCACATGCAGCAAATATTTGGGGGCTGTCGGAATTCGGAAGCAGATTCAAAACTTTCGTGTCCAAAATTGGGTCCAATGATTCAAGTTCATCGGCAATCACCAAGTTCTCTAATGGTCTTGGACGGAAGTGCACCCGGGGTAAAGGTACAGTAGGATCCGCCATCCCATAGGCAGGATACGAAGTCGAACTGAATTCGGACTCGTTGTCGTCGTCACCAAGTTTCTGAAACTGATAGAAGAAGCTGAAAGAGTATTCCAGCAAAACAATTATGACGGCAGAAAGGCACATACTGGTTGCCAAATTCGCTTGCAACAAAAAGGAAACCGGATTTCAAAATACACAAACTGGAAGCAACGGGTACGGTGTCGAAATACTTGATCCTCAATGCTTTTACTTCCTCGTCTTCATGTTCAATGGTAACCTTGTACAGGTCACCGTCTTCACTTTGTAGAAGAAAGAAGAAAGCACCCTATTCAGGGTAAGTCAGTTGGAAATAATGGTAAAAATAAGAAGAGAAGAGAGGACCTTCATTTTGTGCATCACAGCAGCAGTGATGATCAGTCCTCGTTCTGGATCCTCCAAGGGATGTTTTCGACGTGGAATTGGGACTCGGTGTTGGGTTGCATCCATATGACGGTAAATGATATGATTTTCGCAACACACCAGAACGCCCGAAGGGCCGTCAAATTGATTCGTTGTTGCATGTTGGCCCCCCGGTACTTGGACAAGGAGATTTGCGCGAGGGTCGGTAGGTTCACTCCATTTCCTGACGACGTGATTGAGACCGAGGTCTAGCTCATAATACGTCAACATCTACAAAGTATAAGTTCGGTGGAGTATGTATGGCAAAGAATGCGAGACCTACTTTTTCTGCTTTTCTAAAAGCCTCTCCTGTCGGATCCTGATCTGACTCTGAATAATCTACTTCCAAAGCCGCGAACATAGGATTCTCAAATCCAATGTCCAAACCGACAATATGATGAATAATGCCCGAACTTTTGTGTGCTTCCAGAGGCGACGAGATTGTAAGGTTTGCGGCTGCATCCCGGTTGAGAATGTATACCAGCTTGGATTTTTCTATACCAGCTATCATCAAGGCTCGTCCTTTGGGATCTGTCGCGAGATACTGTCCGGGGACAATACGTCGAGCACCGGTTTTTCCATACGTTTCTTGGTGCAGTTTCACGAAACTACTCGTTTTCGGATCGTAATCCAGAACGACTATACGCCCAGAATCTGAGCCTACTACGGCATAATCTAAATAAATGAAAGCGTAAGAGAAGTAGACAAAGATACGTACGGGAATCTCACCCTTGGTCCCACCCGTCAGACGGAAAGCGGCGAGAGAACGTATGGAGCCAAAGACGTCTGTGGCTATAACGGTAGCAACCTTGCCAGTCTGTGGATCAGGACGAACAAGTTCGAGGCGAGTTCCATGAGAAATGATGATTTCTTGCTGCCTTGCTCCAGAAAAGTTGCCCACAACGGCCTGGGGCATTGCAGTTGCCGGCTGAAGGGTGAGATTGTAGAGATGCATTATCACAAGTCAATAAAGACTGCAACAAGAACCTAAGCAAAGAAACGAGAAAAGGAGAACTTCTGCCAGTGTTTGTCTGTGTTCGAGACCGGGATTACCGGGCCGTCAAGGAGGTCAAATTTGACAATGGTTCAACGTTCAACGTTCAACGGTCACCAGGCGTTGAACCTTTTGGTTTAGGGCCAGCCCTCATTCTCTGCTATTAAAATCATGGTTTCCTTCCAGTAAGTGCAAACCTTTCAGTTGGAATGCGGAATCATAATTCTTTTTTAGATGCAATGGTACTGAAAATATTTACAATGCTGTTAACCCCACTCATTCAATCTATCCGTCCATGTAAGGCTGTGGCGACATCGTTAAAAAACCAAAATTAGACCAGCATGGATGTTATTCGAGTTTCGACTGCATAGACTGCTCGAAAACATTCAAAAATCCTTCAGAGTACAAAGGACATACGTCTTGCATATCCGAGGCAGAGAAGTATCAAAAAGGCCTTTACAAGGGTCCTAAAACGGTATTTTACTTGTCATTCAACAACCACGCTCACGCAACTGAAAATCTTTGTTCAAGGGTGCAAATGGACTGAAAATAAGTAAATCACACCAACCTGATTCTTTATTGGATAAAAGGGATACCACAAACACGCCAGTCTCCCGACAATCGAACGCGCAGTGGGATATAATTTCCCAACCGACTTCGTCTGATAATGTGAACGGGTATTCTAATCCTCAGCATCAACAGCCGCAAAACGGATGGCGGAATGGCCGTGATAACCACCAATACAATGATCGTGGAAGAAAGAATTCGAATTGGCAACAAAACAGGTTTACCAGGTCGAGTGCGAGCGGTGCGAATGACACACCACTGGGAATCTCGAGGTCTTCCGTTGGTGACCCCGTTGTTGTAAATGAAGGAGCTGCTCTCGCGTCTGGGCCAGGAAAGCGTGTTGATGGTGCCAGTCAGAAAATTTCTCAGACTGAGGAGGCAAAACGGAAACCGAAGGTTGTTGGGAATTCTGTTCTACTTCACGGATATTCACTGATAAAGGCATCACTGCTTTTAGGACAGTTGTCCTTCTCAGACTGAGAAAGAGAAGCGGACTGAACTTGACGCAGCTACAGCAGAGAAAAACTCTGCTGTCAATACCGACGAGGAGAAGGGTAAAAAGCGAATGAAAGATGAAGCGAGTCCGGAGACTGGGAGTTCTGATACCAAGGAGAAAGAGACAAAACGAAGACGGAAGGATGTGGATGCCGAACCGGTCCTAGCGGAAGCAGGTTTTGAAGATAAGGAAAAAAAGAAGGAGAAGAGGCGGAAAGAGGCGATTGATGAACCGAGCTCGACACACGAAGGTGGCGCAGGTTCTGAGGACAAAAAGATAGAAAAGAAGCGGAAAGAGAAGAACTCGGACGAGAAATTAGAGGATATCGAAATACCTGCTTCAGTTGAAGATCAAACCACAAAGGTGAAGAAGAGGAAAAAGAAGGTTACAACAGACGAGATTGCAGTAGACACCGACATGCCGATGGCGGAGGACGCGGAAGTCAAAGTCGTCATGCTAGTGTCTGTGCAGGTGTCAAAGAAGAAGAAAAAGACGGCCACAACGGACAGCATTGCAGAGACGGTGACGCATGTTGGTAAAGAAGAAAAGCAGAAGAAAAAAGAAACGAAACGAAGAGAGAAAGAGGCTGCTCGGGGAGAGACGGGAGTTGGTTTGAAGGACAAAAAGCGCAAGAGTCGCGAAGAACCGAACGACAGTACAGCCGAGAAGAAGAGAATAAAACATTAAGTGATACCTTGGTTATACTTCCAGTCCTTTGCAAATTTGTCTGCGACCTGTGCGACCTCAGGTGAAAGTTCTGTTGTCGTTCTGCTAAATAATTCTTATTATGCCAAATTAGAACAGACTGTGGACGCTCTATTTCACACCATACTGCTTGTGTTATTTCAGGAATCCATGCATGTTTTCGATGAAAGTGACTGGGGGCGCGGCCATGAATGATACTCTCATCAATTCTGGTATTATCTATCCATTTTACGTCCTGATCATCTGAGCTCCCACTTCCTGGGATCTTAGATTCTTTTTCTGCCAGGTCCCCGTCCCACCAAGTGGGTACCAAAGTATCTCTACTACTGCGCGTGATGCTGCACCGGTAAGCCTTGCGGTATGGCCCGGGACTTACGTTGAAGATCTGGTATACGTATGACCGAGCATGATTATAATTGAAGAGCCAACGGAATTTGGTAATATAACTAAAAGATTCTGCACAAGCTCCAAACTTCACCATCGGAATTGCTCCACAACCTCTTTCAATTAATTGAATGGTTTTCATCGTCGTCCCACAGGACGAACCTCCCATCAAGATGGCGAACAGAATAATGCTTCTCATAGAATGGGACCCACACTTTGGAAACACAAACGGCAGCCTCTCCAGATTGACCATATTGCGCTCCTACTGTATCCAAAGCAGATATTAGTAATGCCCGATAGAAGTATCAACAAAAAACACTAACACGAGTTCGCAGCACGCCAAGTGGTACCAGCACCCGCGACTGCGGCTGCACCGATGGGAGAAGCATGTCCTCCAAATGCTCCAAAAAGCCAACCGGCGCCCAATGTTACAGCAGATGCACCTGCTGCACAAGCTGCACTTATCTCCCCGACCTTATTCCAACTCTCGTCGGAGGAAAAGCGATTGTGCCCCGAATCAATACGTGCCTCGAAGCCGTGAACAAAGGTCGACAGGTGTAAGTGGACCGTCTTGTCAGGTATGACATCGTTATGGAAAGCCAGAGGCGTTGCGATGGAAAATGCGACATTCAAGGTCGAGGATGTTTTGTTGTGAACAGTAACATTTGGCATTGTGGCTTTACGATCGTGGCAGGGACGGGTCGATATGCTTAGAACTGGACATGTTGATAAACTAGTGAACACGCATTATCCGCATGATAGAACAGCTGGGGAGATAGTGACAGAGATATATGTCCAGAACCTACGCCTCGAGGCGCAACAATTTAGATAAGACACGTGCCTTCGCCTTCCAAACTCTTCTTTTTCCTCAACCACGACCCCCCTATCCTGTCACAGCCATGCAGGCCATCCAGGTCTGTTCTTCTGCACTATTTCCGCGTGTTGAGTCAATGACGACGTTATACAGTCCCACATCTTCGCGGTTCGCGAGATGCTCGCACCTGTAAGCGATTTCAGATGCCATGAATCTCCTTACTGATGGTCGCGATAGGTCCTTAAGGAGAGTAAGTTTAAGGAACACGGGAGGATCACTCCTGGTATGCCCCTGTAAAATGTTTGTCTTCCTCTTTGATGATCCCCTGAAATAAACAGAGGAATTCGTTGCTGCTGGCGATTTTCTGGTTTACAAGTTCCCTGTCTGGCATTGGTATGATCCACTTACATTCTAGAACATAGGTGGTTGCTTATTTATTACAGGGAGAAGGGCGACACCTCCAAAGTACGCGACTTCCTACCCCAGGATAAGCAATATCTTGTCGTACGCGGCGTACCCTGCTTACGGCGCGCAACCTCTCTTGCATACACTGACGCAGACGAGGACGCAGAACGCCTTCTATCCTTTGGTGATGGCTCAAACGGTGGTGCCCCAGACGGTGATGAATGGGTAGAGACCCACGCTGGGCGCAAATCATCCAATAAAGGTGCAGACCATGGCGAGATTGCTGAGATACCCGACATGGATGCGCACGGGGAAAACGATCACGATTTAGCTGGTGCAGTGAGAGTGATGTCGATTGGAGAAAGCAAGGAATCTGAAGTCATTGATCTTGACGAAATCCCCGATATGGAGGAAGACGACCTCGAGGCAGGGGACGAAGCCACTGCTGCCAAGGCGCCTGCTTCTGTTCCATCTACTAGTGCACCTGTTGCAAATAGGCATGTCGAAAATTTTTTGATGAATTTTCGTGAATTCAACTACTCTTTAGTAAACCTGAGGCCAAAACAAACCTTTTGCAAGTGCGAACATACGACGTCATGATCTCATATGACAAGTATTATCAAACACCTCGTGTCTGGCTCATTGGTTACGACGAGGTGCTATTTCTTTACCCCAAATTTTCGGGGTCAGTACTGATTTGTTACTTATCTAGAATGGAACACCCCTTACCCCCAGCCAAATATTCGAAGACATCTCAGCCGATCATGCCCACAAAACAGTAACGATCGAACCCTTCATTCACTCTGCCTCACTGCAAGCGGCATCAGTTCACCCATGCAAACACGCAAGTGTGATGAAGAAAGTCATCGAAAGAATGAATAACAGCGTGGTTGCTGAACAGCTTGCTCAACGCAAAGGTCAATCGATCACTTCTCCGAGGGACGCGAAAAAGAAATGGCCGTTCAGCAGGAAATCGAGTGGGCCGGGTAAGGAAGCGCAGAACCCTAATCCGGATGATGATGAAGTTGAAGGGATGAGGGTGGATTTTTATCTGGTCGTTTTCCTCAAGTTTATTGCTTCGATTGTCCCAACTATAGAGGTGGATTCGACTACGTCTTTTTAGTGTTCAACCCGGCCCAGAACATTCTAATATGGTCAGTTTTTGTTACAATGGCAATGATACCTTTCCCTGGGCTTGCAACCTTAATCTAAATTCACGATGTACCACACATGATATTCCTGTAGTTGTAACTAGAAACAAATTTTGTTTGGTTGACATTTCGAGATTTTTGACTGTCGGAAACTTCTGAATGGGGCAAAGAAGATGAAATTAACCGTGAGTTAGCCTTTGTCGTCTGCTTGTTTTCAAGTTTTAAACCCATTTGCAGTCCTGAACTCTCGTTACCAGTTTTTCTTCAAGATATTCCTTCTCAAGGAGGCTGGATTTCTCGAAGCATCGTGGTCGAGGATTCTCGAAGCACCGGTACCATTAACGTTGGTTTCTGCCGTAATAGTAGCCCTGGCAGCCCCCGACCTTTCTGTCACGTAATTACCGCAACCATTATCAGGTTTCTTTTTGCTCCCAGTTTCCCGACGTCGAGCACCATGTCCATCGATGTCGTGCATCAGCACATCCTCTCGGGGTCTTATCCTCGTAATAAAACGCCGGTCTTCGGAGCAAGATATATTTGTCCCCATTGACAGATGAATGACCCAGCTGCCGTGGCAGGCACCTTCCAAGACTAACACCAACATTGCAGGCCTCTCCGACCGCTGTTATGACCATTATGGCATCGCAAAGAATTAGACAATGCCTTTGGCATTAGGTTCTCTCTGAAGGAAGTCAAACCCGAGGATTGGACTGCCGTCTTTGTTAAGGCCATCTCTGAAAATCTTCAACCTCGGTAACAAATCATTCCGCTGCGCTGGACGCTCGTTGTAACTTGTTCTAATATCCTTTCGTAAGCTGGTTACTTGTACTAGCTAGCTGACCTTCACTCCTGGTGTATCAGCCAAAAAGAAGACTTCGTAAAGCCAACGCCAACGCCATCGCCAACGCCTGCCGCCTCCACAACCTGAAATGCTCACACTGCATCGCCGCCACCACACCACCTGCCATCACCAACAACAACCTTCATCACCTTGGCCCCGATACCCTACACAGACCTCGAACCTTCCCTCCCGCTGCCCCCTTCTTCCACCTTTGATGGGACCACGCAGACTCCAACAGACCACGCTACCGATCAGAGTTGCGCAACTTAATTCCCAACGCAGCAAAAACACTGTCCTAAACGAATACACCAACTCCTTCGACATTATAATCCTACAAGAACCTCCCTGGTTCAAAATTAGCTCCAATAACGGCACAGTCCAACTGCAAGGCTGGCCCGGGACCCCCATTGCACCTACCACTACCCTCCACAGCCCAGAACCTTCACCTATGTCAAGAGACGCCCAGACTTTTCCGTCACCCTCCTCATTGAAGACCCGGACGTACAGATCCTCGACATTTTCCAACTTGGCCAACCCACCACCACCATTATTAATATCTACAACGACGCCCCATCCAAACGCAACTCCGTCATACTCAAACCCACGAGCATACCGACTCATCACCCTTCTTGAATGCGTGGGCAAGATATTGGAAAAGGTCGTCGCCCGCCGCCTCACCCACCTAGCAAGCAAACTTAACTTGGTTTGGTGGCCGAGCAGCCAGCTCAACCTCTGACGCCATCCTCACATTCACCAACGATGTCCAAGTTGCTTGGAACCACGGACTCACCTCCGCCCTCACATTCGATATCAAGGGTTAAGTACTTCGACTTTGTCAGCCATAAACGCCTCCTTCATGAACGAACTCAGAGGAAAACACCTACCACTCGAATATGTCAAATGGACAGCAAGTTTTCTCAGCACACCGTGCTGGCCTCTCCTCAGATGTCTCCAAACGAGAAATCATGCATTACTCGAGACGCCGAGGAGACAACTCATCCCCATCCATCACTCTCCAAGACATCGACGGCATTACAAGAACCGTTACCCCAAAAGCCACTGTTAAATGGCTAGGGGTCATCTTTGATCGGAAACTCCGTTTTGAACACCATGCCAAGGCACCCCAAAATCCTCTATGCATGCCCAGCAGTACCAAATCTGCCCCCTA
>Ga0307517_10003162_pt1 | contig 25871 bp, 20 predicted proteins | sample 23_EM_MG_FD_194515 | JGI IMG/M metagenome (GOLD analysis project Ga0307517, IMG submission 194515) | Populus trichocarpa ectomycorrhiza microbial communities from riparian zone in the Pacific Northwest, United States - 23_EM | ecosystem: Host-associated > Plants > Roots > Unclassified | place... | reverse complement strand
TCCAAGATCATGATATGGAACTTTATGACGGTCGGCAAACGGCGCATGGTAAGTTTACCGTACGTTACCGTATATTACCGTATTGTATCGTATGGTAACTTACCGTACCTTACCATTCGAACCCTAGGGTGGGTAGTCTAAACGACCGCGCGGCTGGTTGGACGTTAAATGAGATGGAAGGGGACGATGGGGTGGTGGGTTGTTTGTCAGCGGGCCCTATCGGTGGACATTTCGGGCTTGGGGAAGAATGTCGGACCTTTTGATTCCATGAGAGCCTTGCGGGCCGCCTCATGGGGAGGGTTCACTGACAGGAAGGGAGATTTGGTATGATACTGAGCATCGGACTGTTTAATGTAATTTTCCTTGTCTCATATCTCTTTCTTCTTGCACTACCTTCCACTTAGGCCCTATGGAATAGTTACTTGTTGTTACAGCTTAATTAATTTTCCACCGTTTCACTCCCGGATCTTTTGTTATCCCGGATCATCCGCTCCGGATCCTGGTCGTCCGGGACGGGTGTGACCTTCGACAAGGTCCACCATGTATGATTCAATTCGATATATTATGGTGCATGCAGGGTGGTAATTACTCGAGGATGGGAGTGCTTTATATCACACAGCGCAGTACCTTGAAAAACAGATAAAGGAAAACTTCTGGGTAAGGACTTCTTGCGCCAAGGGTTACCCTGTTGACCCGCTCTACAGGATGACATCAACTGATTACCGTACTGTACTCGCACTGCACCGGTATCATGACCTTACTATTTTTCTTTCATCAATACACCATTCGGATCCTCGCGCTGTTTGCAGCCCATACGCTGCACCCGGGAGTTCACTTGCGTAACCTACTCGAGTACGGTACCGTAAGAACTCGAACAAACAGACCCTGTGTTCGGATGGTGGTGTTGCCCCTCCTAGCAAAGGTCTAGTGTTCCTTCTTTCTCATTTGTTCGCAGGCCCCTTGGTGTTGGCCCCTTTTCTGGGGGGGATTTCAGACTACCGGGCACATGGCTCGTTTGTTCAGGTTCTTACTGTACCGGTAGTTGAAACAAAATGCTTACATGTGAGACCGTTCGCTTATTCATCCTAGCCATGGAAGCGTCAAAGGTTGGTGGGGGTTTTTGAAGTTGGGAGTGCCAAAGAGATGCAAGCACCTGTGGGGGTAGACCGTGATAGCTAAGGAGGGATAGGATGTATGTTCACCACGGGAATCGATTCCCTCTATTCTTTTGGTCTCGCTACTAGAGGAGGAGTGTCGAAGACCCGTAATAACGTACTCTAGGCCCGTTCTTACCCCTAGCTACCGCCTTGCCCCTTCGTACAACACAAATGCTAATTAGCTTGGGTAGTGCGTACCAATCATGCTTGGTGACAAGCCACTACCACAGGTTGTAAGAGCGGTATCGCCACCTGGCGGTCGATGCTCCTTCCATGAGAGGGGGCTTTCTGAGTTATCACAGCATCACTGAGGCAGTAGGCTCCTTAGCGGAAAGGGATAGCCCTACGAAAAGGTTTAGAGATCTAGATTAAGTTATTGCGTAATTGAGATGGCTTGGACATTGGCACTGCTAAATAAAGGTCGGCTCTTAGGGAGAAAGCTAATTCCTGCTTTCGGTGATTCCTCCGGTGACGATCATGATTAAAGTTCCTTGAATCACGATCAGCTTGCCCATGCAACACTATTAAATATTCCCCACTTCGAAGTTTATCGAGGTCAGATCTTGCAAACAAGGTGTTTACTTGAGTCGGTATTCAGATATGAACGTATTCAGGATTGACTACCGCATCTATCTGCCCCCTGTAATAATAATAAAAAACCATTGCACACTGCCTTCCCCACAATTTCTAAAAACCGGGCGAGGTCGAGGGAAGCATAAAGGGATAAGGGGCCAGCAAACTCCCGCGTTCGTCGTTATTCAGAAACATATATTCCTCAATTATCCCCTCTTAGATTGACCTATTCTTCACATTCTCACATCTTGCGTTACTAGGAAGAGACTACCCCCACGCTATCATACACGACTGCTATACCCCCATATAGCCACTAAAAAATGAAAATGAAAATGAAAACCCTCCTCCCCCTCTTCTCTATCTTCCTCCTCCTCCTAGTTCTCCCTGGCTCGGCCTCACCCACCACTCGCCCACGCACCCCCAAAACCATACATGTGGCCATCGACCCCATAGCACATGGTGACCTTCCCTCTTCTTCCTATAAAAAAACAGAACTAACCCACACCAGGACTATGCACCGAACTCGCCAGCAAGCTCCTCTGCAAGGTCTTTCACCAGTGCTGTGAGAGTGCTCCTGAGTGTACGCCTACCGGGGGTCCCTGCGGGCTATCGGATCCGGGAGCTTGTTGTAGTCAGACTTGTCAGCGTACGAAGCAGCGGTCGTTTTGTGTCTAGGGGGGGGGGGGGGGGGGTTCGAAGGAGCAGTGCTTGTTGGTCGGGAAAGGAGTTTTGTTTTTGTTTTTATTATTTTTAAAAAACACAAAGGTCGTTATATAATACTTTAACAGCCCCCAGTGGGGAGGAGTGGCATCGGAAATACGGAATAAGAGGGAGGAAAATTGTAAATAGGAAATATTAATGGAGTTGGATGGGGTGCAAGATTCGGGCTGCTGGCCACTTTTGTGAAATCTATTCTAATGAACTAAGAATCTTGAGTCGGTATTCCGGAACACATTCACCCAAGGCGCCGGCGCAGGCTGGCGTGAAAATTTGTTATACAGGCCGTGGGTCTTTCTTTCAATAACTTGACATTTTTCGGAAAACTGTGTGCCCAGGGCCACCGAGACAACCCTTTCTCGACTTTTCAAACACCAATATTTTTTCCGAAATCTTGTTCAGAGCCCTCTCCGGTAAGGGGACCCACCATATCTATTGGGTATTGCTCCTTCTGGGCTGGGCTGGTTGAGGACAGTTGAGGTAGAAGCTGGCGACTGCAGCATCTTGCTCCCAGGGTTCATCAAGAAGATGTGTATCACCGATGAGTCACTCAGATAGAATCGCAACCTGTGAGGGCTCCACTTGACTCCCCCATTCTTTACCCAAGGATGGCCCGTTTTGCCCAAAGTCTTATTGCTTCGTGTATGATATAATACCTCTCCTCTGGCAGCTGCAGAAGGTCATCACCGATGATCACTCGTCCGATATGTTGATGTGTGTGTTCGCCGGGACCAGAAAAGAAGCTTGATTTTCTAAGGAAGCGGAGAGCGTGCTATTTATGCTTCGCAACAAGAACACATATCCACTTCAAGAAAACAAAAGAAGACAAAAGAAAAAATCTAATGCGCATAGAGTTACATCTATGATTGACTGATTGAGCCTAAACTCTGACAGCATTGAAGTGAAACTAGGATGAACTAGGAAGTACTGTCATACTCAAGAAGATAGAGAGTACATATCCGAAAGTATAAGTTCAATAATGCGCAGCTTAGCAATTGAAAAAGCAAAAGGAAGACAAAGGAAGCGAACAAGAGTAAAAGAAGAACTACTCCTGTATGGCGGATAAAACTAAGTCTAACACGATAGTAGCAGGTGGGCTGTAGGGCTCGTGGCTAATTTAATATTTCGTACGCCCTAACATCCCGGGCGAAGCCAACTTACTATGAACCGATGGAGCTATAGTATCATATCTACCAGTCTAACCGTGAATGGTATGAGGTGTGCGGAGGGGGCCTAGGTCAGGGTGGGATCGGTGGACTTGAGGTTCCTTGTGTACTCGGGTATGGACCTGATTGATCGGACAGACAGGGATTATGGAACTTATGGGGATACATAGATTATCTAATCCTGCTTGTCCGATCACCTACCTCCATACCCGAGTATCATACATGGGATCAAGGAAGGAGCACAATCCAGGTCAATCCTAATTCACCCGCGCGGACGCCAATACACGAAAGGACCCACTATCATCGGAATGCAGAACATTTATTTCCCTAATTGTAGAATAGTTGCAGGATCTGGAACAGGGATAGATTGCGTATCGGACAGACATATTGCGTGTCGTTAACGAGGACTTAAATAGAAAGGGCGTCTAATGTTATATGGAGTTAAAATGTCCATAATTACCTTACGTTTCTTAGCAAATAGAGAGCTCCGGACCTTTTCTTTCTTTTCTTTACCTCCTAGTGAATTCTCTTCTCTTCCTCCTCCTCTAGGAACAGGTGAAGGTGCTTGTGGGAAAATGTAGGCCGGTCCAAAAAACCACAAGTTATATCTAAGGGCTTTCACCTGCCCTATCGCCGAAAACCCACTAGATTGTGCAAGTACCAGTATTATTTAGGTCGTGTAAGACTCCTTCCCCCTTCATTTCCTCATGAACCCTGGCTGACAGGAACGAGGTGCCAAAGCAGATAAGTTTAGATACGAAGTAGAGTAGGTTGGTTTAATGAAGCTCGCACTAATATTCCCATCTAAGTAGCTCATTGCCATGGCCTTTTCCTAGGAGCGGGGGTTGAAGACTGCCCGGTGGCCAGGGCCTGCCTGTGGGTAAGTGAGATCGATGTCCGAAAGAGGCAAGGGAATTATATTATGAAAGAAAAAAATAACCGATTGCGGCTACAACAACCCCTAGGGAGCCTGGGAACCGGGGAACCGGGGACAAACTGAAAGTGCTATTACACAGCCAAGTCCTGGTACATGTAGGGCTTATCCTAACTCTCCTAACCCTGGTTGCAGGCCTGCCGCCTAATTCCCAAGTCTCAGGGAGTTAGTAGGTAGTTGGTATAGAATTCGGCCCTTGTATTATGGAGAAGTTATTATTACTCTTCGGCTCCCTGTTAGTTAAAAGACTAGGGGGGCCTGGCCTTAGGATGGCTATGGTGGAAGTTGACGCAACCCTCCCACAAGCGATGTTCTAGAAAGAGTGCTGACCCTGAGTACACTACAACCTGGGCAAACGCCCCTGGCAGCCACTCCCGAGAATTGCTGCAACCTCAGTTCACCAAGATCTGTCTTGGCGATTGAGATAGAAATGGGCGGGGATGATCCATATCCAAACGCAATGAATGGACTCGTCGCAAAACTTTCATGATAGATATTTTAGATTCGTAAAAGGAGTCGAGGGCATTGAGCCCTTTCTCATTTTCGCCTCACATCCCCTCCGGCAACTAAACCTTCTCAAGGTGACAGGTGAAAGGGCAGCAAGAGCACCTGTTCTAGAAGTCTCTATAGTATCATACTCTGCACACTAGTCAGGGCCTGCGCGCTACCCGGGCTCCGATCAGTGGGTATGCCGGTTGGACTGTATTGTCATTCGGGCCTTGTCCAAGTCTTTGAGGGGTTGGGGTAGGTCCCGCAGTTTAAACATCTATCTAGCTTTAAGCGCTGATCAGGCCCTAGAGAGCCGCTCGGTGCACTACCAGTAGGTGTTGGGTTGGGGCCTATTTCAGGAGCTGTTCATTAGTGAGAGTGGGAACACCCGCTCTGTAGAGTTCTAACGACTTACCTAGACTCTATGCAATTCCGGGCTTTCTACCTATCACCCCCCTCTCCTCTCCCACTAACTCCAAACCCAGAAAATGCTCGCCCAGCCGTTTATACCCTACTGCCCACAACCCCTCCTATCTATACAAGCTCCGGAGCACATATTCCCTAGCTAGCATTTTTGCGACAGAAAGCATGGCATGAACTCGAAAGAATCCCGATTTCATCATCCCAATCTACTTGAAAATCGTGCATGTTAGGTTATCGCCAGAAGCCTTCGTAATATCCTTGCCCGCTACAAGAATAATACTATAGTTACCGTGAGTATAATCTGAACATTAGATTGAATAAAGATGGGCTGGGGAGTTCCTGCTAGAAATAAGTTTTGGGCTGAGCTGCACTGTTCTGGGGTGGGGGTTTTTTGGTGGGGTTGGATGAACGTTTGTGGTCAGGGCAGAGGCAAGTTAATCTTGAGTGGGAGGGGGTCGAAGGATTACTCATAGGCTCTATAATTCCCGTTGGCTTAGTGAAGGCGGTTTCGAGATGGATTAATAATTCGTAATGCTGTTCGGCTATGGAGGGGAGGGGGAAGGTTGGAAGAATTGGGGTGATTAATAATATATCAAATGAACTGCGACGGGGGGCAATGTCGTTTGTTGAGTAAGGAGTGTTGTAGGGTGGCAATACAGGAAATATCATTAAGGATGGGATTTACACGGAGCGGGCTGGGATGGTAATAGAATGCTGCAAGGTACAGTGCAGGGTAGCTAGGATATAAGAGTGAGATGCGATACTTGTCTGGGTTGATAGATCTGGTGGGATCTGCCGGAGGTATTTTGTAGAGTGTAACGTTACTGGAAGCTGGTGGCACGGCGGTATAGAAGATTCGTAGCCCACTACGCGTTCTCGCACTGAAAGCTGAGAAGCATCTGAGGCCTCGATAGATTCCCCACATTGCACCTGTACAGTGCTCGGGATGAGAGGGAGAAAGACGGGAATTGGATTGTTTGCGTAAACAGCGCCGTAATCCTCTTTTCATTTGAACCTGGCCCAAGTATCCCTCCTTCCTTTCCAATTTCAATTCCAACCAGCTATACCACTTCCTTCATTTCTCCCTCGGCTCTCTTCAGGTGGTGCAGTCTTCTCAATGGTCAGTTACGGCAGTTAGCCGGTTGTTTCGGTCTCCGGTATCGTGCCTTCCCCGACGCTGATTTTGTGTTCCCATACCCCAGCTATTCTACTATTCAGGTAGACTCCTCCGCCCATCCCCAATATATTGATAATGGAGGAAAAGCGAGCTATCCTCGAGTGATATTATGTGAATTACAGCTCCCAAATAAATAATTGTCTGGACACAATACTAAGCCCTAGCTCAAACCCTACAAACCAATCAATTCGCACTTGCCCACTGAAAAATCTCCTCAGAACCAGCAATCTAAAAAATATCACAATGGAAGATATACTAACTACTATGCCTGATTGGTTATATATAAAAATGCAGACATCCCATTGACCACCGGGAGCAAAAGGTTCACGTACACTGGACGCTACATCCTCTTCCAGGCCTACATCTTGGGGTTATTACTGACCCCAAGGAGACTCGAACCTGGACCCCTGGGAAGTCCAAGTTCGCCGGGAACAAATCATAACCGTTAGGCCATTGTTCCCGGCAGTGTTCATTCTACCTTTCCAGAAAATTTAATACCATACTGGGGGTAAAAGCGCCCCTAAACCCAAGAAAGAACATGAGCTGCTCTGATTAAATGCAGGTTCATGAGATACGTGACCAAACCCCAGGAAGGCGGGCTCCTGGGTAGAGGGGGAAGTAACTCAAGAGGTGATTAAGGCAAGTGAAGAGAATTCTCACTCTACAAACAAACTGAGAAAGGCATAATAGGTCGCTCCTTAGGTGTTATATTCCCCGCCCACTCAGGTTATCACACTTAACACAAATTGTCCAAGAATATCCCGTAGCTAACACTGCAAGATTTGGCTAGCTTGGGAATCGTCTAGAAACTAGCAGCAGCTCTACTAAACCACTTAAGGGTGCATCCAGTTCAGAGTTATCCATAGGCACCGCGACATCTTCTCAGATACTGCCGCCCCCAGCCACGTATAAACAAAGAAACCTGAGCTAAGAAATCCCTCTTGGATAATTCATTCACTCAAGTGCATATAATACTCCCCTCCAATCCCGTAAGGATCCCAGTAATCGCATATCCCAAAAAACCTCAATCTCCCAATTCCTAATTCCGGAATTCAAGCCTTCCGAGTGGTTCTTAAATAAAAAAGCAAGAATAGAAAGAAAAGAAAACGAAAAGAAATTGTTTTTTTACCTTGGGAAGGCAGCCGTTGTCCCTCTTCCTATTTATTCCCTTGCATACTTGAGTACAGTGGTGTAACAAAAGTCCTGGCACCCCCGACTGAGTGATGAGACAAGAATGCCTCTGTTTACCACTTTGTATGTCCTTCCTCAGCCTGAATTAATGAAGAATATAAATTACAAGGTTCTGTTTCTCATGATCGTATTTCTGCTTTGAGCACTGAGGTATGTGGAGTGGCATAAAATTTTACCAGGGTGCTAAGACTTTTGTTACACGACTGTCCATAGCTTTTGTTCTTAGGAAAGCGAGGTAGTGCTAGCAGTGCTGCACCTGGCACGGTCTAATTATCCAAGCCCTTACAGTACTTGCCCTTGGCATTGCCAGTAAGTATCTAAAAATACGGCTATTGTTACGCAGCCACCCCCCCTGGTTTTCAGATACCTTATGTCAAATTAGATACAGCACTCCGTGTTTAATAAAAGAGCCAGGCCCCCGTACCCAAGATAAACCCACCAATGCTGCCTTTGATGGAGTAACCCTATCGTGGTATGTTAGGTTAGGGCACACTTGTAGGTGTGAGCAGGGCTATTGACAAGACCGCACGGCGGTGACTGGTGTTGTGTGGTAGGAGCCCACTGTGCGGGCCACCACAAACTGTATCTAGTCTGAGCTGCGTTCCTTTCTCTGGATGATCACTTCTCATGATCACCACATACTCCTTTGTGAACACACTTGTCATATACATCGAATATCGAACACATCTCAGTTTTCCTGTCAGCAACTGACCCGAATCGTTCTCGTGACAACAGTTCCGATCATAGCTGTGTCCTTGAGGTGCTTGTACGACGGCATATTCCCTGCGCGGAAACCAGACCTCCATCAACCTTTGCCATACCGCTCCCCACGGCCATTCCCCACCTCCTTTTGTCCTCACAAAGCCGCCCACGGCTGGCAGACAGGGGGCAAACCCAAATCAAAACTCAAAAGGCTCAAATGTACTGTACGTCCACCCTCTAGATTCCCATCCGAACATGGGAGATCAGGAAGTCAATATGAATCTGATATGCCCAAACCGTCACAAGAAATCCAGATCCGGGACTCCACAAGAACTAGCAACACGAGGTTGCACGATCGTATCAATCTCGGCGAGCGAACTAGTAGGACTACCCAATGGCCTCTAAACAGCAGCCCGCAAGTTAGTTCCAGCGTGTCCTATAGTACGTTAATTAGCTAAAAAAACCAGAGAGGCCTAGCCGGGGAAGGAGATTGGCAATAGAAACTCTAGGGGGTGGGGGTTGCCTATTGCTCATTAGAAAGCTAGAGGGTTTTTGCGCACTCTACCTCAGTAGATGGTATCAGGAAGGCGCAGAAAGTAAGTTGGATTGGGTGGAACATGTCAGGCTCAAGATGCTATCCCTCGCAATACCCCAATACACAAACCTACCCCCGCTCGCTTCTACACGCATTCTCTCCACCGGGTCCCTCTTTATTGAGATCCAATTACAAATCGCACAATATCTCAACCCACACGCTCTCCCTTGTTCCAATGTCACAAGCTCCACTCCATCTAGGAGAATACACAGAGTCATTACACATGGTGGGCAAGACTTAAGACATGCAAATGAGCATTCATTTCCGAACTCTCACCCAAGGAAGCAACTTGCTCCTTTTCAGAAAAAGAGCCTACATTGCAAGGCGGTCGATAACGAGAGTGTAGTTGAACCATAGGTAGCCGGTCTTAGGGACCGGTTCGTCATGTTGGCATTAGAGGGTCAGTATAGAACTCACAACTATAGCTGCTATAACAGATCAAATCGGAGAGGGTTTCTTTTCTCTTTCTCTTCCTTTCTCCTAACGAAATACGACTTAAGATGTCCCGGGAGTCCGCGCTCAGATACCTATGCATTAGCAAGCATATACCAGAAGAGTCCCATAGGACTACACAACGTCCACCGCTTATGGCAATCTCGTGCAAGGCGAGGGTGCTAGCACCCCTCAAGCACCTTCTTCCCAACCGGTAATGTGTGCAAACCTTTCAGCGAGTGATCCCCGGTGAATATCTACATCTCCAATAACCCAAGTCAAGATTTCCCACCAGAGCCACAACATGCTGTGTCCGTGAACACCAGGGAAAATGACCAGTCATGGCAGTTCGTAAGGTTCCCATGCAGAGCTTATGTTTTTCCCTAGGACGGTGTGGCACAGAACAATACGTAGTAGTAAACACCTTTAGCACCGCTACCTGTTGGAAGGGTAATGGAAGGTTACACCTCTAGTCACCCCAACGCCAGAACCAGAAAGCCAAGGACTCGTTAGTGAGTGAGTCAAAAGAGAAAACCAGGCAGACATTCCGCTTGGGAGCACACCTTTTTTCCTTCTCAAGCTCTCTAGTCTACCAAAGAACGGGACCTGGGTTGGGACCTGCCAGCAATATTCGTCACTCGGACTGAACGACTGAGAAGCAGGTATTTTGCCCTACCATCTCAAGCACTAGAGATGGCGAAGGGAGCCCGAGATGTATGGTAAGACTAATATTATATCATAGCGCCTTGGGGGGAAAGGAATGCTTGGAGTTCGCAGCTAGACCATAGATATTATATATATCAGCGCATCTCTTAGTCCAAGACAGGCCCAGTACAACAGGTCAAAGAACAGAATTGCGGACAACGCTCCTTGACAGCAGGTCAGGTTTTCTTTTTTTCTTGGGAGGGCAAACAGACACTTCCTTCCTCTCTTCCTAATCAAGTACTAGCAAAAAACTCTTTCTCATTTTTCACTTTTTTCAATTCACCAGCAGTTTTGAACGACGGCCGTCAATTCCGAAAGGGAAAAGAGTGAAAAAAATAGAAAAAATGAATGAGTGAATGGAGCTGTCTCCTAGTGCTAATAATGTTGAAGCATGAAAGTGGCTTTCAAGGTATGAATTATTATTAAAAGTGGGAGAATAGATAGCGCCGCGGCGTGCCCGGCGAAGTGAAAGAATTTGCTTTTTGGCAACTTGAGTACTATGAAGAAGAAGGGTAGGGGAGGTATTATGCCCCTCACAGCTTCATTCCCACACTCCCTTCCGAAACCAAACTACTAAGTGAAAAGATAAGAAGGAGTACCAGTACAACAACACAATCAACCCCATCCTGATCCTCCTATGGCTCGCCATACATATCTCCAGACCGCATTGCTTCTACACTCCCATGATAAACAAAGAAAAGACATTTCGGCAGGATCCCCCCCCCCTCCGTAAAGTATAAAAGCACTATGATAGCAATCCATCGCCAGCCTGTAACTTACGGAACGAAGCGCACACACAACCTAACATGAATTATGGCAACTAAAGAGCTTTCAAATTTGGGGAACATTAGCAAGTGTGTGTGCTATGACATATTTATATTGTTTTTTCCCCTTCCTATTGAGATATTGTGACCCAGGTATGTATGTGTGGACTAAAGGGGTAGATGCAGAATGGATAAATAAATAAAAATTTCAGCTCCCATAATTTGATCCCCGCAACTCGACCATAATAATATCATGTGCACGACAAACAGACACAGATTCTCTCTCTTCAGCTACGACTCTCTGGCTTTCTTTTCGTGTTGGTCTAGGTGCAGTTTGCAATAATGTATTGCACAACAGAGCCTATTTTTTTGTAACTGTAGATGAAGCAAGAAAAATAACCTCTCTACCCTTCACCCAGACGATCATACTAATTGAGAGTGCATTTGTATATCATACCTGATCCAGTTAGCAACAATAGCGGCCCATACAGGACCATTTTCTCCCTATTCTCCATCACCGATCGGGTTCCTAACCATCATACCACACAACCTGTAACCCCCTCCGCACCTCCCCTGCCAGAAATTATGACTCCCCCATGGCTCTTTAAAAGTGATGCCATGCGGCCATTTTGCTATCTTTACAGCGATGGAGTATTGCATTCTTACTTGCCCTTCTTTCGCAGTACTATCGCATTATAACAGTAGAAGCTAGCTTTTTCACTTAATAGTATCATATCCCACTTCATGACTGCCCCAACCCACAAAACCAATTGAAATTCGGGCATATTACTACTGCGCAATCGGACACATATCACATCACCACAGCTAAACCTAACCCAACAGGCTATGCGAGAAAGGAAGAAGAGAGAAAAAATATACAAATCCCTCCCTCACACTCCCATCCATAGACGAAAACAGATAGTGTCATGAAATTCCGATAGCAGTTTAGCAACTATCAAATACCATGACTACAGTGGCAAGTACGGTCACGCCCATAATAATACTGATACTCTTATCTTGTTTTACAAAAGGAAATCTCACCATCTGGGGTATTGAAACAGGAGACAGGACAAAACCTAGGGATAGCTCAGGCACTCCAGACGTGACACCACACACTCTATTAGATGACGCCTTCATAGTAGTCTCTAGTCTAGTTTCGCGTGGAGCCAGAAATCGGGACAGGAAGGCGGTTTCGAGATGGCTTAATAATTCGTAATGCTGTTCGGATATGGAGGGGAGGGGGAAGGTTGGAAGAATTGGGGTGATTCATGGTATATCAACTGAACTGCGGCGGGGGGGAATGTCGTTTGTTGGGTAAGTAGTGTTGTAGGGTGGCAATGCAAGAAATATCATTAAGGATGGGATTTACACGGAGCGGGCCGGGATGGTAATAGAATGCTGCAAGGTACAGTGCAGGGCAGGTAGGATATAAGAGTGAGATGCGATACTTGTCTGGGTTGATAGATCTGGTGGGATCTGCCGGAGGTATTTTGTAGAGTGTAACGTTACTGAAAGCTGGTGGCACACTGCGGTATAGATGATTCGTAGCCCACTGCGCGTTCTCGCACTGAATGCTGCGAAGCACCTGAGGCCTGGATAGATTCCCCACATTGGACCTGTACAGTACTCGGAACGAGTGGGAGAAAGGCGGGAATTTGAATTGTTTGCGTAAACAGCGTCGTAATCCTCTTTTCGTTTGAACCTGGCCCAAGTATCCCTCCTTCCTTTCGAATTTCAATCCCAACCAGCTTACCACTTCCTTCATTTCTCCCCCGACTCTCTTCAGGTGGTGCATTCTTATCAATGGTCAGTTACGACAGTTAGCCGGTTGTTTCGGTCTCCGGTATCGTGCCTTCCCAGAAGCTGATTTTATGTTCCCATACCCCAGCTATTCTGCTATTCAGGCAGACTCCTCCGCCCACCCCCAATATGTTGATGATGGAGGGAAAGCGAGCACAGTACTGTACCTTAACAGGGGGAGGTTTTCTCCGCCGGCACATGCGAAAAATGATTCAACAAGACAGCCTAGTATGAATGGGATAAGAGGGTATTGTGTTTCCTGCCCACAATTACCATACAAAGGCTTATTCTATTCTATTCAACTATAGGATGTCTAATGAGAATACAGGGGATTTTATAGTAACTCAGAGGGTAAATGCAGGAAAACAATTCCCGAGCCCTAGGCCATGCTAGAGGGGCTTGCATTTGTAGAGAGTCGGCGCAAGAAGATATGTGTGACGTCAATTATGGAAAAAATGAAAGAAAAAGAAAGATAGATGGAGGTTCCCTATGTAGTGTTTCTTATAAATGAATTCCGGTCCTGATAAATTAAAAAAAACTAAAATCTGTGGATTTCCTAGAGACTATCCTCAAGTGATATTATGTGAATTACAGCTCCCAAATAAATAATTGTCTGGACACAATACTAAGCCCTGGCTCAAACCCTATGAACCAATCAATTCGCACCTGCCCACTAAAAAATATCCTCAGAACCAGCAATCTAAAAAATATCACAATGGAAGATATACTACTATGCCTGATTGGTTATATATAAAAACGCAGACATCCCATTGACCACCGGGAGCAAAAGGTTCACGTACACTGGACGCTACATCCTCCTCCAGGCCTACATCTTGGGGTTATTACTGACCCCAAGGAGACTCGAACCTGGACCCCTGGGAAGTCCAAGTTCGCCGGGAACAAGTCATAACCGTTAGGCCATTGTTCCCGGCAGTGTTCATTCTACCTTTCCAGAAAATTTAATACCATACTGGGGGTAAAAACGCCCGTACACCCAAGAAAGAACTTGAGCTGCTCTGATTAAATGCAGGTTCATGAGATACGTGACCAAACCCCAGGAAGGCGGGCACCTGGTTAGAGGGGGGAGTAACTCAAGCGGTGATTAAGGCAAGTGAAGAGAATTCTCACTCTACGGACAAACTGAGAAAGGCATAATAGGTGGTTGCTCCTTAGGTGTTCTATTCCCGCCCACTCAGGTTATCGCACTTAACACAAAGTGTCCAAGATATCCCGTAGCTAACACTTCAAGATTTGGCTAGCTTGGGAATCGTCTGGAAACTAGCAGCAGCTCTACTAAACCACTTAAGTGTGCATCCAGTTCAGAGATATCCATAGGCACCGCGACAGCTTCTCGTGATACTACCGCCCCCAGCCACGTATAAACAAAGAAACCCGAGCTAAGAAATCCCCCCTGGATAATTCATTCACTCAAGTGCATATAATACCCCCCCTCCAATCCCGTAAGAATCCCAGTAATCGCAAATCTCAAAAAGCCTCAATCTCCCAATTCCTAATTCCGGGATTCAAGCCTTCCGAGTGGTTCTTAAAATAAAAGCAAGAATAGAAAGAAAAGAAAAAGGAAAGAAATTGTTCTTTGCCTTGGGAAGGCAGCCGTTGTCCCTCTTCCTATTTATTCCCTTGCATACTTGAGTGCATAGCTTTTTGCTCTTAGTAAAGCGAGGTAGTACTAGCAGTACTGCACCTGGCACAGTCTAATTATCCAAGCTCTTACGGTACTTGTCCTTGGCATTGACAGTAATCTAAAAATACAGCTATTGTTACGCAGCCACCCCCACTGTCTGGTTTTCAGATACCTTATGCCGAATTAGCTACAGCACTCCGTGTGTAATAAAAGAGCCAGGCCCCCATACCCAAGATAAACCCACCAATGCTACCTTTGCCATACCGCTCCCCACGGCCATTCCCCACCTTCTTTTATCCTCACAAAGCCGCCCACGGCTGGTAGACAGGGACTAAAACCAAATCAAAACTCAAAACACTCAAATATACAGTACGTCCACCCTCTAGATTCCCATCCGAAAATGGGAAATCAGGAAGTCAATATGAATCTGATATGCCCGAACCGTCACAAGAAATCCAGATCCGGGACTCCACACAAGAACTAGCAACACATAGTTGCACGATCGTATTAATCTTGGCGAGCGAACTGGTGGGACTACCTAATGGCCTCTGAACAGCGGCCCGCAAGTTGGTTTCAGCGTGTCCTACAGTACGTTAATTAGCTAAAGTTTTTTGGAGAGGCCTAGCCGGGGAAGGAGATTGGCAATAAGAACGCTAGGGGGTGGTGAGGTTACCTATTGCTCTTTGGAAAGTTGGAGGGTTTTTGCGCACTCCACCTCAGTAGATGGTATCAGGAAGGCGTAGAAAGTAAGTTGGGCTGGGTGTCAGGCCCAAGACGCTATCCCTCGCAATACCCCAATACACAAACCTACCGCCGCTCGCTTCTACACGCTTTCTCTCCACTGGGTCCCTCTCTATTGAGAAATCGAATTACAAATGCAATACAATAACACCAGGGACAATAATGACTAGTCATGGCGGTTCGTAAGGCTCCCACCCAGAGCTTATGTTTTCTCTAGGACGGTGTGGCGTAGAACAATACGTAGTAGTAAACCCCTTGAGCACCGCTACCAGAAAGCTAAGGACTCATTAGTGAGTAGGTCAAAAAAAAAGGGAAAACCATGACAGACATTCCGCCTAGGAGTCCACTTTTTCTCCTTCTCAAGCTCTCTAGGCTAACGAAGAACGGGACCTGGGTTGAAACCTGCCAGCAATATTCATCACCCGGACTGAACGACTGAGAGGCGGGTATCTTGCCCTGCCATCTCAAGCACTGGAGACGGCGAAGGGAGCCCGAGATGTATGGTAAGACTAATATCATATCACAGCGCCTTGGGGGGGGAAGGAATGCTTGCAGTTCGCGGCTGGGCCATAGATATTATATATATCAGCGCATCTCTTAGTCCAAGACAGGCTCAGTACGACAGGTCACAGAACAGAATTGCGGACAACGTTCCTTGTCAGCAGGTCAGGTGTTCTTTTTTTCTTGGGGGGGGAGGGTCGGGGGAATAGACACTTCCTTCCTTTCTTCCTAATTAACTACTGGGAAAAAACTCTTTCTCACTTTTTCATTTTCAATATTGTTGATCCAGTTATTTGGACTAAAGGGGTAGACGCAGAATAGATATATAAATAAATAAATAAATAAATAAATAAAAAATTTCAGCTTTCATGATTCGATCCCCGCAACTCGACCATAATAATATCATGTGCACGACAAACAGACACAGATTCACTCTCTTCAGCTACGACTCTCTGACTTTTTTTTCATGTTGGTCTAGGTCCAGTTTGCAATAATGTATTGCACAACAGAGCCTATTTTTTTGTAACTGTAGATGAAGCAAGAAAAATAACCTCTCTACCCTTCACCCAGACAACCATACTAATTGAGAGTGCATTTGTATATCATATCATACCTGATCCAGTTCACAACAATAGCGGCCCCATACAGGACCATTTTCTCCCTATTCTCCATCACCGATCGGGTTCCTCACCATCATATCATACCACAACCAGTAACCCCTTCCGCACCTCCCCTGCCAGAAATTCTTTGACTCCCCCATGGCTCTTCAAAAGTGATGCCATGCGGTCATTGCTATCTTTACAGCGATGGGAGTATTGCATCCTTACTTGTCCTTCTTTCGCAGTTACCATCGCATTATAGCAGTAGTAGCTGGCTTTTTCACTTAATAGTATCATATCCCACTTCATGTCATGACTGCCCCAACCCACAAAACCAATTCAAATTCGGGCATATTGCTACTGCGCAATCATACACAGATCGCATCACCACAGCTAAACCTAACCCAACAGGCTATGGGAGCAAGGAAGAAGAGAACAGAAAAAAAATTCAAATCCTTCTCTCACACTCCCATCCGTGGACCAAAACAGATAGTGTCATGAAATTCCGACAGCAGTTTAGCAACCATGTAATACCATGACCACAGTGGCAAGTACGGTCACACCCATAATAATACTGATACTCTGACCTTGTTTTATGAAAGGAAATCTCACCATCTAGGGTATTGAAACTGGAGACAGGACAAAACCTAGGGATAGCTCAGGCACTCCAGACGTGACACCACACACTCTATTAGATGACGCCTTCATAGTAGTCTCTAGTCTAGTTTCGCGTCGAGCCAGAAATCGGGACAGGAAGGCGGGAGCGAGTGATATCCTATGAATACTATGAACCCTTTCTCTATTACGTGACTTATCTGAGAATTCGGGGTGGCTTGTTTTTTCGTAAAAAGAAAAAAGAAATGAGAAAAAAGAGAAAAAAGACCCATCCCGTGTTGCACCGTTAAGAAAGCAAAGCAGGTAAGACAGAAGGAAGGAAAAACTCAATCACCCAACCAAGGTATCGTATCATACATCCCCCTACTTCTTATCCATTAAAAGTTCCATCTCAATCTACTTTATTTATTTTTAAGATCGCATATCACCCCCCACCCTATTCGCGTCTAGCGATTATAAGTGAAACAAAAGGATAACGGTTTCCCCGCGTCTCGAGCCAGAAAGCAATAAAGGCAAAAGTACGCAAGGGCACACCCCACGAGTCAACTAGCCCACCCCATGTATCCGACATCCCCGCCATCGCTTCCAAGGGCTTCGGTGAGGTCTTGGGGTGCATCGGTGATGGCTATTTCGGCGGTAGGTGCTTCGGAGGGGCCTTCGGCATCGCTTATCTCCCCGCCCTCTGGTAGAGGGGGTGTAGGCGAATAGTCCTCCAGGCCCCACCATTGGCCGGAGGTGGTGTAAATGCTATCATCGTCACTCGTTTCATCATAGTTGCCATCCTCCCCTTCGTAGCCAGACTCGGACTCGGAGTCACTCATCCAAACCTGACTTCTATCCATTTCCGTGTCTACGCCGCCGACAGCACAGCGGAGGTCGCGCGCACTAATGTACGACATGCCAGAGTCAACAGGAACGGAGTCGGAGGCGTTGTCTGTGTAAGCGATGTCGCGCCATTTAATCCAGAGTCCACTCCAGGCAGGACACTCCTCTCCGAGTTCTGATGATGAAACTTCGAGGACATCTTAGGTTCATTAGTTGAGGGAGGGGGGGGAGAAGAAACTGAGAGGGCAGGGGACTCACCGGCATTTTCGACGCGCCAAACTCCGACAAAGCATTTATCTTCTAAATCCCACACTGCGGTTTTCCATCCTGCTGTTACGCCCAGGTAGCGGCCGCAGCCGGACAAGACCACATATTTGTCCAAGTCGCCCCATCCCTGCGGGACCGGAACACGCGATGTAGGCCTGGTCATGTGAACTTCGCCTTTGATATCGCCACGGAAAGGTCCGGCAGCTGGAACGACCTCTGGAGCGGGATCAGGCTCACTGCCAAGATCCCAAACAAATACATTTTCATACCCATAGCGCCTCCTGTAACCTGTAAGACTCCAATAATCGCCATCCGTAAGAGGGGCAACGCCCCCAATACCCCCGAGACTAGCAATAAGAATACCATCGCCAAGGGTAAAAGAGCACCACATGCAACACTGGCGAATGATACTGCGCTCTTCTTCTGCAAGATTAAGTATCTTGACAGTATCTCCGGTTTGCAAGTTCAAGAGATGAAATTCCATCACGGCACGGTATCTTTCAGGACTAGAACTAGTAGCCGGCATGATGTGGCGTCGTGTAGAATAGGCACAAACAGCAGCATTGACTGCGTAACCGTCGTTATCAAGCCAATATTCGGCAGACGAAAGGGAAGGTCTAACAGCCATCTTACGTTGCCATTTAACGTCTGAGGCAGGTGCAGACGGAGAAAGCCTCCTAGATGAGCTGGAGACTTTGGGCGCTCGTCCGGCGAAACAGCTAACAGTCGAAGCGCGGCATCCGCTGTTGTCATCGCAAACAAGAAGATAAGCTCCACAGCTCTTGAATTCCCAACACTCTTTGATGTCGCCATCCCAGATTTCATCAAAATCAAGGGTAGCGGCAGAATCAAGACTGAGATCCTTAATGCTCCCGGGCATTTTCCATTCCATATTAACGACTACCTCGTTCCCGCCCGAGCGGATCATTGCGAGTCGTTCCACTACCGCGACTTCTACTTGGTTTTTGACAAGCCTTGGCACTAACCTCAGGTTTGCATCCGAATGTAAAAGACTCTTCCCAAATCCAACAAGCCCAGTGTCCGCTACCTTGTCCATGGTCCAGAGAACCTTCTCGGGTGTAAGCCACGACCCCGGGGGGGCACATTGTCCACTTTGATCCTTTTGGGGTGACTCGTGCCCCTTGCTCGGACCCTGGGTCCCAAATGCGTTATATATGCTCGCATAGATGCTCTTTTCCGGGGGGCCCCATCTTTGAGAATTGATAAATTTATCATGGTCGACAGGCCTGATGAAAGGGCTCTTTGCTCGCTCCTGCTCAGCTAGGTCTACCAAGCAGCTTGGCGGTCCAGGCGCTTCAATAGCTCCCAACAATTTAGAGCCCTCCGCCTCCTCCTCCACTCTCCGACGTGTTTGTAATTCGGCAGTTGATGGGCAACTGGGGGGATCCGGGGGTGCCCCACCAACAACAGCTGCCCGTTGAACGGTAATTGTATTGCGATCGCGCGACTCAGGAAAACTTCTGGGGTCGTCCGAGAACAGTATCCAGCTTGCAGTCTCTCCCTGGCGAGGAGGAGTGGTATCGCTTCCCGGAGGAATAGAGTCGCTCCAGCCGCACGTCTTGACACCAACATACGCGGCATTAGAAAAGGTCCGAGAGGCCTCAGTGCACGAGTGAACGAAATCAATTATTCGCACAACTTTGCGGCCTGCAGGGTCCACCGACAGAGGCGGCAGTGCACCAGCACCCATCTCATTCCTGGGAAGCGTAGCGGCCCAAAAGGTATCCTCACCCTTCCAGTCACGATTTCCGGGGTTCGGTCCGAATTGGGTTGTTGGGCATACATCTGGGACACATGTAGCAGATGTATGATGCACCTGGGAGGGAAACCGTTGACGGGACAGGAACAAGTTGCGAGCCAAAGCCTTGTAGGTCTGCTTCTGAGCAGAGGGCGTGATCTGAGTGGGAGGTACGCGGGCCCCTGAGAGAGTAGATGGAGGGAAGAGCAAGGGATCATAAGATAAAAGTGAAAAGGCAGCGGCTTTATAGATATGCCTACAAGATGAGCGAATTAAACCGGCTTAAAGTTTCGCAAGGAGATTGTGTGTAAATACTTGTCAAGAGCAGGGTCTTCAATGACCCCGTAGAAACCCCTGCACACTAACAAACATGACCTCAAAGCGGGCGGGCCGCCGATCAAACCAACAAAGGTCAAAACTCGAACGAGAAGCTCAGGGGGTAAATGCGAGATTGGTGGTTGTTGGTCCATCTCCGCTGGATCTGTATCTATTCCGTTCTGCTCACAGACTGTGGGTAAGGAGGAAGGTTCACACAACTGGTGGGCCGAGGCGGTAGAAGTAGCCTCAATCCCAGGGCTAAAAATTAATGCGGGGTCATCGGACGGGAACATACTGAGGGGAGCGCTATTGAGAAGAAAAAGAAAAAGGGTTTCAGTGGGGGCCAGATAGGGAACCAGGAGAATATCAAGAGAGTGGTGTAAGGGAACGCAGAGCCAGCCCAACAAGAATGTGCAGGAAATGAGCGAGCTCTGCAGCTCAACGTCGAGATAAGACAATGTCAGACCAAAGGATGGAGGTAGAAATTGGTGATGAGGTGGGGAAGGGGAAATGTTAGAGTGCAATACGGGGACAGTGCCGCAGGTGCTGTTATGGTGGTAGTGACGGGAGTGTCCTGATACCGCACAATCGGAAATGGTGGTGTTGGGGCAGCAGCGTTCAGTGACTTTTCTGACATTGCCCGCGTCTCTCCTTCCTTTATTCCTTTGCTCCCTTCCATCATTAAATTTTCCAAATTCTATTCCTTATACAAGAACGAGGGGGATTGAAAGAAAAATAAAATCCAGCCACCAAAGACAGGCTGAGGGAACAATACTGGTTCCTCCCTTTTGCATTTGGTGCCGAGAGCTTTGATGAGACCAGCTGCAGAATAGGTTTTGGATGACCATCTAAGGCCCGGCTCGGCTTGCTACAAAAATTGCCATCTCTCTCTACTTTGATATTTATTCCTTTTAGAATTGAGATCTAAATTAGGATCTGCTTGGCTCAGGCTTGCCATAAAAGGTGGGAAAAAAATAGTATGATACCTCCACTTTTTGAAATTAAGATTTCCTATGCTCTATTAACAGGTTATAGTAATAAACTTGATCATTAAATTTTTAAAAAAAAATATATAACTATCAACACCTTACGCAATATATGTGTCCTTCCCAAATGCTCTTAAAACTTGGGAAAACTATCATTTAGACAGTCTGAAATGGTTAGATGGATTGCTAACAAACAATTCTGGATAGTGAATACAAGGCCCAATATATATATCCTATAATAGAGGATAGCAACATTAGGCATCCTCTGTTTGCATCAAGTACTCGAGTACTTGGAAAGTTCTTAATACTCAAACACGTTTCTTGCTCTTGTTGGAAAACATGCTCAACATGTTGGTTTCCTTCGTCCCATCAAAGCATGGAGGTTGAGAAAAATGCTTCATTGACGGACGGATAGGACAATGGAAAGTATGAAAGGGTGTCTTTCACACCTTACACTTCCCACACGTATGCCGTCATCTTTACAAGAAATTTGCGGAAGTGAGTGCACAAGTAACCCTTCTTGCTTGTTCCAATATTTCCCCTCTCATTTGAGTACCGCATTGCTCGGGTCACTCCGGTTGCCACCAATTTGGATTATCTCAACACCATAATTCGACACGTTTCTATAGTATTGTGTCTTCACTCCAGATGTGTGTCTGTGTCCTAGCCGGCCTCTCTACGTCTCTTTCTCTCCCCGTCTATCATGCCGTATCTACCCTATCTACCCGTATCTCTACAGCCCGACACAAGCAGCGGCACAATACACTCAACTCCGATAAACCCTCTGATCATTCACTACAATTCCGTCCTCCCCCACCAAACCCCCTCCTTTCACATCTTTCCTACTCTAGCTCCATACCCATCCTAATCATTATTATGACTAGTGAGAATGCGTGGGTGTGGTACTAGTTAGGTTCAATGGTTCAACATTAACACTACTCGAGTACTCGTACATCCCACCCCTTTGAAACCCCGGGAATAATGGCGGTATGCAAGGCACTGCTATCAAGGAGAAAAATAAAGTAAAAACCACCTACCGCCCGCCCCAAAACACGACGGGACATCACACCATTCCGCCCTGTTGGGTACGAGTACTTGGCAAGTGTTTTTTAAACCTGTCCAACGAAACTCAGCATATGACGTAACGATACTTCCGCCTGAGCCCTTGACTCTGCACAAATAGACTATTGTACCTCTCTTTGCCCTCTCCCGCCTCATCTCTCCTTTCCCCTTCCTCTCCCAGCCGCGTTCCCCCCGCTTTTGAAGCTCCACGTGACTCGCCTAACTGTTCTCCCTCTGACTTCCATATCCTACCCGGCGCCTGGTTGGTGGAATCGGACGATACCTACCCGTTTCCGCCGTAGCCGACAAATGTCACAATTCTCATTCTTCGGCGTCTCCTATTAAATATCATAGATCTCCAGATACCTACTGGTATCATATGAAATGTTGCTTCCTTGGAGAAAACTATAATACTGTCCTGCCTTAACTTATTTTGTTTACACGCGAAACCTCAACAATATCGCAATTTGTTAAACAGTCAGCTATCCTTAGGGATCGGATCCTATTCGCAAAATGAGAATATCGATGCTATTACTCCGCGATATGGTAGAGATACCATAATCCGTGATACCGTACCGTACCGCACAATACCATACCGGACAACATCACACCCGCAAGTACTCGAGTACAGGACTCGAGTAAGGTACATAACAAAACCCGCAGCAGCCACCAATTTCCTCAGAACGGGCAGCCCGACGAGCACATGTCACATTGTGATACAAGATATCACCAGCTGACTGGGCCTTGTTCCCCTGCTCCTTGTCCCTGTTATCTATGCTTGCGTTGCATCTTGTCCTGCAGTTCACCCAACTCTCAAGGACACATCGCTGGGGAGTTAGTAACCATCTCCAAGGGCTCGGCGATATTTAGTGTTACACAATCCCCACGGTATGTAGGACGGAGGCTTCTTGTTCTGAAATTCTCATATGCGCGGTCAAGAGCTCACCAATCCGTCGAGTCTATTCCCCGAGATGAGACGAATGCCAAAAACATCTCGTTCGGTAGCGAACGTCAAATGGGGCCCCGTACGGCGGTCAGACGCAAGATGCAATGCATGTCTTGGGCATCCTCTCTCCTATGCAATCGCCCTCGTTTGACCTTCCCCGGACCTGGTTTTCGCTTTATTAAGGATGATGCCTACTACCCTCTGAGGGGTTTACCTTCACGGCCCAACACAAGTTACCGCTAATGCTTCTTTCTTCACGAAGTAAGGATTGATGCATTCCGTTTCTTTTTTTAAAATTCTCAAGCTCATCCTGCATTCGAGTGAGACGACGTGACCAGCGGCTGAAATCCCTGATCTCACTGCATGTTTAGAGCGAGAAATCCCTGTCTGTGTCTCCGGATGGGGAAAAGGAGGGAATTTTTCTTGCTCCCTCGTGTTTACCAGCCCCCTCACTGCCGCGCCAGAACCCGCTCTGTGCGAATCCCCGCGGGTAGTTGTCCGAATTTATATGTTTCACGACATTGATGTATGAATATGTGGTATTCATTCATTCATTCGCTCTTGACCAGCGCCAATTGGCCCCTAGTCATGAGGTATTGCCCGTGCCTGTTGGGCCTCTAGAGGGTTGGAGGTTCGGATGTGATGGTAGAGTTGGTACTAGGCATCGCCCGTGCTAGGTTCGGATCGCACTGGTACTAGCTTTACAGCAGTTTAGTAGGTGTTTTTAAGATCCGCACTGAGAGCTCAGACCCGCCCCCAACACGGATCAGGAGGGGTTTGATTTGTGGGGACGATAGTGTTAGTGCTATCATAGCGATGGTATTATACTTTTTACATCTCTACACCACCATTATTGCTATTAACCAACGCCGATGTGGGCTATTTCCTCCTTTCCAACTGATGGCTCTCTCACCATTTCTGAGTCCAACAGGCTTTCGCACGCCGACAAGGGAACACAATTCACCCAGTAACCTCTTTTTCGCAGATCCCGAAATCCGCACCTCCTGAGGGATCCATTCTGAGCAACTCTGCCCTACTTGTAGGTTAATGCGGTTCAGGAAGTAGCTTAATTCTAAATCCCCAACTTGAACGTCCCCGCGTTCCCATACGCCTGAGCTCGGCTTGCAGTAAGCCGTACCGCGCCCACCCGGACAATCAAGTGTGATGTTTGTGCATATGACAGGGGTTTTCTTGTAGGAAAACATCCCCCCTGGTACTTGTACCCCCGTCAGGCCTCTGGCTTCCGCAGTTAGAGAATAGCGTTTAGCTGACACTTGTTGGATCTCATAACTGGCTTTCATGGTTTCGTTAACATGCTCAGCGAAGCCTATTATAGTGCAGCCCTGTTGCTTAACTGATGGTGGATTGTGCGAGTGGGCACCGTTCTCATTTTGCCTCCAGCCAACTTTAATTCATTGATGCATTTGCTATTTTCTCTTCCAGAGAGAGCACAAATATCGGTACGAGTAAAATACAGCCCAAAGTCTCCTCTTGTATACCGGTATGTCGGTCGACCATCTCCCGTCTCATAGGCAGTCGCGCCCTGTTGCCCCAGATCTCCCTCCACCTTAAGCTCGCCAACGGGGCTGGTAAGAAGTTATGGGAAGGCTATTTGAGGTTAGCCAGCCAAATGTATCAATATCCATTTCCAGCTAACCGGCTCTTGCCCTTGAACCAGTCTAATATTTGACGATAGCTGCTAGAGCATGAGGTAAACATGGTGTGTGGCCCACTTCTCAGGAGTACGGTGCTTCTTTACCCCCGCTCACTGCCACCCGAGACTACAATTCATAACCGCTTTACTTACTAATTTAGAAAGTGTCCTGATGGCTCGGCAAATGATAACGGCTACCCTACCGGCAGTGCCTAGACGTCCGGATACCCTATGAACTAGTACAAGTAGGTAGACTCCGGTTAACCCGTGCAAGCTCCTTCACCACAATTTCCCGGATCCAGCTTTTCGCCTTTGTAGCTAGGAAGGTGGTTATAGGGCAGAATATCTGGCCCACTACCGCAATCCTTCCAAACTGAACTTTTATGCCTTTTGGACCTAAGTTAGGCACTAACTTCACTGGAGGATTTAGTAATGGCACCTTCACGTACTTGAAGACACAAGCCCCTACAGTAGAAGGCTATAGTTCACAGTGGCACTCATGCCTAGAGGGCTATAGGAGGCAAAAACCTCTGAGTGATTACCTGCTTCTTCGGTAAATCTCAAGGCTACAAATTATTCCAGACCACTGGACCTTTGGGCCCCGCCTAGCCTACTGCACAGAACCCCTCTTGAGAGGCCAGCACTTCTGGGCTGGCCTTGGCTACATGTATCGTCAAGGTCTCCAGGTGCTTGAAGCAAGGTAAGAGTTTGCCCTGTTATCACAGGACTTGAATGATAAAAATAGGGTTTTGTTGACGTTTTTCGTGTCAGTGTCCCCTGATGGCACCTTCCTTTTCTTCCCGCCATTCTTATTTCAGGGGAGGATGTACTCGAGTACTAGTACGGTTGGTTCCACACTAGGGGATGTGGGATTCAAGGGTATTGGGTAGGGGAAACGCCCTCCCTCTGTTAATGTTTCTGACTTTATGATTTAAGTTGGGCTGTATACATTGGATGAACCCTGGTCTTGTGCCTAAGTTCAATCCAAAGATCTAAAAAAATATATGTTCAAAATGTGAACGCCAGGGGCACAATCTATTCTATGTGGATAATACTGCGCAAGTGCGAGGGGGGTTGCGAGGCACGCTTGGTGAGGAGTAGAGAGCAGATTTGGTAGGAGTTCTGGTTCTT
>Ga0307517_10003161_pt1 | contig 25882 bp, 20 predicted proteins | sample 23_EM_MG_FD_194515 | JGI IMG/M metagenome (GOLD analysis project Ga0307517, IMG submission 194515) | Populus trichocarpa ectomycorrhiza microbial communities from riparian zone in the Pacific Northwest, United States - 23_EM | ecosystem: Host-associated > Plants > Roots > Unclassified | place... | reverse complement strand
GGCCGAGGCGCTGACGCACCTTTTCAAGGGCGCCTCGGTCGTCCTGAACACCGTGGGTCCGTTTGCCAGGTTCGGGCCCGAAGTCGTCGAAGCCTGTCTGGCCGCGAAGTGCCACTACACCGACACCACCGGCGAGCAGGACTGGCTGATCACGCTGGACCAGGAGTACGGCGCCCGCTTCGCTGCCGCCGGCCTGTTGCTGTCGCCCGGCCTGGCGCAGATGTACACCACCGGCGAGATCGCCGCGCAGCTGTGTCTCGAGACCCCGGGCCTGGACACGCTGGACATCGCGGTGTTCTGGGGTGGCAGCCCGACGATCGCGTCGACGCAGACGATCCTGGTCAATGCCGCGATGGCCAAGGCCTACTACCTCGAGCAGAACCAGTACGTCGAGCATCAAGCCGATGCCGGTCTCTACAGCCTGGCGATTCCGGGCCAGCACGAGGCGGCGCTGGCGCTGCCCTGGGGTGGCACCTCGCACCCGGTGTGGTTCAAGAAGGACCCGCGCGTGGCCAACGTCAAGGTGCTGGGCGGCGTGTTCAACAAGCCGCTGATGCTGGGGGTGCCGCAGATCGTGGCCGCCGCGCTGAAGGCCACCGAGGGGATGAACGCCGACGACCGCTACGCCGCGTTGGCGAAGACGGCGGCCGGCGTGATGAACACGATGCCGCCGCGCGAGAACCCGCGCATCAACAAGTCGGTGGATTCGGTGCACGCGTCGGGGCCGCTGGCGCGGGCGCACTGTGTCATCTTCGGCAACTGCAACTACAAGCAGACCGGCATGCTGCAAGCCTTCGCCGCGGCCTCGCTGCTGCAGCAGGCACCGAAGCGCGTCGGCTTCGCCTCGGGCTGCCAGGCCTTCGGCCACCACGAGCTGCTGGGGGCGTTGCGCAGCTTCGGTCTCGTGCAGGCCCCGGTGTTGACGGTGCACACCTGACGCGGCCATGCGCCTGATCGACTACCTCGACAAGGGGGCGATGCTGGGCGAGGACTCCCCGTGCCTGACGATGGGCACGGCGGATCTGTCGTATGGCGAGGTGCAGCGCTTCAGCCACCGCGTCGCGCGCGGCCTGCGCCGCTCGGGCGTCAACGCCGGCGACAAGGTCGCGGTGCTGTCGAGCAACGACGCACACGCTTTCGCCTGCGTGTTCGGCCTGTCGCGCGCCGGGGCCGTCTGGTGCCCGGTGAACCCGCGCAACGAGGCGGCCGAGAACCGCTTCGTGCTCGATGCGTTCGATTGCGTCGGCCTGATCTTCCACAGCGCGTATGCACCGATGGTCGAGCAGATGCGCGCCGGGCTGCCCAAGCTGCGCGTGCTCGTCTGCCTCGACCAGCCGTGCACGTTCGCGCCCGCGCTCGAGCAGTGGCTCGAAGGCGCGAGCGATGCGCCGATCGACGTGCGCACGGTCGACGACCTCGCGATGATCGCCGGCACCGGCGGCACGACCGGCCAGCCCAAAGGTGTGATGCTGTCGGGCCGCAACCTCGAGACGATGTCGGCGCTGACGCTGATGGGTTACCCGTTCGAAGGCCGCCCGTCCTACCTGGCGCTCGCGCCGCTGACGCATGCAGCCGGTGTGCTGTGCCTGCCGGTGATGGCGCTCGGCGGGCGCGTCGTCATCATGCCCAAACCCGATCTGGGCGAGTTCCTCGCGCTGATCGAGCGCCACCGCATCACCCACACCTTTCTGCCGCCGACCCTGATCTACATGCTGCTCGAGCACCCGCAGCTCGCGCAGACGAGACGCGGTTCGCTGCAGTGCTTCTGGTATGGCGCGTCGCCGATCTCGGCCACTCGGCTGGAGGAGGCGCTGACGAAGATCGGCCCGGTGATGGCGCAGCTCTTCGGCCAGACCGAAGCGCCGATGATGATCTCGATGATGGCGCCGCGCGAGCACTTCAACGCCGACGGCTCGGTGGCACGCGCGCGCCTGTCGTCGGCCGGGCGACCCGGGCCGCTGGTGCAGGTCGCGACGATGAATGCAGACGGCGCGCTGCTGCCCGTGGGCGAGACCGGCGAGATCGTGATCCGCGGCTCGCTGGTGATGATGGGCTACTACAAGGACGCGAACGCGACCGAGGAAGCCGGCCGCTTTGGCTGGCACCACACCGGCGACATCGGCCGGCTCGATGCCGACGGCTTTCTCTACATCGTCGACCGCGCGAAGGACATGATCATCAGCGGCGGGTTCAACGTCTACTCGGTCGAGGTCGAGCAGGCGCTGATGCAGCACCCCGATGTGCAGGACAGCGCGGTGATCGGCCTGCCCGACGACAAGTGGGGCGAGAAGGTCGTGGCCGTGCTCCAGCTCCGTGCCGGGCGCAACGCCGACGCGCACGAGATTCAGGCCTTCGTGAAGGCCCGCATCGGCAGCGTCAAGGCGCCCAAGCTGGTCGACATCTGGCCCGATCTGCCGCGTTCCAAGGTCGGCAAGGTGCTGAAGAAGGACATCCGCGCCGAGATGCTCAGACGCGCCGCGGCGACCTCGTGAACCGCGGCTCGCCCACGACGCTCAGCCGTCGTGCTTGCCCTTGCCTTTGCCCTTGTCCTTGTCCTTGTCGTGACCCTTGCCGTGGCCCTTGCCGCCCGTGTGTTCGTGTTCGTAGCGCTCGCGCACCCACTGCTCCTTGACGAAATAGACCGGATGGCCGCAGGCGTCATAGGCCGCGCAATGTTTGGCCCAGTGCTTCTGATGGCCGGGCGGTACGTACAGGTACATCGGCGGCGGCGCCTGCACGGCGACTGGGGGCGGCGCGATCAGCACCGGCCGGGCCAGGATGACCGGCGGAGGCGGCTGGTTGCCGATGTCGATGCGGCCGTAGACGCCGGGCTGGTTGATGCCGATGGAGACGCCGACGCTGGGCTGCGCCAGCGCCGCGATCGGCCCGGCCAGGGTGATGGCGAGCAATGCGAGTCGGGTCATGGGAGTGGTATTCATCTGGGCAGGGGCTCAAGGGAAGGTGAATGTGACCGGCGGCACGGCGGCGGCCGCGTCGATCGCCTGGGTCTTCGTCGCGCCGGCGGATTCCGCCTCCAGCGTGTACTTGCCGGCAGCGCTGGTGTCGGCCGTGAAGACGATCGTCGACGGGTTGACCGCGTAGGCCGCGCGCACCGGCGCTTCGATCGGCAGGGCGAAGTCGAACGCGCCGCTGTCGGCGTCGACCGATCCCCAGGCGACCTCGACGGTCGGGCCGCCCGTCAGGGCCTGCAGTGCCCGCACGGTGGCGGTGGCGGGCGCGACGCTGCCGCTGACGGCTCGCGAGGTCGCCACCGGCGGCAGGAAGCCCAGCGCCGTCGTGTTGACATGGGTGTAGGCCGTGGTGATGACCGGAACGCCGGTCATCACCGCCGTGACGCGTCCCGCGGCCGTCACGACGAGGTCGTAGGTGCCGGTGGGCACCGGGTACAGCGTGAACTGGCCGGTGGCGTCCGGCACCGTGGACTTGACCGGCACGCCGCCCGATTGCAACGAGATCGTCGTCGATCCGAGTGCGATCGTCGGGTCGACGTAGCCGACGACGCGCAGGCCGGCGTCCGACAGCAGCGGCGTCACCGCGATCACCGGCTTCAGGTTGTACTGGCCCGATGCACCGCGCTTGACCACCGACTTGCAGGCATCGAAATCGAGCGCGACGTCGGCGACCTTGTCGGCCGCGACGGCGATGTTCACGTTCAGCTTGATGCCGGACTGCTGCGCGCTCGGCGTCGTCAGCGCAGTCTCGCTGCCGCCGCTCGGGACGACCGAGTTGGCGAGCGGATGGGCCGCGTCGTTTGCCGCCAGCACGAGCCGCAGCTGGGTGTAGGTGCCGGCCGGCAGGGCCGTTTGCCCGAGGTCTTCGAGCACGCCGTTCGCGAGGCTCAACAGGTTGATTCGCTTGGCCGGGCTCAGCACGATCTCGGACCAGCCGGTGTCGCCATCCACCGCGCTGCTGCTCTGGTGCACGCGGACCCGGTCGACGGTGATGTTCACGGCGTCATAGCCGCAGGCCGGCGCGTCCGTCATCACCACGTGCAGCGTTCCCATGTCGTTGCTGCCGGTGCCGCCGATCCCGCCGCCGCCACCACCGCCACACGCCGCCAGCACCAGCGCGGTGAGGATGGCGAACACGAAATTGCCAAAGAGTTTGAATGTCATGGTGATGCTCCTTCTCTTTCGGCGGTCTCTTCGAGGCGTTCCTCGAAGTAGAAAATGCCCAGTCCAACGCGGGCTCGCGCTAGCGGCGTCGAGGCGGGTGGGTCGTCGACGTCGTGTGCGGCCAGCCAGCGGTCCAGCTTCTCGAGCAAGGCCTGCGCGTCGGTGCCGCTGGCCTTGCGAAACGCCGGCAGCGCGCTCACGGGAATGGCGTGGTACATGACCTTGCGCTGGAAGCGCGCGTCGCCGTGCGCGTGCTGCAGGTTGTGGTCGATCGTGGCGATCAGGTCGGCGACGTCCCGGCCGAGGATGCCGATCTTGTCGTCCAGGCTGCGCTGCGGCACGAATGCGCGCGTCGTCAGGCGCAGCAGCTGGTCGTGCTGCTCGACCGCGCCGACGCGCAGCAACTCGTCGAGAACGGCGCGCGCGGGCATGTCGCCGCTGTAACGTCGCACCAGTGCCGCGAAGCCGTGCTCGCCGTCGACCTCGAGTTCGCGCGGTTCGCCCTTCCGATCGCGGAAGTCGGCATCCCGCGCCCATCCGGTGAGCACCCGCGCGGCGCGGTTGTAGCGCTCGGCGATACCATTGCCTGGCGCAGGCGCCGCGAGCAACAGGCGCTGAACCTCCTTGCGCGTCAGGCCCGTCAGCACCGCGACGCGCGACGCGCTGGGCTTGCGGCCGGGAATCGTGAAGTCCTTCAGCGCCGTGTCCACATAGACACGCTTGGCCATTTCTTCGAACGCGGCGAACGAGACCGAGTGCCGCAACAGCAGGCGAACCAGCGGCCGCAGCAACTGATCGATCGCGCGCTGGAGAATGCCTGGGGAATCGGCGTTGTCGGACATCATTGTTGGGAAATTTATCCCAAATAGTCGGGCTGTCAACAAGGCGCTTGTGAAGGGATGTCAGCATTCGCGCTCTGCGGCGACCGTGCTGTCGATGAAGTCGTCTGCGCTACGTTAGGTTGCATAATTTCCCAGGGGGATTTCCGACATGCCGAATCTGATCTGGCGCCGGCTGGTGTGGCTGGTGATCCTGCCGCTGCTCGGCGCCTGCACGACACTGCCGAGCATCGACCGCGCCGCGATCGCCAGCGAAGCGATCCCGCTCAGCACCCAGACGACGCTCGGCCGCATCGCGCAGACCTCGATGCCGACACCGGATGCGTCGGGCTTCCGGCTGATGCCGCTGGGCTTGTTCTCGCTCGACACGCGCGTGCAGCTGGCGCGCCGCGCCGAGGTTTCGCTCGACGTGCAGTACTACCACTTCGAGGACGACGAGACCGGCCGCTGGCTGCTGCGTGCCCTGCGCGATGCGGCCGAGCGCGGCGTGCGCGTGCGCCTGCTGATCGACGACCTCTACACCGGCGGCAAGGATCCACTGTGGCTCGCGTTCGCGGCCCACAAGAACGTGCAGGTGCGCCTGTTCAATCCGTTCGCGCGGGCGCGCGACCAGGGCCAGGGCGGGCGCTTTCTCGCGTCGCTGGACGAGTGGTCGCGCGTCAACCACCGCATGCACAACAAGCTCCTCATCGCCGACGGTGCGATGGCGGTGATCGGCGGGCGCAATGTAGCCAACGAGTACTACCTGCGCAGCATGTCGGAGAACTTCGTCGACGTCGACGCCTTCACCGTCGGCTGGATCGTCCCGCCGCTGCAGAACCTGTTCGACCGCTACTGGAACAGCGATCCGGTCTATCCGCTCGAATCGGTCGCGAAGACCGAGCTGACGCCACCGCAGTTGCGGGCGCTGTTCGAGGAGTGGACCGGCCCGGTCAAGACACCGCCGCCGGGCGAGCTGCCGCCGAACGACATCCTCGGCTATGGCCCGATCGCCGACGACCTCGACCTCGGCCGGCTCGGCCTGAGCTGGGGCGAGGCCTATGTGTTCGCCGACCACCCCGACAAGCCTTTCGACGGCGAGGTCGGCGGCGACCTGCTCGAGACCAGCGTGACTTACAACGTGTTCGAGGCGATCCGCGGCGCGAAGGAGGAGGTGGTCGCGTCGTCGCCGTACTTCGTGCCCGGCCCGCTCAGCATGGAGATGCTGCGCGAGCTGCGCAGCAAGAACGTGAAGGTCACGGTGATGACGAACTCGCTCGCGTCCACCGACGAGCCGATCGTGCACATCGGCTACGCCGCGCACCGCGAGGAGCTGCTGCGCATGGGCGTCGAGCTGTACGAGCTGAGCTCGTCGCGTCTGAAGGACAACAAGCGCCCGTTCCTGTTCGGCAAGTCGCTCGGGCGGCTGCACGCCAAGCTGGTCGTGATCGACAAGAAGCGCTTGTTCATCGGCTCGATGAACCTGGACCCGCGCTCGGCCACGATCAACACCGAGCTCGGCGCGATGATCGACAGCCCGCCGCTGGCGCGCGAGCTGCTGCGCATCATCGACATCGATCGGCTGCAAAGCGCCTACCGGGTGCGCCTGAACCCTTCGGGATCGGGGCTGCAGTGGCTCTCGAACGACGGCGACAAGGAGTTCATCCTGAACCAGGAGCCCGACTCGACGCCATGGCTGCGCATCAAGTCGTGGCTGTTGTCGCCGTTCGTGCCGATCGAGCAGCTGTAGACGGCGGCGGCACCGCGAGCAGCTGCGCCACGACCGAGGCCGCGATGACCTCGGGCTCCTTGCCATGGACGCCGGGCACGCCGATCGGGCAGTTCATGCGCGCGATCGCCGCGTCGGCGATGCCGTGCTGTTCGAAGCGATGGATGAAACGCTGGCGCTTGGTCTTCGAGCCGATCAGGCCGAAGAAGCCGAAGTCGCCGCGCTTCAGGATCGCCTCGCTGATGCGCAGATCGAGTTCGTGCTGGTGCGTCAGCACGAGGTAGAACGCGCCCGGCGGCGCGCAGCGCACCTCGGCCTCGACTGCGTCGACGCAGACTTGGCGGATGTGGTCCGGCCACGGGCCGCCGTGCTCGAAGAACTCGCTCGGGAATTCCTGCTCGCGCTCGTCGATCCAGTCGACCAGCACATTGAACGGTGCGAGTGCGCGCGCGATCGCACGGCCGACGTGCCCGGCCCCGTAGAGCTGCAGGTGAAAGCGCGGCGCCTCGGCGGGCCAGCGTGCGAGTGCGTGCTCGTCGAGCGGCGCATAGGCCAGCGTGACCGCGCCGCCGCAGCACTGACCGAGCGCCGGTCCGAGCGGGAAGTGCTCGTGGTGCGCCGCGAGATCGCCGCTGCGCAGCATCTCGCGTGCATGCGCGATGGCCTTGAGTTCGAGGTGACCGCCGCCGACCGTGCCGGCCGTGTCGCGCAGCGTCACGAGCATGCGCGTGCCGGCCTCGCGCGGCGCCGAGCCGCGCGACTCGCTGACCTCGACGACGACGCCACGCCGCTTCGAGGCGAGCCAGCTGCCGGCGAGTGCGCGCAATGCGGACATCTCAGGACTCCCGCCGGGCCGTCTCAAGGGAGGCCCGCGCCCCCTCGGGGGTCAGCGCACGAAGTGAGCGTGGAGGCATCATGCCTCAGCCGCCTTGCACCGCGGTGATTGCGCGCAAGATGGCCTCGCTCGTCGCCGGCGCCGTCAGCGGCGGATCGATCTTGTGATCGCCGACCGCCGAGACCGCATCGCGGATCGCGAAGAACACCGAGAACGGCAGCAGCAGCGGCGGCTCGCCGACGGCCTTGCTGCGGTGGATGCTGTCTTCGGCGTTCTGGCCCTCGAACAGCTTGACGTTGAACACCGGCGGGCAGTCGTTCGCGGTCGGGATCTTGTAGGTGCTCGGCGCGTGCGTCGCCAGCATGCCGGTGGTCGGGTGCCAGACCAGCTCTTCGGTCGTCAGCCAGCCCATGCCCTGGATGAACGCGCCCTCGATCTGGCCGATGTCGATGGCCGGGTTCAGCGATTGGCCGGCGTCGTGCAGGATGTCGGCGCGCAGCAGCTTCCATTCGCCGGTCAGCGTGTCCACCACCACCTCGCTGACCGCGGCGCCATAGGCGAAGTAGTAGAACGGGTGGCCGAACATCTTGTCCTTGTCCCAGCTCAGCCCGGGGGTGGCGTAGAAACCGTCGGACCAGAGCTGGACCCGATCGAGATACGCCTGCGCGACGACGGCGCTGAACGGCAGCGACTTGCCGTTGACCTCGACCTTGTCGTTCGCGAAGCGCACGGCCGATGCATCGCCGCCGTGATGCGTTGCCATGCACGCGGCCAGGCGCTCGCGGATCTGGCGCGCGGCATCCTGCGCGGCCTTGCCGTTCAGGTCGGCGCCGGTCGATGCGGCGGTGGCCGAGGTGTTCGCGACCTTCTGCGTGTCGGTCGCCGTGACGCGCACGCTGTCGAAGCTGACGCCGAGTTCGTGCGCGACGATCTGCGCGACCTTGGTGTTCAGGCCCTGGCCCATCTCGGTGCCGCCGTGGTTGACGAGGATCGAACCGTCGTTGTAGACGTGCACCAGCGCACCCGCCTGGTTGAAATGCTTGACGTTGAACGAGATCCCGAACTTCAGCGGCGCCAGCGCGATCCCGCGCTTGAGCACCGGGCTGGTCGCGTTGAACGCGGCCACCGCGGCACGGCGCGCACGGTAGTCGCTGCTCGCCTCCAGCTCCGCGGTCAGCTCGTGGATGATGTTGTCGCCGACGACCTGGCCATACGGGGTGACGTTGTTCGTGTCCTTGCCGTAGTAGTTGGCGCGGCGCACGTCGAGCGGCTCCTTGCCCAGCGTGCGGGCGATCGAGTCGAGGATGTTCTCGATCGCGATCGCGCCCTGCGGGCCGCCGAAGCCGCGGAACGCGGTGTTGCTCTGCGTGTTGGTCTTGCCCGAATAGCCGTGCATCGCGACCTCGGGCAACCAGTAGGCGTTGTCGAAGTGGCACAGCGCGCGCGTCATCACCGGGCCCGACAGATCGGCCGAGTGGCCGGCGCGCGAGACCATCGTGATCTCGGCGCCGAGCACGCGGCCATCGGCATCGAAACCGACCTCGTACTCGTACCAGAAGCAGTGGCGCCGGCCGGTGATCAGGAAATCGTCGTCGCGGTCCAGGCGCAGCTTGACCGGGCGCTTCAGCTGGGCCGCGGCGACCGCGGCGACGCAGGCGAACAGTGCCGACTGCGACTCCTTGCCGCCGAAGCCGCCGCCCATGCGCCGGCACTCGACGTGCACGTCGTGCGCATGCAGCTTCAGCGCATGCGCGACCAGGTGCTGCATCTCGCTCGGGTGCTGCGTCGAGCAGTGCACGTGCATGCCGCCGCCCTCGGTCGGGATCGCATAGCTGATCTGGCCCTCGAGGTAGAACTGCTCCTGGCCGCCGACATCGAGCGTGCCCTTCAGGCGCTGCGGAGCGTTTGCGATCGCCGTCTTCGCGCCTTCGGCGCGGGTCTCGCGGATCAGGTGCATCGGCGGCAGCACGTACTGGCCCTTGGCATGCGCCTGCTGCGGCGTCAGCACCGGCGGGAAGGCGCTGATCGTCAGCACGTCCTTGGCCTTCGCGGCGGCGCGGCGCGCGGCGTCGCGGGTCTCGGCGATCACCGCGAACACCGGCTGGCCGAGGTAGCGGATCTCGCCCCATGACGAGCCATCCTCGTGACCGACGATGGGGCAGAGGATCGGGTCGTCATGGATGATCGAGCCGCAATCGTTCGCGCCGGGGATGTCGCTCGCCGAGATCACCGCCACCACGCCGGGCAGCGCGCGGATCGTGTCGAGTGCGATCGCGCTGAGCCGGCCGTTCGCCACCGGCGACAGCCCGAGGGCGCAGTGCAGCGTGCCGGCGAGTTCGGGGATGTCGTCGATGTAGGTCGCCTCGCCGGCGACGTGCAGATGCGCCGATTCGTGCGGCCGGCTGATGCCGACGCGGGCGCCGGCCGATTCGAGGCTGGCCTCGCCGTGCTGGTCGATGCGCGCGGCGCTGTTCTTCAGGTAGTCGGCGAACGCGTCGTCCGGTTGCAGCAGCAGGGCTTCCACAGGCTTGTTCATGTCAGTTCTCCCGCCGGGCCGCCCCAAGGGGAACTGCGCCCCCTTGGGGGGTGGCGAACGCAGTGAGACTTGGGGGTCGACATCCTTTTGCTCCTCAGGCTGCGCTGCCGGTGAGCGCGCGCGTGTCGTGCGGCATCACGCTGAACACGCTGGTCGCACTGCTGGCGAGCGGGTTTTCGGTGCGCGTCTCCAGCCAGAAGCGCTGCAGCAGGTTCTGCGCGACCTGCAAGCGGTAGGCGGCGCTGGCGCGCATGTCGGACAGCGGCTTGAAGTCGTCGGCGAGTGCGGTCTTCGCGGCGTTCACGCCGGCCTGCGTCCACGGCTGGCCGACGAGCGCGGCTTCGGCCTGCGCTGCGCGCTTGACGATGCCGGCCATCCCGCCATACGTCAGCCGCACCGCCTTCACGATCTCGCCGTCGAGCTCGATCGCGAGTGCGGCGCACACGGCCGAGATGTCGCAGTCGAAGCGCTTGCTGATCTTGTAGGCGCGCACCCGCCGCCGCATCGCCGCGAGCGGCACGGCCAGCCTCGACACGAACTCGCCGGGCTCGAGCCGGTTCTTCATGTAGTCGACGTAGAAGTCGGTCAGCGGCAGGCGGCGCACACGCCCGCCCCGGCGCAGCTCGATCTGCGCGTCGAGCGCGATCAGCACCGGCGCCGAATCGCCGATCGGCGAGCCGTTCGCGACGTTGCCGCCCATCGTGCCGGCGTTGCGGATCGGCGGCGACGCGAAGCGCAGCCACACATCGGTGAGCTCGGGAACGCGCCCGGCCAGCGCCGCCCAGGCGGCCTCGAGCGAGGCACCGGCGCCGATGCAGAGCTCGTCGTCGTTCGCGACGATCTGCTTCAGTTCGTCCACCGCGCCGACGTAGATGATGTCGCCGAGCGGCCGGAACATCTTGTTGACCCACAGGCCGACGTCGGTCGAGCCGGCGAGCAGCTGCGCGTTCGGGTGCTGCTCGCGCAGCGCGGCGAGCTCGGGCAGCGTCGTCGGCGCATGGAAATGGTCGCTGCCGCCCGTCGCCTGGTAGCTGAAGGTCGTCGCGCGCGCGATGCCTTTCAGTGCCGCCAGGACCGGCGCGGTGTCGAGCGTGGTCGCGGGCAGGTCGAACATGCGCTGGCCGGCGTCGAGGATCGGACGGTAGCCGGTGCAGCGGCACAGGTTGCCGGAGAGTTCGTCGGCGAGCTGCTGGCGCGTCGGTTGCGTCGAGCATGCCCGGTGGTGCTCGTAGGCCGACCACAGCGACATCACGAAGCCCGGCGTGCAGAAGCCGCACTGCGAACCGTGGCATTCGACCATCGCCCGCTGCACGGGGTGCAGCTCGTCATCTGTCACCGGGTGCAGCTTCGCGGCGTTCATCGCCTTCAGGTCTTCGACCGTGAACAGCGCCTTGCCGTTCAGGGTCGGCAGGAACTGGATGCACGCGTTGACCGTCTGCAGCGACAGGCCGCGCACCGCGGCCGGATCGCCCGGCCGGGCGGCCTCGCCGATCACGACGGTGCAGGCGCCGCAATCGCCCTCGTTGCAGCCCTCTTTCGTGCCGGTGCAGCGCGCGTCTTCACGCAGCCAGTCGAGCACGGTGCGGGTCGGCGCGGCATCAAAGACTTCGACAATGGCGCCGCGGTGGAAGAAGCGTATCGGCTGGGTGGGCATGGGCGGTGGCTGTAGGGGCGGCGGTTATCCGAAAGTTAGTCGCTTTGAGCGCCGGAGGTATACAGTTTCAAGCATATTGCCTATCTGTGGATTCTTATGACGGACCGCGCCGATTTCGACAAGATCGAGCTCTACCTCATCCGAGTGCTGAAGACCTTGATCACCGAACGCAGCGTCTCCCGGGCAGCCATGCGATTGCAAAGCACGCAGCCCGCCGTGAGTGCCCAGCTGAAGAAGCTGCGGGCGCTGACGGGCGACCCGTTGCTGGTGCGCGCCGGCAACAACATGGCCCTGACCGAGACCGCGCTGCGCCTGCTCGACCCGGCCACCCGCGTCTTGCAAGATGCGGACCGGCTGTTCAGCCCGCGCTCGCGCCAGCGCGGCTTCGACCCGTCGACCAGCAGCACCACCTTCCGCATCGCCGCCAGCGACTATCTCGACCCGCTGTTCCTCCCAGAGGTCGTCGCGCAGGTCAAGCAGCTCGCACCGCAGGTGCGGCTGGAGATGCTGCCGCTGAGCAGCGAATACGACTACCGGCGCAGCCTCGCCGCCGGCCAGGTCGATCTGGTGATCGGCAACTGGCTGAAGCCGCCGGAAGAGCTGCACCTCGGCCGGCTGATGTCGGACGAGATCGTCTGCCTCGTCGCCGAGGACCACCCGGCCGTGCGCTCGTCGGCGACGCGCGCCTGGACCGCCGAGCGCTACCTCGCCTGCGAGCATGTCGCGCCGATGCCGCTGCACACCGGTGTCGAGGGCGCCGCCCCCGGCGTGATCGAGGAGCACCTCGTGTCGCTGAACCTGAAGCGCGACGTGATGGTCAAGAGCGCGCACTTCGGCCTGATCCCGCTGATGGTGGCGCAGAGCCTGCTGGTGCTCACGACCGGGCGGCTGTTCTGCTCGCGCTATGTCGACAACCTGCCGGTGCGCATCGTGCGCTGCCCGGTGCCGTTCCCGGCGCTGACCTACTACCAGCTCTGGCACGACCTGACGCACGCGTCGGCCTCGGGCCGCTGGCTGCGCGAGCAGGTGCGCGACGTGGCCGGCAAGCTCGCCAGCCACGGCATGTTGCAGCGCACCCGGCCGGCGCGCGGCGCCGAATCGTCGAACACGCATTGAAGACCGGCAGAACGTCATGACCACCACGACCTCTTCTCATCGCATCGCGCTGCGCGGCGACCTGCTCGACTTCCGCGCCGAGCCCGGTTGGGGCGACGTCGATTCGGCCGCGGTGCGCTTCCGGCCTGACCACTGGCTGCTGATCGAGAACGGCCGCATCGTCGGCGCGCAGGGCGATGCGCCGGGTGAGGGCTGGGAGCGCCACGACCACGCCGGCCGGCTGATCCTGCCGGGTTTCATCGACACCCATGTGCACATGCCACAGCTCGACGTGATCGCGAGCTACGGCACCGAGCTGCTCGACTGGCTCAACACCTACACCTTCCCGGCCGAGATGCGCTTCGCCGATCCACGCTGGTCGCAGGCGGGCGCGGCGCTGTTCCTGGATGCGCTGCTGGCCCACGGCACCACGTCGGCGGTCGTGTTCGCGACCGCGCACAAGGTCTCGGCCGAGGCCGTGTTCGAGGGCGCGCAGCAGCGCGGCATGCGCGTGATCACCGGCAAGGTGCTGCAGGACCGGCACTCGCCGGACGGCCTGCGCGACGACGTGCTCCAGGCCGAACAGGACTGCCTCGACCTGATCCGGCGCTGGCATGGCCGCGACCGGCTCGCGTACGCGGTCACGGTGCGCTTCGCGCCGACCAGCTCGCCCGAGCAGCTGCGCATGGCCGGCTCGCTGTGCGCGGCCGATCCGACGCTGTACATGCAGACCCACGTCGCCGAGAACCGCGACGAGGTGAAGTGGGTGCGCGAGCTCTTCCCCGAGGCGCGCAGCTACCTCGACGTCTACACCCGGGCCGGCCTGATGCACCGCCGCAGCGTGCTCGCGCACGGCGTCTGGCTCGATGACGACGACCGCGCCGCGCTGCGCGAATCGGGCGCGCACATCGCGCACAGCCCGTCGAGCAACCTGTTCCTCGGCAGCGGCCTGTTCGACTGGCGCGCTGCGGCGCAGGCCGGTGCCGGCGTGAGCCTGGCCACCGACGTCGGCGGCGGCACCAGCTTGTCGATGATCCGCACGATGGCCGACGCCTACAAGGTGCAGGCGATGGCCGGCCAGCGCCTCACCGCGTGGAAGGCGCTGCACACGGCGACGCTGGGCGCGGCGCAGGCGCTGTCGCTGGACCAGGAGATCGGCTCGCTCGAAGTCGGATGCCTCGCCGACGTGTGCGTCTGGGACTGGGCCGTCGATCCGGTCGGCGAGCGCCGCATGGCGGTCGCCGGCAGCCTGCACGAAAAGGCCTTCGCGTGGATGACGCTGGCCGACGACCGCAACCTGGTCGAGACCTGGGTCGCCGGCACCCGGCGACACCGACGACCCAGCGGCTGACCCCGGCCGCCGTACCCATCACCCCAGAAGAGAAACGCGGGCGCCTTGCGGTTCGGAGGCGCCGGATCACTGCGCCTGTCCGCCACACGGGGCCGGGCGCATCACGACAGGTCGAACACGACCGCAGGAGACGACAAATGGAACTGATCGAGAAGCTCTTCAAGCTGAAGGAGCACAAGACGACCGTGAAGACGGAGGTGGTCGCCGGGCTGACCACCTTCCTGACGATGGCCTACATCATCTTCGTCAACCCGGCGATCCTGGGCGACGCCGGCATGCCCAAGGACGCGGTCTTCGTCGCGACCTGCCTGATCGCCGCGTTCGGCACCGCGATCATGGCGCTGTATGCCAATTACCCGATCGCGCTCGCCCCGGGCATGGGGCTGAACGCCTACTTCGCCTACGCCGTCGTCGGCGCGATGGGCTTCAGCTGGCAGGTGGCGCTCGGCGCGGTGTTCATCTCGGGCTGCCTGTTCTTGGCGATCACGATCTTCCGCCTGCGCGAGCTGATCGTGCGCGGCATCCCGCAATCGCTGCGCACCGCGATCGTCGTCGGCATCGGGATGTTCCTGGCGATCATCGCGCTGAAGAGCGCCGGCATCGTCGCGCCGTCGAAAGCCACCTACGTGACGCTGGGCAACCTTCATCAGGCGCCGGTCGTGCTGTTCTGCGTCGGCTTCATCACGATCGTCGTGCTCGACAAGTTCAGGGTGACCGGCGCGATCCTGATCGGCATCGTGCTGGTGACGATCCTGTCGTTCTTCTTCGGCGGCAACACCTTCGGCGGCGTGTTCGCGGCGCCGCCGTCGATCGCGCCGACCTTTCTGCAGCTCGACATCAAGGGCGCGCTCGCCGGCGGCATCCTGAACGTCGTGCTGGTGTTCTTCCTGGTCGAGCTGTTCGACGCGACCGGCACGCTGATGGGCGTGGCCAAGCGCGCCGGCCTGCTGACCGAAGGCAAGATGGATCGGCTGAACAAGGCCTTGCTGGCCGACAGCGGCGCGATCTTCGCCGGCTCGCTGCTCGGCACCTCGAGCACCACGGCCTACGCCGAGAGCGCCGCCGGCGTGCAGGCCGGCGGCCGCACCGGGCTGACGGCGCTGACGGTCGCGATCCTGTTTCTCGCCTGCCTGTTCATCGCGCCGCTGGCCGGCGTCGTGCCGGCGTACGCCACCGCGCCGGCGCTGCTGTTCGTCGCCTGCCTGATGCTGCGCGAACTCACCGAACTGAACTGGGACGACTCGACCGAGGTCGTGCCCGCGGCGGTGACGGCGTTGATGATGCCGTTCACCTACAACATCGCGAACGGCCTGGCCTTCGGCTTCATCACCTACGCGCTGCTGAAGCTGTTCACCGGCCGCGTCGCCCAGGTGCACTGGATGGTCTGGATCATCGCCGGCATCTTCCTGTTCAGGTTCGTCTACCTGGGGGGGTGAACCGGCGCCGAGACCCGAGGCGACTGGCCCGCCAATTGCATCAGGCCTCGGGGTAGTCAGCGTTCACCGCGTCCAGAATGTGAGTTAGTGTCAGTCGGGCGACCGGCTCGATCGCCCTGCGGAGTGCTCCACCAGAGATTGGTCCCATGCTTCGACTCGAACTCGTCAACATCAGCAAGCAGTACCCGGCCGTGAAGGCCAACGACTCGGTCAACCTGCAGGTCCAGCCCGGCGAGATCCACGCGGTGCTGGGCGAAAACGGCGCCGGCAAGTCGACCATGATGAAGATGATCTACGGCGCGGTGCGGCCCGACGAAGGCGAGATCCGCTGGAACGGCCAGGCCGTCAACATCCGCAACCCGCAGGAGGCGCGCCATCTGGGCATCAGCATGGTGTTCCAGCACTTCAGCCTGTTCGACACGCTGACCGCGGCCGAGAACGTCTGGCTCGGGCTCGACAAGTCGCTGAGCCTGGCCGAGGTCACGCAACGCATGATGAAGGTCGAGAAGGAGTACGGCCTCGAGGTCGATCCGCTGCGCCCGGTGCATACGCTGTCGGTCGGCGAGCGCCAGCGCGTCGAGATCGTGCGTGCGCTGATGACCGCGCCGAAGTGCCTGATCCTCGACGAGCCGACTTCGGTGCTGACGCCGCAGGCGGTCGACAAGCTCTTCGTCGTGCTGCGCAAGCTCGCCGGAGAAGGCACGAGCATCCTGTACATCAGCCACAAGCTCGACGAGATCCGCGCGCTGTGCACCAACTGCACCGTGTTGCGCGGCGGCAAGGTCACCGGCATGGTCGACCCGCGCACCGAGAGCAACGCTGGGTTGAGCCGGCTGATGATCGGCGCGGAGCCGCCGCAGCTGCAGCACCGCCCCGCGAAGCTCGGCGCCGTGGTGCTCGACGTGCGCGGCCTGACGCTCGCGAAGGAAGACCAGTTCGGCATGAACCTGGCCGACATCCGCTTCGATGTAAAAGCCGGCGAGATCGTCGGCATCGCCGGCGTGTCGGGCAACGGCCAGCAGGAGCTGATGGCCGCGCTGTCGGGCGAAGACACGCGCTCGCCCGCCGATTCGGTCCGCCTGTTCGGCAAGGACATTTCGAACCACTCGCCGCGCCGGCGTCGTCACGAAGGCCTGCACTTCGTGCCCGAGGAACGCCTCGGCCGCGGCGCGGTACCGACCTTGTCGCTCGCTGCGAACACGCTGCTGACGCGCACCGAAGCCGTCAGCAACTCGGGCTGGATCGCGACCGCCCAGGTCGCCGCGCTCGCGCAGACGCTGATCCAGCGCTTCAACGTCAAGTCCGGCGGGCCGAATGCGGCGGCCAAGAGCCTGTCGGGCGGCAACCTGCAGAAGTTCATCGTCGGCCGCGAGATCGAGGCGAACCCGAAGCTGCTGATCGTGTCGCAGCCGACCTGGGGCGTGGACGTCGGCGCCGCGGCGCAGATCCGCGGTGAGCTGCTCGCGCTGCGCGACCAGGGCTGTGCGCTGCTGGTGGTCAGCGAGGAGCTCGACGAGCTGTTCGAGATCTGCGACCGCATGGTCGTGATCGCGAAGGGCCGGGTCTCGCCGAGCGTCGCGACCTCGGCCGCGACGACCCTGATGATCGGCGAGTGGATGTCGGGGTTGTGGGACCAGAACGCGAACGAGGAGGCCGCCCATGCTCAAGCTTGAAGCCCGTCCCGAGCAGTCGCGGCTGATGGCGATCGGCTCGCCGCTGCTCGCGCTGCTGATCACCGTGGTGGTCGGCACGATCCTGTTCGCGCTGCTCGGCAAGGACCCGGTGCGCGGCCTCTATATCTTCTTCGTCGAGCCGCTGAAGAGCGTCTACGCGCTTACCGAACTCGCGGTCAAGGCGACGCCGCTGATGCTGATCGCGCTCGGCCTCGCGGTGTGCTTCCGCTCGAATGTGTGGAACATCGGCGCAGAGGGTCAGTACATCCTCGGCGCGATCTTCGCCAGCGGTGTCGCGATGACGGCCGACAAGAGCACCGGCGGCTGGATCGTGGTCCTCGTGCTGCTCGCGGCGATCGCCGGTGGCATGCTGTGGGCCGCGATCGTCGCGCTGCTGCGCGATCGCTTCAACGCGAACGAGATCCTCGTCAGCCTGATGCTCGTTTACGTGGCCGATCAGCTGCTCAGCTACCTGGTCTACGGGCCCTGGAAAGACCCGGCCGGCTACAACTTTCCGCAGACCATCACGTTCCTGAAGTCCACGCAGATGCCGCGGCTGTTCAGCGGCTTTCGCGTCAACGCGGGCGTGATCATCGCGTTGCTGGCGGTCGCCGCGTTCTGGGTGCTGCTGTTCCGCACCTACGCGGGTTTTCAGCTGCAGGTCGGCGGCCTCGCACCGGCGGCGGCACGCTACGCCGGCTTCTCGTCGCGCAAGGCGCTGTGGACCGCGCTGCTGCTCTCGGGCGGCATGGCGGGGCTGGCCGGCGGCCTCGAGATCGCCGGGCCGCTCGGCCAGCTCACGCCGTACGTGCCGGCGGGCTACGGCTTCGCGGCCATCATCGTCGCGTACGTCGGCCGGCTGCATCCGGTGGGCATCGTGTTCTCGTCGATTCTGATGAGCATGTTCTACATCGGCGGCGAACTCGCGCAATCGCGGCTCGGCTTGCCGAAGTCGCTGACCGGCGTGTTCCAGGGCCTGCTGCTGTTCGCGCTGCTGGCCTGCGATACCTTGATCTACTACCGCATCCGCTGGCAGGCGGCCCGGCCCACGGCGGCCAAGGTTGCGGCAATCTCTACTGAGCAGAAGGTGGCCTGATGGATTCGATCGCACTGCTGCTGGCCGCCACGCTGAACGCGGGCACCGTGCTCGCGTTCGCGGCACTCGGTCTGCTGATCAACGAGCGTTCGGGCATCGTCAACCTCGGCGCCGAGGGCATGATGCTCGTGGCGGCGATCGCCGGCTTCGCGGTCGGCGTGAGCACCGGCAACGACTGGCTCGCGTTTGCGGCCGGGGCCGCGGCCGGCGCGCTGCTTGCGGCCGCGTTCGGCGTGCTCGTGATCTGGCTCAACACGAACCAGTACGCGACCGGCCTCGCGCTGAGCCTGTTCGGCGCCGGCTTCTCGGCCTTCGTCGGCATCAAGTACACGCAGGAGAAGCTGTCCGAGCGACCGCACTTTTCGATCCCGGGGCTGGCCGACATCCCGTTCATCGGACCGGCGCTGTTCCGCCAGCACCCGATGGTCTACATCGCGATCGCGCTGACGGTCGCGCTCGCGTGGTTCCTGTACCGCTCGCGCGCCGGCCTGGTGCTGCGCGCGGTCGGCGAATCGCCCGAATCGGCGCACGCGCTCGGTTATCCGGTGCGGCGCATCCGCCTCGCGGCGGTGATGGTCGGCGGCGCGCTGTGCGGTGTGTCGGGGGCCTACATCTCGGTCGTGTACACGCCGCTGTGGGTCGAGGGCATGGTCGCCGGCAAGGGCTGGATCGCGCTCGCACTCACGACCTTCGCGACTTGGCGACCGGCACGTGTCTTGCTCGGGGCTTACCTGTTCGGCGGCGTCACGATGCTGCAGTTCTTTCTGCAGAGCGAAGGCGTGCAGGTGCCCAGCCAGTTCCTGACGATGCTGCCGTATCTCGCGACCATCGTCGTGCTGGTGCTGATCTCGCGCAACAAGGCCTTCATCCGCATCAACATGCCGGCGTCGATCGGCAAACCGTTCTTTCCCGGAAGTTAGTGCGTCGCTTCAACTTCATAATCCTCCCTCACCGTTTTCAACCCCGGAGACAACAATGTCCGCTCTCTCGAAACGTTCCGTGATCAAGCTCGCCGGCTGGGGCTCGCTGGCCGCTGCAGCCGCCCTGGTGGGCTGCGGCAAGAAGGAGGAGGCACCTGCCGCCGCGGCCTCCGCGGCGCCTGTCGCAGCCGCATCGGCGCCGGCCAAGGCCGAGCCGCTGAAGGTCGCGTTTGCGTACGTCGGCCCGCCGGGGGATGGCGGTTGGACCTTCGCGCACGACAACGCCCGCAAGGCGCTCGAGAAGGAACTCGGCGACAAGATCGTCACCAGCTTCGTCGAGAAGGTGCCCGAAGGCGCAGACGCCGAGCGCGTGTTCCGCGACATGGTCGGCCAGGGCAACAAGCTGATCTTCGGTACCACGTTCGGCTACATGGAGCCGATGCAGAAGGTCGCGGCCGATGCGAAGGACGTGAAGTTCGAGCACGCCACCGGCTACAAGCAGGCCGAGAACATGCGCACCTATGACTCGCGCACCTACCAGGGCGCATACATGGCGGGCGTGATCGCGGGCGGCATGACCAAGACCAACACGATCGGCGTGGTCGGCTCGATCCCGATCCCCGAGGTGATCCGCAACATCAACAGCTTCACGCTCGGTGCGCAGTCGGTGAACCCGAAGATCAAGACCAAGGTGGTCTGGGTCAACGAGTGGTTCAACCCGCCGAAGGAAACCGAGGCCGCGCAGTCGCTGATCAACGGCGGCGCCGACGTGCTGATGCAGAACACCGACTCGCCGGCCGTGCTGCAGACCGCCGAGAAGGCCGGCAAATACGCGTTCGGCTGGGACAGCGACATGACGGCCTACGGCCCGAAGGCGCACCTCGGTTCCGCGGTGATCAACTGGGCGCCGTACTACATCAAGGCGACGAAGGAAGCGCTGGACGGCAGCTGGAAGGGTGGCACCGGCTCGTGGTGGGGCGTCAAGGAAGGCGCGATCGACTTCGTCTCGATCTCCGACAAGGTGCCGGCCGATCTGAAGGCCAAGGTCGAGACCGTGAAGGCCGGCTTGAAGGACGGCACGTTCGAGATCTGGAAGGGCCCGATCATGGGCGCCGACGGCAAGGAAGTGCTGGCCAAGGACGCCGTGGCCGACGACAAGTTCCTCGGCGGCGTCAACTTCTATGTCAAGGGCGTCGAAGGCAAGATCCCGGGCGGCGACAAGAAGTAGCAGGCGCAACTCAAGTCCACCGAGACGCGATCGGAGCAAGGGCCGCCGAGGGTCACGAAGGAAGCACCTTCGCGGCCCTTTGCGGCCCCTCTTCATTGACTGATGAGATAGACGACCATGAACTTCGACACCATCCCCCGCGACCGCCTGCCCGCGTTGCTGTGCGAGATGCCCAAGGCCGAGCTGCACATCCACATCGAAGGCTCGCTCGAACCCGAGCTGATCTTCGCGCTCGCCGCGCGCAACCGCGTGGCGCTGCCGTACGCGAGCGTCGAGGCGCTGCGTGCGGCGTATGCGTTCACCGACCTGCAGAGCTTTCTCGACATCTACTACGCCGGCGCCAGCGTGCTGTTGAAGGAACAGGACTTCTTCGACATGGCGATGGCGTACTTCAAACGCGCGGCCGCCGACCATGTCGTGCGCGCCGAACTCTTCTTCGACCCGCAAACCCACACCGACCGCGGCGTGCCCATCAAAACCGTGATCGACGGCCTCGCGCGCGCCTGCGCCACCGCGCAGCGCGAGCTCGGCGTCAGCGGCGCGCTGATCCTGTGCTTTCTGCGCCATCTCAGCGAGGAGGCGGCGTTCGCGATACTGGAGCAGGCGCTGCCGCATCGCGACCACTTCATCGGCGTCGGGCTGGACAGCAGCGAACGCGGCCATCCGCCGGAGAAGTTCGCGCGCGTGTTCGCGCGTTGCCGCGAGCTCGGCCTGCACCTCGTCGCGCACGCCGGCGAAGAGGGGCCACCGGCCTATGTGTGGAGCGCGCTCGATGTGCTGCACGTCGAACGCATCGACCACGGCGTGCGCAGTGTCGATGACCCGGCGCTGATGCAGCGCCTCGCCGCGACGCGCATGCCGCTCACCGTGTGCCCGCTGTCCAACGTCAAGCTGTGCGTCTATCCGACGATGGCGCAGCACCAGTTGCCCGCGCTGCTCGACGCCGGCCTGTGCGCGACGATCAACTCGGACGACCCGGCCTACTTCGGCGGCTACATGAACCAGAACTTCGTCGAGACCTTCGCCGCGCTGCCGCAACTCACGGCGCAGCACGCCTACCAGCTGGCGCGCAACAGCTTCGAGGCGAGCTTCGTCGACGCGGTGAGCAAGCAGGCGTGGACCCGCGCACTCGATCAAGTGTTCGAACACTACGCGTCATGAGCGACGAGCTCGAAGCCGCGGGTGCCTTGGCGACGGCCGGGCTGGTCGCTGCGCAGACCGAGGGCGCCGCTGCCCATCGCGGCGGCTCGCACGGCGGGCCGTGCGCGAACTGTGGCGCCACGCTGACCGGCGCGTTCTGCCAGGCCTGCGGGCAGGCGGCGCATGTGCACCGCTCCTTGCTGCACCTGAGCGAAGAAGTGCTGCACGGCGTGCTGCACTTCGATGCCAAGGGCTGGCGCACCTTGCCCTTGCTGCTGTTTCGGCCCGGCCTGCTGACACGACGCTACATCGACGGGCAGCGCATGCGCCATGTCTCGCCGCTGGCGCTGTTCCTGTTCACGGTGTTCCTGATGTTCTTCGTGTTCTCGCTCACGACCAGCCTGCCGACGACCTCGATCGATGCAAGCGCCGATGGCCGGGCCGAGCTGCAGGAAGGCCTGAAAGAAGCGGACGCCGCGGTCAAGCGGGCCGCGGCGGAGCTCGAGCGCGTTCGCCCGCGTGCCGAGGGCGTGAGCGAGGCCGAGGCCGAGTTGGCCGATGCGCGCATCGAGCAGAGCGCCGCTCGAATCGCGTTGCAGGCTTTCGACACCGCGGCGTCGGCCGCGGCATCCGCCGCCCCGGCCGCGGCGTCGGCGGCGCCCGTATCGCCGGCGCCCTCCGACCATTGGATCCAGTTTCGCGGCAAGCCCATCAACACCGGGCATCCGGGCCTGGATGCGGCGATCCGGCGCGCGATCGACAACCCCGAGCTGACGCTCTACAAGCTCAAGAACACGGCCTACAAGTTCTCGTTCATGCTGGTGCCGATCTCGCTGCCATTTCTGTGGCTGATGTTCTTCTGGCGCCGTGGCATCGCGGTCTACGACCACGCGGTGTTCGTGCTGTACTCGCTGTCGTTCATGTCGCTGCTGTTCATCGTGATCGCGCTGTTGTCGGTCACCCGGGTCAGTGCCGCGATCCCGGCGATGCTGTTGCTGCTGCTGCCGCCGCTGCACATGGCGATGCAGCTGCGTGAAACCTATCACCTCGGACTGTTTTCGACGCTCTGGCGCACGCTCGCCTTGCTGACGGTGTCGGCGATCGTGTTCGCGCTGTTCCTGCTCTTCATCGTCGCGGTGACGATGAGCTGATACAGCGTGCTGCGCTACTGCAGGCGCGTCGGCGCGTTGAAGCAATGACTCGCCGCCGCGCCGTTGTGCACCGCGCTGCAGTCGCGCTCGGCCGCCTCGGTGCAGGCGCTCATCAGCTGCCAGCGCTGACTCAAACCGGCGAGCAGCTGGCGGAACCCGCACGAGAGCTGCGAGTGCTCGGCCAGCAGCTCGAGCTGGCGCGTGATCTTGCGTCCCATCAGCAGGCGCTGCTCCGGATGCGTGGCCGCCTGCAGCGCCTGGCTGTAGCCGGTCATCAGCGCCAGCGTGCCGGCGAGCACAGCCTCGATGCAGGGCAGCTCGTGTTCCTCGATCTCGCGGTGGTGTGGCATCTGACGCTCCGGTTCCTGGTTCCTGGGAGGCAATCAGCTTAACGCAAATGCGAATTATTCTCAAATAGATGACTCCAGGCCGCGGAGTTTCCGGTGCGCCGCACCGCCTCTGCGACAATGGTGAACTTTCCGCCTGCGTGCCCCCGCAGGCGTTTTGTCTTGTCGACACTGGGGCCATGTAGAGGAACACCATGTTCAAAAACCTCGCCCGCGCCAGCGTTGTCACGCTGGTCGCGATGCTTGCCGCGTTGGCGGTCTCCACCCGATCCGAAGCCCAGCCGGCCGCCGCGCCGCTGAAGATCGCGTTCGTCTACGTGAGCCCGATCGGCGAAGCCGGCTGGAGCTACCAGCACGAACAAGGCCGGCTGACGATGCAGAAGGCGCTCGGCCAGAACGTCGTCAGCAGCGCCGTCGAAGCGGTCGCCGAAGGGGCCGACTCGGAACGCGTGATCCGCGATCTCGCCGCGCAGGGCAATCACCTGATCTTCGCGACCAGCTTCGGCTACCTCGAGCCGACGCTGCGCGTCGCCGCCGATTTCCCGGGCGTGAAGTTCGAGCACGCCGGCGGCTACAAGACCGCCGCGAACGTGAACACCTACAACGCGCGCTACTACGAGGCGCGCTACCTTGCCGGCCTGCTCGCCGGCAAGAGCAGCAAGAGCGGCGTCGCGGGTTATGTGGCCGGCTTCCCGGTGCCCGAGGTCGTGCAGGGCATCAACGCGTTCACGCTCGGCATGCGCGAGGCGAACCCGGCGGCGCAGGTCAAGGTCGTCTGGCTCAACACCTGGTTCGACCCGGCGCGCGAGCGCGAGGCGGCACTGACCTTGATCAACCAGGGCGCCGACGTGCTCACGAACCACAGCGGCTCGCCCGCGGTGCCGCAGGCCGCGCAGGATCATTTCAAGGACAAGGGCGTGCGCGTGATCGGCTACCAGAGCGACATGCGCGCCTTCGCGCCGCAGGCACAGCTCGCCGCGGTCACGCACCACTGGGGCGGTTACTACACGCAGGTGGCGCGGGCCGTGATCGACGGCCGCTGGAAGCCGCAGCCGGTGTGGGGCGGCATGAAGGACGGGCTGGTGCAGCTCAGCGCGGTCAGCAGCGATGTCCCGGCGGCCACGCAGGCGTTCGTCGAGGCGCGCCGCAAGGCCATCGTCGAGGGGCGGTTCGCGCCGTTCAGCGCGCCGCTGGTCGACAACGAAGGCCGCGTGCGGCTCGCTCAGGGGCAGCTCGACGACACGCAGATCGCGACGATGAACTGGTTCGTGCGCGGGGTCGTCGGTGCGGTGCCGAAACCGTGACGGCCGCGCTCAGCCTCGTCAACCCGCCGACTGCCACGCGGTCGGCGTGACGAATCCCTTGTTCAGCAGCGCCGCGATGCGGTGCGCGCGCCACTGGCCATCGATGAACAGGTAGTCGGGCGCGAGCTCGCCGTCGTGAAAGCCGATGCGCTTGAGCACCTCGGCGCTGCGCCAGTTCTCGGGCCGGTAGGCGGCCTGGATGCGGTGCAGGTTGACGCGCGGCGAGAACATCTCGGCGATCACGCAGCGCAGCGCTTCGGTCATCAGCGCCTGGCCCTCGAAGGCCTGGTCGAGCGCGTAACCCAGCGTGCAGCTCTGGAACGCGCCGCGCACGATGTTCGAGAAGTTGATGCTGCCGATGACCCGCGTCGGGTCGCCGATGGGCTGCAGCAGGTAGCGGTAGCCGGTGCCGGCGGCGAACGCGGCCGCGGCCTCGTGCAGGCGCTGGGTCTGGGTGGCCTCGGTGTAGAAGTCGGCGCTGGTGGGTGGATCCCAGGGCGCGAGGTGGGCGCGGTTGCGGTCGTGGAATGCCGCGAGGGCGGCGCCCAGGTGTTCGTCGGCGGCGACCAGCCGCAGCCGCGCCGTGAGCAGCAGCGGCTCCGCGCGTGTGTTCGGGACAACATCCATGCCGCCATTACAGCACTGCGGCCGTGTGGGGGTATTCCGACCCGGCGCGGCAGTCGTGTAAGTTTCGCCAATGAACACGACTGCTTCACGTCCTCCTTCGCTGTGGCGCCTCGCGTGGCGGCAGACGCTGCGCGACTTCCGCGCCGGTGAATTGCGCCTGCTGGTCGTCGCCGTGATGCTCGCGGTGGCCGCGCTCAGCGCGGTCGGTTTCTTCGCCGACCGCATCGAGGGCGGGCTGGCGCGCGACGCGCGCCAGTTGCTCGGCGGCGACGCGATCGTGTCGTCGGACCAGCCGGCGCCGGCCGCGTTCGCCGACAAGGCGCATGCGCTCGGCCTGGAGACCGCGACGAGCGCGGCCTTTCCGAGCATGGGACGCGCGCCGGATGGGCAGGGCGGCGCCTCGCGCCTCGTCACCGTGAAAGCGGTCAGCGATGCCTACCCGCTGCGCGGCAAGGTGACGCTGGGCAGCGCGTCCGCGACCGGCGGCAGCGCGCCGGCGCGCGGCAGTGTCTGGGTCGACCCGGCCCTGCTCGAGGCGTTGAAGCTGCGCGTCGGCGACGCGCTGCTGCTCGGCGACGCGACGCTGCGCATCGCCAACACGATCGCGAACGAGCCCGATCGCGGCGCCGGCTTTCTGGCCTTCGCGCCGCGCGTGCTGCTGAACCAGGCCGATCTGCCTGCGACCAGCCTGGTGCAGCCGGCGAGCCGCGTGACCTACCGGCTCGCGGTCGCGGCGCTGCGCGGCGGCGATGCGCCGGTGCAGCAGTTCGTCGAGTGGGCCGAGGCGCAGATCAAGACCGGCAACC